>Ga0209777_10000356_pt1 | contig 76963 bp, 55 predicted proteins | sample FrelakmetHBP12HB_FD_187147 | JGI IMG/M metagenome (GOLD analysis project Ga0209777, IMG submission 187147) | Freshwater lake sediment microbial communities from the University of Notre Dame, USA, for methane emissions studies -HBP12 HB (SPAdes)... | ecosystem: Environmental > Aquatic >...
ACGGCACCGTCTGCGACCCGAACCCGTGCTCTCAGCCACCTCCGACGGGGGCATGCTGCATCGGCGATCAGGGTGACTGCGAGATCATGACCGCGGACCAGTGCGCACAGGCGGGCGGTCAGTACCAGGGGAACGGGGTCCCGTGCCAGGACCCGAACCCGTGTCCGATCGTCCCCGTGCGTAAGTCCACGTGGGGGAAGGTGAAGGGTACTTATCGATAAGGCAAGATGTTAGCCGGACAACTCGAGACCTCGTCCTCTGTGTGAGGGCGGGGTCTCGCTTCTTCGGACGGATCCCGCGCCCTTGAGGATCTCCCCCTGAAGGTGTAAGATTCGGTGCGCCAAATGGCGTGGCCCTACGGGTCGCAGATTCATCCGCACTTGATGGAGGGGGGACACCATGCTGCATCGTTTTCTTGGAATCCTGATGATCGCGACGGTCCTTTCGCTCATCGCGACGCAGGCGGTTCCGGCCGCGCCGACGCCGGACGCGGCGGGACGGCTGCCGGCGTTCTCATATCCCGTCGCGCAGGGCGGCGTGGTACCGCCGGCGCGGGCAATTCCCCAGATGCCGGGGTGGCCCAAGACGATGGGCACACATCCAAACTTCAAGCCCGCCGAGGGACCCGCGACCTTTGACATCGACGGGGACGGGTATCTCGAGGTCTTCGCCGCCTCGACGGACCAGAAGCTGTACGGATGGCGGTACGACGGCACGCCCCTGGCGGGCTTCCCGAAGACCTTGAACGGCAGGATGACGACCTCGCCGACCCTCGGGGACATCGACGGGGACGGCGCGCCGGAGATCGTCGTCGTGACGTCGTCCGGGTATGCCTATGCGCTGGAAACGAACGGGACCGTGATGACGGGCTGGCCGAAGACCGGTCTGGGGAATCCCGCCATCAGCTCGGCCGTTCTCACAGACCTCGATGGGGATGGAATCCTCGAGATCATCGTGTGCGCGGGGAACACCCTCAACGTTTGGCACGCGAACGGATCGAACCTCCCCGGATTCCCCGTGACCTTCCAGTCTCAGTACGGCACGTGCTCGACCCCCGCGGTGGGCGACATCGACGGGGACGGGTATGCCGAGATCGTCGTCGAGGGGTGGGAGTACATGACCGTCTTCCACTCGAACGGGACGATCGCCAGCGGATGGCCGTATCACCTGCCGCAGTCCTATGACGGGTTCTCATACGCGGCGCCGGTTCTGGTCGACTTCGACGGCGACGGATATCGAGAGATCGCCGCGGGCTATCACGAGTCGGGCGGCGGGGACTGGAGAGGAATCGCGTGCGTCTGGCGCTACGACGGAACCGTCGCATCCGGCTGGCCGCGCGCGATGGAGGCCTACGGCTGGTGTTACTCGACCCCGGCGGTCGGGGACATCGACGAGGACGGCCAGCTCGAGTTCGCGATGACCTCCCACGACGGGAACCTCTACGTCTTCAACGCCGATGGAACGAATGTCCCGCCGTTCCCCGTGCAGGAGGGGACGTACAACGGCGAGTCCTCGTGCGCGATCGCGGACATCGATGGCGACGGACACCTCGAGATCATGTACGGGGACAACAACAACCCGGGGTTGTACTACGCCTTCGAACGTGACGGAACGATCACGCCCGGCTTCCCCACGGTGATCCAGGGGGCGATGGCCGTGAGCGGATCCTGCGTGATGGACGTCGATCACAACGGCCACGTGAACATCTGCGCTCATGAGGTCAGCGGGAACGTCAATCTGTGGGACCTGACCGCCGCCTATCAAGCGAATCTGACGCCGTTCGGGCGGCCGCACCACGACGACCAGCACACGGGGCTCTTCGACCGCAGGCCGCCGGCGTCGGTCGAGCCGGACCTCGCGTCGCTCGGCTGGCGGCTCGCGCCCGTGAGGCCGAATCCCACGGGCGGCCGGATCGACCTCGTGGTCCAGGTCCCCCGCCCGTCGCCGATCGAGCTCACGATCGTGGACGCCGCGGGCCGGGTCGTGGCGCGTCTGGCGAACCCGTCGGCGAGAGACGGCGAGCTCCGGTGGGGCTGCGATCTGAACTCCACCCGGCTCGGATCCCGTCCGCTCGCGGCGGGTGGGTACTTCTGCAGGCTTCGCACCCCGGAGGGGACGCTGTCGCGCCCGTTCATCCTGTTGCGTTGACGCGGGGCGCCGGCCAAGCAGAAAAGCGATGCCCCCCGTGCCCGTGAAGGACGCGGGGGGCACTGCATGACCGCCGGATCGATCTTCAGTCCAGCGCGGCGGACTGCGCCTCCAGCGCCTTCTTCCAGATCGATCGCCATACGTCCACCCGGTCCTGGAACCCGTTCCTCTCGAGGTACTCCCGATCGAGCTTTCCGTATGCGACCGGATCGTTCTGCGACGGGGGGTCCTTCTGCATCATGCACGCCGCGTGGACGGCGGTCAGCGGCGCGAACCCGCGATGCACGCAATCCCTCGGCGTGTGATGGTAGGCGATCGCCTCGACGATCGTATTGCGCAGCCCCCACATCCCCATGAGATACGCCCCGACCTCCGCGTGCGTCACGCCGATCATGGATCGCTCGAGATCGAGAAGCTCCTCGCGCGCTGGGCCCGCGAGCTCGACCAGACCCTTGTACGTGTCGGGGAAGTTGACCGCCAGGACGAGCCGCCCCGCGTCGTGCAGCATCCCGGCGGCGAACGAGTCGTCGATAAGATCTCGGTCCTCCGTCTCGTGCTCCGCGATCTTCCTCGCCCACCGGGACGTCGTGATGCTGTGGGCCCAGATGCGGTCCAGCCCCAGCCACGCGGCGAGCCTCGCATCGGCGTGCTGGAAGATATGGGACGCCATCACGAGCGAGCTGACCATGTTGATCCCGAGGAATCGAACGGCGAGGACCGGGTCCGAGATCTTGGAGCGGAAGCCGAAATAGGCGGAGTTGACCAGACGGAGGATCTTCGCCGTCATCGCGACATCCTCGGAGATGATCTCGCCCGCGCGCACGAGCGAGCAGTCCGGCTTCCCCAGCTCGGCCATCAGCTCGCGCAGCAGGAGGGGGGCGCTCGGGAGGGTATCCATCCGCGCCACGACGACCCGGACGCGCTCATCCTTGATGAGGCGCTGAAGGGCGACCGCGCGCTGCACCACGGACCGCAGGCGGGCAGGGTCGCACTCGTCCGGGTGACCCGCGGACCCGATGGCGCGCAGGGTGGATGTCTCGTCGGTCTGCCCGGAGAGGACGATCCGCACCATGCTCGGCCAATCCTTCTTCGTGCTCGGCTGATTGGCCGGATCGTCGACCTCTGGAATCTGCCTGTCGGAGACGATGACGTCCTGCCGGCTGTCGCGAAGCAGCGCGAGGGCCTCTTCCCCGGTCCGCGCGAATGTGACGGCCCACTCACCCTTCATGGAATGAAGCTTCTGACGCAGGTTGGCCAGAAGATTCGGGTCGTCATCCACGAAGAGGATGCGCAGAGCCGATGGATTCGCCGTGTCCATTTGAAGCCTCTCGCCTCGCTGGTTAACCTTGCCGCTCGCGAGAAAGCGACCCCTCTCTACTCATCGGCAATCCTGGCGAAGGAAGCAAGTCGAATCCTCGATAAAGGCTGGTCGCAGATGCCGATAACAAGGCTGGAACGGGCCGCCGGAACACGATCGCGGGAACGAATTCTTCCGTTGGGGGAGGAGGGCACGAACATGCAGCAGTCAGCGCAGCCCAATCGGGTGGGCCCGAGAATGGTCGAAGGGGGTAGCCGCCGAGTCGCGGCCTTCGCGGCGGCGTCCGGCCAGTCGACAGCGTCCGCCGCGTTCACCGGCAGGGCGGCGGCGTCCACCGCGTTTCTCCCGGATCCCATCATGCTCCACCCGCAGAAGCGTCGAAAGACTGCCCTGCTGCTCTGCCTCTTCTTCGGATGTTTTGGAACTCATCGATTCTACGTGGGGAAACGAGGAAGCGGTTATCTCTATCTCCTCACGAGCGGGGTGATGGGGATCGGCGTGATCGTGGACTTGATCCTCATACTGAACGGGTCGTTCGAGGACTGCTACGGCCAGTCGCTGATCTGAGAGCTTTCCTCAAGGCGTCGGCGAACGATTCGGGCGTTGCGCATCCCTGTAGGGAGCGCACAGCGGATCGCCCACGACCACGTCCTTCCATTTCAGGAACGGCATGGCCATGTAGAAGCTCTCGGCCAGCGTGTACCCCGCGGTGTACCGCTCGAAGAGCAGATCGGCCGGACAGAGCGCCACCGACAGCGGCTCCGATACGTAGCCCTTGACGCCGGTCACGCCCATGGCGATCAGATCGGCGATCAGGCTCTGGCCTGCGTCGACCGGGTGGAAGGTGCGGGCGCTGGTGGAAACCGCCGTCTCCGCGATGGCTCCGGGCAGGAAATTGTTCGAGCGATAGATCTCCCGCCGATAGCTCCCGTCATTGCTTCCCCACGAGTAGTACCCGGCCAGGTTCCGGATCCCTCCGACAAATGCGGCCGTGGTGTCCATCGTGACGATGAGCCCTTTCGAGCGTAGGATCCCGGCCGCCCGTTGCATCGATTCGTTGACCCGCGCATAGGCCGCCGACTTGTACCGCGGGTCGATGTCGAAAAGGAAGATCCCGCGGTTCGGCGCGCTCCGCACTGAGGAGTCCACCAGGCGCATCGCATCCTCGGGCGTGTAGCCGTCCAGTCGCGTCACCAGGTAGAACCCGAAATCATGTTTGTGGAAGGGAACGTTCTTGCCGAAGTAGGGATTCGTCGGCAGGCGGAAGTGCTCCGGATCCCGATCGGAGATCGGCATGAGGTCCAGGTCCATCGCCGCAAGGAAGGCATCGACCGAGTACCCTCCTTCGCGAATGCGGAGCGGCATGCCGCGGATGAGGACGATGAAGTCCACTTGATCGGCGATTCCCTGCTTCTGAAGGAACTCCCGGACCGGTCGCTCGATCGCGCCGCGATACTCGCTGAGGGAGATCTCGTCCTCGGTGGACACAGAAACGGAGAGCTGATGATCCCGGGGGATTCCTCGTCGCTCCGCGTAGTAGCTCGCGATGCGCTCCGAGGACGAGTCCCCCGCGTTGCTCACCACGAGGACGCGTCGCGCCTCCGTGGGGACTGGGGGGCGAGCGGCCGCGCGGGTCTCGGGGGCGTTCTCTTTCGATTCGCGGCTACAGCCGACGAACGCGATCCCGGCAACGAGCAGCAACGCGATGGATCGCAAACGACCCCACTTCCGGCGCGAGCCTGTCTCATACCATTGAATCGAATTTCGGAGGACGGGCCGCGGACTTAGACTGCGTCCAGCCGGGTCCGCCGGGCCCGATGGCCGAGAGGATCCATTGATGCTTGGCCGGTCGATCGCGCACGTCACGATCCTCCAGAAACTGGGCGAAGGGGGCATGGGCGTAGTCTACAAGGCCCGTGACTCCCATCGCCTTCTCATGAACACTCCTTTCACCGGTACAGCGCCTTGATCCCTCCCCAGCTATCGCGTTTGACGGCAGTCGGGTGGCACGGGTTCGGGACGCAGCTCGTCCCGTCACCCTGATACTGCCCATGGAGGCGCGCGCAGAACTCGGTGCTCGTGAACTGGCAGCTTCCGTCGGTCAGGCAGCAGGCCCCGGTCGGCTGCGAGCAAGGATTCGGGTCGCAGGTGCAGCCGCCCAAGAACATCCCGCCGAAATCCCCGCAGTCGGCGACGCTCTCCATCGTGCAGCCCCCTTCGGGCCAACAGCAGGATCCCCAGCTGGAGGCCCAGGCATCGAACTCCTGGCTGGCGTCAAACGCCACCCCGAAGACGTCGATGCACGGCGCCCAGTCGGGATAGCCGTAATAGGCGCTCTTGAACATCGAATCGCAGCTTGTGATGTGCGTGGCGGCGAGGCGCCCGAACTGCGGCGGGAATGCGTGGTCCGCAACCTGACCGCCGAACCAGTAGAGACCTCCCGGCGTGACGCAAGCGATGTCCACGGAGGCGCCCCACTTGTAAAGCGGGTAGTAGCCCGATTGGCATCCGGCGGACTCCTCGGTGAACTGGCCGGGGCCGCAATGGATGTCGGCAATGAGCGTCCCGGGGACGCAGCCGGCATCCTCGTAGAACCGGAGATTGATCCCCGGGGTCGGGATATCGGACTGGCAGGAAACGCTGTTGTTCCAGGCGCCGCCCCAGAAATCGACATGGGTGACCGAGTTCCCACTCGGGACGAAGTCATTGGCGATCTCGGTCTCGAGGCCGAACGTCAGGATCTGCTCCGACGATCCTATCAATCCGTTCAGGTCCGGAGGCTCCGACCAGGAGGGCCTCTCTCCACCTTGCCCGGGGTTCGACATCCCAGTGCCGGGATGAAAGAGCTGCGGGAGCGGGTCGGCGGATGCGGAGTGCGCGAAGGCAAACGCCAGCATGACGCTGGCGACGAAGGCGAGCGAGCTTTTCATGGCACGAGGAGCTTTCATGGGAAAGCTTCCTTTCAGAAAACGGACGCAGGTCACACTATCGGACAAATCACGCAGCGATAAGTATAAGTCATCCCGCAGGAATGTCAACCCATCCGGTGCGTCCTATCGAACGATCCGGATTCTCTCCAGGCTCACGCCTGTTGGTGTCGACAAACGCGCGAAGTACACACCGCTCTCAAGCGGACGTCCGGCGCCCGCGGTGAGGGAGGAAGCAATCTGCTGCCTTCCGGCAGAATAGGTCCGATCGCAGATCCGCGCCACGCGCCGGCCGGTCACGTCGAATACGTCAAGGACGGCGCGCCCAGGGTCTACCAGATCAAAGGCGAATGTGATCCGATCCCTCGCGGGGTTTGGGTTGACGGCAAGGCGCGGACCCGCCCCGGGACGGACGGATTCCGCAGCATCCGCCGGATCCTGCGGGCGATAGTCCCATATTCCGCGGCCGTATGTGCCGAAGCGTAGGGCCCCGGTCTCCGGGACCGACTCGAGGCACCAGTAGGCACTTAGAGGCCCCTCGGAGCCGAGGATCGACACCCATGCGCCGGTCCGCGCGTCGTAGCGATACGGACCTGCCTCGGCGGCGGCATACAGGTTCTGATCTCGATCATTGTCGATGGCGAGGCCGAAGACGAGCGTGCTCGGCAGCCCCGCTGACATCGACTGCCAGCTCCCCCCTCCGTCCGTCGTTCTGTACACCGCCGGGCCGCTGTAGCCGGAACCGCCGCAGTAGGCGATGTTGCGATCCGTCGGCGAGGTGATGATCGCGGTCCCATAGAAGTAGTGCTGGGTCGGTCCCTGCGATCCGGACAGTGTCCAGGTCTGGCCGGCGTTGTGCGTGTACCAAAGCCGCCCCTGGTCCGTGACCGCATACCAGTAGTTGTGATCAACCTTCGAGATCGCGAGCCCCGACAGGTAGTTCGGCGCAAAGCTCTGCGGGAGCTGGGTCTTCGAGAACGAGGCCACCCCCGCCACCCGCTCGTACTTCCAGAGATGATCCGCGCAGAAGTAGAAGATGTCGGGATCGACCGGGTCGGCAAGGATGAACGGCATCCAGTCCCAGCTCCCGCTCGGCGGGAAATCGAGCTGGTAGAGACCCTGGGGGGCGTCCTCTCGCGCTTGCAGCAGGATGAAACCTGGATAGACGGAGAAGACGTAATCATGAGCACGGGTCGTCGACGTGACGTGACCGTAGTCCCCGCTGATCAGCTGGACGAAATCGACAGGGGGCGCGCTCTGACCCGGGAGGGACTGTTGGTAACCCTGATCCTGCGAGCCCCCAATGATCCGGTACGGGCTCGACGTGCTCGTCAGGAGCCCGTAGTACTGGCTCACATTCAAGCCGTGCATCGAGATGTTACGGACCGTGACGCCGCCATCCGTCGAAACGAAGGTCCCCCCGTCCGTATTGAAGAAGATGTTCTCGATCCCGTCGACCCGTATGCAGTCCATTCCGGGGAGATCCGCATGGAGCTTGTTGGCCGGATCGTCGTAGTACTGCCACCACTCGTTGATCTTTGCGAAGGCACCTCCCCCGTCGGTCGAGCGGTAGCACTCCACCCCGGCAAAGAGAATCAGATCGGCATCGGAAATCGACGAGCATAGGGTCTCCCAGAAATCGGGGATGTCGTAGCGGAACTCCCAGCCGACCCCGCCGTTCGTGGACCGGTAGAGCTTCCACTGGGAGCCGATCTTGAACGTGGCATAGAAGGTCGGAGCCCCCGCCTCCGAACCTTGCAGGATCACGTAGTTTGACGTGACCGGCGCCTCCCCGACCAGCGCGAAGGTCGACGCGTGGTCGTTCGACACCTTCAATGTCTTCCCGATCATCAGGTAAAGCGGGCCGGGTTGGACCCGGTCGATCCAGAGGTCGCACTGGGGCCACTGGGCGTTGATCGTGCTTACGATCGAGTAGGTCACCCCTCCGTCGACGGAACGGGAGATGTGCCAGCCATAGCGCCAGGCACCGCCGTCCCAGACACCGGAGCGGGTGAGCAGATAGATCATGCGGGGATTGCCGAGATCGCGGACGATCCGCCTGCAGTCATAGATCACACCTGGCAGGCCTGTGGGGACGAACCAGGTCGTCCCTCCATCCGTCGTCGCGAAGATCCGTCCGCTGCGGTTGGTCACGGTGACGACCTCGGGGGTGCCCGGAGCGATCATGAGGCCCTGCGCGCAGATCCCGAGCCCGTCGGCGATCGCATGCCAGTTCTCGCCGGATATCGTTCCCTTCCAGACTCCGCCCAGGTTCGAGCCGACATAGAGGGCACCGTCATTCGGCGAGACCGCGGCGACATGGGTCCGTCCCGCGAGATTGGCGCTTCCCACCTCGGTCCAGTTCACATTGCGGTCGCCTTGCTGCCGCATCGAACCCTGACGGTTCGCCGATTCTCGTTCGAGACGCAGCACGGCGCGGTTTTCTTCCTCGATCGCCCGCCAGTCGGTTCCCGGAGCGGCGCGGTGGATGCGCTCGATCCACCTCTCCCGCTCTTCCCTGTTCTTCTCGTTCGCTTCCTGACGCATCACGATGTCGGTCGGCTTCGGGTGAGCGACCGGGTGCCTGGGTGGTTTCAGGAGTATTGCGGCCAGGGAGGCGATCGCAACCGAGCAAGACACGAGGTAGAGGGTGCGCGACAGGGATGGGCGCTTCATCGAGGATGCCTCCTTGGATGATCCTGGCAGAGGAACGGTGGGACCGCGCTCCGGGATCGGATCGCAACCGGGTCAGATTGTAGCACGGATCGAGCACGGGCCGTACATGCTCTCGGATCCCGAACCGGTCCGGCGGAGCCCAGCGCAACATTTCCCGCGAGACGCTACAACCTTCTCATAAGAACGTGCGCATCGACGAGCGTCTGAAAGGTCGCTTGGTGGTGGCGTCCCCGGTCCAGCTGAATACAACCCGACCGAAACGCAATTCTCCCCCCTACACCCCGGCATGCGCGTCCGCGACATTCGCGAACTCCCGCATCCCGAGGAGTCGTTCCCGCATCCACGCATCGCCCGGTCCATCAGTCCATCGCTCCATGGATCGGGGATCCCCACTCCTCTCGCTTCTCCCCTTCACCCCGGCGGAGCACGACCGCGACCGCGCCGCCGCACCCTCACCCAGCCACTCGCAGGACGGACCGGAACCCCGTCGTGCACCGCCTCCACGTCGGACCACTCCCCCGCCGGATCCCATTCGATGGCATCGAGCCGCTCTGAGTCAATACGCTGGCGCGCGCTTGGATCCCGGGGTAGAATTGCAACATGATGCGGCAGCCTCATATCCTGCGCGCCTTTGAAGATGACCTGGCCCGTCGAACCCCCCCCAATCATCTGGAGAACCTGCGCCTCGTGGAGGCGATGCTGGAGGAAGCCAGACAGTTGGGGGTCTGGCCCCCCGCGGATCCGCTCGAGGGAATCGAGGTCGACATCTGGGTGGCGAGGGTGCTCCATGTTCGCCGCCCTTCTTGAGAGGATCGCTACGGCCCTTGAGGGCGCCGGGATTCCCTACATGGTCATCGGCGGACAGGCGGTCCTGCGCTATGGCGAGGCGCGGCTCACGCGCGACATTGACCTGGCCCTCGGCGTCGATGTCGATCGTCTCGCCGATGTACTGGCGGTCACCCAGGAGTGCGGGTTTGAAGTCCTGGTCGATCCCGAGGTTTTCGTTCGGGAAACCCTCGTCCTGCCCTGCCTGGACCCCGGCAGCGGCATCCGCCTGGATCTGCTCTTTTCCTTTACCCACTATGAGCGGGAAGAGATTGCGCGCGCGGAGCCGGTCCTCGTCGGCGCGACGCAGGTCCGATTCGCGACGCTCGAAGACCTCATCATTCACAAAGTGATCGCTGGGCGACCGCGGGACCTGGAGGATGTGCGCGGGCTCTTGCTCAAGAACCCGGGAGTGGCTACAGCTTTCATCGAAGGGCGACTCGAGGAGTTTGCCCTGCCGATGGGGGAGCCGTTCGTGGAGCGGTTCCGTCAGATTCTGAGGGATTCGCGCTTGTAGCCTGGAACCTCAGTCCTCGATCGATCGGCCGAAACCGGGAGGATTCCATGCGTGTCCGTCCCGAGAACATCATCCTGACCTGACGACGTTTCCCCCGCTGTCTTTCGGCTGATCCCGAGCAATCATGCGCGAAGGGGCTCATCGATATGTGGCCCGTCAGAGGCGCGAGGGTTCGGAGGATATGGAGATGCGCGGGCCGGTGAGCCCGGGTGGGTGGTTCAGCGGAGTGACTAGGCAGCAATCCGCTCGTAGTGGTGATGCAAACCGCCGATCTCGGGGATCTCGACGGCTCGGCCTTGATCGACGGCATGGACCGGCCGAGCTTCAGGACAGTCCATCTCCAGCGCCTGATGCGTGCGCCACTCATGGTAATAGCTGAAGCAGGCGGCAAGGATCCGCTTGAGATGCCGGTCGTCGACCACGATCACATGATCCAGGCATTCCCGCCGGATCGTACCGATCAATCTCTCGACATGGGCGTTCTGCCAGGGGCTTCGCGGTGAAGTTATGACCTGCTTGATGCCCATGCTCTCCAAGCGCCGACGGAACCAGGTCCCATAGATCGCATCGCGATCTCGCAACAGATACCGTGGGACGTCACCCCACGGGAAAGCCTCGACAATCAGCTGGGCGGTCCACGCTGCGGTCGGATGCGAGGTGACGTTGAAGTGCAAAAGCCGTCGGCGATCGTGGGCCAGCAGAAGGAACACGAAGAGAACTTGGTTCCTCACCGTCGGCACCACAAAGAAGTCGACTGCGACCATCTCCTTGATGTGATTCCTCAAGAACGCACGCCACGTTGGGGACGGCGGCCGACGACGACGGATCATGTACTTCTCGACGGTCGATTTGGCCACGTCGATTCCGATCTTGCTGAGTTCTCCGACGATGCGAGGGGCTCCCCAGAGCGGATTCGCGGTGGACATTCGCCGGATCAGATCGTGGAGCTCCTTGCCGACGGCCGGCCGGCCACACTTCCCTGCACGGCTCAGACGCCTCCAGTACTCGCGGAACTTCTTCCTCCGCCATGCGATCACCGTCTCGGGTTGGACGAAGACCAGTGCGTCGCGCCAGCCGGACCAGACTCGGGAGAGCCAGGACCGGAGGATCCGGTCGGCCGGTTGGATGCGTGGTCGTCCGGCAGTCCGCCTGTAAACGGCGAGTTGATGCCTCAAGGCGAGGATCTCCATCTGCAACGACAAACGGGGTCGGGTCTGGTCCCGAAGGGCCACAACGAGAGGAAGTAGGAAGCTGAGCAGCCGGACATGCTAGACTTGTATCCGCCGAAGATCATGAAGCGGCGACAGGGAACGGCGACGTGATGATCGCGCATGCGGCAAACAAGAACGTCCTGGAGAGTTGGAGTTGTCGGGAGGGACAGTGAGTCGAGCGGCGTCGGGGGATGCCATGAGGAACAAACGCGTTCTCGATCGAAACGAGGTGCTCGAGGCGATTGCCCGCGCCCTGGAACCTCTGGAATTCGTCCACGCGCTGTGGGAGGCCGGGGCCGTGAGCTGGGGACGGATCGACCGCTGGTCGGACATCGACGTCAACGTCGATGCCGATGATGACAAGGCGCCGGAGGTCTTCGAGGCGGTCGAGAGAGCCCTGACGTCCCTGTCCCGGATCGAGATCAAGTTTCCGATCCCCTATCCGCCGTCGCACAACTACTCCCAGGCCTTCTACCGTCTCGCGGATGCGAGCCCATTCATGTTCATCGATCTTGCGATCTTCAGGCACAGCGCGGAGGACAAGTTTCTCGAGCCCGAGATCCACGGTCCCGCGGTATTCCTGTTCAACAAGTCGAGTGTAAAGGCCGCAGGTCCCGTCGACCGCGACGCGCACGTCTCGAGGATCATCGAGCGGGCCGAACGGCTTCGCCTGCGGTACGGAATGTTCGGGTGTTTCGTGGACAAGGAGACCCGCCGGGGGAACTCGATCGAGGCGCTCGGGAACTACCAGAGGGTCGTCCTCGACACGCTGCTCGAGGTGCTGAGGATGCGTTACTTTCCCCTGCACTACAGCTTCGCCACGCGCTACGTCCATTACGAGCTACCACCGAAGGTGGTGCGGAGATTCGAGAAGCTCTCCTTCGTCGCGGACATGGACGATCTCCGGCGGAAGAACCGGACCGCGGATCGCTGGCTTCAGGCGGAGTTCGCGGCGATCGATCGCCGCTCGCTCACTCAACGGATGACGACCACCTGCGCCCCTCTTGTCAGTCCCCCGGCCGTCAAACGGCAGAAGTAGACACCGGACTGGACCGGCCGTCCCCGCTCGTCCTGACAATCCCACGCCGCCGCGTGTCCGCCGATCCTTTGCCGGCCGTCGATCAGGTCCCGCACCTTGTGCCCGAGACAGTCATAGATCGCAAGGTGAACGATGTCCTCTGCAGGAATTCCATAGCGAATGGCGACACGGCCGCTCGATGCGACCTGATTCTCGATCACGAGGGTCAGCGCCTCATTGCCCTTGCCTTGCCCCTCCACGCTCGACGCGTCGGATGGTTGGCCCAGCGAAACGACCGCAATCGGGATGTCGTTGGACGGGATTCCCGTCGCCGTCCGGATGGCGGCCTGCTCCCCTGCCGTGAGACCCGCCGTCACGTAGCCCTGGAGACCTATCGTCGACGCTGCCAGTACCGCGCCCATCGCCGCGAAGCCGACCTCCAGCTCGGGCCAGTCACCCGTGCTCGCGACGCAGATGACGAGGTAGTTCGGCGCATTCGGCAAACCTGACGTCCCCTGACGGAGTCCCGGCCTCGTATCGCCGTTGCGCACCAACTCGATCCGGTGATCGCGCGTGGTCGCATCCGTTCCCGGCGGCCTGCGGTTATGGAATCGGTACACGGCGTCGGCGCTGATCGAATAGATGTGGCGCGTGAGGTAGTAGTTGGCGACCGCGGAGGAACAGACGAGTCCCGCCTTGCCGGATGCCGTGTGGTTGCTGCATCCGTACGTGCCCCACAGGATCTGCGATACGTTCGCAAGGGTGAGCGTCGTCGCGGCGAACGTGGTGTCATAGGCTAGGTGCTGCAGTGCGGTGTCCATGTAGACCGGCCCGTCCGTCTGCGGGTTCGGCAGCGAGCCGTCCGAGGAGATCGCCACGAGCGTGCTCGTCAGTCCGGCGACGTTCCGCATGCCGAAACTGATTACGATGTCGATCGGCTGGGCGGGATTCCAGTGGCTGTTCGCATATGTCGTGTCACTTGCCCGCGGACAGCTGGCCAGCTGACCCGCCGTCCCGGTCCAGAGCGCGATGGATTCGAGCTGCGAGAGGTGCATCGCCGCGCCGGCATCCACGGTCCTGTCGGTGGCCACACCCACCTGGAACGCAGTGGAGGCATCAGACCTCCAGTCGCCCGCCCTCTGGAGGACCAGGGAGTTGCCGGCCGCATCGTAGACGTAGACGTTCTGCGGCGTGGCGACGTAGATCACCCGAGTCGCTCCGGTCACGGGCGCCTGCGCCGTCGCGTGGAGCACGTTCGCCAGCATCTGGTCCGTTGCCGCGCCGCTCCATCCGGCGTGATACGAGAGCCTGGAGTTCATGCAGATCTCGGTGGAGTGAGGGTTGATCACCGGCGCCGGCAGCGGCTGTCGAATCGCGTCGCGCGCGCCGCCGCTGGATCCCTCTGCCGCCGCGGAGGGCGGCACGAGAAGGAGGATGGGCAGCGACAATGTGGCGATTTTCACAAACTCACGCAGCAGGTTGATGCTCTCACGGCCTTTCATGTGATCACTATTCTACCAGGGCCGGCATGGGCGGTCCATCACCGCGAGGAGCCTGCCGCGAGGAGCCGCACGGAGGAGAGCGGCCGGCGCTTGGAATGAGGACCCAATCAGGCTATAATTGAGGGTTCACAGTCGCGTTGCCGGGCCGCCCGACAACCGAGCTTTGCTCGTCTCCAACACTCAACACGATAAGGACTCCCACCATGCTTTCCCGGTCGATGATGATTTTTGTTGCTGTCACCATGCTGGCTCTCGGTCTCGCGGCCGGAGCTGCGGGCGCCCAGCCGAACGCGTCCCTGCTGTGGTCCGACGTCTCCCCCGCAGCGATCGCACCGGCCGGAGAGCGCCTCATCACGCCCGATCACTATCGGGCGCTTTCCATGGACATCGATGCGACCCGCGCGTTCCTTGCGCAGGCGCCGCTCGAGAGCACGGCGGAGGCGCTGAACCGCCCGGTGATCGAGCTGCCCCTCCCGGATGGCGGATCCGAGCGCTTCGCGTTCGTCGAATCCCCGGTCATGGCGCCGGAGCTGCAGGCCCGCTATCCCGAGATTCGAACCTATGCCGGGTACGGACTCGATGATCCCTCGGCCACCGCTCGCTTCGATCTGACGCCGCAGGGTTTCCATGCTCTGATCCTCTCCGACGACGGCTCGATCTACATCGACCCGTTCCAGCGCGGCGATGTCGCGCATTACCAGAGCTATTACAGGCGGGACCTGATCTCGGTCAAGTCGCTGGGCGGCTGCACGGTCGTGGACACGGACGGGATGGGTGAAGAGATTCATCGTCTGGTCCAGAACGAGGTTCCGCTCGTGGGCACGCAGCTTCGCACGTATCGCGCTGCGGTGGCGTGCACCGGCGAGTACGCGACCTTCCAGGGCGGCACCGTCGCCCTTGCCCTCGCCGCGATCGTGACCAGCATGAACCGCGTGGACGGGGTCTACCAGCGGGAGGTCTCGATCTTCATGCAGCTCATCCCCAACGAGACCGCCATCATCTACACCAATGCGAGCACCGATCCCTACTCGAACAGCGACGGGGCGACGATGCTCGGGCAGAACCAGGCGAACCTCGATTCGGTGATCGGCAGCGCCAACTATGACATCGGGCACGTCTTCTCGACGGGCGGCGGCGGCATCGCCGGGCTCGGCGTGGTTTGCCGGGCGGGCCGCAAGGCGCAGGGCGTGACCGGATCCCCGGCGCCGGTCGGCGATGCCTACGACATCGATTACGTGGCGCACGAGATGGGTCACCAGTTCGGCGCCAATCACACCTTCAACAGCACCGCCGGCGCCTGCGGCGGAGGCAACCGAAACGCGGGGACCGCGTACGAGTCGGGCAGCGCCTCGACCATCATGGGATACGCCGGCATCTGCGGCGCGCAGGACGACCTGCAACCGCACAGCGACGACTACTTCGTATGGATCAGCATCCAGGAGATCGTCGCCTACTCGACATCCGGAGCGGGCAACGGCTGCCCCGTCACGACGGCGACCGGCGTGGTTGAACCGGTTGCGAATGCCGGCCCAAGCGGCTTCACGATCCCGCTGCGCACGCCGTTCACGCTCACCGCATCGGCGAACACGACCGGCGCCCCGACCTACTGCTGGGAGGAGTCGGACCTCGGCACTGCGGGGCATCCCGACTCGCCGTCCGGCAACGCGCCCATCTTCCGTTCGTTCCATGGGGTCGCGAGCCCGTCGCGCACGTTCCCGAAGCAGAGCGACCTTCTGAACAACGTCCATACGAAGGGCGAGCTCCTTCCCACGTACGCGCGCAATCTCTCGTTCAAGGTCACGGTGCGTGACACGCAGACGGGAGGCGTCGGGGTCGCCCTCACGGGGATGTCCTTCGCGGTCGCCTCGGTCGGTCCGTTCCTCGTCACCTATCCCAACACCGCGGTCACGTGGACCGGCTTGACGCAGCAGACGGTCACCTGGGACGTGGCGGGAACCAACGCGGCGCCGGTGAACTGCCAGAATGTGAATGTCCTCCTCTCGACCGACGGCGGGGTCACGTTCCCGACCGTCCTCGTCGCGGCAACGCCGAACGACGGTTCCGAGACGATCACGGTGCCGAACACCCCCACGACGACCGCCCGGATCAAGGTCGAGGCGGCGGACAACGTCTTCTTCGACATCTCCAACACGAACTTCGTGATCGAGCAGCAGCAGGCGGGCGTCGCCGCGCCCGAGCTGGCTTCGTCCGGGATGGCTCTCTACGCGAGCCGCCCGAATCCGTTCAACCCGAAGACGATGATCCGCTTCGACATGCCGCAGGAGGGCCAGGCGGCGCTCCGCATCTACGATCCCGCGGGGCGGCTCGTGCGCACGCTCGTCGACGGCACGATGGCGGCCGGAAGTCACCAGGCTTCATGGGACGGCACGGATGCCGGCGGCAGGGCCGTGAGCTCAGGGATGTATCTCTACAAGCTGAGTGCTCGGGGCGAGACGCTCACGCAGCGAATGCTGCTCTTGAAGTAAGTCGACCGATTCACTACCGCCGCGATCGTCGCGGCGAAGTAATAGAGAACCCCCTGCGCCCTTCAAAGGTGCAGGGGGTTTCGCTTGTCGCGTCCGAGAACGTCGCTCTGCTAGCGCTTCGCTCCCATCAGCTTCTGAACGCGCGCGATGCCTTCCTTGATGTCCTCGGTGGACGAGGCGTACGAGAAGCGGATGTGTTGTCCCTCGTCGGGCACGCGCGGTCCGAAGTGGATGTCCGCGAGAACCGCCACGCCCGCCTCGTGGAGGAGGAGCTTGCGGAACTCCTCGGAGTCCTTGACGCCGACCATCTTGCACGCCTCGGTGACGTTCGGCCAGACGTAGAAGGCTCCGCCCGGCTTGAGGCACTTGAAGCCGGGGACTTGATTCAGACCGCTGACGATGACCTCACGCCTCTCCTTGAAGGTCTGTGCCATCTTCCGCACGCTGTCCTGAGATCCTTCTAGGGCGGCGGCCACGGCCTTCTGGCAGGGATGCGGCGCGCAGGAATCCGTGTTGGTGATCAGCGTGCTGACGAAGGGGGCCAGGAGGCGGTTGGCCATGTAGCCGATCCTCCAACCCGTCATGGCGTAGGTCTTCGAGGCGCAGTCCACGAGGATCGTGCGGTCCAGCATGCCGGGGTGGTTCGAGATGCTCTCGAAGGCGCCGTCGTAGACCATCTGGGAGTAGACCTCGTCGGCGTAGACCCAGATGTCGTGCTTCTGGCAGATCTGCGCGATCTCGGCCATCTCGGCCCGGGAAAGAACGCCGCCCGTGGGATTCTGGGGAGAGTTCAGGATGAGGAGGCGTGTCTTGTCCGTGATCTTCGCCCGGAGTTCATCGATGTCGAAGTTGAACGCCTTGCTTTCACGCAGATACAGCGGCACGGGCACGGCCCCGTTGCCCCGGATCATCGACTCGTAGATGGGGAAGCCGGGGTTCGGGAAGATCACCTCGTGTCCCTTGCCGTACTCCGTGGTGCAGAAGATCGAGTGGCTGATGAAGGGCTTGCCGCCGCATCCCACGACGACCCAATCCGGTTCGATCTTGATGCCTCTCGTCTCGGAGAAGTACTTCGCCGCCGCCTTCCGCAACTCGGGAATGCCGGGCGAGGGGGTGTAGCCGTGAAACCCCTTGTCGATGGCATCCTTGGCGGCTTCACAAACATTCTTCGGCGTCGGGAAATCGGGTTGGCCGATGCAGAAGTTCTTGATGTCCTTGCCCTGAGCCTTGAGCTCGTTGACTTCCTTGAGCACGACGAACGCGTTCTCCGTGCCCAGGTTCTTGATCCGATCCGCCAGGTCTTTCATGCCCGTCCTCCCGATACTTCAGGTCCACCACCCGCCATAAGCTTCGCTACTGCACGGTCATCGAAGCTCCACTGCCTACTAATAGCACAAGCGCACGCCCGGGGCGATGGAAATCCACGATTGACGTGTCGATGCACCCGGAGCGTGGATGGGATCTTTCGCACCGGAGCTGCTGCATAAGTCCTCGTTTTCGATCAGAGCCGCTGCAGCAGGATCAAGGTGAGATCGTCGCTCGCCCTCGCGTCGACGATGAACCGGTCCACCTCCTCGACGATGCGGACGCCCGCCTCTTCCACCGGCACGCTCCGCAACGCGGGCAGCAGAGCGTAGAGCCGCTCCTCGCCGAAGAAGATGCCTTCTCGATCGCGCGCCTCGGTCAGGCCGTCCGAGTAGAAGAGCACCATGTCGCCGGGCTGCAGCTCGAGATGCTGCTCGGCATAGAGGGCATCGGGCAGCATTCCGATGGGAGGCGCCTCCGGGGACAGGACCTCGACTCCCGCGGCCCGCACAACGACGGGAGGCGGGTGCCCCGCGTTCAGAATGCGCAAGAGACCCAGATTCTCCGTCAGTTCCGCATAGACGAGCGTCGCGAAGCGGGTCGGATCGCAGTCGCGACAGAAGATCCGGTTGATCCTCGCCCCCAGCTCGGCGAGGGAGAGGAAGTCGGGGGCGATCGCCCGGATGGTCGCCTGGAGCTTCGCCATGAGGAGGGCGGCGCCCAGCCCTTTTCCCGTGACATCGCCCAGCGAGAGACCCAACCGTCCCCCATCCAGCCGCATGTAGTCCGCGAGGTCACCGCCCACGTCGTTCGCGGGCCTGCTCATCATCCAGATCCCCCAGCCGCCGACGACGGGGTTGTCGTCCGGAAGCAGTGCGAGTTGGACGGCCCGCCCGATCTCCATCTCTTCCCGCACGACCAGCTTGTCCTTGAGCTCCAGCATTACGATCCACAGAAGGATGAGAATGCTCGGAATGTAGAAGTTGAAGAAAATGTGGAAGTTCCCATGCTCGAATGAGAAGTCGCCCAGATAGAGGCAGATCAAGCTGATCATGAGGAGGGTCCGGCGGACGGGTGAGAGCTTCCGGAGAAGGCTCTTGAGCAACCACACTACAAGAAGGATGGAGCGGCGCAGCTTGCGCATCTGCGCGAGCCGTGCGCGGCGATCCTCGTCGACGTAGAAGCCGTAGATCTCCTCGAGATCTCGGCGGACCGTCCGTTTAAAGTCCCGATGAAACGGATTGCGAACGAAGCCCCGGGTGGTGCTCCGATCGCTACCGGACGACGTCTTGCTCTCGGCTCCTTCACGTTCGCTCATGGGCCACCCTCTTCTTATCGGCATCGGCAACCAATGCCCAACATTCTACCATCTGCGTGTTGACCCCGTTCTCAGCGAAACTCCATACTTCTCGGGACCGCAGGGAGGAGTCACTCATTGGCAGACGGCAAGGGCGCTGAATCGAAGGACCGGGCGGGGAACGGGCAAACGGGGGTTCGCCTCAGCGAGTCCACCGCGGGAGTCACCCTGCGGCAGTTCTCGATCCTGGTGGCTGCGGGCGCATTCGTGACGACGATCGCTCAGGTCAAGCTCGTCGGGCGATTGCCGCTCCAGACGCTCCTGAAGAATCACTACAACTTCAACGCCACCCAGATCGCGACGTTCATGGGGATCGCGGTTTTCGCGTGGAACCTGAAGCCGTTCGCGGGCATCCTGACGGACGCATTCCCGATCTTCCGAACGCGCCGGCGTCACTACATGATGCTGAGCGCGGGCGCGGCGGCCCTCTGCTGGTTGCTCATGGGCGTGGTGAGCCAGCAGTACAAGGTTCTCCTGGGGGCCGCGGTGGCGTTGAACATCTTCATGGTCATCGCCAGCACCGTGATGGGCGGGTTGATGGTGGAGGCCGGCCAGCGCTATGACGCCGCCGGCAGAATCACATCCCTGCGGCAAGCAGTCCAGAGCGTCGGCAGCCTGATCAACGGCGTCCTGGGCGGTTTCCTTGCCACCATCGCCTTCGGATGGACCGCGGGCGTGGGAGCGTTCCTCCTGTTCCTTCTCGTGCCCCTGACGTACCGGTACCTCCACGAGCGTCCCCTTGCCGAGCGCGACACCCACGTGCTCGTCAACGCGTGGGCGCAGCTCAAAGCGATCGCAAAGGCCAAGACTCTGTGGGCCGCCGCGATCCTGGTCTTCCTCTTCTACATGGCGCCCGGGTTCAACACGCCGCTCTACTTCATGCAGGTCGACAAGCTGAAGTTCTCGACCCGATACATCGGCCTGATCGAGACGGTCGCCGGCGCTTGCGGCATCCTCTCGGCGGTGCTGTACGGGAGATTCTGCCGCAAGCTGAACCTCCGCACGCTGCTCACCGTCGGGATCGGCATGAGCGCGGCCTGGACCCTGGTGTACATCTTCTACGGCCGCACAACGGCGATGCCCATCGATGCCGTCTCGAGTCTTGTCGGAATCGTTGCAGAGGTGGCGCTCATGGACCTGGCAGTCCGCGCGACCCCCCGGGGCTGCGAGGCGCTCGGCTTCTCGCTGATGATGAGCGTTCGTAATTTCGCGCTCACCGCGAACGACATCCTCGGATCCTGGCTGACCGATCACCGCCACTGGCAGTTCAACAAGCTGGTCTTGGTGAACGCCGCAACGACTGCGTTGGTTCTCGTGTTGATCCCGTTCCTCCCGAAGGTCCTCATGAATCGCAGGGAAGGCGACGCCGGCAAGTAGTCCATTGGAGAAGACCTCGATGTCCGGCAAGGAGCCGGTTCTGATCGTCCTGACGGGCCCCATCGCGAGCGGCAAGTCGACCGTGGGCCGGCTCGCCGTCACGGGCACCCCGCTGGCGTTTCTGGCGGAGGACGTCGACTCGCTTGCGGAGGACCGCGAGATTCTCGCTCGTTACTACGCGGCGGTCGAGGGATTCGAGGCGCTGCGCCGCGAAGGGGCACCTGCCGATGACGCGCGTGCGATCGCCTGTCGCGAAGCGGTCTTCAAGACGCAGGAGCACTTCATCACCGGCCGCGCCGCGCTTCTGCGCGAACGCCTTCGGGCCGGCCGAGGCGGGTTATCGGAGCGGCACCCGACGGACGACATCGAGATCTTCTCCCGCCGAAATCTCGAGAGGGGCCTGCTCACGCGGGAGCAGTTCGCCGACTTAGAACGGCTTCTGGAGCGCCAGTTATCGGGACTCCCCTCTCCGGCGCTCCAGATATTCCTTCATGCCGAGCCGGGGCGCTTGCGCGAGAGGATCCGGCGGCGCGGAAGGCCCCAGGAGATCGAGTTGATTCGCGAGGACAATCCGTACCTCGAGGAACTCGGCCGTCTCTACGAGGCGTGGTACGACCGCTATCGCGGCGAGAAGGTGCGCATCCTCACCGACACATTGAGCAAGAAGACGATCGCCGATCGGGTCCGGCAAGAGATCCGGAACCGAGGTCTCGCTCCTTCTACTTCACCATGATCACCAGGTACTTGACCTTGCGGAACTCCGGCGCGTTCAGGATGCGCAGCTTCGCCCCGCCTTCGTTCGACGTGAGCTCATAACTCGTCTTTATCTGGGCGCTCAGGACCTGCGGCTCCTTGCCCGGGATCGGGATTTCCGTCACCTGATCCGTGTCCAGCGTCGAGAAGTCGCCTTCATTGAGGGCGCCCGAGAGTTGCGTGGACTTGCCCATGCCCAGGACGCCGCCCTTCTCGGTGATGATGCCCTTGCCCTGCAGATCCTTCTTGCTCCCGATGATGTAGAAGATCGTGCCGATCTCCTTGCGCTTGTCCGCGATCACGTGCCGCTGTTCAGCGATCGTCTGCTGCCCCGCGAGCACGTCCGTCTTCAAGCCCGCGACGGTGACGTTGAGCGAATCGACTTTGCCTGTGAGTCGCGCGATCATCACTTCCTTCTCCGCCACGGATTTCTTGAGGTTCGTGATGATCCGCCGCAGGCCCGCCACCTCCGCCTGGCTGCCCTTCAAGCTCTTCTCCAGATCGCGGATCTTCCGGTTGCTGTTCTGGATGCTCTGCTTGAGATCCGCGATGCCGGCCAGCATGCGATCCTTCTGCGTCTGCGTCACGCTGGTGCCCGTCTCCGAGCTCCGCGAGATGTCACGCAGATGCGTCTCTTCGGGAGTGATGACCGTCAGGCTGTCCTGGATCTCGGCGATGGATTCCAGAGCCGTGTTGAACTGGGTCCGAACGGCTTCTTCAGCTTGCCGACTTTCGGCGAAGCTCGTGCTTTGCCGGCGATACTTCACGACGAGGATGACGATGCATGCGAGCATGACAACCGCAACGACGCCCAATATGACCCCGACCGACTTCTTCATAGGACCTCCTTGGATGGACGGTGCACACAATAGACCATCCGCGTGAGGGAGCGAAAGCGGGAACGGTAACCGGCATTGCGGCTCCTGGACCCGGGAGGTAACGTCACGACATGTCCCAGTCATTTCCGATGCGCCGCGTCCTTTGGCTTTGTGCGGCCGCGGGAATGATCGCCGTGCAGGTCCTGGCCCCCGGCCCCAGCCAGAGTCTGTTCTGGTCCGCCCTGTTCAACGTGGGGCATGCCCCCCTCTACGGTCTGGTGGCGCTGGTGATCCTTCGATTGCTTCTGTGGGACGGAGACCGACGCGGCATCACGCGGATCAAGTTCTATCTCCTGGCCCTCGTTCTGACCGTCGTCGCGGGGGTTTTGGCCGAGCTGCTCCAGAAGCTCAATCATGGCGACCCGGAAGTCGAGGACGTCGTGAGGGACGCCGTGGGCGCGGCGGCATTCCTGCTGGCCTTCGGCGCGTTCGACCGCCGGCTGATCGAACGCAGGATCGCGATCTCGCGCGGGATCATGATCGCGCTCGCCGCGGCCCTGCTGGCCGCCTCGTCCTTCCCTCTCGCGGCGATCTCGGCAGACCTCCTGCGCAGGGATCGAGCGTTTCCGAGGATCTGCGCATTCGAGGCCTCCTGGGAATCCGCCTTCGTCTTCGCGCAGGAGGCGGACATGCAGAGGATCCCGCCCCCCGACGGATGGCGGCCGCGGCCGGCGGATCGAGTCGCCCGCATCGCCTTCCGACCCGGGGACTATCCCGGCCTCGTTGTGCGCAAGCCGCATCCGAACTGGACGGGCTTCAAGGAACTCGTCTTCGATGTCTACTCGGAGCTGCCGCAGCCGGTCGATCTCGTGCTCAGCATCCACGACATCGGTCACGACCACGACTACTGGGATCGGTTCAATCGAGAACTGACCATCGAGCCCGGCCCGCACCGCCTCTCGATCCCGCTCCGTGACATCCAGATGGCTCCGCGCGGCAGGCAGCTCGACCTGTCGCGCATCTGCGGCCTCGTGCTCTTCGCGGATCACCCCCGCGAACCCTTCGTGCTCTACTTCGCCGACTTCCATCTGGAGTGAATCGGGGCCGGTTGTGAAATGATTGAGGGCCGCCGGAGCGATCCCGCCCAGGCGGCCCTCGTATCGAACCCTTCCGCTACTTGTACATGCCGCGGATATGACTCCAGGTCGTATGCTTCGTCGGGCTCCCGCAGAGGTCCGGGTTACAGCTGATCCCGTCGCCGAGATAGGCTCCGCCGTCGTTCGTGCAGAGGTTGGATGTCGTCTGATAGCACTGCCCGCCGAGACAGCAGGCGCCGGACGGGATATTCAGAACAACGATCTTCACGTAGAAGATGCCGACGCCAACGTTCACCATGTGGTCGCACACCCATTGTGGGAGCGTTGCATAGCCGTTCATCACGCAGTTGGCGAGGGTCGTCTCGTTCTGATCGGCCAGGTCGTTGCCGTCGTTCCAGACGGGACTCCCGCACGTCGGGGAGGTCATCGAGGCGATGTATGCGCCCCCGGGACCCGGAATCGAGGCGAGCATCATGTAGTAGCTACCCGGCGTGAGCGGCGCGGTCAGATCGCCAACGGGGAGCATCTCGTGGGTATGGCCCGGTGCGGCGGTGCCCATGTTGCCCCAGTCGGTTTCACGGTTCTGCCACGAGGAGAGCCCCACGAGCGGGACATCCACCAGCGTGTTGTTGTAGACATGGACCGACATCGACCCCGCGATCGGCTGGCCCGGCTCAACGTTCAAGACCGGAGTGTCGGGGTTGATCGTCTGCCCGTTCAGAGTGCTGGCGGAATCGAACATCACGGACACCGGGTGCGGGTCGCAGAGATTGGAGTTGCAGTCGGTCCCCAGGCCATGGAAGGTGCCCCCCTCCTCCGCGCAGACCGATTCGGTCGTGACATGACACTCCCACTGATCCTGACCGAAACAGCACGCCCCCACGGGGAGGTCTTCGATGATCAGCTTGATGTAGGTTATCCCGATCGACTTGTCCGCAAAGTGGTCGCAATGCCAGACGGGAAGCGACGCCCATCCCTGGGTCAGGCAGCCCGCCAGGGTCGTCTCGTTCTGATCGGCAATATCATTGCCGTCGTTCCAGACCGGCGCGGTGCAGGATCCCGAGGTCATGGATGCGACGAATCCGTCTTCCCTCGTCGGACGGGCCCCGATCACCATGTAATAGGTCCCGGCCGTCGATGGAGTCTCCAGTCGATCGATGGGGAACGAGAAGTCCGTCGTATCCGCCGGTGGGATGTCTGCGAAGAAATGCCAGGTCGTCTCATGGTCATCCCACGACAACGCCCCTTCCATCGGGGCGGCGTCGGTCGTGTCGTTCTCCGCGTGGAAGGCGAAAGTGCCCGAGAGCGTCCGCCCCGGCTCGCATGTGAAGACCGGGTTGCTCGGGTCGATCGCCTGTCCCTGCAATTCCGTGCTCGGCAGCATGAACAGCCGGACGACGTGACCCGCCCACGCGTTTTGTACAGCAAACACCGATGCAATTGCCGCGACTGCCATGATCCCTATGGCAAGGCGCCGAAATGAACTCCGCATGATCGTCCTCCTTGTTGCCCTGACTTTGAATTCCACTTCCGAGCCCCTCCGCTACTTGTACATGCCGCGGATTCGACCCCAGGTCGTATGCTTCGTCGGGGTCTGGCACGGGTTCGGGTCGCAGCCGGTCCCGTCGCCGAGATAGGTTCCGCCGCCGGTCGTGCACACGTGGGAGGTCGTCACATAGCAGTCCGGGGGATTCTGGCCGACGCAGCAGGCGCCGGCCGGGATGCTCTGGACCACGACCTTTACATAGGAGATGCCGACAGAAACGCTCTGCATGTGGTCGCACTGCCATTGATCGAGCATCGCGTAGCCGTTCTGCATGCAGCCGGCGAGCGTCGTTTCGTTCTGGTCGGCGAGGTCGTTACCGTCGTTCCAGACGGGGCTGCCGCAAGCCGGGGAGGTCATCGAGGCGATGTATCCGTTTTCGGGACCCGGAATCGAGCCGACGATCATGTAATAGTCGCCCGGCATGACCGCCGCGTTCAAATCGCCAATCGGGAACACATACTGGTTATGGCCCGGCGCAGCGTTCCCCATGTTGCCCCACTTGGTTTCATGGTCCTGCCACGAGGAGAGCCCCTCGAGCGAAACATCCACCAGCGTGTGATTGTAGACCTGAACCGCCACGGTGCCGGTGATCGGCTGGCCCGGCTCGAAAGTCACGACCGGATTGTTGACGTCGATCACCTGCCCGTTCAGATTGCCTCCATCAGCCGGGAAGATCTGCACCGGGTTCGGATTGCAGGGATTGATGTCGCAGTTTGTCCCGAGGCCTTGGAAAGTCCCCCCCTCCTCGGTGCAGACCGATTCGGTCGTGACATGACACTGCCACGATTCCTGCCCGAGGCAGCATGCACCCACGGGAAGGTCCTCGATGATCAGCTTGATGTAGGTTATCCCAACCGACTCGTTCGCGAAGTGGTCGCACTTCCAGAGGGGAAGCGTCGCCCATCCTTGTGTCAGGCATCCCGCCAGGGTCGTCTCGTTTTGATCGGCAAGGTCGTTGCCGTCGTTCCAGACCGGAGCGGCGCAGGATCCCGAGGTCATGGAGACGACGAATCCACCGTCCCTCACGGGGCTGGCTCCGATCACCATGTAGTACGTCCCGGCGGTCGATGGAACGGTCAGGTCTTCGAAGGAGAACGAGAAGTCCGTTGTATCGGCCGGCGCGATGCTGTCGAAATAGTGCCAGCTCTGTTCATGGTCTTGCCACGTCAGCGTCCCCTCGATCGGGGCGGCGACGGTCGAGTCGTTCTCCGCATGGATGGCGATGGTGCCGGAGAGGGTCCGGCCCGGCTCGCATGTGAAAACCGGATTGCTCCGATCGATCGGCTGTCCCAGCAGTTCGGTGCTCGGCAGCATCAGCAGCCGGACGACGTGACTCGCCCACGCGTCTTGTACAGCCCACGCCGAGCTGATCGCGACGCCTGTCATGATCCATATGGCAAGGCGCTGGAATGGCTTCTTCAAGATCGGCCTCCTTGTTGCCCTGACCGCAATGCGACACCGCCGGGCGGATGCTAAAGCCGAGGGTTTACGGTCGCAACAGGAATCCGTGAAGCGACGGAATGTCGACAACACCGCTCCGGCGCCACTGGGAGTGGAGAGTGAAACTGCAGAGGGTGATACGTGCGGGAGTTTCAGGACCGACGACTATTGCGGTTCACGGACTCCAGATGTGCTCGTCGGGGGCGACCGCGCAACGGATGGCGGTGACCTGTCCGGCCTCGATGGTGATCTCGTAGTCGTCGTGGTTGCGGATGCCGTTTTCCGGGCAGTCGCCCATGGCGATGGGGATGTAGTGAGCATCACACAGATCCGCGGAGTTGATCACGGCGTCAACGATCCCGCGGTCCGCGACAAAAAGGGTCGCAGCGGTGAATATGTTCCGCTGGTTCGATATGCAGGAACTGCGGGACGACCGCGCCTTGGTCCGAGAGTAGTTCGGCACCGCAATGCCAGCGAGAATCCCGATCACCGCGCACACAATGGCGAGTTCTATGAGAGTGAAGCCCTCGTCGCGACGGTGCCTTCTCATATGGGCTCGCTCCTACGCAAGGGACCCGGTTCAGATCGCCGGCGCTGCATACAGCCACGGCGGCTTACCCCCGCAATCCTGGTGCCAACGGCGTCGGGCGTTGCCGACGAAAGCCTCCTGCCAGGTTGGTCCACAAGTCATGCGACAATGGTCACTTACGATCATGACGGAATTGGGTTCGCGAACTGCGGCACCAGGCCCGGGGACGATCCGTGCCATAGGCCAGCACGAAGCCGTGCAAAACGCCCGATGGAGAGGATGGGACTGCTGAGCCGGAGGTCATGAAGCCCACAGACTCCTCTGGCATACTGGCATGTTGGCTTTCCTTGCGCGCCGCGTGATCGCCCCTGCGGGCGCCGATCGGCAATGACAGCCCCAAGGCTAACCCACGGCGGTCTGTATCTGGCCAACCCGTTCCGTCCGAACTCGACGATCTCGCTCGTGCTGGAGCAGAGCACGAACGTCCACGCATCGATCTACGATGTTCACGGCGGGCGCGTGCGGACCCTGGTCGACGATGTCTTTCCGGCGGGGTTGCACGAAGTCATCTGGAATGCGCTCTCAGAGGACGGCAGACCGGCGAGCTCCGGAATCTACTACATGAGGGTTGACATCGGCTCCGAGCAGATCCGGCGCAAGCGCTTGCTGGTCCGCTAGAGAGACAATTCACAAGCTCCGAGGAAGCTGCTCCGGACAACATCGAGGGCGGGCCCACCCGGGTCCGCCCTCCCATTTGTTCACAACACGTGCGCCAGTCGAGGGATGGGGGTTTCGCGGACTGCGAACTGCCTGTGGGGCGCGATATGGGTGAGGCGGCTTCTCCAGGAATATCAAGCCTTTGGGATATTCGGCGAGTGTGAGACAATCGCCGGTTATCTCACTACGCGTCTACTCGCGGACCCAGCCCCCCGCCGGCAGATGCCAGGCAGTTCCCAGGCAATCGCCCCAGAGAGTTTGCCTCGAACCAAAGGAGATCCCCATGGATGCCCGTCATCCTTCTGCACAGTCTGCCGATCACCTCGGCGCTCAAGGCGCCCATCTAACACTCGCTGCGCCGCGTCCGCGACACGCGGGGCTCCCCGGTGCTGTGCTCATGGCCCTGGTCTGCCTGCTGATGGTTGCGCGGCCTGAGGCACTGATGGCGCAGGCCTTCACTGTCGGCGTGAGGTTCGACGTCGCGACCGGGTCGTATCCCTACTCGATCGCGATCGGCGACTTGAACGGAGACGGCTCGCCCGACATGGCCGTGGCAAACTACTCCTCCAATACTGTGTCGGTTTTTCTCGGCAACGGCGCGGGCGGGTTCGCGCCGAAGTCCGATTTCGCGACCGGGGCGAATCCCATCTCGGTCGCGATCGGGGATGTGAACGCCGACGGGAGGCCCGACCTCGTGATGGCGAACCTCAGCGCCAACACGGTGTCGGTGCTGCTCGGCAACGGCACGGGCGGATTCGGGGTGAAGTCCGACTTCGCGACCGGATCGCATCCGTACTCGGTGACCATCGGGGATGCGAACGGCGACGGGAAGCCCGACCTCGTGGCGGCAGACTACGGTTCCAACACGGTGTCGGTGCTGCTCGGAAACGGCGCGGGTGGATTCGGGGCGAAGTCCGACTTCGCGACCGGAAGCAATCCCGTTTCGGTCGCGGTCGGGGATGTGAACGCCGACGGGAAGTTCGACCTGGCGGTGGCAAACTACGGTTCCAGTGCAGCATCGGTGCTGCTCGGAAACGGTTTGGGCGGGTTCGGCGCCAAGACTGACTACGCGACCGGCGGGAGTCCGTTCGCCATTGCGATCGGGGACGTGAGTGGCGATGGCAAGCTCGACCTGGCGGTGGCAAACTACGCCTCCAGCAACGTGTCGATACTGCTCGGTAACGGCGCGGGCGCGTTCGGGGCAAAGACCGACTTCCCGACCGGGACGAATCCCTACTCAGTCGCGATCGGGGACGTGAACGGCGACGGGAAGCCCGACCTGGCCGTGGCAAACACCTTTTCGAACACGGTGTCGGTGCTGCTCGGCAATGGCGCGGGCGCGTTCGGGGCAAAGACCGATTTCACCACCGGCAATGGTCCTATATCGGTCGCCATCGGGGACGTGAACGGCGACGGGAAGTCCGACCTGGCCACCGCAAACACCTTTTCCAACACGCTATCGGTGCTGCTCGGCAACGGCGCGGGCGCGTTCGGGGCGAAGACCGACTTCGCGGCCGGGACGAGTCCCGAGTCGGCCGCGATCGGGGACTTGAACGGCGACGGGAAGTCCGACCTGGCCGTGGCAAACCAGTACTCAAACACGGTGTCGGTGCTGCTCGGCAACGGCACGGGCGCGTTCGGGGCGAAGACCGACTTCACCGCCGGCAATGGTCCTATGTCGGTCGCGATCGGGGATCTGAACGCAGACGGGAAGCCCGACCTGGCGGTGGCAAACCAGATCTCCAACGCAGTGTCGGTGCTGCTTGGCAACGGCGCGGGCGGGTTCGGGACGAAGACCGACTTCACGACCGGGCTCGGCCCCTACGCGGTCGCGATCGGGGATCTAAACGGCGACGGGAAGCCCGACCTGGAGGTGGCGGACATTAGCTCCAACACGGTGTCCGTGCTTCTCGGCAATGGCGCGGGCGGGTTTGGGGCGAAAACCGACTTCGTGACAGGGTCGTTGCCCTTGTCGGTCGCGATCGCGGACCTGAACGCGGACGGGAAGCCCGACCTTGCGGTGGCAAACTTCGGTTCCAGCACGGTGTCGGTGCTGCTCGGCGACGGCGCGGGTGGGTTCGTCACCAAGACTGACTACGCGACCGGGTCGAATCCCTACTCAGTCGCGATCGGAGACGTCAGCGGCGACGGGAAGCCCGACCTGGCGGTGGCCAACAACATAGAAAGCACGGTGTCGGTGCTGCTCGGCAATGGCTCGGGCGGGTTCGGGGCGAAGACCGACTTCGCAACCGGGGCGCAACCCTTCTCGGTCGCGATCGGGGACGTAAACGGCGACGGAAGGCCCGACTTGGCGGTGGCCAACAACGGAGCCAACACCGTGTCGGTGCTGCTTGGCAACGGTATCGGCGGGTTCGGGGCGAAGACCGACTTCGCGACCGGGGCACATCCCGCGTTGGTCGCCATCGGAGATCTGAACGCCGACGGAAGGCCGGACCTGGCGGTGGCCAACTCCAATTCCAGCACGGTGTCTGTGCTGCGCGGACTCGTGCCGACGCGGACGGCACTGGCGGCAAGCCCAAACCCGGCAGTTCTGGGATCCCCGCTCACTCTGACCGCGACCGTGTCGGTGCCCGCCCCTGGCTACGGCACGCCCACCGGTGTCGTGACCTTCTTCGACGGCACGACGCTGCTCGGCACGTCGCCGGTGAACGGCGGCGTGGCCGGCCTCGCGCTGTTCGCCCCGTATCTCGGCGACCGGTCGATCACCGCGGTGTACCAGGGGGACGGCAAGCTGTTCGGAAACATCTCGACGACCCAGACGCAGCGCGTGGCGGCAACCGCGGCACCCACGATCAGCAGCATCACGGATGTGAAGGGCGACCAAGGGCTTGAGGTCCGCATGCGATTCACGGCGAGTCCCTTCGACCGCCGGGGCTCAGGCATCCCGATCGTCAAGTACGATGTGTTCCGCCGGATCGATTCGACATACCCGCTGCGCGGACGCGCCGGCGGGATATCCGGCAATCCGTCTTCATCCAACCCCGTCCGGCCTGCAAACGCACTGGTGGATGGCTGGGACTTCGTGGGCAGTCTGTCCGCGCGCGCAGACGTAGCGTACAACCTCGTGGTGCCGACGCTGGCCGACTCGAACACGTCGGGATTCCACCGGGCGGTGTTCTTCGTGAGTGCGGCAACGGCTACGCCAAACATCTTCTACGACTCCGCGCCCGATTCGGGCTACTCGGTGGACAACCTGCCGCCCGCACCGCCCGCCCACTTCGCCGGGAACTACCAGAACGGCGCGAGCAACCTGCATTGGAACCCGAACTCCGAGGTCGACCTCTGGTACTACCGGGTCTACCGCGGCAGCACGCCGGACTTCGTGCCGGGACCGGGGAATCTGATCGCCACGCGCAGCGACACCAGCTATGTGGATGCCGGGCCGCGGGGCTACTACTACAAGCTTTCGGCGACGGACGTGAACTACAACGAGGGCGGCTATGCCGCGCTCGGTCCCGTCGGCACCGGTGACGTGCCGGACGGCGGATCACTCGCATTCGCGCTCGAGGGAGTGCGGCCGAATCCGTCCATCGGGACGCAGATGACCGTGGCGTTCTCGCTGCCGAACGCGGCGACCGCGCGTCTCGAGCTAATTGACGTGAGCGGGCGTCGGTTGGTGGACCGTGAGGTGGGGTCGCTCGGGGGCGGGCGGCACACGGTGGACCTTGCCGCGGGCGCGCGCCTGGCGCCGGGGATCTATCTCGTGCGGCTCACGCAGGGGACAAACAAACGCGTGACACGGGTGACGATTCTCAAATAGCGCAAGCTGCACGGCTAGTATGAACGGGTTGCTCGAGGGGGCGGATGCATCGATCCGCCCCTCAACCTGACCAAGTAGATCCCGGCGCGCTGGTATCAAGCCATTAGCGAAGCAGAAGAAGAGCCCGGGACGTGAGCCCGCGGTCCGAGCGGATGCGGCAGAAATAGACGCCCCTGGGGAGATCAACGCCGCCCTCCCCTCTTCCGTTCCAGTTGACCTCATGCGAACCCTTCGCGACCCACCCATCGAGCAGCGTTCGGATCCGGCGGCCCGAGACATCAAAGATTTCAATCCGGACACCGGCGCCCTCCGGGAGATCGAAGCGGACTCGGGTCGCGCCCTTGAAAGGATTCGGGTATGCATCGACGTCGAGATGAATCGTGGGAACGTCACCGACAACGTCGGAAGCGACGTCGCAATCCTGGACATAGGTGATGCCCGGGCCGTTGCGGAGAAGGTCCTCATACGTCTGGAACGCCGCCGTGTCCCCCTTGAGCGTCCAATCCAGCCACGGTTCGAGGTAAGCCTCTACCAATGCGTGCTGCTGTTCTCTGGTGATGTCGGCCGTGCACGATTCGCCGAGCTCACAGTTGAAGTTGTAGTCGGCGAATTGGCAGTGGGTGGCGCCGGTGATCGTGACCAGCGCCTTGCATGTCGACGCGAGTGCGTTGTAGATGGGGAGCTGGTGCTGTGAAGGCGGCGTGACGCAATCCTTGGAGCCCGCTAACAGGAGCGCCGGCATGGTCACGCCGGCAGCCGCGGCGATCGCGGAGGGGCTTGTCTCGGCAGCAGCCAGGTTGGCCAGCGCCGTGATTCCCGGATTGTACGAGGCGGCGAGGACGCTGGCGCCCCCACCCATCGAGTGCCCCATCACAGATGAAGTCGCCGCAATGTGATTGTAGAAGGGTGAATCGGGTGTCGCGCCTTCCGTCCGGAGTTTGTCTACGAGAAAGGCGAGGTCGCGACCGAACTGCTCATGGCTTGGGAATATGCTCCCTTCCGTCCGGGGCAGGGCCAGGATGTACCCACGTGGCGCAAGATCCAACCAAAGGTACTGGTAAGCGCTCCAAACCATCAGAAAGCCGTGACCGAAAGTGATGACCGGATAGGTTCCTGCGGCGACGGGAACATTGTCCCCGGCGGCGTCGGCCGGATAGTAGAGCTCGGTAAGAATCTGGCGATTGCCGCGGCTGGGATCGACATATGTCGTGCTCCGGTGACCCACAGCCAGGGGCAGGGCGTCGGCCACGACCGGAAGGGCGAGACCGGCGACGAGCAGGATAGTGAGACGGCGAAGAGTGCTCATAGGTTTCATCCGCCTGTTGAGGATACCAGGCCGAGACGGATCCGGCAACAAACATGCGGATCGGTTCGAGAGCTGAGTGGACCGCCATCGTCACCGACCCCACTGACGTTGCCGGGCCCGCTGGCGACCGACCGCGGATCAGTCCGGGGGCTACAGCTCGGAGTTACAGTCTCCTTTCCGATATCGCACCACCGTGCCGTGGTATCTGAACTTCATGTTCATCGCCCAGGAGCCGGCAGTCTTCGGTTCCGGCAGACTGCCGCCCTTGACCAGACGTCCGCCCGAATCGAACGTGGGATCCTTCCCGCTCTTCCCCAGAGAGCCGCCCAGGGTTTGACTGACGACAATGGTCTCGGCGACGACGCCGATGACCGCCCGCCCTTCATATAGCAGCGCCAGGTCGAGCAGCGCTTCCGTGGCCTCCTCCTGCGTCGTCATCTGTCCCGTGAAGACCGTCCGGATGGTGTCAAAGGGACATTTGGGGAGGGTCTTCCGATGGAGCGTGATGGTTCCGTAGTCCCTGACCTGATACTGCTGCGGATCGTCGGCGGCGTACTGCGGTCCCTTCGGCCCCCCCGCCGGTTGGTTGGAGCGAGTGACCATTGACCTCAGCCCGCATGCGCAAAGCATCGACAGCAGGAGAAAGAACACCGGAGCCAGGATGGGCTTGAACCATCTTGTCCGTCTGCCGTTCATGTGATTCCATCCTTACTGCAACTTGAGGACGCCCTTCTCGACCACCGTCCTGCCGTCTATCTCGAGCGTGCTTCCGGGCATGAAAGTCGACAGGCCGTATGCGATCTTGTTGTCGCCTCCCGCCCAGGTGTTGTCACCGATTCCGACCGTCACCATCCCGGCCGGCATCCAGGCTACCATTCGACTGCCGGGCGCGAGTCGCACATCGGGGTTGATTCCGATGTCGACGAAGGCAAACTCGTCCTTGCCCGGGCCCGCGGCGTCGTACATGGCCTTGAGACCCTCGAGTCCCGCCTTTGCGGTTATGCTCGTGAGCTTCCCCCGCTCGAAAACGAGCGTGAGATCGTTGATCTCCTTTCCTTCATAGAATTGCCTGTCGACCACGACCTTCCCCGTTGCCGTCCCGGGAACGGGCGCAAGGAAGACTTCTCCGGCGGGCAGATACAGCCAGCAGTTCAGACCTCCACTTTGCTGATCTTCCGGAGAGATGACGCCATCGCTCGCGAAAACCGGCCGACTCTCGATTCGGACCTTGAGGTCGGTCCCATTGGGATTCGTGAGGTGCGCTTCCTTCCCACTCGAGAGGATTCCCTTCAGCTTCCGGGCGGTCTCTTGTAGTTGCGTGTAATCGACGTTGACGCCCGCCCAGAACGTATTCGCAAGCAACTCCTTGGTCATCCCGTATTCCTTGGCGAGAGCATCCGTGGGATACAGGCCGTTGCCCAGATAGACGATCCGGACATTCCGTTGCAGCAGCAGATTGCTCACCGGCACGGCGGCGTTGCTCACGGCTATTCGACGCGCCGTCGGAATGTCGGCCAGCAATCCTTCCGCCTCGCCGCTCGTGATGGAGATCTCGACCGTGACCGCGCCCGCGACCTTCAGATCGAACTCCGGGGATTGCGAATCGTACGCGGCCGGAACATCCGTATACATCCGGCGGGTCATTCGATCGCTGCCGATCGTCACCAACGGGAAGGCGCCCGCCTTGCGGACGTTGACTGCGATGTCTTCCAGAAGCTCGAGGTCTCGAACGCCGCCGAAAACCGTGACAAGATCGCCCGCGTGGATAGCGGCGCACTGGCTCACCAGCTTTTGAGCGAGGGCCTCATAGTCCGGTCCTGATGAAACGGGTACTGCGGCGGCCACTGCCGCCGCGAGAACCAAGATGACAACCGGAAGAGATGCCGCCAGGGTCCTGGTCCTAGCATTTGCTAACATCGCCGAACCTCCTTTGACGTGCGGGTACGATGCTGCCGCCACACCGGGACTGGTTCGGAGATATGGATCGGCAACGATCCCTGGGGTCGGGGGTACCCGTCACGGGATGCAAATGATCGAGAGTTCCGAGGGCCGTCCGCAGCCGACGCGGATACGCCGGTGAACACGGTCGCCTCCTTCCGGGAAACCCAGTAGATCGAGTCACATTCCGATCGTCCCGGAGATTGACGGCCCGTACGCTAGCACCGGGCAAGCGGAGGGCGCAAGGCGATGGATTGGAGGGGCGCCGGCTTAGCGCCCTTGAGGTCCCGTCAGGTGGGTCAGGACGCCGATTCGATGCATTTCGCTCGAAGGGCGATCAGGCAGCCTTTCGCCCGGGCTCCGATTCTTGCCGGGTCCGCGAGGCATCGATGAGTTCGCGAACGCCCCTCAGCAGCTCGGCCTGTGAGACGGGTTTGGTGATGAATCCCATCCCCTCCTCCTCAAGAAATCGCGTGTCGATGACATCCGCGCTGTAACCGCTGGTCAGCAGCACCGGCAATCCGGGTTTCATCTGGCGGATCCGGTGAGCGGCCTCCCGCCCGCCCATGCGCGGCATGACCATGTCGAGCAGCGCAAGCGCGATCCGCTCCTCGTTCCCCTCGAAGAGTCGCACGGCCTCCTGTCCGTTGGCCGCGACCAGAACATCGTACCCGGCCTGTTCGAGCACGCGGACCGTGAGGTCGCGCACGTCCCCAAAGTCCTCCGCCAAGAGCAGCGTTTCCGTGCCGGTGGGAGGCTCGATTTCTTCCATCTTGGGAGCGGGCGCCACCGCGTGGTCGATCGCGTGGAGATAGATGGCGAAGGTCGTTCCCCGGCCGACCGCGCTCGACACATCGATGATCCCGTTGTGCTGCTGCACGATCCCGTACACCGTGGCGAGACCGAGTCCTGTGCCCTGGCCGACCTCCTTGGTGGTGAAGAACGGCTCGAAGATCTGGCCCAGGGTGGATTCGTCCATGCCGATGCCGTCGTCTTCGACTGTGAGTCGGATGTGGTCACCCGGCAGGGCCGACGGATGCAGAGCGCAGAACTCCTCGGTCAAGTGGACTCGCCGAGTCTGGATCCTGACGCGGCCCCCCTCCGGCATGGCGTCCCGTGCATTCAGGCAGAGGTTCATCAACACCTGTTCGATCTGCCGCTGATCCGCGTGGACCGCCGCCGGTGTTGGGTCGGCGTCGAACTCCACCTGCACCGTGTTCCCGATGACCCCGCGAAGCATGGTCACCAGATCCGCGATCACGCAGGAAAGATCGAGATCTGCGGGCCGCAAGACCTGTCGCTTGCCGAATGCCAGGAGCTCACGGGTCATCGAGACCGCCCGCTCGGCCGAGCGGCGTACGTGCTCCAGGTCCCGGAAGCGTTTGTCGTCCGGCGCGAGACCTTTCTGGGCAAACGCGGTATAGCCAAGGATGGCCTGGAGTAGATTGTTGAAGTCGTGGGCGACCCCGCCGGCCAGTTGACCGAGGGCCGACAGCTTCTCCGACCGCATGATCTGACGCTGGGCATCCTGGATCTGCAGCTCCTGATGGCGCACGCGCACACTCAGATGCTGGGCTGCATCCCTCGCGTGCTGCAGGAGCCGAGCGTTTTCCACCGCGTATCCGATCTGACCGAGCATGACGGAGAGGAACTGATTGTCGTCGACACCGAACGCGCCCCCGCGAGATCTCTCCACCAAACAGACCGCGCCGACCGTCCCCGCCTTTGTCTTCAGGGGCATGACCAGGAAGGAGCCGAAGCCGTCGGCCTCCTCCGGGAGCGATGCGTCGCGATCGCCCCCACCCTCTCCCCCACCGAGGAGCAACGGTTGGCCGCTCTCAACGACACGGTTGGCCAGCACTTCCAGGAGAGCCGGCGGTCCGGTCGTCTCGTCTTCCCAGCCCTCGGAAGCGACAACGTCCAGCCCCTCTTCATCTTCTCGCCGGACTAGCACCTGCCCACGCATGGCCTGGGCCGTACCCATGGCCTTCTGCAGGACCAGGCTGAGCAGCTCGTTGATGTCCGGGACCTTGGCGGTGATCTCGGTCAGCTCGGTCAGGACGGCAAACTGCTGGATGAACCGCTCGAGCTGCGCCGTGTTCTCCCGGAAGTCGACGGTCAGACTGTTCAGCGAGTTGATGATCTCGGTCATCTCCTTGAGCTGGCTCGTGGCCCCACGAAGGACCACGGTGTCGGCCTCGCCCCTCGTAACGCGCTCCAGTTGCCGGTGCAGCAGGTTGATCGAACGGACCAGCGTCCAGACGAGATAGAAACCAAGGAGGGAGAGGATCAAGGTGAGCGCGAGCGGGATCTCCTTCCCCGGAAGGTCGTTCCGGAAAAGGTAGATGACGAAGAGCGATGGGATGACGATGACAAGTCCGAGAGCACGCAAGACAATCCGTGACATATCTGGAGCCTCACTCATGTCGGATAACGGGCGACCCGATCGGCCTAGGACACGCGCGTTCTGACCCCGTACCTAACGTGAGAAGAGATCGGCGGGCCAAATGGCGTCCTGAACAGAGGATCCGCTCGATCGAAGCATGGACTGATGGGCCCCACTCGAAAGGGGTAGGAAATCCGGAATTCCCCGGGAGATTCCGTAATACTCCGCTTTCCACCGCCCGTAGCCTCAGGGTTCGACCGACCAAACTTCGTCTGCCGCACCGCGTTTGCCGACCCTTTCATCTCCCCGCCGGTCGTTCTATGCTCCCCCGCGATCGGGATGTCGGAGGCCGCATCGGGAGGGAAGGTCGCGTGAACACGCGCCCACCAACCCCGTATCTGGCGATGTCCTCCTCGGAACAGGAGTAGTCGTTCATGAGATCCGCACAGCGACTCGTGGTCATCGCGCTGGCCATTTCCGCCGGCGCGCTTCTGGGCTCGGCCCTGCAGCCCTGCGTCGCGGCAGCGAAGAAGGATGCGCCCGCAAAAAGCAAGATGAGTGCCGAAACCTTCGCGGGGCTCAAGCTCCGGTGCCTTGGTCCCGCCCGGATCTCGGGCCGTGTCGACGACTTCGCCGTGCACCCGACTCGGCCGTGGATCTACTACGTTGCCGTCAGCTCCGGCAACCTCTGGAAGACCGAAAACGCGGGGACGACATTCACTCCGATCTTCGATGACCAGGGCAGCTTCTCGATCGGTTGCCTCGCCCTCGATCCCCAGAACCCGCTGACAATCTGGGTGGGCACGGGCGAGAACAACAGCCAGCGCAGCGTTGGCTATGGCGACGGCGTGTACAAATCGACCGACGGCGGGCATAGCTGGAAGAACATGGGGCTGAAGGACTCCGAACACATCGGGATGATCAAGGTCGATCCGCGGAACTCGAATGTCCTGTACGTCGCCGCCCAGGGACCGTTGTGGAAACCCGGGGGCGATCGCGGCCTGTACAAGACAACCGACGGCAGCGTGACCTGGACACGGGTTCTGAACATCGGCGAGAACACGGGCGTCAACGAGGTCCATCTCGACCCGCGCGATCCAAACATCCTCTATGCCTCGGCCTATCAGCGCCGTCGCCACGTGTGGACCCTGATCGACGGCGGTCCCGAGTCGGCGATCCACAAGTCCACCAATGGCGGGCAGACCTGGGACAAGCTCACGAACGGCCTCCCCAAGGAGGACATGGGGCGCATCGGCCTGGCCGTCTCCCCCGCCAATCCGGATGTCGTTTACGCGATCGTCGAGGCCGCCAACGGAGCCGGCGGCGTTTTCCGATCGACCGACGCCGGGGCGAACTGGGAGAAGCGCAGCTCCACAACGACAGACAGCCCCCAGTACTACAACGAACTGGTCGCCGATCCCGTCAGCGTCGAGCGCGTCTACCTCATGGACGTGCGCCTGAAGATGACCGAGGACGGCGGCAAGACGTGGGCGAACGTCGGCGATCGCTCCAAGCACGTCGACAATCACGCGCTCTGGATCGATCCCAGAGATACCGACCACCTGCTGAACGGCTGCGACGGCGGGGTCTACGAGAGCTGGGATCGAGGCGAGAACTGGGACTTCAAGGGCAATCTGCCGACCGCCCAGTTCTACCGCGTGAGCGCAGATCAGGCTTACCCCTTTTACAATGTTTATGGGGGGACACAGGACAACGCGAGCCTGCGGGCGCCTTCCCGCACCATCAGCGGCAACGGGATCACCAACGCGGATTGGATCACCACCACGGGCGGCGACGGCTACGAGACCCAAGTCGACCCCACCGATTCGAATATCATCTATGCCGAATCGCAGTACGGCGGCCTCGTGCGCTTCGACAACCGCACCGGCGAGACGATCGACATCCAGCCGCAGCCCGGAAAGGACGATCCCCCGCTGCGCTGGAACTGGGACACGCCGCTTCTCCTGAGCCCTCACTCCCCCACGCGGCTCTACTTCGCCGCCAACCGCCTCTTCCGTACCGACGACCGCGGCAACTCCTGGCGGGCGATCAGTCCCGACCTCACGCGCCAGATCGATCGGAATCAACTCCAGGTGATGGGCGTGATCCAGAGCGTCGACGCCGTGTCGAAGAACTGGAACACGTCGTTCTACGGCAATTGCGTGGCTCTGACCGAATCCCCGCTGGTCGCGGGCCTGATCTACGTCGGCACCGACGACGGTCTCATCCAGGTCACCGAGGACGCCGGCGCGACGTGGCGGAAGATCGAGCAGGTCGCCGGCGTGCCGCCCATGAGTTACGTCAGCAATCTGACCGCGTCGTGTCAGGATTCAAGCACCGTGTTCGCGGCCTTCGACAATCACAAAATGGGGGACTTCAAGCCCTACGTTTTCAGAAGCGACGACCATGGTCGAAGCTGGAACCAGATCTCCGGAGACCTGCCCGAGCGCGGCACGGTCTACTCACTGCAGCAGGATCACGTGAACTCCGGCCTCCTCTTTGCCGGCACCGAGTTCGGCGTCTTCTTCACCGTGGACGGCGGCGGGCACTGGGTGCGCCTGAAGGGCGGATTCCCCACGATCATGGTGAGGGACATCGAGATCCAGCGGCGCGAGAACGACCTCGTGGTGGGGACCTTCGGTCGCGGCATCTATGTCCTCGACGACTACACGCCACTGCGCCAGATCACGGGCGACCAGCTCGAGCGGCAGGAGGCGATCCTCTTTCCGGTCAAGGACGCTTTGCTCTATCACGAGAGCTCGCCCTGGGGTGGCCGCGGAAAAGCGGCAATGGGCGACGCGTTCTACTATGCCGAGAATCCTGCCTTCGGCGCAGTGTTCACGTATTACATCAAGGACGAGATAAAGACGCACCAGAAGGCTCGCCGCGAGGCGGAGAAGAAGGCGCGGGATGCGGGCGAGCGCATTCGATACCCTGGCTGGGACGATCTCCGTTTGGAGGATCGCGAGAAGGAGCCGGTCATCCTCTTCACCGTCACCGATGAGACCGGCGCGGTCGTGCGCGAGATCACGGGCCCGACGTCCGAGGGGATCCATCGCGTCGCGTGGGATCTGCACTATCCTTCGGTTGAGCCAGCGTCCACCGCGCCCTGGTCGCCTGACGAGCCCTGGAACACCGCTCCGCATGGCCACATCGTCGCTCCGGGGACGTACGTTGTGCGCATGGCGAAGCGGGTGGATGACGCGACCACGCCGCTGGGTACACCCCAGCGCTTCACGGTCAAGCCGCTCGGGTGGAACACTCTTCCCACCCATGATTGGACCGTCCTCCTCGGTTTCCAGAAACAGACCGCGGATCTCTACCGCTCCGTCCAGGGCGCGATCCGGCTCACCGGTGAGGCCCGCACGCGCGTCGAGCACATCCAGGTCGCGTTGCGCAACACACCCGCCGCGGATTCAGCCCTGGTCGATCGGGCGCGGGCACTCGAGCTGCGGCTCGCGGATCTGCGCATCGCGTTGGAGGGGGACGAGACGATCAGCAAGCGCAACGAGCCAATCCCTTCATCAGTTCAGGAACGCGTCGGGCGGATCGTCTGGGGCGGATGGGGGTCGACCTCCGATCCGACGCAAACTCAGCGCGACGATTACGCGATTGCGGGCGAGCAGTTCAAACCAGTGTTGGAATCTCTGACGCGGCTCGTGGAAGTGGACCTGGCCGCGCTGGAAAGCGATCTCGAGGCCGCGCACGCGCCCTGGACGCCGGGCCGCGTGCCGCGATGGAAACAGTAGGAGCGACCGGACCTTCGAGCGGAGGAGCGCCCGCGGTTCCTCTGACGATCAGGAGTCATGCATGAGTTCCGAAGAGAACCCCGAGCACGCTGCCGGGTCACCCGCCTTTCAGCCGTTCGTCAGCTCGGAGACCGTCATGCGCGAGTTCACGTTCCGCGGCGTGCTCGTCGGGTCGATCCTCGGCATCATCTTCGCCGCCTCGTCCGTCTACCTGGGGCTCAAGGTGGGACTCACGGTATCGGCGTCGATCCCGGTCGCGGTGATGTCGATCACGATTTTCCGCTGGCTCGCCAAGGCGCTGAAGCTCACCCCCGCCACGATCCTCGAGAACAACATCGTGCAGACGACGGGCTCTGCCGGCGAATCGCTCGCGGCCGGCGTCGCGTTCACGCTCCCGTCGCTGCTCCTCATGGGATTCGACCTCGAGCTCATGCGGATCCTCCTCGTGGCCATGCTCGGCGGCCTTATCGGCGTGCTGATGATGATCCCGTTGCGTCACGGCCTCATTGTGAAGGAGCACGGCAAGCTGACGTATCCGGAAGGAACCGCGTGCGCCGACGTGCTGATCGTGGGCGAGGAGGGGGGCACCAATGCCAAGACGGTGTTCCAGGGCTTCTTCGTGGGCGGTGGCTATTCCGTGCTGAACCTGATCCTCAAGTTGTGGACCGACACGGCGCAGTTCTCCGTGAACTTCTGGAACCAACTCAAGGGCGCCACGCTCGCCTTCGAGGTGTCGCCGCCGATGCTCGGGGTCGGATACATCATCGGCCCAAGGGTCGCCGCCAACATGATGGCCGGGGGCTCGCTGGCATTTCTCATCCTGATTCCGCTGATCCGGATCTTCGGCGATGCGATGCCGGCGCCGATGTTCCCGGAAACGGTGCGACGCATCTCGCAGATGAGCGCGGGGCAGATCCGGAACGCCTACATCCTCTACATCGGCGCCGGCGCCGTGGCCACGGGCGGATTCATCGCACTCGGGCGCGCGCTGCCGACGATCGTCGGCGCCTTCGCGCGGGGGATGAAGAGCATCAAGGCGGGAGGGGCTGACGGGCGCGAACGGCGACGCACCGAGAACGATCTCCCCATGGGGGTCGTTCTCGGAGGATCGCTCGCGATCGCGATCGCAATCTGGCTTGCCCCCATTCTGGACATCGAGATCGTCTCCGCGATCCTGATCGTCTTCTTTGGTTTCTTCTTCGTCACGGTGTCGAGCCGGATCACCGGAGAGATCGGCTCCTCGTCGAACCCGATCTCCGGGATGACCGTCGCCACGTTGCTCATCACCTGCGGCCTCTTCGTGCTCATCCACAGGACGGGGGTGGGCTACAAGGCGATGGCGCTCACGACGGCGGCGCTCGTGTGCGTGGCGGCTTCGAACGGGGGCACGATCTCGCAGGACTTGAAGACCGGTTTCCTGGTCGGCGCGACGCCGCGCTACCAGCAGATCTCGATCCTTTTCGGGGTCATCACCAGCGCCACCGTGATCGGATTCGTCCTGCTGCTGCTGAACAGCGGGCACACGAGCTTCAAGCCGGTCGTCTACGCGGACTACACGGTCGCGAAGGTCTCGAGCACGCAAACGATGCAAGGCCCGGATAAGAAGACCTACCGGGTACATTACATCCGTGAGGACGTGGCCAACATCCCGCGCGGGAAGTACCTCGTCGACGAGGCGGGCAAGATCCAGTTCCTGGTGGACCCCGGCGTGTGCGGCACATGGCCGTACCGGCTGGAATCTCGGAGCTACCCCGGCGCGACGCTGTCCGCCCCCGCGGACGCCTCGACCGAGCTCGGCAACGATCACCGCGCGTACAAGGTCGTGAGCATCGGCGCCCCCGTGAGCTCCATCCCCGCCGGGCAGTACCTGGTGGATGACGGCGGCGCCGTCGCCTACGCAATGCATGGCGACAAGTGGAAGTTCGACGCGCCCAAGGCGCAGCTCTTTCGCCTCATCATCGATGGAACGCTGGGAGGACGACTCCCTTGGGGACTCGTCCTCTGCGGTGTCTTCCTCGCGATCATGATGGAGCTGGTGGGGGTGTCCTCACTCCCCTTCGCCGTCGGGCTCTATCTGCCGATCTCGACCTCGGCGGGGATCTTCGTGGGCGGGATCGTGCGCAAGCTCGTCGATCGACGTCGCAAGGGACAGACCGAGTCGCAGGCGGAATTCTCCCCCGGCGTCCTCATGGCGTCGGGCTTGATCGCGGGCGGTGCGATCACCGGCGTCCTGCAGTCGATCATCGCCTTCAAGGGAAAGGAAGGGGTGTTCGATCTGAGTCGATTCCTGGGCCCGCTGAGCCAGAATGGAAACTGGTGGCCGATGTTTCCCTTCCTGGTGATGGCCGCCCTGGTGTACTGGGTCGGGACGCGGAGGGAGAAGAAAACCTGAACGCCCCCCTGATCAGGCCGCCTGCGCGCGCTGGCGGTCCTGCCACTCGATGACGCGCAGGTAGCACTCGAGCCGGTTGCGCTCGAGGCGCTCGAGAAGCGGGTGCGCGTGATAGGGACTCAGGAACTCCGATAGCGCGTCGGACCACGGCGCGGCACGGTCGAACAGGATGCCAAGCCCGAAGACGACCGGCACCATCGCCCACACGAGGTTCCCTTCCTTGCCCTCAACGAAATCCTCGATGGCAGTGAGCACGCCGTTGCGCGGACCGCCCTCGCGTACTGCGCACGCCCACTGGCCTTCGCCGCGAAAACCACCGTCGACCACGCCCGGCACATCGAGCGTGACCCCGTGTTTCCAGGTGTGGGGCTGGAGGTATCCGGGTGGGATGGTGGACGGGTCGTAGTAGAGGTCCCGGCGACCCCACGGCCAACCGGCATCATGAAAAAGGGCGAGGAACGGCCGCCGCGAGCGGCGCGAGTTCGCCCACATCATTCCGCACTCGTGGAACACCGTATGCCAGTTGTGGTCCCCGTCCACGAGGTAAGCATCCGCATCGAGCGCGGGGAGGGCCTCCATGCTGCGCGCACTTACGAGTCGCGCGTGCGCGTGCGCGTCGAAGAGCGACGCAGCTGGGGCCGACGGAGCCGGATCCACAGACACGAGCGTTCCCCCCGCAGCGGCGGTGTATGCGAGCAACGCCTCGGTCATCTTGCCGTACTCGGATCCGATCTCGACGACATCGCGCGCGCCGGCGATCTCGAGCGATGGAAGCACGATCTCCGCCAGCTCGGCCATCGAATGCAGCAGCAGCTCGGTCACAGACCAATCCTCCCGCGGCGCCAAAAGAAGACCCCGTCCTGGACGCCGGACGGCCGACGTCGGTCCCCTGATCCCGTTTTCGGCCGTGGATCGTGCATTCTGCACTGCGATCTGAGGCGAGCCCGGCCGGATTCTGAAGGCTACAATCGTGGAGTAGCCTGACCGACGCCAAAGAACCCTCCCGTGAGCGTGAGCGACGAGGCGTTCCATTACGATGAGGACGGGATCACGCCGCCGAAGCGCGTCCTTGCCGCCGCGGAGAAACTCGGCATCGCCTGCTCGTCGATTTGCATCCAGAAACCGACGCTGGAAGACCCGGCCGAGAGCGGCGCGCGTCGCGGACTGCCGGTCATCGGCGGTGGGGCGCTCTTCAGGGGCCGCGCGGCGGAGAAGCTGACGGATGGGTTGCCGCGCAAACCATGGGAAGAGCTGAAGACGTGCCCGCACGAAGATCTCGCCTCCCCTTCGCGGATCCACGTGGACTGTTACGGAAACGTGCATCTCTGCCAGGGCGTCAGCATGGGCAACCTGTGGACGAACCCCTTGTCTGAGCTGATCGCGCGATACGACGCGAACACGCACCCTGTGTGTGGGCCCCTGGTTTGTGGAGGCCCGGCGGAACTCGTCCGGGCATACGGCATCGAGCATCGCGCGGACTACGTCGATGAGTGCCATCTGTGCTACGAAGCGCGAAGGGCGCTGATCGAGCGCTTTCCGGATCTGCTCGCGCCAACGCAGGTGTACGGATTGGCGAGCGTGCCGCGCGAATCCTGTTGACGTCCGCTTCCAATGATCTTGGCTTCTGCGGGGGAAAGCGGGCGGGGTATCCGGCCTATAGCCCCTGGCTCGAACCGGGGTTGTAAGAAGCCCCGGCGGCTTGCGCCACCGGGGCTTTGGTCAACTAGGCCTCCGCCACCGGCTATTTCACGACGGTGATCTTCCCGGTCAGCGCGGCCTTACCCGTTTCGAGACGGTAGGCATAGACGCCCGGCGCCATCTTCCGTCCATTCGAGTCCTTGAGATCCCAGTTGAGGCTGTGGCGTCCGGCGGCCATCCCGAGCCCATCGTAGGAGCGCACAACCCGTCCGGTCGCATCGAGAATCGAGAGGTGCACATTCTGCGTTCCCGGAAGCTCGAACAGTACCGCCACCGCGTCGTGCGTGGGGTTGGGCATGATCCCGATAATGGAAGCAGCGGATGATCCCTTCACCTCGATCCTCCAGGACCCAAGCGCATGGGTGCTCCCGCCCACGTCCCGAGCGTCGATCCGGTAGACGTAGGTGTCACCCGGACGGACCGAGTCGTCCCGATAGGACTCGCGGCCCGTCGCATGCGCGGTCAAGGTCGCGACGTGCTGCTCTCCGGTCATTCCCTCGATCTGACGCCAGATGTTGTACTCGACCATCGAGACGTCCGAACTCAAGCTCCACTCCATCTCGACCGAGGATCCGCGCTGCGTCACCGACGAGGTCTCCAGGAGAACCGGCGTGACATTGCAGGGATTCGGACCGATGTCCGTGGAACAGGCATTGTCCGTCTCATCGCACTCGCTGACGGTGCCGGTGCCACTGCCGTTGTCGTCGGCGACCGCCCAGATCGTCTGGTTTCCGCTTGGGGGCGGCGACACGACCAGCGTGACGTCCTCGTAAGAACCCGGGAGCAGGCTGGTCGTGGTCGGGGCGGTCCCGATCAGCTGGCCGCCGCCGTGCGGGTCGCCATTGTAGAAGGCGACGCTCACCGGCGCCGCGGCGACGTTGGAGCCGCCGTTCCCGATGCGGGCCACGAGGCCAAGTCCCTCCGGGCACGGGTCCGTGTTGATGTGGACCAATGATGCGGTCAGGTTCGGCGCCGCCAGTGGCTCACGCCCGGGCAGCGTATTCTGCCGGTAGTTGTTGTACGGATGCTGTGGCGGATAGAGCCAGTTGTTGTGCTCGAACTGCGGGATCGTGCCGTTATCGTTGACGTTCGTGATGTGGTAGGCATGCTCGTTCCAGATCTTTCGGGTCGAGACCCAGGTGTCGTTCGCATCGCCCAGCACGTAGACGCCGCGCTGCGGGCCGTACCCGCAGTTGTCGTTCGCGACCGCGAGGATCTCGGCGTTTCCATCCGCATTCACGTCCGCGACGAGAACGTACTCGTACCAGGTGCAGGAGCTCATCGGCGTCTGGTAGAGGACCGTGCCGTCCGTGCCGCGATAGACACGGAGGTAGAGTTCGTCGCGATAAACAACTTCGGCGGATCCGTCCCCGTCGAAGTCAAAGACGGACGATCCGGTCACGTTGGAGCTTCCATCCTGGGTCTGGGAGCTCCACTTGACCGTTCCATCGGTTTCGAACACGGTATAGTTTGCGGCGCCCGCGACGCCGATTTCCGGCCGGCCGTCGCCGTCGTAGTCGGCAACGGTCGGCGGACCGCCTTGGCCGCCACCTGGGATCGTGACGGGGCCCCAGATGACGCTGCCGTCATGATCGAGCAACCATACTGACCCGGCACCCACCAGAACGATCTCCGCGTAGGGATCGTCATTGAAATTGGCCACCGCATCGAGACCGTCCGGGAGATTCGCGTCCTGCCACTTGATCGATCCGTCCGCGTTGTACACGGTGTTGCCGGCCACGATGTCCGGGCTGCCGTCGTTGTCCACATCGGCGACGCATGAGATCGGACCGGCCGGCCCGCCATTGCCGCCGGCGCCCGTCCAGCGAACCGTCCCGTCGTTGTTCAAGACCTGCCGCCCGATGATGATCTCGGGCGTGCCGTCATGGTCGATGTCGGCGATCGAGGGTGCGCCCCAGTTGATGGGGTTCAATACAGGACTGATCCACTTGAAGGTGCCGTCGTTCTCGAATGCGATCAGCTGATTACCGTCAGCGGCACAGGCGATGATCTCGGGCCGGCCGTCATGATCGATGTCCCCGACGGCCACGGACGATGCGGTGTTCACCAGGTAGCTCGGATCCGTGACGGTGAAGAGCTCCGAGCCATTGTTCCCACGGAGCGCCCGCAGGTATCCCACTTCCACATAGCCGCCGCCCCTTGACGCCGTCGAGCCGAAGACGATGTCCGGGATTCCGTCCCCATCCAGGTCGACGACCGCAGGAGTGCTCATCACGTTCAGGGCATCGGGCTGGTTCTGCGACTGGTTCCATGCCCACTTCACGACTGGATTGAAACTCCCGACCGGCGGCTGGAATGCGCAGCTCGTGCCGGAGTTCCCATAGTTGTTCGTCTCGTCCGACTCGGGTATCTCATTGTGGCTGTCCGCGAAGGCGTAGATCAGGTTCTTTGCGAATTTCAAGGTGGCGTTGACGGACACGCTGGCGATTACCTGATCCCCAGGGTTCAAAGAACTGCCCACGCTCGTCTCCCCGAGGGCGAGATCCGTCCCGTTGTCATAGACGCCGTTCGCGTTCTCGTCCTCAAAGAAGAGGACGCTGAAGCCCGCACCTGTCGGGGTGTCGCCCGCGTTCTGTATCGAGGCGCTGACCGTGCCCCTGACTCCTGCGGTTTGGCAGTCCACGAGAAGCGTCGTCGTGTCTACCCCCAGCACGATCAGATCGGAGGCCTGGGCCGCGACGGCCAGACCGGTTGTGAGCAGAGCCGCGATTGCGGCGACATGGACAAGCTTGGAGAGCTGCAGCATTCCGGATCCTCCACCGTGTTGACGCGCACGTTGAGAGCCAAATGTTGTATCGAGGTCCACCCGATCTCGCTACGGGGCAAAGCCACGCATATCGGATTGAACCGGGCAGTATCCCCAATTTCAGAGGAGATGGCAAGCGAACAGCCGTGATATTAGATTCACATTTCCGAGACCGATCACCGCGCCACGCTCACTTATGATGCGCTCCCGCAAACCTTGACCAGTCGTGGCCGAAGGTCTATCCTCAATTCGCCCTGAAGAGAGCAAAGCCGAAGACCGTTCCTGCAAAGGAGGCCTGCCGTGAACCAGGAACTGGAGACTTCGCATTCCATCAGGGGTAGAGGGGCTTGTGAACCGACGGCAACCGCGGTCCGGAGTCTCCACCGGACCAGGCGCGCCCTGTCTGTGTCGGTGATCCTCTTCCCTCTCCTCGTCCTGTGCTCCGCGGCACCCTCGTCGGCTCGCGTGTGGCACGTTCCCGCCCAGATCCCGGGGATCCAGATGGCGCTGGACATCGCCGCACCCGGGGACACCGTTTCCGTCGCAGCCGGTCTCTACCACGTGCAGAACCCGATCACGATGCACAGGCCCCGGCAGACCCTGATGAGCGAGATCGCGAGGAAGACGACGATCCTCGGGGAGAATTACGATGTGCTCATCATCATAAATGCCGCCGGTTGCGCATTGACGGGTCTCAACCTATACCAGGACATCATTACCGTCGTCCAGGTCACGGACAACTGTGTCGACGTCACGATCGCGGGGAACACCATCGAGGGGGGCGCTTGGGGCGACGGGCTCTTGATCTTCGGAACCCACACGATCGTGCGGGGCAACGAGCTCCGTAATCTCGGGGTCGAGGTCTACATGCCGGCGGCCGTGATCGAGGACAACTACGTTAACGGAGTCGGCGGCATATTCGCTTACGCGGATTGCACCATCCGCCGCAACAGCTTCGTTCACTGCTATTCGGGTGACGACATGGGGAACGCCGGACATGGGGCGGCGATCTTCGCGGCTTCCCTGACCCGGCCCATCGTGATCGAAGACAATCTGTTCTCCGATTGCGTCACGATCAACTTCATCAGCGACCCGGACTACCCGCCGAGCGGCGGCGCCGTGTACCTCGATGGCTGCGCCTCTGCGCAGATCTCGCACAACCGCTTCATGCGCAATCAGGCCACTCTGGGCGGCGGGTTGTACGCGCGCAACAGCAATGTGCAGATCCACGGCAACCTCTTCCACGCGAACACCGACTCGAGTTACGTGCCCGAGAACCCGGGGCGCGGGCGAGGCGGAGCGATCTATCTGGACAATTGCTCGGGTCTCGTCGATCAGAACACGGTCGCCCACAATGTTGCGATGATCGATGGCGGCGGCGTTTTCGTCACCGGGCCTCTTTCGCCCGCGCTCGAGCAAAACATCTACTATCGCAACCGAAGCGCCGGCGCCGCGGTTTCGTGCGCGAACCAGGCGAGTCCGGCGATCCGCTGCTGCGACGCCTTCTGGAACTCGGGAGCCGACTACGGCGGCACTTGCGCAGGTGCCGGAGGTGGGGACGAGAACTTCATCGCCAATCCGTACTTCTGTGATGAGTTCGCTCCGGAGCCGGATTACTCGCTTCGCCGCGACTCCCCGTGCATGCCGGACCACTCCCCTCCCGGATGCGGGCTTGTGGGCGCCTACGGCGTCGGCTACTGCAGCCAAGCAGGCGTTGGGGACAACGTTGCGAGCAACCGCGCATCGACGATGTGCATTCAGCCGAATCCTTGCAGCGGGCAGACTGTCATTTCCTTGCGGGGTGTCCGGCTGGATCATGTTCTGATTGAGATCCACGACGCGGGGGGCCGCCGGGTCCGCTCGGCTCGGGTCACTTCAATGACCTGGGATGGGCGTGACGATCAGGGGCGCCCCGTGGGTGACGGCGTCTACTTCGTCCGCGCAATCCGGAACGACGGCAAGGAGATCGCGCGGCGCGCCCTCGTGCTGATTCGTTGAGGAATCAGAAGAGGCCGGCTCCGAGGGGAGCGGGCCTCCTTGGTTGTTGAAGCTCGTTGCTTCCGCAATCGAGCCGTGGTTACCGGTACGCGGCCTTTACCCCGCCCCAGGTCGTCGACTTCGTCGGTGTCACCATGCAATGGACCGTATCGCACCTCGTGCCCTCTCCTTGAGGGGTTCCCCCGCTGGCTCTGCATTCATCGGCCAGCAGATCCTCGCAATGCCCGTCAGAGAAACAGCAGGCCTCGGGCACTGGAGGCGGCGACAAACAGGGGTTTGGCTCGCAAGGCGCGCCTGGCCCCTGCCACTCTCCCCCCTGATCCTGGCACTGCCGATGGGTCGCCTGGTGGCAGACCTCGCCGATGCAACATGCGCCGGTCGGTTGCGGGCACACATTTGGATCGCAGGTCCAGTTCCAGTGGGACGTTCCACCGTGCGCGGTGCATTCATCCGGCGTCAGCATCTCGCAGTGACCGTCCTGGAAGCAGCAAGCGGTCGGCGGCGGGGAGTATGGGCAATCGTATGTAGCGCACGTGGAGCCCGGGTGGGATATCCCGCCTTGCGCGGCGCAGGCGGCCGCTAGGAGCATTTCGCAGTGACCGTCCTCGAAGCAGCATGCGCTGATCCCGCTGGGGCAGGGATTCGGCTCGCACGGAACGTTATCCCCCTGGTAGGAGCCGCCGCTGCTCTGGCAATCCGACGGTGAACCAAACGTGCAGTTACCGGAGGCGAAGCAGCAGGCTCCCAGATGGGCTTCAGTCGGGCACTGATTCTCGCCGTCCGCCCGCCAGCGCATGGTCCCGAACAGGTAACAGCGATCGAGCACCGGCGGTGAGCTGTCATCGCAAAGCGCTGCGCCTTCGTTCCCATAGGGATACACGCCGGTGCTGAAATATGCCCCGTCGAATCCGTCCATGATGAACCAGTACATCTTCATCGGGCCAGTTGGGTAGAGCGGCCTGCCATAGGCACAGGCGGTACCCGTTCCGGATTCCGGCCAGTATTCGCCCGGGATCTCTAGAAGCCCGGGACCGCACCCGGACTTGTACAGGAAGGCGTCCGTGGACAGGTTGTGGTAAATGCCAAACTCGAAGGCTGTCACACCAGGACTCGATCCTTCCGGAAACGCGGCAAGTACCCACATGACGGCCCCATAGTCGTCCGTGTCGCATCTCGTGACGGCTTCCTGGCAGGTGGCGGGGGGAGGGAAAAGTAAGTCATTGCAGTAATCGTTGATAGTCCGATACGTGACCGGGATCGTATGGACAATCATCGCGGCGCCCTGATTTCGCCCTGCATGGGCGAAAGGGCAGACAAGCCCGACCAAGGCAAGGAGGATGAGGCTAGCACGGTTCGCGGTTTTCGACATTATGAAGTCCTCCCGAGGGGGCATGCGGCCCCTGAATCTCGGCACGCGTCACTTGCATCCGAGCGCATCAAGAATACAGTGGATGGCGATGGTTGTCAACCGAATCCGAAGGCTGGGCGCGGGTTGGACGCGGCGGCGCATCCTTCGCCTGCTCATGTGGATTGTATTCGCATTCACTCTGCGCGCGGTCGCGCTTCGCGGCGACGGCCTTTGGATGGACGAGGGATACACGGCATGGTTCGCGCACCTCCCCGCGCGCGAGCATGCGGTTGCACTCCGAAACGATGACGCTCCACCCCTTTACTCCACCTTGCAGCGCATCCTGTTGCCCCATCTTCCCCCAAACGAAGCGTCCGTCCGGGCCCTTTCGGTCGTGGCGGGTGTGGCGGGGACGGTCTGTCTCGCCATCGCCCCGCCCTTCGCCGCATTGGGCGAGGCGCCGGCCGCGCTCTATGCCGTCGGAACCTATGGGGTCTACCACGGTCGGCACGGCCGATCCTATGCACTCCTGATGCTCTGGAGCCTGCTCCTGCTGACAGCGACCGCACGCTTCGTCAGCGGAAGGAGCGCGCGCTGGCTCTATCTCGTCGTGCTCGCCGAGGCGCTTGCCCTCTGGACGCACAACGTGGCGATCAACCTGATCCTCGCCGCGAACGTCGCATGGATCCTGTGTGGCCGGCGCGACCCGCGACGCTGGCTTCTCGCGCAGGGAGTAGTTCTGCTGCTGTGGCTTCCTTATCTGCTCGCACTCTTCCCGGCCCAGTACGCCGCGCATGCGAATCTCAACAGCTGGATCCTCAAGTACTGGAGGCTGCACCCAATCGCGATCGCGCCGCTCATGAGCCTCGAGTCCTTCACGAGCGGCGCTCGAGCCTTTCCAACACCGCCCGCCGAACGGTGGCGCTATCTCGGGCCCGGTTCCTGGATCGTCGCCGCGCTCGCGTTTGCCTCGGTGGCGGTCCTGCTCGCCGCCGCCTTCCGCAAAGGGGACCGCAGGAGCGCGCTGTTCGCCGCCTCCTTCACGCTCGCCCCATTGGTGTCCATGCTGGTCCTGTCGATCATCGCACCCCCCTCCTACACGCCCGCACGGACGGACGCGATCGCCTACGGAGGATTCATCCTCTGGATCGCGCTCGGGCTTCGATCGGTGCGTCCGGCCGTTCGGTGGCCGATCCTCGCCGTCCTGCTCGTGAGCACGATCCTCGCAGTTTCGACCCGCCTGCCCATCGACGGACAGAAGCGCGAGCACGACAGAAAGATCGGGGAGGTCTTACGCGCCAACGTCAGTCCAGGTGATTGGGTGATCTATGTTGGGCCCTCGCGTCCCGGGATAGACTATTACCTATCGCGGGGGCGGCCCGGCCTCCCCGATTCACTGATTCACCGCATCCACTATCCGGGGGTCAATGCCGCCGATCCGGCCGCGGATTACCCAACGCCGGCAGACTCCATGGCCACGTATGAGGCGGAGGCGCGGCGCGTGCGCCGTTCCATCGAGGCGAGGGCGTCGGAAGAGGCGGCGCGCGGTATGGCTGGCGCATTCGATCAGAGCCATCGCAATGTCTACTGGGTAGGACCCATGTTCATCGGGAAGGATGCGGCGACCGCGGAGAATCTCCCCTATCCGGGGGACATCATGGCCTACACGCTCAACGGACTGCGGCCGCTCACTCCGATGGTCCGCATGGTCGGCGACGAGATGGGGGTCGACTGGCTTGTGTTTCGTCTGCCGCTTCGAGACCTGATCCCCGAGGATGAGCTGCAACCCGTAAAGATGGGGTCCTGACCGCGACATTGCAGCACTCGGATCGACCCCGAAGTGCTATTATGTCCGGGCTCTCGATTCAAGGCCTCTGTCTCCGCCGGTACTCTATCGGCCCAAAGGGGGGAACCTCATGAAGCGGATCGTCGCGCGCCTCGCCGCTTTCATCCCGATTGCCGTCTTGCTCTCAATTGCCTTCTTTGCCGCTACCGCCCTGGCCGCGCCGATCCACCCGGGCGCGATCTCCGCGAACGCTCCAACGATTCTCGATCGTGACGGGTGGCCCGCACCGATCGTCGTCCCGGTAGAGCGGGGAACGACATTCGATCAGGTGCTCGCGAATCTCGGATACGAAGGGAATCGAGTATACGACGCGTACGACCTCGACCCGGGAGTTCCCGTCGAGGGTGACGGACTCGCCCGAACGATCTTCACGCGGGACGGATCCCGCGTCTTGGTCACGAACCTGATGACAAACAATGTCACGGTCTTCGACTGGCCCAGCATGAATGTCATTGCGAACGTCGCGGTCGGGAATCTGCCGTACGGGATCGCGGTCACGAACGACTTCGCCGTCGTCGCTTGCCCCCACAGCGACGCGGCCTACGTGATCCGTCTCTCCGATTACACTGTTGCTGGCATCATCCCGACCGGGCAGCGCCCGTGGATCGTGCGCACGAGCCCGGATGGGCGCTACGCCTATGTCTCCACCGAGATCGGCGGCACCTGCGAGAAGATCGATCTTGCCACGATGACGAAGACTCTTGTGATCCACGACTTCCCGATGCGGATGCTGAGCTACACGTACAACAGCGAGAACGCGCGTTACTGGCCGAACTTCCTCGCGTTTGAGGTGACACCGGACGGCTCGCACGTGTTCACCGGAGACTGGAATGACAGCGTCCTCTTCTACGATACGACGACCGGCGCCCTTGACCACACGTTGACGGGAATGCCCAACTGCGTTTCGGTCGCCCTCTCGGGAGACGGCACGCGCGCGATCGCGATGAGCATCGGGACATTCCTGCTCCACCAGATCGACCTCGCATCCTACACGAGGACCGACACCGTGGCGCCGAGCGGCCTTACCTGGGGCACGACCTACGAGATGGGCGTGAACCAGGATGGATCGAAGGTCTATGTGAGCGTGGGAGACAACCAGAGCGCCATCATCCGATTTCTCACCCACGATTACGTCACCTTCTCGCAGACCCTTTCGGCCTTCTGGGTTGGGACGTCGCCGGACCATGTCTACGCGGTCAGCGGCCAGAACTACTTCTCGATCGTAAGTCTCGTGACCGATTCGGTGGTCGGCCAGTCGCCCGGTAATCCCCAGCTCTCCGGCGCCGTCTCGCCGGTCGGCAACCGGGTTGCGGCATTCGATCCGAACCGCGACGAGAGCGTCTTCTTCTACGACTTCACGACCCCCGCGGCTCCTGTGTACCGCGGCAAGACCATGAGTGGCGAGGCCCCCGAGGGGGACGCGCCTCGACGGGTCACGATCACGCCCGACGGATCCAAAGCGATCCTCTCGGACGTGCTCTCAGCGAACTTGACGATCCTCGACCTCGCCACGAACTCGGTCGAGGCGCTCGTTCCGATCGGTGAGCACCCGCGGGACATTGCGATCACGTCTGACTCGCGATGGGCGGCGGTCCCAAGCTTCAGTCCCGGGAAGCTCTCGATCCTGGACTTGACGACGGACCAGGTCGTCGCGAACGTGAGGTGCGGGGACGGGCCCGCAGTCGTGCGGATCGCGCCCAATGATCAGACCGCCTATGTCGCGGATCTCGCCCAGAACAAGGTCTTCGTCGTGCACCTGGCGGGGGCGGCGAGCCAGGTTGTCGCGGAGATTCCAGTGGGCGAGATCGGCAGCCTCCTCGTGGGCGGAAGCGTCGAAAGCGATATCGAGGTCAGTCCCGACGGCAACGAGGTCCTCGTCGCGGCCAGCTTTGACAACAAGGTCCGCGTCATCGATACGGCGACAAACAGAGTCGTCACGGAGATCTGGACTGGCACTTTCCCGCTGCGAATCGCATTCGATGAGACCGGTGACTACGCGATTGTCACGAACTACCTGGGCAACTGCGTCACGATCATGAGGATCGACGGAGCGAACTCGACCCGGATCGATACGCGGGGCCGGGGGGAGGGGCCGCTAAGGATCGATTCCAATCCGGTGCTCCACCAGATCGGGGTTGGCAACCTATGGTCCAACAACGTCGTCGACCTCGATCCGGCGACCGGCGACCTGCTCCAAACCGACGACTTTTCCGCCTGGGGACACGTCCTGCAGGTGATCTTCGACGAGAGGGGCGCTCCGATCGTCCTGGCGATCCCTGACACTGGTTCGCCGCACCTGCTTCGGGGCGCCGATGCGGTCTCGATTCCCGCCCCCGCGACGTTCTTTGACTACTGCCCGGCGACGCGGACCGCCGTTGTGACTTGCCCTGGGCCGGACTACGCGGTCGTCGTGCACTGGAGCACGGCCGGCACTCCGGAGGTCGTGACGGTCCCGCTTTCCAGCGCGGGGACGATCGAAACCCCGCGGCCGAATCCGGTAACCACCGGGGAGGGCCGGCTCGGCTTCTCGATCCGGCGAGACGGGGAGGTCGAGATCGCGCTCGTCGATCCCACTGGACGGACGGTCGCGGATGTCGCTCGGGGACGGTATGCCGCCGGCCCGCACGCGGCAGGCTTTTCCACCCAAGGACTTGCGAGCGGGACCTATTTCGCCTTCCTGAAGCTGGATGGTCGAATAATCGCCACGCGGAAGTTGACCGTACTCGATGCAACGCCTTGATCATGGAGCTTCTCGGGACTATAGTCAGGGCGCCTGAATACCGCCCTCTCATTCACAATAGCGCGCCGGCTTTACCGGCACGCGGGAGATTGCCGATGCGCCATAGCTTCTGTTTCATCGTCCTCTTCGGTCTTCTCGCCTGTTTCCAGGCAGCGGTCTATGCCGGCCCCAGCCACGGCGGGGTACTCAATCAAGCAAGCTTCCGGCCTGCCGGCGCCGCCGTGCAGCTCGACGCAAACCGCTATGTGATCACCCCGTTTCAAAGCGTCAGCATGAACGACGAGAACGTCTGGACCGACAACCGGCACCGCGCCTACGTCGATCAGACCGGCTGGCGCGCGAACGGCTTCCTGCTCTTCGACGTCTCCAGCATTCCCAACGATGCGATCATCACCGGCATGACGCTCCGCTGCTATCTGGAGGATGCGTTCGGTTCTCCGCGCTATGACCCGTACGTCAGTGTTTACTACAGCGCCGACGACGGTTGGACGAGGGAAACCGTGGCTCCAGGGGCTCTCTCGTTGGATACGCTTCTCGAAGCCAACGTCCCGTTCACATCTTTCATTGAGTATTTCGACTTCGTCCTCGACGCGGGAGCGCATGACTGGTCGACGGATCTTGCGGACAACGAGATCTGCATCGGCTTCACCAATCCCGTCTCGTACTATAGCTACGTCTACTTCTACGGCGCCTACGGCGATCCCGCCGGCCCGCCGCCCGAGTTGACGATCGAGACGGAGGGTGGGACCCCGGTCGAGAATACGAGCTGGGGCAGAGTGAAATCGCTGTTCCGTTAGCGGAGTCGGGCATCCATCTATCAAGGGGCGCGTCTCGTGGGCCGTCGCGGCTCAGATTCGAGAGGCGCCCCTCATGGTTTCGTGCCCATTCCGGGGCCGAGCAGGATCGCGTTCACGAGCAAACGTCCCGTCCCGAGGAAGGTCGCGCGATAGTAGGGATTGCCCAGGAAAGAGATCACCTGTCCATTGCCGATCTTCTCTCGAGTCAGATAGCTGCTCAAAGCCCAGCGCTCTCGCGCTTCCGGCCAGAGCAATCCTGAGAGGCGGATGGCGGGCGCATCGACGAAACGTCCGATTGTTTCCACCGGTTGTCTGCTGCGCAAGGCCAGGTCCGTCTTCACCATCACGGGGATGCGATTCCCCACGCCCGCGCAGAGCCAATGGCCGGGATCGAGGTCGACCCGCAATATTGTGCCCGGCGGACTGAAGCGCCGTAGCCATTCGTCCCGCGCCGGCGTCATGGTGACGGCCGGCGAGATCGATGCCGGCGAGCGCGCGCCTGGTCCCGCGTTACGCCGGAGCGATTCCTCGTCGATCACTACACTTCGCATCGCGATCTCTTCGCGGGCGGACTGGAGATACTGCTCCATCTCACCTAGCACCTGCTGCTGCGCCCGTAGGCCTGCCATTGGCGGCACGCCGCCGAAGAGGATCCAGTTCCCTTCGCCCAAGGTGATCAGCGTACCGCCACGACGAACCCAGTCCTGAAGGGATTGCATCCCCTCCGGCCCGAGCACGGTGACCAGGCTTGCCCCCTTCCCCAGCGCAGCGTCCGGCACGAGGATGATGTTGTAGCGGTCGAGGTCCGTCTCGGAACCAATTCCGCTCATCCGCAGGAACGCGCTCGGAAGACCCAATTCCTGATCGAGAAGAAACCAGAGCGCTCCGAAAGTGGATTCGAAGAAGGGAGAGCCCGCGAGGACCGCGACGCGGGGCGCCAGCAGAGGCCGGAAGCGGCGGCTGCCGAGATCGGGCCCGGATTCGCTGAGCGCTTGATCGACCCCAACAAGACGCGCGCCCGTGCGCCGCGCAAGCTGCTGCAGGAACTCGACGAGATCGGTTCTGCACTCGGCCCGCTTGACGAGCACACTGCCGACCCCAAATTCGCGACCCGCCGCGGTAAACGGCGCCTCCGCCGCCCATACGGGGATCCCGGTCGACAGAAGCGATGCAAGAGCCGCCGCGGCGCCTTCGCCTGCCGCATCGAGCAAGAACCCATAGGCGGCGTCAGGATGCGTGACCTCGCCCGCCGGCGCGGCGCCGTCGCTCACCGGTTCGGTTCGGACGCGCTCGGTCCACGCACCCCTCGTCGCGTAGACATCGACGCCATATGCCATCCCCAGGCACCATGCCGACGCGTCATAGAGGAGCGAGGGCTCGTTCGCCTCGAGACGCCGGCGCTCTTCGGTCAGGAACTCCGATCCGAGGGGGGGATCGAATTCGAGGATCGCCCGGGCGAGTCTTCCATCCGCTTGTCTCAGATCGACGATGTAACTGCCTGAGGCGAATGCCCGATCCCCTCGGGTCTCGCCCCAATAGCTCGACGCGTCGGGCGCCTTGAACGGCTCGAGCGCGCGGCGGACCTCGATCCCCTGCGCGCGCAACGTCTCCGCGAGCCGTCGCGCCGGCATGGATCCTCCATCGTCCGGGATGACGTAGGCACGGATCGCGCCATCGGGCGTCGAGCGCGCTTCGCGCCGATTCGCCGCATAATCGCGCAGAAGGTCGTGGCGCGCGTCCGCCGCCGTCTCGATCACCGAGCGCGTGGCGACAAAATGATGATGAACGGCTTCGCGATACGTCAGAATCGATCCGTCCGCACGCGCGATCGCCGTGCCGTCCGTCCCCGCCTGCTCCTCCAGAATCGCCACCGCCCCCGTGTGGAGCGCCCAGGACGCCCCGCGGTTCGGACTGAACTCCTCGTTCCAATCACCGGTGTAGCAACTCCACCCGCGCTCCCCGAAGGCGCCCGCCTGCGCGAGCGAAAACCGCTTCCACCAGTCCCGCGTGCGGGCAGGCACGTTCGGATTGATCGGAAAGCGCGGCGGGGACATCAGGTAGGTGTCGGAACTTCCCATCTCGTGCAGGTCGAGCGTCACCTGCGGATGCCAGCGCAAGATGACGTCCGCGATCGCGCGCGTCTCCGGCTGCGAGAGAACGAACCAGTCGCGGTTCAAGTCGAGCTGATAGTGGTTGCCGCGGGAGGACGGCCATCCCTCCCGATGCTGAATGCTCTGCGGGTCGAGGTTTGGTGCGCGGCCGCTCCACTTTTGCACCTCGATCAGGAAGTGCGCACGCCCATCCGGATTCTGCATCGGATCGATCAGGAGGATCACGTTCTCCAAGACCTTGCGTGTCCGCTGCCCGCGGTCCGCCGCGAAGTGATAGAGGAGCGCGAGTGCGGCGTCGGCTCCTGACGTTTCGTCGCCGTGGATCGAGGCTCCGATCCAGAGGACGGCGGGCAAATCCGGTAGAGAGGCGGTCTTCCCCGCCGCCACGCGCGCGAGGTCTGCCTTGATCGCATCGAGCCGGCCGAGATTCTCCGGTGAGGTCACCACGGCGCAGATGAGATTGCGCCCCTCGTGCGTTGTTCCAATGCTCTCGAGTCGCACGCGCGGCGAGCTCCCGGCAATCGCCTCGCAGCACCGCTCGATCTGATCGGGCGCGGCGGGTCGGCTTCCGGGCGTGAAGCCAAGGAGGGACTCGAGGGTCGGAATCGCGGGGTCGTAGTCCGCATCCGCGGCAAAGGGGACATCGTAGGGAGGGGCGGCGTGCGGGGACGCGCCCTCCACGGGAAGCCGCGCCTTCCCTTCTCCCGGACCCGCCGCCCAGGCCGGTGATTGGAATGCGATGACAAATGCACAGAGGAAAGCAAACACAAGGGCATGGAGCAGGAGCGCGAAGCGGCGCATGCCGGACAATCCCTCCTCACCGTCTACGGGTCCACGGACGGACCGGGCATCGGCGGGGCGGGACCGGCCGTCCCGCCCATCGCCTGCACATTTCTGGGTGCGCTAGCGGATGACGATCTTCTGCGAGCTCCGGAATCCGGGCGCTTCGAGACGATACGTGTACACGCCACGAGCGACCATTGCGCCCCCGTCGCTCCGACCATCCCAGAGGATCGAGTAGTCTCCCACACCCGCGCTGCGATCGACGAGGGTGCGCACCTGACGGCCACTCATGTCGAAGATGGTCAGCTTGACGTGGCCCGGAACCGCGATCGAGTAAGCGATCTCGGTCGCCGCCCCCATGGGATTCGGAGCCGGCCGCGAGAGCGATGTCCCCCGATCCGTCGATCCGACCTCCGGCACTCCCGTGACCTCGCACTGCGGCAGATCTGGAACGGCCTGGGCGCTCGTCCAGACGAACTTGAACATCTGCCAGTCGTCGCAGTCGACGTCGCCATCGCCGTCGAAGTCGCCCGCGGCGCATTCAGGACCGACCGGCCCGCCGCCCGCTCCCGTGAAACACGCGGCGAAGCGATCGTAGTCGGCCATGTCGACGGCGCCGTTGTGATCGAAATCACCGGCGGCGCCGTTCCCGTTCAGCACGTCGATCTGGCCGTAGTCGTTGGTCACCTGATGCCCCATGGCCAGAAGCTGGTTCATGGAGTTGTCCAGGTACGTCCGGAACGCGCTCGAGGGGAGGTCGGGGTCTGCGCTCGGCGCGGGCCAGGGCGGCGAATAGCCGTTCGCGATGAACCCGGGGATGAGGATGTTCTTGACCGACCAGATGTCGAGGGCGATCGGGTCGAGACTCGCGACGAGTTCGTCCCTTCGGGTAGCGCCCGAGTAACCCGTCTGCGGTCCGCTGTACGGATTCGCGTTGATCCAGATGGCATCCACGATGTTCAGGTCGGCGATCTGGATCTCGTCCATGAGCGCTCCCATGATCCCGAATCGAATGGCCGAGTGCGAGTTCGTGGAAAACTGGTCGGTGACCACGCCCATGTAGTGCTTGGTGCTCACAGTGGCCCCATAGGTAGCATGGTGCGACTTGAGGACCGGCACGTTGATGAACTTCAGATGCGCCCGGTCGTAGGTCCCGCTGACCGTGTTCCAGATCCCGTACCGGAGGCTGACATAGGTGCCGGCGGCCGAGCGGAACTTCGGGTAGGAGAGCTTCCCCTGCCAGCGGGCATCGTAGGTGCCCACGATGTAGCCGTCGGTCATGTTCCCCGCGGAATACTCGTTGACCTGGACCGCGCGCTTCTCCGTCCAGTCGTAGTGGGAGACGTTGTAGCCGTGCGCCTGGAACGCGACGACGACATCATGCGGGGAGAGGGCATGGTCCTGCGCGTTGTTCAGCGGGCGGTCGAAACCGCTCGTCGAGTTGAACTGCGCATTCTCGCAGACGATCACCTCACCGGTGAATCCGTCGGGATGGTCCACGATCGAGCGGATGAGGCCGCGCAGGAGATCGGTGTTGGTGCCCCCGCGCTGATCCCACTGGTAGTTGATCTTGATGACGACGACGTCGTCGGCGGCGATGATGCCCTCCGGTCCGGCGATGGGCGACACGGTGGCTGAATTGTAGAACTTGAGCCCACCGCGACCCATGGCCCCCAGAAGATTGCTGAAACCCACGAAGTGGTCACCGGCCGGATCCTGCGGGCACGCGGTCACGTGGTAGAGCCGGGCGCGGTAGCTCGTCGGCGGATCGCAGATCGGCCCGCCGTATTCCCTTGCCCGCGAGAAATAGATCGACAGCGAGGCCGTCAGCACCAACCCGAGGACGGCCGCCGCGACGATCGAGCGCGTCCGCATCCAGAGGTTCACGCGACGTCGCGCGGCGATCACCGCCGCGACCACGGGCGCCCCGAAGGCCGCAGTGGCCGTGCTGATCGCGGCGCGCTGGCAGGGATAGGTGAAACGGCTGGGCTTCGTCCCGCTCCGGAACGCCAGCCACAGGATGGCAAGAATCCCGCCCAGCAGGGAATTGACCAGAAACCAGCGGCCCAGGAACCCCTGGAAGGGGTGGCCGTGTCCTCGATTCCCGTGCGCGTGGGGCATCATGTCGATTCCTCCTGGTCCATGTGGCGGGAGCGGCGGCGGACGATGGCGCCGCCACAGGACCCCTCTGGAAGCCGCGGGAAGTGAATGAAAATCCAGTGATGTAGGATACCACCGCGGGCCCACGGTGGCAACGCTCGGGATACTGCGTGCTCCCATGCCACTTCGGTGGTATCATTCGTGCCGCGAGCTCAAAGACGGAACACAGGATCTTCCAGCTTGTCGCTGAGAGGTGGACTCCATGAGAGGGCTCGGTGTTGTCCTGCTGTTCACCTTCCTGCTACCCGGTCCGGGCGTAGGGGGCCAGCCGGTCAAGGACCATCCGGGCATCGGCGGCCACAGGCTCGCTCCCGGCGGGCGGAACGTCTGCTGGTCTGAACCCGCGGATCTGAACGGCATGATCGGGTCATCGGAGCAGATTCTCATGTTCGGCATCGAGACGGAGATCGCGAACGACTTCTTGATCGACGGCACCGTGATCACGCGAGCTTCCTGGTGGGGCGGCTACTTCGCGAATGACCTCCCGTGCGACGAGCTGCCACCATCCCCGGGCTTCAACCTGCGCTTCTATGAGGACGCGCAGTGCCTTCCCGCCGCGGTGGTCGCCGACTTGCCGATCACCAACTACACCCAGGAGCTGGTCGATTGCGTATGGGGGGTATTACCGATCTACAAGTGGTCCGCGGACCTCGACCTCAACCTCAGCGCCAACGTCCGCTACTGGTTCGGCGCGCAGATGATGGATCACCCCTTTCCACCGCAGGCTGGTCGGCTGGCGACCATCCGCGTCACCGGCTGCGAGAGCGTCTTCAAGAGCGCCTTCTTCGGGTACCCTGACTGGACGCCTTGCATCGACGTTTTCGGTGTCGCGTTCGACTCCAGCCAGGAGTTCGAGTGCGCGATTCCCTCCCCCACAGCCCCATCGACCTGGGGCGCGATCAAGGGGATGTATCTCCGCCAGGATGTATCTCCGCCTTTGACATTATTCTGAGGCCGGCTTAGGATCCGTCCGCCCATGCCCTTGGGAGACAGGCGATGTCGGATATCCAAAAGGACGAGGACATCACTGCCGGACTCCGCGACGGCACCACAACTCCTTTGACGTCCGGCGGCTTCAGCGACTCCCCCCACTGGATTGCCGGGTTCAGGGTGATCCGGAAGCTCGGTGAAGGGGGGATGGGAATCGTCTACGAAGTCGAGCAGCAGGATCCCCGCCGCTCCGTCGCCCTGAAGGTGATCCGTGGCGGGCGAAACGTGGACGAGCACGCCGTCCGCCTTTTTCAGCGCGAGGCGCAGAGTCTCGCCCGACTCAAGCACCCTCGGATCGCGGCAATCTACCAGGCCGGCCAAACGGATGACGGGCAGCGCTACTTCGCCATGGAGCTCGTCCAGGGTACGCCGCTCCACAAGTATCTGAATGCCAACCCGCTGGCAGGTCCCGACGTCCGCAGCCGGCTGAGGGCTCGCTTGACGATCTTCATCGAGCTCTGCGAAGCGATCAATTACGCCCACCAGCGAGGCGTGATTCATCGCGACCTCAAGCCCGGGAACATCATTGTCCTGGAGGAGGGTGAAAGTGCCGCCGGCCCGAGCCCCGGGAAAACGCCTCCCCACGTCAAGGTTCTCGATTTTGGTCTCGCCCGCATCACCGAGCCCGAGGCGGACGGCGCAACCGCGCTGACCGAGGTGGGGCAGATCCAGGGCACCCTCGCCTACATGAGCCCGGAGCAGGCCCGGGGGCAGGTCGATGAGATCGATCTGCGGGCGGATGTCTATTCGCTCGGCGTGATCCTCTACGAGATGCTCACGGATCACGCGCCATACGAGACCCGGGGGCTGATGATCCACGAGGCCGTCCGGGTGATTCATGAGCAAGCGCCACGCAGGCCGAGCATCCTCTGGAAAACTCTGCGCGGGGATCTCGAGACCATCGTTCTCAAGGCCCTCGAGAAGGACCCCGATCGCAGGTACCAAAGCGCCCTTGCTCTTGCCGAAGATGTCGAGCGCTACCTGACGAATCAGCCGATCCTCGCCCGGCCCCCCGGCGCGGCCTATCAGATCCGCAAGCTGATCGTCCGGCACAAGGTGGTCTTCGCGTTCGCCACCGTGCTCTTCGTTCTCCTGGCCGGCTTCGCAGCAACGATGTCGGTGATGTTCGAGACCCAGCGCCGCGAGCGGCTGCGCGCCGACGCCGAGAGGGACGAGGCGGAGCAGATCAACACTTTCCTCCAGCAGATGCTCTCCTCGATCGATCCGCAGAAGGCGCGAGGCCACGAGGTGACCGTACGCGAGGTCTTGGACGAGGCCGCCGGAAACATCGACAAGGGCTTGCGGGGACAGCCCGAGGTCGCCGCCGCCGTTCGGGGCACGATCGGCCGGACCTACATGGCCCTCGGACGCTACGACGAGGCGGCGCCACACTTGCGCTGGGCATTGGCAACGCGTGACAGCATCCTCGGCGGGAATGACCTGGACGTCGCAAGCAGCGCGAACGACCTCGGCGCCCTGATGCTGAAGAAGGGCGACTACGATGCGGCCTACCCGCTCTTCCAGAGAGACCTCGAGATCAAACGCAAGGTCCTCGGGGACGAGAACACTGAGGTCGCGACGAGTCTGAATGATCTGAGCCTGTTCATGAAGGACCGGGGGCGCTACGCGGCGGCCGAATCATTGGCCAGGAGCGCTCTGGCGATCCGGCGAAAGGCCCTCGGAGCATCCAGTCCGGACCTGGCGGTCAGCCTGGGCAATCTCGCCGAGATCCTCCGGGTTGAAGGGAAACCCGCCGAGGCGGAACCGTGCTGCCGGGAGGCGCTTGCCATGTCCAGAGCGCTCTACGGTGATCGTCACCCCGACGTCGCACTGGGACTCAACAACCTGGCGCTGCTCTTGGAGGACGAGGGCCGATACGCCCCCGCTGAATCCTTGATGCGGGAAGCCCTCGATATCGGGAAGGCCGTCCTCGGCGACGCACACCCCTCCGTCGCCTATACGGTCAACAACCTCGCGTTGGTACTCGCCTTCGAGGGGAAGTACGAGGAGGCGGAGTTGCTGTATCGAGAGGCATTGGCCCTCTACAGGAAGCAACTCGGTTCCGAGCACCCGCTCATCGCCTCCACGTTGAACAACCTCGGGAGAGTTCTTCAGGACGGGGGAAAGAGCGCCGAGGCAGAGATCCTCTACCGGCAGGCGCTCGCGATGCGCCGCAAGCTGCTGGGCGAAGAGCACCCGGCTGTTGCGACAACCCTCACCAACCTCGCCTCGGCGCTCGATGATGAAGGAAAGATCGCGGAGGCCGAGCCGCTCTACCGGCAGGCGCTCGCGATGCGCCGCAAGCTGCTGGGCGACAAGCATCCGCATGTGGCGAACTCCCTCAACATGCTGGGATCACTCCTGCTCGACAAACGTGAGCCGGAGGCCGCCGAGCCCCTGCTCCGGGAATGTCTTGTGATCCGTCGCGGAGGCCGCTCGAAGGAGGACTGGCAGCTCGCGGCTGCCGGGAGCGCCTTGGGGCAGTGCCTCGCCATGCAAAGGAGGTTCGGGGAAGCGGAGTCGCTTCTCGTCAACAGCGAACGGATCCTCTCCACCTCCCCAGCGGCGCCGGCGAAGATGAAGCGGGAAGCCATCACCCGCGTGATCGATCTCTACGATACGTGGGGAAAGCCTGATCAGGCAGTCCCCTACAGTGCGCGGCTTCGCCAGATCGAGAGGTGACGAGCCCGCCCGGACGCAGGGCCGATGCCGTCATCTCACGAGCGTGACGGATCTGGTCTGCCTAAAGCCTCCGGCCTCCATCCTCACGAAGTAGATACCCGGCGACACACGCCGACTTCTGCCGTCCGTCCCTTCCCACGCAACCTTGTAGGAGCCGGCCGCCATCTCTCCGTCGACAAGTGTCCGCACCTTCCGGCCCGTCAGGTCATAGATCGCAAGACTCACACCCACGGATCTCGGCACCGCATAGGTGATCTCGGACCAGTTGCGGAACGGGTTCGGAGCCCCCGGCTCGAGCGTGAATGCGAGCGGCATCGCCTCGTGGACGTCCGGAACGCCGGCAGGATTCTGGCGGACGACGACATACGACAACCGATTGGCGTGTCCCAGCGAGTTCACGATGACCACGTGCAGGAAGTAGGCGCCGAGGTCCGGGAGCTCGACGTTGATGACGTACGGTGGGCCGCCCGGAGGCAGCCCGTCGTAGACCGCATATCCAGGTCCGCCGTCGTTGACCGCGCTCTCCTTCGGGCTGACCACCTCGGTCACGCCGATGTACGCGCTCCCTCCGTTCCCCGCTCCCGTGACGTTGTAGAGGGCCCCCGTCATCGGATTCAGCTCACCCGTGGACGTCTGACCTATCCAGGGATCTTTGAACCCGAGCCGGATGCGCCCGTTCGGCAGTCGTGTGTTCAATATCGAGTTCAACGTCAACGCATGTCCACCATGCTGTCCAATCCAGAAGACACCTAGCAGAACGTCATGGCATCTCTCGAGCTCGTTCCGCATCAGCCGCCAGTCGCCTTCGGTCCAGGTCAGATCCCCGTCCCGCGTGTAGTGAGTGAAGGTCCGGATCGTGTATCCGCTTCCGTGTTGACTGATCCACGAGTCGAGACCTCCCGTCCAGTTCGAGACGTAAGTGCCCAGAGAGGGAACGGTGTACATCCAGTTCCCCAGCTCCTGGATGAGGGCCGGGGCCTGGAGGCCACCGGCAATAATGGAGTCGCCTTGCGCTTCGAAGTACTTGAGGCACTGCGCGGCGGCGGTCGGCGCGCAATAGGCGGCGCCACTTGTGTGCTGATCGATCCCCGGGATGCCCTTGGTGAATGCGTCGGTCTTCCGTCCCCGGAAGACGATGATCCGCTCGACGTCGGTCCCGTTGGGTTCGATCTCGATGCCAATCGCTTCGGCGTCCGTCCCACCCCAATCCCTCAGGTTCGTCGTCCCGAGGGACGGAGGCGCTGGATCCGTCGACGTCTCACCCGTCACCACCCGCTCGTGGCGGGTCGTCGTGTGGACGATGGCCTTGAACTTGAGCGGCCAATCCGGGGGCAGCTCGGCGGGGATGGGAGCGACCGCGGACCATCCGTCGCCCACCATCTGCACCGTGGGATCGTACGTGTTGAGGCGTAGCTCGGTTCCGTCATTGTCGATACCAACCGGCTGCCATGTCCTGCCCAGGTCGACCGAAAGGAAAAACTCCACGGATTGGATCTGACCGGTCAACTCTCCCGGGTTGATCGCGATCCGGACGGTGGAGCCGGGCATCGCCGGGATCCAATCGTGCCAAGGCTCCGGATCGGACCAGGTCCCCAACGTCATCGAAGCGTTCGGAATCGGCTGCGGACACGGATTCGGGTCGCAGGTCCCCCACTCCCCGTGCCATTCGCCCCCCGCCTCATAGCAGGAGGGCTCGGTCCGGATCGTACAAACACCGGTCTTGAGGTCGCAGCAGGCGCCTTGGATGGGAGGATTCCCGCCGACCACGACGCGCGAGAGATACCAGCCCGGAGCGGTGACGCTCCCATCCGAACCGAAGTCGAACTCCAAGGTGATCTGCTGGCCCCAGAACTGTGAAAGATCGAAGCAGTCCACCCTCCACGTCGCGTCGTATCCGCTCCAGCCAGGCTCTCCACGCAAGCAATACGCGTTCGCCGAGATCTGTGAAGTTGTATACCCGCCAATCGGCTCGATGACCGTGCTGTATGGCCAGGCGCCCACCGAGACGTTGCATCCGTCGTAGTTCGGTTCGGTAGAGAAGTAGTGATAGACCTCGACGAGCCGGCTCTGCTCGTTCACCACAAAGGACGGGGACACGATTCCCGCGCCGGAGAAGTTGGGGTAGTCCCCGTTCAGGATCGTGCCCCAGACCCTTCCCGGTGCGCCGGGGATGTACGTGGTTGATCCATACTCCCAGACCTGAATGCCGCCGTGATCGCAGTCCCGCTGCTGAAACCCTTGATTGCTCACCGAGAAGTCCCAGTCGTAAGCGACCACCGTGAGACCGCAGGGCACGCGAAGCGGTTGTGCGACTGGGGTCGGAAGGCCCTTCTGTGCGGCCGTCGGCCGTTGAGCGGCCGAGGGGAAGATCTGGAGACACAGCATCATCCATACTGCTAGAACCGTTCTCATGACGCCCCCTGCACTCTCTTCACGAGAGGTCGAAATGGTCGGGACGAGAGCGAGTCCGACAACGGCGGTGGCGCGGCCAGGACTTCTGCGGTCCGTTGTGGCACGAGCGGAATCAGAGCAATGTCACAGGCACATGGCCGATCCGTCATCTCGCCGTCAGGGAAGGCGAGGATCGCATCTCTTTGGGACGGATCGCGGGCCCGTCCTCCAGTCCCTGCTGATCAGGCGCACTGATCCTACTCTCGGGGCAATCCGAAAAGCAAGCTCCAACAACAGCTTGCTGGAAGGTCGTAAGTCGGTCGAGGACATGCTATGATCGAGCGCGCGGAGATCATGCACAAGGAAGGAGGAAGGCCATGCGCAGGTTTGCCGGTCTGCTTGGGCTGCTGGTAATTCTGGCCGCGCCGGCAGGGGCGCAGCTTCTGTTTGTCGGGCTGGAGGGTTCGAGTCCCCCGACCAAGACCACGGACCTGAACGGCTTTCCCAATGTGCACTGGACCAACCACTATGCCTTCGACGTGAACGGGGCGGCGGCGACTCCGGACGGAACGATCTACGTGTGCAACGGCGACTTCACTTCAATGTTGTACAAGTTCCCCCTCGTCGGAAGCCCGATCTACCAGTGCACCATCTCGGTTGACATCCAGGGCATGGGCTACGGAAACCGAACCCTTTACGGCTACTCGAATTTCGCCTCCCCGCGTGGAATCTACGCGATCGCGCCCGCCACCGGCCAGGCGACGTTGGTGGTCGATCTCGGCGCCACCGATTTCCGTTTCTTCGCCCTCGATTTCAATGCCGCGGACGGCCTGCTCTACGGGTACACGGAGTACGGCTCGCCGTCCGGGCTCTACTCGATCGATCCGAATTCCGGCGTCATCCGATTCGTGACCGGACCGATCCCGGCAGCCAATACGCAAGGGCGCGGCCTCGCCGTGGGGAACAACATGGTATACTTGACGGCAACGCGCGGCGACGACAACATCCCGCTCTATGCATTCGACCTGGCGACAGGAACACAGTGGGTCCCCTTCACCAACCCGTATCCGCAGTATCACTCCACAGGCGGTGCGACATGGATCCCCCCGTCGGTCGACGGTGTTCCGGACCGGTCCGGTTTAGGAGCTCCCAGTTCACGCATCGAGTTGGTGATGCCCAGTCCGGCCCGAAGCGCAACGCAAGTCCGCTGGCGCCTCGCCGCAGGCGGGCCAGTCTTCCTGGACGTAGTGGACGCCGCAGGTCGGCAGGTGGCGCGGCTGGAGGAAGGTCCGCAGCAGGCGGGACTCCACTTCTCACCGTGGTCGGGGCGGGATGCGCAAGGGCAGCCTGTTCCAAGCGGGGTCTACTTCGTGCGTCTGGCCGTGGATAGCTCGGTCAGCTCTCAGCCGCTGATCCTGATCCGGTAACGTAGTGGACTGACAGCCCACGGAACAATCGTCAAGCTTCCCGGATAAGCGGTGATTGCTTGGTGGGTACGGATTTGTGAAAGGGGCAGTCCGGAACCAGCCCCGCGGGTTTCATTACGCCGACGTCGACCTCTGGGTACGGATGGCGGCGGGCGCAAAAGTCTGGCATACGGGCACGGTGTGGCACCGCGATGTCTTTGCATTCACCCCCATCCTGCCGCAGTGGGTCGACCATGAGTGGGAAGCGGGGCTGATCTACTTCACGGTCCTGCGCCTGTGCGGGCCACTCGGCCTGATGGCGCTCAAAGTGGCGCTCGGGATTCTGGCGTTGTGGATTTCCCTGCACGCGGCCCTCCGCGCGGGCGCCTCATACCCCGCTGTGTTTCTGCTGGCCAGTATCCTGTCCGCGAATGCGACGTCCTCGCCCGGGCGATGGTCACCGCCAACGCCGCCGTACCGTTCGAGTCGGGCAGCTATGTTGCGTGGCGTCTCTATCCACGCGTGAAGGTCACGATGGACGACCGTTCGGCGCCACCACGTCGACTTCGTGCTCCTTGACCGGCGGCACAGCAGGGGACGCCTGGCGCCGAGCGACTTGGAGGCCCTCCGCTTTGTGCCCGCGTGGACGAGCGCCCTGTCGGGCCTCTGGTGCCGCCCGGCATACCCGGAACGCCTGCGCGCTGTCGCCGACTCTCTCCCGCTCACGACCACCGATCCGCTCGACTCAGCAATCCCGGCCCACTGGCCGTGGACAAATTGAGGGGGTCTGTCCTTTCCCGATCCTGCGCTCCCCCGTTCGAAGGAAACAGAGCAGCGAAAACACACGCGTGAAACAGTCATCGCCTGGAGATCCGCTCGCCATAGAGGTTCGCGTCTGCCGGTGTTAGCATCCCGTTGGAACCACTGGCCGCCCGGAGCTCGCGGACTGCAACCAGAGAGTCGCCGCGAGGCAATCGAGAAGGGAGAGCATGCCGTTGCTGTTGATTGTGTCAACGACCGCGATCACGCTCGCCTTGGTCTTCTACTCCGCAGGGGTGTGGTCCGAGCGGATCGCCCGATACCTGAAGCCATGGCATGTAAAGGCATTCTGGACCGGCTTCTTCTTCGATGTTTGCGGCACGCTGGCAATGCACCGCCTGGCCGAGGGGCCATTCGACTTGAGGAAGCCGCACACGCTCACCGGACAGATCGCCCTCTGGCTCATGCTGGCCCACGCGATCTGGGCCACCCGGGTGGCTCGGAAGGGAAGCGATGAATCGCGGAGAGGCTTTCACCGATACAGCCTCTTCGTCTGGCTCATCTGGCTGGTTCCCTACTTCGGCGGAATGTACCTCGGCATGCGGAAGTAATGACCGGAGCCTGGCCCCCCCCTGCCCCCACCCGCTACCAATCCGGCAAGTTCAGGGAGCCCCGCGCTTGCCCATCTTCGAGTCTAGGTACCAGATCCCTCCACCCTTCTCACCGACGGCACGCAGGTGATCCAGGACCTGGCTGACATTTGCTTCCTCCTCGACCTGCTCCGTCACGTACCACTGCAAAGTGATCTCGCTCGCATGGTCCTTCTCCGCGCGGGAAAGCTCGAACAACGCATTGATGCTGGCGGTGATCGATCTCTCGTGCTCGAGGATCTTCTCGAAGACCTCAGTCACCGTGCCAAACTCCGTCGGTGGCGCGGCGACGCCCTTCAGCTCGAGGTGCCCGCCCCGCTCCAGCAAGAAAGTGACGAGCTTCATGGCGTGAGCGGTTTCTTCCTGCGCTTGCGCCTGCAACCAGTGAGCGAACCCGCGGAAGCTCTTCGCCTCACATTGAGCGCTCATCGCAAGGTAGAGTTGCGCCGAGTACTGTTCCCGGTTGATTTGCGCGTTCAGCGCGTCTTGGATCTTCTGATTGATCATAACGCCTCCGATTGGTCTGTGTGAATCCGGATTCCCAGCAACCATTCCCGGATGAGCGGAAGCGGAACCGCTCGCCCATTACTCGGGTCGACCATCATTATGGCCGCCCGCTCTCCGCTTCGTCCAGCGTCGCATTGACGCGTTATTCCTGCTCCATCGCCTCCCGGCAGGGGTGCACTTGACGCAAACACCGGGCTTGGTGATGATCACAGGGCGAAGGCATTGACGCCCGCCAATATGAGCTGCAACGAACGAGGGCGCGGGCAGGGAAGGTTCTCACATGAAGGGAAGAAGATGATCCTCGACGCAAAGCTCGACGAGCAAGCCAAGACCCTGACCCTCGTCTTGAGGCTTCAGGACCCGACGCCGAGCGCGAGCGGCAAGACTCTCGTGGTGGCGTCCACTCATGGGAACGTTCCCGCGGGCATCAAACTGAACGGTCAGGATGTCATCGTGGGCGTGAACGCCTACATCAGAAAATAGATGCCTCAGTCCGGCCGATCAGACTGGTCCCCGGCTCGGAGAGGGTCGCGATCTTGATCGGGAATGCGGGCAGCAGTTTCCAGCGTTGCCCGCGAGTCGCGGTTGCGATCGACTCTTTCGTGCTCCGCGCCACGTGATTCGAGAAGGGGCCCAGGTGGAGATAAAGGGCCATCATTCCCACCGCATACCGGAACGATGCCGGATTCCGGAGAAGCATGCTCACGCACACTCGCCAGAACTGCCACCGCGTATCACTTCGCCGTAGCCCTAACTCAACGATCAACCTCCCGAGTCCCTTCATCCCCTTCATGTTGGATTTCCAGGACCCCCGGTACTTCCGCCCCTTCGAGTTCAGCAGACTACCAACATCCCTGACGCGATCGAAGTAGCTCTTCGGCGAGTAGATGGACTCGATCACCGTCAGATAGTCGTGAAGGATCTCCTGGCGTGGCCGGATCGTCTCGAAGTTGAGGCCCCCCGTGCATTGATCGCCGCTGCCTTCGCGGACGATATCGAACCCATCATGGAGGCGGCCTTCCTTCTCCAGGCGCCGAGTAAGCTGAGTGGTTGGGAGTGCGCAGAGGAGGCCGACCATGTTGACCGGAATGCCTGTCTCGCAAACGCACTCGATGATCTGCTCGGCGACATCATCCCTTTCGGTATCGAATCCGAGGATATATCCGGCATTGACGAAGATCCCGTGCGCATAGATCTTCCGCACGCTATCGGCGATGGAGCGGTGGGTGTTCTGCCGTTTCTGGGTGGCAACCAACGTGGTCTCGTCTGGAGTTTCAACACCGACGAAGATCGCGAAGAAGCCTACGTCCTGCATCATCTGCAGGAGGACCTCGTCATCGGCAAGGTTGATCGACGCCTCGGTCGTAAACTCGAATGGCCAGTGGTGATCCTCGAGCCAGATCCTCAAGAGAGGAAGGAATTGCTTGACGGTCTTCTTGTTCCCGATGAAGTTGTCGTCCACGAGGTCGATGTGACCGCGATACCCGAGGTCGTAGAGGGCCTGCAGTTCCTTGAGCATCTGCGGTGCCGTCTTCGAGCGCGGAATGCGCCCGAAGAGTTCGATGATGTCGCAAAATTCGCAGTTAAACGGACACCCGCGGCACCACTGGACGCCGATGTGCAGGTACTTGTCGAAGGCCAGAAGGTCGAATCTTGGGCAGGGAGAGGATGAGACGTCCGCCTTCCTCTCATCACGGTAGACCTTTCGTGCTGTTCCCCTCTCTGCATCCTCGAGGTACATCGGAAGCGTGACCTCGGCCTCTCCCAAGATCAGGTGATCCGCTTCGTCGTAGATATGCGGGCTCGATGTGGCGTCCGGGCCTCCAACAAGCACCTTCTTTCCGCGCATCTTCAACGTGTGGATCAAGTCGACGCAGTCCGGCTGCTGCGAGATCATGCCGCCGGTCAGGACGATGTCGGCCCAATCGATCCCCTCCTCATCCCACGGATCGACGTTGCGATCGAGGAGGCGGATTTCCCATGTGGAAGGAAGCAAAGCGGCCACAGTGATCAGACCGAGCGGTGCGGCGGGATAGCCGGCGTCAGTGAGATGACAGGTCTCGCGGTAGTTCCAGAACGAAGCAGAGCGGAATTCGGGATAGATCAGGAGACAGCGCATTCATAGCACCCCTTGATTGGCCATACCCTCCGACGATAGGGGCACTCGTCTCGTATGGCCAGCAAATCCGAAGACGCGAGCGGCTTATAGATTCTCTATCAGGCCCCTTTCCCCCATCCTGCATAACTGCCCCCAAACCCAAGCCCGAGGTTTCGCCATCCCAAGCGCCTCGCGTCTTGTGAATCAATACTCAAAGTATTGCCTTTACGAATCGGGCATGAATGGGGTACTCTCCCGAGTTTTGGCTGATCGACATGTGACCATTAAATGGAGGTTCCCTTGATATATCGCCGGATTGCTCTAGCGATGCTACTGCTGTTTGCTGTATCGGTCCCTGTGTTCGCTGCCTCAGGCTCCCAATTCAAGTCGTTCAAAGGGACATGGACCTGCCCTGTCTGCGATCAGAAGCACTTCAAAGGTACTCAAGCCGAGTGCGAGGCATTCAATCACAAGCACTGTCTGAAGCTGAATGATGGAACATACATTTCCTTCCTGGAGTCTCCCCGATCCGAGGGGTTGATTGTTGGTGGAGGCCGTCACGAGACGCGCTTGGAAGCATGCGGTCTCTACAACGCGAAAACGCACGTCCTCGACGTCGATGCCTACAAGATCGACGGCCTCTGGTCCACTTGGTGTGAAAAGGACCAACGGATGGATCTCTGTGGGGCCGGCCCGGATGCGAGCGTCAAGAAGCAGGGCGACGTTTCAGCCCGCTAGGCGCCTGGGGATGACTGCGCGATGCCTCTCACCGTGTGACATCTGATCGGACATGGCGATAGGTCCGGGGGGGGGCGTTGTGCCCCCTCCTGTCATTCCCGAGAACCTGAACTTCCAATGATCGGGGTCCAGTCGGTGGTTGGCGTATGAACCGGTGTTCCAGGGCCCCGATGGGGATTTAGGGACGGGCAGCCGCTACTGGAAGAGGAGCCAAGCCCCGCCACCCAGAATGACGATCCCCGCTGCCTGCCGCACCCGACGCGCGCCGGTCTGCAGCCGCTCGGATTTCACGAGCGCCGCGGCAGCTCCGACCGACGTCCCGGCGATGACGATCAGGAGCGAGTGGCCCAACCCATAAAGAAACAAGAGCAGGCCTGCTCGCGCGGGCCCGATCTGGGGCACCAAACCGATCAGGAGAAGCAGGACCGGACCGGTGCATGGAAGCGAAATGAGCCCGAAGAGGAACCCGAAGACCAGCGCCCCGACCGCTCCCGCGAGACGGGAAGCGCCTGAGGGAAGCCCGATCGTGGGGACGCGAAGAATGCCCAGGAGGTGCAGTCCGACGATCCCGCAGATCCCGACCAGGACGTACCTCCACCAGTCAGCCTGCAGCCAGCTTGCCGCCGCGGCAAACACGGTGAATAGAAGCGTCAGCTCCAAGGCGAATCCGGCCACGAAGAGCAAAGAGAAACGGAGAGTCTTCCTCCAGACCTTGACTCCTGGATCTTGCTCAGCGGTCTTTCCGGCGATTCCGGCTGAGAGGCCGACCATCATCGGAATCATGGCCAGGACGCAAGGATTCAAGGCGGTCAGCGCCCCCCCGATGAAGGCGGCCAGAGGCGCCAGGAGTGCGCTGCCTTCGATGATTCGCGCCAGCGCCTCGGATACCCGTTCCGCCCACGGCATCAGAGGGATTCCTCGAGCCAGCTATTGAGCGACCCGGATGTCTTCTTCTCCTCCTTCTTCTGGGAGCTCGCGATGGGCTTGACCGCCATCTTCTCCTGAAACACCTTCTCGATCTCCTCGCGCGAGAAGAAGCCCTCGTGGCGGAAGACCTCCTTCCCGGACTTGTCATAGAAGACCTGGGTCGGGATCACGCGGATCTTGTATGGCTTCCCCGCCTTCGGATCCTTCCAGACGTCGACGAAGACAACATCGACGACGCCGGCATAGTCCTTCTTCATCTCTTCGAGAATGGGAGCCATTTTCTTGCATGGGATGCACTTCCCGGCACCCAGATCGACCAGTCGGGGCAAGGCGACAGCGGGCGCGGCGGCGCGTGCCGGAGGAGCAAACAGGCAGGCGAAGAACAAGGCCCAAACGACCCGCGTGCGGTGCGCAAACATCACAAGGTCCCCCTTCTAGCTCAGTGTTGTTGTCAGAATCGTCTGGATCTCCGCCTCGGTCGGAACCCGCCCGGAGATCTTCACGGTCCCGTCGATCGCGAGCGCCGGGGTCATCATGATCCCGAACTTCATGATCTCCTTGAGATCGGTGACCTTCTCGACCGCCACATCAAGGCCGAGGTGCTGTACCGCGCTCTCGGTCCGCTTCGCCAGTTCCTTGCACTTCGCGCAGCCTGGGCCTAGCACTTGGATCCGCATCTTCCACATCCTCTCAGTTCTATTGGACTTCTCAGAAGACGATATTGAATACGTAGCCGACCACCAGGATCCCAAGACCAACCACCGCCGCGAAGGTCACGATGAGAGGGATCTTCAGAACCTTGCGCAGGATGATCATCTCGGGAAGGGACAACCCGATGACGGACATCATGAATGCGAGCACCGTGCCCAATGCGGCGCCCTTGCCGAGCAGTGCCTGCACGATGGGGATGATCCCGGCCGCGTTGGAATACATCGGGATGCCGATCAGCACGGCGAGCGGTACGGACCACCACACGCCCTTGCCCATGATGGAGGCCATGAAGTCCTGCGGGACGTATCCGTGAATGCCCGCCCCGACCGCGATGCCGGCCAGCACGTACGGCCAGACTTTGCCGACGATATCTTTCACGGCATTACGTCCAAGGCGCACCCGATCGCTCCATGTAACCGGAGCATCGTCCGCGACCTGCCCCGGGCCCGCGGTTGTCTTGTAGACCCATGGTTCGACCCACCGCTCGAGGCGCAGCCTGCCGATGATCCCGCCGGCGACGATTGCGATGCCGAGGCCCGTACCTAGATACAGCGCCGCCACCTTCCAGCCGAACAGGCCGAAGAGGAGAACGAGCGCGACCTCGTTGACCATGGGCGCGGAGATCAGGAAGGAGAAGGTGACGCCGAGCGGTACACCGGTCGTCACGAACCCGATGAAAAGCGGCACCGCCGAGCAGGAGCAGAACGGCGTCACGACCCCGAGCAAGCCGGCGAGCACGTTTCCCGCGCTCTCGCGTCTACCGGCAAGCATGCGCCGGGTACGCTCCGGGGTGAAGTACGAGCGCACGATGCCCACGCCGAATACGACCACGATGAGGAGCATCAAGACCTTCGGAGCCTCGAACACGAAGAACTGGACTGCCGACGCCGTATGACTGCCGGCGCGCAATCTGAGGACGTCGTTTGCGAACCATTCGGAGAACGTCCGCAGGCTCCGGTACGTGACAACCCACGCTGCGGCCGCCAGAGCTACGAGGAGCCACTGGAGCGCGCGATTCCACTGGAGCGCACGACCTTGCCGCCATTGCCCGCGGGCGTTCAGTGGCTCTGCCGGTATCACCCTGCTGCTCTCAGGGGTCGTCATGGACGCCTCCTCCATCTCGCCCCAAAGCAGTTATGGCGACTTGGCCAACCCAGCAAGAACGGCTCAAATGAACAGATGCGGCTCATCGCGCCTCTTTCATCACCTGGGTCGCGCACGAGAAGAAAGTCATGACGCACGGCGTCAGCAGGCGGTAGACCACGACGCTCCCCTCCCGACGGTCTTCGACGATACGGTGGGCGCGCAGGACGGCGAGGTGCTTCGAGACCGTGGTCTGATCGGAGCCGATCAGTCGCGTCAACTCGCCGGCGCTGCATTCCCCACGGCTCAGCCGTTCTACGATCATCAAGCGCGACTCGTTGGCGAGCGCCTTCAAAACGCGGGCTTGAGCTCGGAACACCGACCTGTCCTTATTGATCGACTGCTTCATGCCCTTACCTTATGGCCAACTCGCCAAGCTGTCAAAAGCAATCTATGGGCAGCCGCGCGCGCCTTTCCGCAGCTTCAGTCGTTTCCGGTCATCGGATGACGACGAGTCGTTCGCTGCCGTCCATCTCGAAAGCCCCAACTTGATTGGATCAAGTCGCTTACAACGCAATTGATTTCTCGGTCCTTCTGCCCTAGAATTGCCTCGGCGAAATCCAGTCCCCCAGCCGATGACTCAATCAGGGCGCG
>Ga0209777_10000357_pt1 | contig 76914 bp, 51 predicted proteins | sample FrelakmetHBP12HB_FD_187147 | JGI IMG/M metagenome (GOLD analysis project Ga0209777, IMG submission 187147) | Freshwater lake sediment microbial communities from the University of Notre Dame, USA, for methane emissions studies -HBP12 HB (SPAdes)... | ecosystem: Environmental > Aquatic >...
TTAGCACGTCGCCCAGTTCCGCGGCGAAGATCCGCGGCAGGTCGGCGCTGGACTCCACGAAGTACGTGTTGCCGTCGCTCTGCTGCGCCAGCCGCGTCATCAGATCCTCGTTGTAGTCCGTGCCCACGCCGATCGTCGTCACCGCGATATGCTCTTTCATCAGTGCCGCGCCAAGGCGGCCGAGATCCTCCGGCTGCCGCGGGCCGACGTTGGCCTGGCCGTCGGAGAGCAGCAGGATGCGGTGCACGTAATGGTCCCCGAGGTGTTTGCGGACTTCCGCCGCGCCCTGGCTGACGCCGCTGAACAGCGCCGTGTTGCCCCGCGCGCGGATTTCGCGGATGCGTGATTCGATCCATTCCGTGTTCGACGCGCTCTGCGGCGGCACGATGGTCTCGACCTCATGGTCGAAAATCACGAGCGAGAAGCGATCCCGCTCGCTCAGCCGGCGCAGCGCTTCGATGGCCGCCTGCTTCGCCTTTTCCAGCTTCTGGTCGCTGCCCATGGAGCCTGACCGATCCAGCACGATGGCCAGATTGATCGGCGGGCGCTCGGCTTTGATCCGTATCGTTGGCGCATCCAGCGATACCTTGACGATGGCGCGCTGGCTGGCGCCCGCCGGCAGTATGCCGCGATCCAACTCCACCCGGCAGACGACCTTTTCCGTCTTGGCGGCCGCGGCGCGGCCGGACGGCAGGAACCCGGCCACCAGGGCCAGTCCCGCCACGATCCATAAACCCTTCTTCATGTTCTCTTCCTCCGCTTGACTGTTTTCTCGCATCGGCGGACGCACACGCGTCCTTTGTCCGCGCGCAGTAGAACAAAAGGCGCGGCGGGGGTTGTCATGGCGGAGCAAAATGATTGTAAAAACTTTGTCAAAAGCCAGGAGGCTGTCCAGGCCGTGGGCACTGGTCATTTGTCAGTAGTCGGTTGTCAGTTGTCAGAAGTCAGGATTCAGAAGACAGCATACGGCGATTTTTTTCGGTGCCAAACCATTGCTTGAAAAGGCCAGGCGGGGCTGACGACCCGCGTGCCGGCCGGCCATCGCGCGTCCTATTGTGCCAGTGGTACGGCCTGACCACAGGGTTTCTACCCTCAGCTTCATGGAGGCGACGAAAAGGTAGGGCGGCACAGCCTGTGCCGCCGTTGTAGCAGCGGCGTCCCGCCGCATGTTCGCTGCGGCAGATGCTCGCGACTTCGCGCCTGCAGGGACAGCCCGCTGACTGGTACGGTTACATTTGGTGCCAGGGTGCGCTGGCGGAGTGGGGGCTTGAGACGCGGCGCGTTGCCTCTTTGTTACATGTTACGCCCGCCCTCACGGCTGCTGTTTTATTTTCTGAGGATGGCGCAATTCCAGACAATGTTGACAAAGACGAACCAAAGAGCTGATGCGAGGGCAAGCCAACCGACGATTCTTTCACCAATCCCCACCGCCGTAACCCATGCGTAAAGGCCCCAGAAAATGGGTACTATCGAAATGATCAGAACCGCAACTTCAAACGAGTTTTCTCCAGATAACGCGATACGTAGGGCCTCAAACACGGCTGATACGGCCAAGGTCACGGCAAGACGAATTGGCCACCCATACCTCTTGCCCGTTTTATTTGGCTCATTCATTATTACTCAGTGACGAGGATCAGTTAAGCTAATAAGCGACAATTATAGATCTCCGACACAACAGGGCAAGCGTTGGTTTCGCTGCTGGGGTGGACAACATGTCAACGCCCCGGTGATAATGCGGACTCCTGTAGCCGGCCACTTTCGGAGGACGTTGCCCCGCACGGCGACAGAGCGGCGTGGCTACACAGAAGCTTGGCCTCAAGCGCCGGGGCACGGCGCGGCCACGGCAGGGTGGAGGTAGATCGGGGTCAGCGGCTCGGAAGCTTCCCCGCGGGCGTGGCGGGCGAGCGCCAGGCGGGCGACGGCCTCGGTGGTGGGACAGGTGTCGGTGGTTGGCAACTCGACGTGCGTCAGCGGGGCGGCCGGCGTAAGCGGAATCATCCACAGATTCAGCAGATTTCGCAGATTGAATCGGTGTAATGGGCCTCAACTCCGGGTTTGCCTTTCCGGCCCTGGCATGACATCGTCTCCGCCAGGCCAGCGCTGCTGCAGGCCGGTCCCCACGGGCGAGTGCCCGGGCCGCCTGAAAAATGCTGCCTGATCGGTACATTCCGGCCCAACGAGGAGGGCGATCATGAAATCTGGACTGCTGTTGGTGTTGCTGGTGCTGGTGGTGCTGCTCGTCGCCATCGGACTGGTCGGCGTGGGCGGCTATAACAGCCTGGTCGCAAACGCGCAGACCGTGGATCAAGCGTGGGCGCAGGTGCAGAATGTCTATCAGCGGCGCGCGGACCTGATCCCGAACCTGGTGGCGACCGTCTCCGGCGCGGCGAACTTCGAAAAGTCCACGCTCACGGAGATCACCGCGGCGCGCGCCTCGGTCGGGCAGGTCAAACTCGACCCGAACGCGGCGCCGACCGATCCCGCCAAGCTTGCCGAGTTCCAGCAGGCGCAGGAGCACCTTTCCGGCGCGCTCGCGCGGCTGCTGGTGGTCGTCGAACGCTATCCCGACCTGAAGGCCACCGCGAATTTCCGCGACCTGCAGGCGCAGCTCGAGGGTTCGGAGAACCGCATCACCGTCGAACGGCAGCGGTTCAACGAGGCGGTGCTGCGCTATAACACCGCGGTGCGGACTTTCCCGAATGCCCTGATCGCCAACCGGTATGGATTCCAAGCCAAGCCGTATTTCGCGGCCCAACCCGGCGCGGAGAAGCCGCCGCAAGTGAAGTTCGACTTCGGCAGCCAGCCCGCGCCCGCCCAATGAATATCCACCGCCACGTGTGCGGCCTCGTTGCCGGGCTGGGCCTGACCCTCTCCAGCTTCGCCGCGGAAACCCTGCCGCCCGCGCCGGCGAATTACTTCAACGATTACGCCGGCGCCGTTCCGGCGGCGGCGGCGGCGCAGTTGAACGCGAAGCTGGAGGATTTCGAGCGCACGACCTCCTGCCAGGTGGTCGTCGCCGTGTTCCCGAAGATGACCAGCGCGTCCTCGATAGAAGAATACTCGCATCGCCTCGCCACGGCCTGGAAGATCGGGCAGAATAAAAAGAACAACGGCGTCGGCCTGTTCATCTTCCTGCAGGACCGGCGCATGTGTATCCAGGTCGGCTACGGCCTGGAGGGCGCGCTGCCCGACGCGCTCGCCAAGCGCATCATCGAGGACGAAATCAAGCCGGGCTTCCGGCGCGGCGACTACGCCGCCGGTTTGAGCGCCGGCGTGGACGCGATCCTGAAGGCGACGCGCGGCGAGTACAAGGGCCGCGGGCACACCGTCGCTGACCGGTCGCCGCTTGTCTATATCCGCAATCATCTGCCGCTGATTATATTTTTTGTCATCCTCGTGTGGTTCCTCTTCTTCCCCAACCTCCTCGCCAGCCGGCATCCCAGCGGCACGGTGTATCACCGCGGCGGCAGCTCTCATTGGGGCGGCTCCGGCTGGAGTAGCGGGGGCAGTAGTTGGGGCGATAGCGGGGGCGGTAGCGGGAGCTTTTCCGGCGGCGGCGGTTCCTTTGGCGGCGGCGGCGCCAGCGGGAGTTGGTGAGGCATGCAAGTCACCGAATTCATCAGCCAGTTGGACGAGACCCGGATCGTGGCGGCCATCGGCGAGGCCGAGCGGCAGACCTCCGCCGAGATCCGCGTCTATATCTCGCACCGTGCCCACGCCGACGCGCTCGCCTTCGCGCAGCGGCGCTTCCGCCAGCTCGGCATGACCAGAACGCACCAGCGCAACGCCGTGTTGCTCTACCTCGCGCCGCGCACGCGCCAGTTCGCCATCGTCGGCGATAGCGGCGTCCACGAAAAATGCGGCGCCGCGTTCTGGCAGGAGGCCAGCGCGCAGTTGAGCGCGGCGCTGCAGCAGGGCAACTACACCGCCGCGCTCATCCAGACGGTGCAACAGATCGGCGCTTTGCTCGCCGCCCATTTCCCGCCGGCCGCCGGCGACGGGAACGAACTGCCCAACGCCATCCTCCACTGATGCTCAATTCAATAATCCCATTGTTTTTTTTCAATTCACGGGTTTATTCCGGCCGCCCTAGAGTGGTCCTATGACAACGCAGCGCATCCGGCCTCCAAGCGGTCTGAAGCCGTCCGCGACTGCGTCCATCCATGGCTATGCCATGGCGCAGTTGCTTTCGGACCGCGACACGTTGCGCGACATCTTCGCCGGGCTGGACCGGTTGGAGTCGCTGTTGGATCAGACGCCGGTGATCGACGCCGCGGCGCAGCGCGGCTACTTCACCCCCGACGAAGACGACCGCGTCCGCCAGGCCCTGCTGGCGTATCGCAGTTACCGAATCGCCATTTACGAAATCATCTTTCGCTACCGCGACTTGGTGCAGATCGCTGATGAGTGCCTGCGGCTGCGCTGTTTCCTGGTCGCGTTTGCCGCTGCGCTCGTCCTCTACGCGCGATCGCTCAAGTTCATCCAGGTCACCGAGCACCAGCCGCTGTTGCGCGCCAAGGTCAATGAGCCCGACGCCAAGTTCGATCTCGAGGCGGGCTTCTTCGATGACGTTCTCGTCGGCTACAGTTCGCTCGCGAACTACCGTGTGCTCGCCCGCGCCGATCGCTTCTGGCGCGACCACCGTCGTTCGGACATCGTCCACAGTCTCGACACCGACGCCGATTGGCACTGGCTCTGCGACACCATCCGCCGCAAGCGCATGGTGGTCCGCCAGCGGCTGTTCGATGTGCTCGGACGCCGGTTGCGCTACGACTGGCGCGCGTTCTGGCAAACCGCTCTGCATCCCGCGCGGCAGGCGCGCTACAGCCTGCAGGCCTTGCTCAGCGGGCATTTTGCCGGCGTTCACCTCGTGCCGCATCCTGTTCACGTCCTCACGCCCGACGTGCTCGGTGCGTTGCGCCCACAGCTCCAGCCCGGCGACGTGTTGCTCTGCCGCGCCGAGGGCAAGCTCACCGCCGCGCTGCTGCCGGGTTTCTGGTCGCACGCAGCGATCTACCTCGGCTCGCGCCCTGAGCTGGAAGCGCTCCGCGTGCGCGAGCAACCGCACGCCGCCAAACATTGGGAGGAAATCCCGGAGGACGCCGGCCTGCTCGGATACGTCATCGAAAGCGTCGCCCCGCGCGTGCGCATCTGTCCGCTCGAAACGTGCCTCAAGGCCGACCACGTTGTCGTACTGCGCCCCAACGTGCCACGGGCGGAGCTGGCCGCGGCGCTGGGCGAATCCCTCGGGCATCTCGGTAAACCCTACGATTTCGAGTTCGACTTCAACGTGAGCAGCCGTATCGTTTGCACCGAACTCGTGTACCGCTGCTACCATCGTCGCGGGCCGATTCAGTTCCCGCTCGTGAAGAGGCTAGGCCGCTTCACGCTCAGCGGCGATGACGTCGTGCACTTCGCCCTCGCCGGGCTGGCGCAGACGGGCGGACCGGACAACGCGCCCTTGCGTCCGATGGGCTTGATCTTGAAGCGTCGCGATGGCCGGGCGCATGCAGTGCCGCCTCAACGTATTGTGCCATTGCTCTGGCGCATTTGCCGCGGCTGGCGTCCGGCCCGCAGAGCCCCGGCACCCTCCGCCGGCGAGCAACCCGCATGAAACAACTCTGGTATCAATGCTGTCACTGGCTGTGCGCGCGAATCTACTTCGAGCACATCGCGGTGGTGCATCCGGAGCGCGTGCCGGCGAATGGCCCGGTGCTGTACGTCGCCCTGCACCGCAACGGCGCCGTGGACGGGTTTGTCTACCGCCAGGTCGTGCCGCACGGCATTTTCCTGATCTCGACCCAATTACTCCGGGGCTTCTTTGCGCGCCTGTTCTTCTTCGGCATCGCCGTCGCGCGCCAGGAGGATGAGAAGGATCGCCGCCATAACGACGTAGCGTTGCGCGCGTGCGTTCAACATCTCGCTGACGGCGGCGAACTGATCGTTTTTCCCGAGGGCACCAGCTCGCTGGGCCCCCGGCATCTGCCTTTCAAAAGCGGCGCGGCCCGCATTGCGCTGGACGCTCTGGCGCGCGGCGTTCCGGTTTGCAGCGTGCCGCTCGGCATCCATTATGAGCGCGCGTGGGCCTTCCGCAGCAAGGTCGTGGTGGTCGTGGGTGAGCCGATTCCGATGGAGTTGCCAGCCGGCTTGAGCGAGTGGGGCCGACTGCGGGAAATGAAGCGGCGCATGACCGCCGCCTTGGAGGCCGTCGGCACGAACTTCGCGTCCGCCACGGCGCAGGAGGAGGCCGAGCGCCTCGCCTATGTCGCGACCCTCGGTACGCCGCGCAGCTATTTTGCCGCGCTCAAAGCGCTCGAAGCCAATATGCCGGCGTCCTTGCTGGCCCGCTGGCGGGGACTGGCGTCGCAGTTCGCCGCGCGCCGCGCGCTGCTGCATCAAGGCGTGCCGCTGTTCCCGGTCGGACCGTGGGCGCTCTATGCCTTGCTGCTGCTGCTGCTCGGGCCCATGATCCTGGCGGGAGTCCTTGTCAATCTGCCGCCGGTGCTCGGCGGCTGGCTGGCCGGGCGCAAGCTCGCCGACGGCCTGAATGTCGTTGCGCTCTGGCGGATCCTGGTCGGGTTGCCGCTCTTGGTGATTTGGTTCGGCGCCGTCACCATCCTGCTCGCTGTTTTCGCGGCTTGGTGGTGGCTGCTCGGGTACCTGCTGCTGACGCTGGCGGCGCTGAAGTTGTTCTATCGCGCCAGAAAACTGGCCGTCGCGGCCTGGAATGGACTGGCGCACCGGGCGCTGGCCGGGCGCGCGCATGAGTTGCATCAGTTGGTCCTGCAGACCCTGCCTTCCCCATGAACAGGTTCCACACCGCCAAGCTCCTGCCGCACGAAGTGTTCTTCGGTGCGTTTCTGCTCGTTCAGGGGCTGCGACTCGTGATGACGGCCGGCCCGCTCGACCGCGACGCCCTGCTCTATGTCATGCTCCTGCTGGTGAACGCGGGCGTCATCGCGTGGTGCCAGCGGCGGGAGACCAACCTGCGCTGGCAGCTGCGGCTGTGGTTCTATCCGGTGGCGATGAACGTGGTGTTCTTCACGATGGGTTCCGCCGTGCCCAAGGTCATGCCGCACAAGTACGATGCGCTGTTGGCGTCACTGGATCACGCGCTGTTCGGCACAACCCTGAGCGCGCGCGCGCAGACCATCGCTACGCCCGCGCTCACGGAGGTACTCAGCTTCTGCTACCTGCTGTACTTTCCCTACCTGCTGCTCAGTTGGTTCTACTACGCCTGGCGCGGATTGCCGCTGCTGCGCAAGCTGATGACCGGCATATTCACGATCTTCGGCCTCGGCTTTCTCGGCTACTCGCTTGTGCCGGCGGGGGGACCGTACGCCGCGCTGCCGGATGAATTCACCGTGCCACTTACGGGCTGGGCGATTACGAAGTTTAACGCCTCCGTCGTCGCGCGCGGCAGCAATGGCGTGGACGTCTTCCCCAGCCTGCACTGCGCCATTTCGTCGTATCTGCTGTTCTTCGACCGCCGGCATGCGCGCTGGCGTCATCGTCTTTACCTCGTGCCCTGCATCGGCCTGTGGCTGGCGACGATCTACCTGCGCTACCACTACTTCGTGGATGTCGCAGCCGGTTTTGCGCTCGCGGCCTTCGCGCTGTGGCTCGCCAACCGGTGGGAGAAATGCGCTGCTGACCCCGGGGAAAACCTGCAACCGGAGAACCCATCATGACACACACCCTGCGTTTCGATGAACCCCTGGCCACGCAGCTTGATTTGACCGGCGGCAAGGGCGCCAACCTCGCGCTGCTCACGCAGCGTGATTTCCCCGTGCCGCGCGGCTTTGTGGTCACCGCGCCGGTCTATCGCGCATTCATCGCCGGCGCGGGCGAACGGCTGCGCAGCGTCAGCGCGCTGCCGTTCCATGACCCGGCCGCGCTGCGGGCGGCCAGCGTAATGTTGCGGGCGGACCTCTTGCAGCTGCCCCTCCCGCAGTGCGCCGCGGACGAGATTGCGGAACGGCTTGGACAATTCCCGGAGGGCACGGCGTTTTCGGTGCGTTCTTCATCCACCATGGAAGATCTTGCGGGCGCCGCGTTTGCCGGCCAGCACGATACGTTCTTGAACGTCGCGGGCGTGTCCGACGTGCTCGACCGCGTCCGGGCGTGCTTCGTTTCATTGTGGACGGACCGGGCGCTTGCGTATCGGCACCAGCAGGGCTTCGATCATGCGCAAGCGGCCATGGCAGTCGTCGTGCAGCAAATGGTTTCGAGCGCAGCGGCGGGCGTCGCCTTCAGCATCAATCCGGTCAACGGCCAGATGGGCGAGATGGTCATCAACGCCAACTTCGGCCTCGGCGAATCCGTCGTGAGCGGCGAAGGGGAGGTGGACCAGTGGATCCTCGACAAGTCCACGCGGGCCGTACGTTCGGCCAGCATCGCGTGCAAGTCCCGCCGGGTGGTCGGCGCCGCGTCGGGCACGCGCGAGGTCCACATCACCGGCGCAGATGCCGTCCAACCCAGCTTGGGCGCGGAGCAGCTGGCGCAGTTGGCGGACATGCTGGTGCGGGTCGAGGCAAGCTACGCGTTTCCGCAGGACATCGAATGGGCGTTTGCGGGCGGCCAGCTCTGGCTGCTGCAAGCGCGGCCCATCACCACGGTTCCACCGCGCTGGACGCGCGATGAGTCCGCGGAGCGCTTTCCGAATGCGATCACGCCGCTGACCTGGGATTTCGTGGACGAGGGTTTTCATCACTCCCTCGCCGCATCGTTCCGCCTCATCGGCTTTCCACCCTGCCGCAGCGCGTGGTTCGCGCTGCACGATCACTACGTTTACGGCAATCAGAACCTCGTGGACCTTTATCTCCGCCATCCCGTGTTTGCGCCGCACAGCCTGGACGACGTGCGCACCGCACTGCCAGTTCTGCGCGAGCGCTTCCAGTGGGTTCAGGATCTGCCGGCACGGTGGTCACGGGACCTGGATCATTATCTGCTTCGGCTCGGTGCGTTCGCGGTGGAGCCGCTGGAGCCACTGGACGCGCGTGGCGTGTGGCAGCACGTGGCCGCTGTCCAGGAACTGGCGGTCGACTATTTCGCGCCCAACATCGCGATCTCGATCACGCAGGCGACACTGCATGGCCTGCTCGCGCATCTGACGCGCATGGTCGCAGCCGAAGACGCGGAGCGGCTGCTGGACGGTCTGCTGGCGCACGTCGCCACGAAGACGGCGGCGATCAACCGCGAGTTGTTTGAACTGGCCGCGCTGGCGCGGGCCGATCCGGCCCTGGAGCGCTGCCTGCGGGACAGCGCTGCGCGCGCGCTGGCGCAAGCCGGGGCGCTGTCCGCGTTCCCGGCCTTCGCGGCGCGGTGCGCACGGTTCCTGCGGGATCACGGGCACCGCGAGGTGGAGTTCGACATGTATCACGCGCCCTGGGGCGAGGCGCCCTGGATCGTGCTGGATCACATCCGCTTGATTCTGAACGGGCCGATGGACGTGCCGCCGGAGGCGCAGGAACGCCTGCAGAAAATCCGCTCGCAGGAAGCGGAATTTGAGTTGCTCCAGCGGGCGCCGGCCGACCTGCGTTTCTTCTTTCACGAGCTGATCCGCCTGGTCCGCGTGTACACGGCGCTGGACGATCTGGAACATTATCAAACCATGCGGCTCTCGCCGGTGATGCGCCGCGGGCTGCGCGCGCTGGGGCGCCGGATCGGGCCGGCCACCGGATGCGAGGACCCGCTGGACATCTATTTCGCGCGGCGCGCACAAATTTCGGCTGCGCTCGTCGCCGGCACGCCGGTCGCGTTGCGGGCCTTGGGCGCGCAGATCCGCGTTCAAAAAGAAGCCTGGCAGCGCGACCGGGGACGGACGCCGGACTGGGAGCCCGGCTGCGCGGCGGCCACGCCGGCCGCGGGAACCGCGGCCTTGAAGGGACTGCCGGGCAGTCCGGGGTGCGCCGCGGGTCCGGTGCGCATGGTGCGCGGGCCCGATGATTTTGCGGATTTTCCGAAGGGTGCGGTACTAGTGGCACGCACGACCAATCCGGCTTGGACACCGCTTTTTTACAACGCCGCGGCGGTGATCACGGAAAGCGGCGGGCCGCTGTCGCACGGCGCGGTGACCGCGCGGGAAATGGGCATCCCGGCGGTAATGTCGGTGCGCGGGGTGATGGCAGCGCTCCGCAACGGTCAGCTCGTGTGGGTGGATGGCGCGGCGGGGTTGATCATCCATGACCCAGCCCAGCTCAAGGGCCTCCTCCGCGACTAGCTGCACGCCAATGCATTCACACATCCCATTCCAGAGGCTGCCATCCGGACCTGGTGCTGCTCGATCTGCAACTGCCGGGCCTCTCCGGGCTCGATCTCTTCCACGAAATGCGGCGGTTGCGGCCCGAGGCGGCCATTATCATGTTCACGTCGCTCGGCAGCGCGGTTGATCGCGTGGTGAGCCTCGAACTCGGCGCGGACGATTACGTGTCGAAGCCGTTCAGCACGCGCGAGCTGGCCGCGCGCGTCCGCACGATCCTGCGTTCCGGGGTCGGACCTCAGGTTAGCGCGAAAAGGATTTGCCTGTCACCACGCTCTTTACTTTCGCGTCCTTTCGCGTGTTTAGCGGGCCACCGTCCGTGTCCTATCCGTCAAACCCGCCCTAGTCCCGCCCCCCGCCCAGCGCGTCCCCGCGATGGGCGTAAACGCGCCATGCATCGGGTTGTCCTCCGCGGAGGACCCGATCCATGCCACGTCTTCTTCCTTTCGCCGCAGGCGAAATGCAGCGGAAACGCGACCTGGCAGCGTTTCCGCTCGTTTCCGCTTGCCGCCGGCGCGTCGCGTGCTATGCTTCCGGCCGGATGATGGCGGGTACCAATAAGCTGCCCAGGCAGCGGGAGAAAAAAATGAAATATTCGATGATTGCGCTCGCGATGGTGTGCCTGATGCTGACCGGCTGCGGCCGGAAGGTGGCCGAGAAAATGATCGAGGCCCGCATGGCCAAGGAGGGCGTCAAGGCCAAGGTGGACCTGTCGGGCGAGCAGGTCACCATCCAGACCAAGGATGGCACCAGCACGTTTTCCGGCGGCAAGAACGCGAAGGTGCCGGATACGTTCCCGAAGGACGTCTACGTGTACCCCGGCGCTACCGTCGTGGCCAGCGTCACCGTGCCAAACGGCTGCAACCTGGTCCTGGAAACCAAGGACGACCTTGAAAAGGTGCTGGGCGCGTTCAAGGACAAGATGACCGGCGCCGACTGGAAAGAGGAAATGAACATGAACCAGAACGGCACGTCCATGTGCGCCTACAAGAAGGACAAGCGTTCCGCCAGCATCGTGATCGCCAGCGCGGACAAGAAGACCACCATCACCATCACCGTGGCGGAGAATAATTAGCCGCCGGTCGCCGCGGCGGACGAGGAGGACGCACAGCATGTCCGAGGAATCTGCAACTGGCCGGCCCGCCGACGCGGCTGAAGAGCGGGAAGAGATCTATTTTGAAGGCCGGCCCGCCTTGCGCGGGGCGCTGGGCAATCTCTCGCTCACCGGGCTGATCGGCCTGGGCCTGATCGCCGGCTCCGCGGCACTGTACGCGCGGGGCTGGTGGATACCCCTGCTGGGCGTGGTGCTCGCCGTCGTGTTGCTCGTGGTCCCCGTGCTGTTGATCCGCAGCGTGCGGTACCGGATCACCAACTACCGGATTGATTACGAGCGGGGTGTGTTCTCCAAGGATATTGACACGTTGGAGCTCTGGCACGTGGAGGACATCAAATTCCACCAATCGTTGCTGGACCGCATCCTGAACCTCGGCCATATCACCGTCCTGTCCCATGACGAGACCACGCCGACGCTGCTGCTCAAGTCCATCCCCAATCCCCGGCCGGTCTTCGAGGCCCTGAAGGAGCGGATCATCACCGTGAAGCGGCAGCGCGGGGTCATCAAGCTGGATGCGGGCTGAACCCGGTATGAACCGCGTAGGCAGCCGGCCGGTGGCTATTCTCTTTCTGTTGATCGCCACGGTTTTCTGGGGCAGCACCTTCAGTTTCACCAAAACCCTGATGGGGGTTTTCAATCCCATCACGCTGCTGCTGGTCCGCTTCACCCTGGCGACGCTGGTGCTTTTCCTGATTTTCGCCCGCGGCATCCTGGCGTTCTGTCGCGCGACGGATGCCCGGACTCTGGTGGAACTGGCCATCCTGGGCGGCCTGAACTTCGCCGGCCTCTGGCTGCAGACAGCCGGGCTGGCCGAGATCGCCGCCTCGAACTCCGGGTTCATCACCTCGCTGTCCATCCTGTTCGTGCCGTTCATCGCCTGGGTCCTGCAGCGGGAGCGGGTCGGCGGGCACCTCCGCGCGGCGGTGGCGATTGCGCTGGCGGGCATCTGGCTGATGTCCTACGGGCTGGCGCTGCCACAGCGGTTCGTGCGCGGCGATTTCCTGACGTTCCTGTGCGCGCTGGTCTATGCCGTATATATCGTCATGGTGGACCGCCTCGCCAAGCGCGTGGATTCGGGCACGCTGATGTTCTTCATGTTCCTGGTCACGGCCCTCCTGGCGCTGCCATTTCAATGGCATTCCGGCGCGCCCTGGCTGCCGGCCGCCTTCTTGCAGCCGGCCCCGCTCTTTCAGATGGGGTTTCTCGTGCTGCTGGGCTCCGTCGTTCCGTATATCCTGATAGGCATCGGACAGCGGGCGGTGGATGCGACGACGGCGGCGCTGGTGTACAGCCTCGAACCCCTGTTCGCGATGGCCATCGCCATCGTGTTCTTCACGGAGCCGCTGAGCGCGATGAAGGTCATCGGCGGCGCCATCGTGCTGGCGGCGCAGTTCGTGGGCTTGCAGCGCCCCAAGGCGGCCTGAGCCGCCGAACCAAGCGTGCCAGGCGGTAGGAAGGCGCAAAGATCTATTGCGACAGAATCATTTCCTGTTCTTGTTTCGGATCAGCGTCGGGAATCGGCTTGATTGCTAAGTATGCTTGTGCTTACATGCAATTCTGTTTGCAGCTCGCGTGGCATGTCAAACCTCAGTAATCAACAGGAGTAACAGTTCGCATGAAAACCAGCATCTCGCGTCGCAAATTCCTTAAGACCGGGGCCGCAGCGTCGTTTCTGCTTTGTTCCGCCCGCACGGCCTTCACTTATACCGCCAATGAAAAGATCAGGTTCGCGCTGGTCGGCATCGGGGGCATGGGTGCCAAGGGTGTCAGCTTTGCATCGGGGGAGCAGATTGTGGCGGCGGCCGAGGTTGACATGAACCATGCGGCCCAGTCGGCAGAGAAGATCAAGGGTGGTTTCAAGGATGCGAAGTTTTACTCGGACTACCGGAAGCTCTTTGACGAACAGAAGCAGCTCGATGCCGTGTGGGTGGCGACTCCGGACCACCATCATTTCCCGGCAACCGTCCGCGCCCTGGAGGCCGGGTACAACGTGTACTGTGAGAAGCCGCTCTGCCATGACGTGTACGAGGCGCGCAAGCTCCGGGATCTGGCCAAGGCCAAGCATGTTGTGACCCAGATGGGCAACCAGGGCCATTCCGGCGAGCATGTCCGGCTGCTGTGCGAGTGGATCTGGCAGGGTGCGCTGGGCGACGTGACGGAAGTGCATGTGCGGCCGCCGTACAACGAGATGGATTACGGTTCCCGTGATGCCGGCCAGCCGGCCCAACCGCCGGCGAGTCTCAACTGGGATCTCTGGCAGGGTATTGCCAAGGAGCGGGAGTTTCGCAGCGGCATCCACCCGGCCCAGTGGCGCGGCTGGCTTGACTACGGCACAGGGTTGCTGGGTGACTGGTTCTGTCACAACGGGGACGGGGCGATCTGGGGCCTGAAGCTCACCGAGGCGGACACGTGCGAGGTGGAATGCGAAGGCGAGGAGACAAGCGCGACCAACTGGGCGCATGAATGCCGCGTGTCGTGGTCATTCCCTAAGCGCGGCGCAATGGTTCCCTGCGTGATGCGCTGGAGCTCGGGTATCTACAATGATTACGTGGCCAAGCCGATGCCGAAGACGATTGAACCGGAGCGCATAGCGGCGACCTCGCAGCATCCCAGCGCCTACTATGGCACCAAGGGCACGGCGGTCTCGGGCTGGTGGATGGACAACACGCGGCTTTTCCCTGAGACGTTCATGAAGGAAGTGGGCAAGCCGAAGGAAATGCTGCCGCGCGTGAAGGAAGGCCACGAAAACAGCTTCCTTAACGCGATTCGCACGGGTGGGAAGTCGTCGTCCGATTTTGATTACTCGGCGCGGCTCACGGAGATCATGCTCATCGGTAACATCGCCACGCGGGTGCGCGAGAAGCTGTCCTACGATTTCCGCACAGGCAAATTTGCAAACAACGACAAGGCCAACGGGATGCTGAAGCGCGAACCGCGCAAGGGCTGGGAATTCGGGTATTAAAAGAGAGGCGCTGAGACGCAAAGTTCCAGAAGCACAAAGGGAAGAAAGATAACCGCAGATTGCCGAATTTTGACCTCTGACCTCTGAATCAACCTTTGTCGCGTTCGCGCAGGGCGATGGGTAATGTCCATGCCATGCAAAGAATGGCGAGCAGGACCCAGACTGTCACCCAGACAGCAGGTGGCAACGGCAGTACTTCCCTTGAGAGAATAACAGCGCCGTTCTCAAACGGGTTCGGAATCTGGGCAGTTGTCGTAATCCGGGAAGACCTGTTCATCCGTGGCGGCGGAGGGCTCGGGCTGTTCCGCCGGCTCGCAGGCCGTGACGGGCAGGTCGTCGTAACATGGCTCATAGACCGTGCTGCCGGCCGGCGGCCCGCGTACCGGCGCCATTCTTTTTCTGCGTCTTCCGTCTTAGCTTTGCACCCTTTGCGTTAAAAAATTGCGGGCGGGGTTGATGAACCCGCTGCGGCGTAGTATGTTCCGCCCGCATGGATAAACGCCAGCATAGCGGGCCGGACACGCCCGAGAGTCGCGGCTTGATCTTCGACATCAAGGGCTATTCCATCCATGACGGGCTGGGCATCCGCACCACGGTCTTTTTCAAGGGCTGCCCGCTGCACTGCCGGTGGTGCCATAACCCCGAAAGCCAGTCGCCGGCGGTGAGCCTGATCTGGCACACCAACCGTTGCATCCGCTGCGGCGCCTGCGCGGACGTCTGCCCCCACGGTGCCATCGGCCGGAACGGCAAGAGCGGCGTCACCGACCGGGCGACGTGCCGGGCCTGCATGGCGTGTACGGCCGTCTGTTACGCGGAAGCGCGCCAGTGCGTGGGCCGGAGCCTGACCGTGGCCGAGGCGCTGGCGGAGATCCAGCGCGACGTCCCTTTCTATGACGAATCCGGCGGCGGGGTGACTTTTTCCGGCGGCGAGCCGCTACTACAAGGCGACTTCCTGCAGGCCCTGCTCCAAGCCTGCCGGGCACAGGGCATCCGCACCGCCGTGGACACGTGCGGCTATGCCGACTGGGCCGTCCTGGACCGGATCCGCGCGCACGTGGATCTGTTCCTGTATGACCTGAAGCTGCTGGACAGCGCCCGGCACCGTCAACATACCGGCGTGCCCAACGAACTGATCATGGAAAATCTGCGGAGGTTGGCGCAACACGGGCACACCGTCATCGTGCGGGTGCCCATCATCCCGGGTGTCACGGACGATCCCAAGAACATCCGCCAGATCGGCGAATTCATGGCCGCGACCCCGCCGCTCCGCCGCGTTGACCTGCTGCCCTACCATCACAGCGGCATTGACAAATATGCCCGGCTGAACCGAAGCTACTCCTTGACCGACGTCCGGCCGCCATCGGCCGAGCAGATGACCGCCATCGCCCGTCGGCTGGAAGCGTTTGGACTCGAAGTGAAAATCGGAGGATGACCATGATCAGCGCACGCGTAGCCCAACTGCGGCAAGCCAGCCTGGACGCCAAGCCCACCCTATCCACCGAACGGGCAGAACTGGTGACGCAGTTTGCCCGGCAGCAGACGGAGCTGCTATCCGCCCCGCTGCGCCGCGCCCAAACCTTCGCCTACCTGATGGAGCACAAGACGGTGTATCTCGGCCCGGGCGAACTGATCGTCGGCGAAAAGGGGCCCGCGCCCAAGGCGACGCCCACCTACCCCGAACTGTGCTGCCATAGCCTGCAGGACCTGGACCTGCTCAACTCGCGGGAGAAAATCCCGTTCGCCGTCAGCCCCCCGGCCCGGCAGGTTTACCAGGATACGATCATCCCGTTCTGGCAGGGCCGGTCCCTGCGGGATCAGCTCTTCCGCGACATGACGGACGAATGGCAGGCCGCCTACGAGGCCGGTGTCTTCACCGAATTCATGGAGCAGCGCGCGCCGGGGCACACCGTGCTGGACGACAAGATCTACCACCGCGGCATGCTGGACTTCCAGCAGGAGATCCAGCGCCGGCGGCAGGCGCTGGATTTCCTGGGCGACCCCCAGGCGTACGCCCGGGACCAGGAACTGCAGGCCATGCACCTCTGCGCCGGGGCGCTCATCCGCTGCGCGGAGCGCCATGCGGACCAGGCCGAGGCGCTGGCCCGGCAGGCAACCGACCCCCAGCGGCGCGCCGAGCTGGAGCGCATTGCGGCGGTGTGCCGGCACGTCCCCGCCCACGCGCCGCGCGATTTCTGGGAGGCCGTGCAGTATTACTGGTTCGTCCACCTCGGGGTGACGACGGAGCTCAACACGTGGGACGCCTACTGCCCCGGCCACCTGGACCGCCACTTGCTGCCCTTTTACCAGCAGGGCCTAACCGGCGGCACGCTCACCCGCGACCAGGCGGAGGAACTCCTGCAGTGCCTGTGGATCAAGTTCAACAACCAGCCCGCGCCGCCCAAGGTGGGCGTCACGGCGGCGGAAAGCGGCACCTACACCGATTTCGCCCAGGTCAACACGGGCGGCCTGAACGCGGACGGCTCGGACGGGGTCAACGAGGTCACCTACCTGATCCTGGACGTGATCGAGAGCATGCGGCTGCTGCAGCCGAGCTCCTCGATCCAGGTGAGCCGGAAGAATCCCGACCGCTTCGTCAAGCGCGCCGCCCGGATCATCCGCACCGGCTTCGGCCAGCCATCGGTGTTCAACGCGGACCTCATCGTCCAGGAACTGGTGCGGATGGGCAAGTCCGTGGCTGACGCGCGCAGCGGCGGCTCGAGCGGCTGCGTCGAGGTGGGGGCGTTCGGCAAGGAAAGCTACATCCTGACGGGCTATTTCAACATGCCCAAGGTCCTGGAGCTCACTCTCCACAACGGCGTGGACCCCTGTACCGGCCGCCAGCTCGGCCTGGCCACCGGCGACCCGGCGCAGTTCGCCTCATTCGCGGAGTTCTTCGGCGCCTACGAAAAGCAACTGCGGCACTTTGTGGACATCAAACTGCGCGGTAACAACGTCATCGAACGACTGTACGCCGTGCACCTGCCGGCGCCGTTCCTGTCGCTGCTGACGGACGACTGCATCGCCCGGGGGCGGGACTACCACGACGGCGGCGCGCGCTACAACACGACCTACATCCAGGGCGTCGGCCTCGGCACCATGACGGACGCGATGACGGCGCTGAAGCATCATGTGTATGACCAGCGGACCCTGACGATGCCGGACCTGCTGACCGCGCTCGCGGCCGATTTCGAGGGCCACGAACGGACGCGCCAGTTGCTGCTGAACAAGACGCCCCGCTACGGCAACGACGACGAGTACGCCGACCGCGTGATGACCGAGCTGTTCGAGGTCTATTACAACGCCATCGAGGGCCGCCCCAACACCAAGGGCGGCGTCTACCACATCAACCTGCTGCCCACGACGTGCCACGTGTACTTCGGCTCGGTCATCGGCGCCACGCCCGACGGGCGCAAGGCCCGGGTGCCGCTGTCCGAGGGCATTTCTCCGGTGCAGGGCGCCGACCGCCGTGGCCCGACCGCCGTCCTCAAATCGGCGGCCAAGATGGATCACGCGCGCACGGGCGGCACCCTGCTCAACCAGAAATTCACGCCCCAGGTGTTGCAGGACGAGAAGGGGCTGGACATGCTGGTGCAGTTGATCCGCACCTACTTCCGGCTGGACGGGCACCACATCCAGTTCAACGTCGTGGATGCAGCCACGCTGCGCGCGGCGCAGGAGCATCCCGCGCAACACCGCGACCTCATTGTGCGCGTGGCGGGCTACAGCGATTATTTCTGCGACCTCAGCCGGGCATTGCAGGACGAGATTATCGCCCGGACGGAGCACCAGGCGTTCTAAGCAGCCGGGAGCAGTTGATTCCTCTATGGAGTGCGGCGGCTTTTCTGTTTATCTCCGGGGCCGGGTTATGGCAAGGTAACCGGCATGCCGACCCGGACCGAGACCTTTGTCACCCGCAGCCCGGCGGAAACCCGCCGGCTGGCGGCCGATCTGCTGCCGCGGTTCGCGCCCGGCGCCGTGCTGGCGTTACACGGCGAACTCGGCGCCGGCAAGACCTGCTTCGTCCAGGGGCTGGCTGCCGCGCTGGGCGTCACCCAGCCGGTCAACAGCCCCACCTTCACGCTGATCCACGAATACCGCGGCGCGCAGCCGGTCTATCACGTGGACCTCTACCGGCTGCGCGGCGCAGACGAAGCCCTCGGGCTGGGCCTCGAGGAGTACTTCAACGGCCGGGGCCTCACGGTGATCGAGTGGGCCGAACGCGCGGCGGAGATCCTGCCGCCTGGCACGTGGCACATCACTTTCCGTGTGGGTGCGCAACCGGACGAGCGAACGATCAGCGTCGAAAGGGAGGAAAGTCCGTAGCACGGTCAGTTGTCAGTCGTTGGTTGTCCGTTGTCAGAAGACAGAATTCAGATTGCAGCGATATTTCAGAGTTAAGCCGTTGCTTGATAACATATAACGGCTGTGCGAAACTTTCTGTCACCACTGACAACCCACAACTGACCACTGACTCCGTTTGTGACGCGCATATACGCAGAAATCTGGAATAAGGACCCATGCTCACCCTCGCCTTGGAAATGTCCTCCGCGCAGAATGACCTCGCGGTACTGGCGGACGGGCGCCTTGCCGCCCGGCAGACGTGGAACGCCCGCGACTTTCATCACACGCAACTGTTCGAACTGCTGCCAGTATTGCTCCGGGACGCGGGGGTGGAACCGGCCGCGATTGACTTCTTCGCCGTCGGCCGCGGACCCGGCTCCTTCTCCGGCTTGCGCGTGGCCATCACCGCCGCGCAGGCGCTGGCCCTGCCCGGCGGCAAGCCTGTGTTCGCCGTCAGCAGCGGCGCGGCGCTGGCGCAGCAGACCATCGCCGAGTTTCATGCCCCGGCCGTCGCTGTCATCGGCGACGCGCGGCGCGGCACGCTCTGGTTCGGCCTCTTCGCAGGCGCGGACGGCCACATGGTGGATCCGGACGGCTGGACGGCCGTGCCGCTGACCCAATTGGGCGTGCGGCTGTCGGCTGGCACACGGGTTGTCAGCCCCGACGGACAACGGCTCGCCGCGTCCTGGCCGGCCGCCCAAGTGCCGCACGTCGCGACGCCAACCGCCGACGCTTATCCAACCGCCGAGGCCGTCGCCCGCCTGGCGCTCGCCCGCCACGCCCGCGGGGAAGTTTCTGAGCCACTGACCCCGATCTACCTCCACCCCGCTGTAGCCGTGCCGCGTCCCGGCGCCTAAGGCCATTCTCATTCAACATGGGCGCAACCAACGCTGGCCCCATCGGGTGGCGGTTTATATTCGCCACATGTGGGCTGTAACGCTATTCATGGGGATGAGGGATAATGAAAACACAACCGGCCATCTGTTTTCTTGCCAGTTGAAATCCCGCTGTTTATAGACAGCAAAACTGGATGTGTACCGATTCCAATTGATCCCGACGGCTGCTGCAGTCTGTCGCTTTCGAGTAGTTTGCTCGCAGAGGACCCTCCAAATCATATCTTCCAGATCGTGACCGCCAGCATACTGGCCAACCTCGAGCGGCATCGGTGGACGACACCGCTTGTCCCGCCATAGCTTCTGAGCGGAAGCAGAAGGTCGTCCCTCCACTCGCAAGCAGAGGCCGTCTTGACCCGATTTTTTCACACCTTCTGACCCATTACCGCAGGCTGCGCTTTTATTGAAAACGGCCCGAGGTGTGCTATTGTTATTTGTGGGTTTAGGTTAGGGAAAAGCATTCTGCAAATCTGATTCGCAGGAGGACCCAGATCATGAAGATCAACTGGACAGCCATCGGGCGCCGGGTCAAGGAACACATCTGGGGGCCGATCGGCTCCGCGGTGTTTCACGTGCTGGTGATCACGCTTCTGCTCACCGCGGCTTTCAAGCCGCCGCCAGCGCCGCCGCCGCTGCAACTCCCTGATGTCGTTGTGGTCCCCAACGAGACGAAGATGCCGCTGCCCGAAATCCCCGCCAAGAATGAGGACCCGCTGCTGGCGATGTTGAAGCCGGAGCTGCTGGATCCGAATATCCCCCTGCCGGAAAAAACGCCGACCGAGGAGGACTTCAACCTTGGCGGAAATGTCTTGGGGAACAGTGGGATCGGCGACAGCGGGTCGCCGGGCGGCAAGAAACCGTTTAGTCTTGGCAAGAATGGAGAGGGTCCCGGCTTGGATATTGGCGAAACGATTCAGGGGCCGTATCACCTTCGCGGCCTCGGGAACGGCGCGTACGACAATCGTTCCGATCAGGGCAAAAAGGGCGCCCTGAAAATCGCCGGTCCATGGGTGCCGGTGATCGAAGGTTCCATTTATCGCGCCCTGCTCTGGCTCCAGGCGAACCAGAACGACGATGGTTCCTGGGGTCCCAACCCGAAGACCCCCGGCGATGTGGCCCGCACCGGTTTGGCGTTGTTGGCCTTTCTGGGTTATGGCCAAACCACAAAATCCGCGGACTTTGGCGTCACGGTGGAGAAGGGCATCAACTGGTTGAAAGACCAGCAGCAAGCTACCGGGCCTTTCAACCAGAATCCCTACATGCATGGCATCGCCACCTATGCCATCTGTGAGTCCTACGGCATGACCCGCATCCCCGAACTTCGGGAAGCGATGGACAAGGCGGTGGATGTGATCGTCCAGGGCCAGCAGAAACCCGGCGGCGGCTGGGACTACAACTATGCCAAGGGCGCGCGGCGCGACACCTCCGTCAGCGCCTGGCAGATCCAGGCGCTCAAGGCTGCCGTCATCGCCGGTTGCACAGTGCCCGGCCTCAAGGAAGCGCTGGAGCTGGCGGCGAAGGATCTGAAGAGCGTCCAGGATCCGGGGACAGGCCGGTTCGGCTATGACCACCGGGGCGGCGGTTCCTGGGCCATGACCGGCGCCGGCGTGCTCTGCCTGCAGATCCTCGGCTATGGTTCCGATGCGCAAACCCTGCTGGGACTCAGGGCCCTGCAGGGGTATACGCCCAAATGGGAGGAGGGCGGCGATTGGGCGCACTACGGCATGTATTACATCACCCAGGCCAAATTCCAGGAAAGCGCGGCGGCCTTCAGCGCTTGGAACCCGGTTTTTGTGCCCTTGTACTGCCGGAATCAGAACAAGGATGGCAGTTGGTCTGCGATGAAGAAGAGCAACGAGGAGGGGCAGGGCGCTGTCTACACCACGACCCTGTCCGCGCTGACGTTGGAGGTCTTCGTCCGTGTCCTGCCCTCCTATACCGGCAAGGTCTTCACGGAAAACGCGCCGCCCGGCAGAGTTCCGACGCCTGCCACCACCAACAGCGGGGATGTGGTCGTCAAACTCATGTGAGCAGCGGCAATCAAGGCCGCAGGCGTCACCGAACCATGAAGATCAACTGGACAGCCATCGCGCAGCGGGTACGGGAGCACATCTGGGGCCCCGTCGGATCGGTGGTGTTCCATGTCCTGCTGATCGTGACGGTGCTCAGCATCTCCTTCGCGCCGCCGCCGTCCGAGACGCTGGCGTCCAAGCCCGACGTCTATGTGGATATCAACAAGACCGAGGTGACGCCGCCGCCGGAACCCGCGAAGACGATTGACACGCTCCTGGACATGAAGACCACGCCGCTGGCCGAGAACGCCCCCCTGCCGGACACGCCGCCAACCATCGAGGACTTCCGGCCCGGCGGCGATACCGAGGGGAACGGCGGGACCGGCGCCGGCGGTCCGCTCGGCGGCGGCAAGCTGTTCGGGAGCGGCGGTTCGGGCGGCGAGGCCGGCGGCATTGATTTCGCCAATGCGGTGCAGGGCCAGTTGATTCTGAAGAACATCGGACACGGCGCTTACAGCGGGCGCATTGGCGGTGGCAAGGCGGGCTTGCAAAAGGCCGGCGTTTGGGCCCAGGCGATCGAACGCGCCATCCTCCGTGCTTTGCGTTGGCTCAAGGCGGCGCAGAACGACGACGGTTCCTGGGGGCAAAATCCAAAGACGGCCGGCGACGAAGCCTATACTGGTCTGGCGCTGTTGACCTTTCTAGGCCATGGCGACACCCCCAGTTCGCCCGAGTTCGGCACCACCGTGGAAAAGGGTATCAACTGGCTGAAAGCCAGGCAGAAAAGCGACGGAACTTTTAACGCGAACGACCAGTTCTATCCCTACCACCATGGCATCGCCACCTATGCCATCTGCGAGGCCTACGGCATGACCCGCATCCCCGAACTCCATGAGGTGATGGACAAGGCGGTGGATGTGATCGTCCAGGGCCAGCAGAAACCCGGCGGCGGCTGGAACTATAACTATGAAAAGGGCGCGCGGCGTGACACGTCCGTCAGCGCCTGGCAGATCCAGGCGCTCAAGGCCGCCGTCATCGCCGGCTGCACGGTGCCCGGCCTCAAGGAAGCGCTGGAACTGGCGGTGAAGGACCTGAAGGGTGTCCAGGACCCGGCGAACGGCCGGTTCGGCTATGACCACCGGGGCGGCGGTTCCTGGGCCATGACCGGCGCCGGCGTGCTCTGCCTGCAGATGCTCGGCAACGGTAAAGACACCGAAACCCTGCTGGGGCTTAAGACCCTGCAGGAATACAAGCCCAAATGGGAAGAAGGCGGCGATTGGGCGCTGTATGGCATGTATTACATCACCCAGGCCAAGTTCCAGGAAAGCGACGCGTCCTTCAAGGCTTGGAACCTCATTTTCGCGCCGATGTACTGCAAGAATCAAAACCAGGACGGCAGTTGGTCCGCGATGAAAAAGAGCAACGAGGAGGGGCAGGGTTCCATCTATACCACCACCCTGGCCGCGCTGACGCTGGAGGTTTATTTCCGATTCCTGCCCACCTACAAGAGTATTGCGGAACCTGAGGCTGCCGGCGTCGTCCCCAAGCCTGCCACCACCAACGTTGACGATGTGATCGTCAAGATCTTGTGAACCCCAGAGGCCTCACAGCTTGTAGAACTGCTCCCAGCCCTGGCGCGGCGGCGGCCCCGCCAGCAGGTCATTGGCCACGGCATTGTTGGTGATCTGCCGGGTGGCCCGGTCGAACAGCAGTTTGGCGTTCAGCCGCTGCGCCATGACGCCGAGGACCAGCACCTGGCTCAGCGGTCCGGCGACCGCGAACGACGAACGGCAGTGCTCCGCGCCTTTGCAGGCGAGCAGGAAGTTCTTGAAATGGTCGGAGCCCGTGGGCACCGCGGGCAATTTCGCCGCCAGCTCCTTTATCTTCGACTTGGGAATGATTTCCAACGTGCTGCCGTGCGAGCCGCCCTTGAAGACCAGGTCGGCGCTGTAGATCTCCTTCCCCGCCGGGACCGTCGCGTCCAGCTTGCCCGAAGTGGGCGGCGGCACGTCGCCGGTGACCACCCCGTGGCCGAAATCCTTCGGGAGCGGCGGCAGGTTTTTCACGCCATCGTACCACGTCACCTCCACCGGCGGCCGCGGTCCGCGCGCCGGGAACTTGAAGGTCAGCGTCGAAGCCTGCGGGAAGATGAAGGGATTGTGGCCGTCGAGCACCGCGCTGATCTCCTCCGGCAGGCCCAGGTCCAGAAACTCGTGGGCGGTGTCGAGGATGTGGGCGCCCCAATCGCCGAGCGCGCCGTTGCCGAAGTCGTACCAGCAGCGCCAGTCGCCCTGCACGTACTTGCGGTTGTAGGCATGGCGGGCGGCCGCGGACAGCCACTGGTCCCAATCGAGCGTCGCGGGCACGGGTTGCTCCTCCGGCAGGGCGGCGACCTGCCACCCGTGCCACCGCCGCCCGCCGTTCATATGCGCCACGATCCGGGTGACGTCCTTGATGATGCCGGCTTCGACCCAAGCCTTGAACTGGAAGTAGTTGGCGCTCGAGTGCCCCTGGTTGCCCATTTGTGCGGCCACCTTGTACTTCTTCTCGGCCTGCATCATCAGGTCCACTTCCCGGAAGGTGTGCCCCATGGGTTTCTCGACGTACACGTGCTTGCCGAGGCTCATCGCCAGCATCGCGATGGGGAAGTGCGCGTGGTCGGGGACGCCGGCGGTCACGGCATCAATCTGGTTCCCCAGCTTGTCCAGCATGGCCCGGAAATCCTGGAAGCGGGGGACGTTCGGGAACTTCTTGAGGATCGTCTGGGTGTGGGGCGCGCCCAGGTCGGTGTCGCACAGGGCGACGATGTTGGCCAGCCCGGTGCCGTACAAGGCGTTGACCACGTCGGCTCCGCGCGCGCCGATACCACAGCAGGCTAGGTTCACGCGCTCGCTGGGTGGCGCTTGCTTGGTCGAGGTCCGCGCAGCCTTGGCCTTGGACGCCGTCGCGAGGTAGGGCAGGGTGGATACCAGCGGGAGCGTCAGTGCGTGCCGCAGAAAGGTCCGACGCGTCATTCCCCGGGTCTCCGGCGAGGCAGTTGCTGCTGGCTTCGTCACAATATTTCCCCTTGCATTCCACGGCGAACATAGCACACCGAAGCTGCCGGGGTCGAGTCCTTGCGCGGGCGACAAAAACCTTGGCGGCTGTAGTGCCGGTATGTTAGCGTCTGCCGCTGTGCTGCGAGACGGGGGCCCGACAAGCATGAAGCCAAGGATACGGTGGGCGGCGCCGGCGATGAGCCTGTGGCTGGCCGCCCTGGCCGCGCCGGCGCAACATATCGGCGAGGGCCTGCCGCCGGCGCGGCCGTCGGCCGCCGCGACAACGAACGCGGTTGCCGGCACGAACGCGGCCGCCGGCGCGGAGAGCGCGGACCGCATCGAGGTCAACGCGGATCAGCTCGATTTCTATCAGGATACCCGGACGGCCGTCGGCCGCGGCCATGTGGTCATCACGCGCGGCGCAGACCGGCTGATGGCGGATTACGTCAGCGTGCGCACCGACACGGAAGAGGCGCATGCCAGCGGCAACGTGACGCTCGACCGGCCCGGCAAGATCTGGCGGGGCGAGGAACTGGTCTATAATTTTAAAACCCAGCAGGGCGATTTCGGCGCGTTCTCGTCCTATATCGAGCCGTTTTTCCTCCGGGCGGACGAGGCTCAGCGCGTGTCCGCCCGCGAGTTCCACCTGCAGAACGTCACCATCACCACCTGCGACGGCGACGACCCGCAATTCTACCTGCAGGCGAACAAGGCGCGCATCATTGACGGAAAGACACTCAAGGCCTACGGGGTGGTCCCGCACCTCGGCGGCCTGCCGTTTTTCTACATGCCTTACTGGACGCGCAGCCTTGAGCCGGAGTCCTCGAGCTTCGATCTGGTGCCGGGCTACAGTTCGCGGATGGGCGCCTTTGCGCTGATGAAGCTGGGGTACCAGGTGTTCGACGACACGCGCGCCTACACGCACGTGGACTACCGCTCCAAGCGCGGCGTGGGGCTCGGCCAGGATTTCATGTGGCAGGATCCGAAGCCCGAGAAATCGTATCGAGGCCTGCTGCGGGGCTATTACCTGAACGATCAGCAGCCCTTCTACGACGCGGAGGAGGAGGCGTACCGCGCCAGCACGACCAGCCGTCAGCGGTATCGCCTGAAACTGCAGGATGCGCGCAGCCTCGGCGACCGCGACGGGTTGTACCTGGAGGCCAATTACCTCAGCGATCCCTATGTGATCGAGGATTTCTTCGACGAGGAATACCGCAACAACGTGCAGCCGGAGAACCGCCTGTCGCTCATGCACCGCGGCGACAACTATTCGGCCGGACTGCAGTTGAACGCCCGCTTGAACGACTTCTTCGAGAACATTGATCGCCTGCCGGAGGCGGACCTGGAAGTATATCGGATGAAGCTGGGCGATACGCCCTTCTACTACGCCAGCCAGAACAGCGCGGCGTTCCTGCGGCATGTGTACCCGAAAAACTCCGCCACCAATACGGTGTCCAACCCGGAGGATTACGACGCCTTCCGGCTGGACACGAGCCACACGCTCTATTATCCCACGCGCCATTTCGATTTCCTGAATGTCATCCCCCGCGCCGGCTATCGCGGGACTTTTTATTCCAAGACCTACTCGGCGACGACCGCCACGAACGTCGTGCTGGTGACCAATACCACGACCACCGCCACCGGCACCGGCACCAATGTCACCACTACAGTCGTGAGCACCAACCAGGTGCTGACGGCCATGCAGGAACTGGGGGCGGGGATGCGCCATCTGCCGCAACTCGGCGTCGAAACCTCCTTCAAGGCCTTCCGGGTGCTGGAGCCGGGGCCGACCGGCATCGGCCACGACGTGGGCTTGCGCCACGTGGCCGAGCCGTATGCGGATTATACCTTCCAGCCGCGGCCGAACCTGGAACAGGCGGACCTGCCCCAGTTCGACGAGGTGGACCAGTTGGGCCTGCGGAACGACGTGCGCCTGGGCATGCGCAACAAGCTGCAGACCAAGCGCCGCAACTACGTCCACAACCTGGTGGATGCGGACGTGTACACCTTTTATCGCTTCGAAAAGCCGGCGGGTGTGACGAACGATTTCGACAACGTCAATTTCCTGGTCCGCCTGCGGCTGGTGGACTGGCTCATGGTGGATTTCGACGGCGCCTATGATCCCTACGCCCGCCAGTTCAACACCTTCGACACCCAGCTCGCCTTCCTGGCGGAAGACAACAGCCGCCTGGCCATCGAGCATCGCTACACGCGGGACAGCCATAACCTGCTCTCCGGCGAACTGATGCTCTTCCCGAACCGCGAATGGTCCTTCCGGGTTTACGCCCGCTATGAGATTGAAACGAGCGCCATGCAGGAGCACTCCTATCTCGTGCAACACAAGAACGATTGCCTGGGTATCGGGCTTGGTTACCGCCGGCTCGACAATGAAAACATGATCTGGGCCCAGATCTGGCTGACCGCTCTTCCGCAGACGGCCGTTGACTTGGGCCGGTAGGCCGGCCGCGCGGCCCGGCGCGTGACCATGCACCCGACCCCCCCTCCCGGCTTATTTGGGCGGCAACGGCTGTTCCTGCCGGTACAACGAGAAGACCAGGGACGGCCGGCTGAGCGGCCAGATGTTCACGACGGTCCAGAACACCAGGTTGCTGCCCTCGCCCTGCTCCACGTTCGCGATGGAACTGTCCCAGTCGGGCGGCAGGTTGGTGAGCGCCGGTTGCGCCTCCGGCGCCAGCCACAGCCCGGTCTGCACCGTTTGCAGCAGGATCCCGGCGCGCTGTTGCAGCCGGGCCGAGTTCTCGGCGCGCAGCGATCCGATCAGCGCGCTGGCGATGACGGCGGTCAGAAGCGCGGCCACCGCCAGGGCCAGGATCGCTTCGATCAGTGTAAACGCAGCGGTGGAGGTGGAGCCGGGGGCCGGGGGAAGTCGGGCGCCCGGCGGGCCGCTCCGCTCCGGCCGCCCGTTATGACCACCGTTGCGCATCGGCCTGCGTCCGCTACTGCGCGTCCGAGCTGGACAGATCCGCGGCGTAGTTCTGCCCCCCCGGCTCGCCATCGCTGCCGTAGCTGATGATTTCGAACGGCTCGTTATGCCGGCCGGGCACCAGATAGACATACGGGTGCTTCCAGGGATCCAACGGCAGGTTGGGAGAGCTGAGATAACCCTCCGGCGGATATTTTTCCGGAATGGGCGGCAGGGTGGGCTTCCGGACCAGCGCTTCGAGGCCCTGCTCCTGCGTCGGCATGGAACCCTGTTCGGCGCGGTACATCTCCACCGCGGTTTTCAATTGTTGCAGCATGAGTTTGGCCACGCTGACCTTGGCCTTGTCGGGCTGACTGAACACGTTGACGCTGACGATGCCCGCCAGGATCGTGATGATGATGATCACCACGAGTATTTCAATCAGCGTGAACCCGCTGCTTCGCTGCCGCTGTTTGTTTTTCATATCCGCCTGCCGGTTCTTCGGCCGACCGGCCCCTTCCGGGCGTTGACGCCCGACAGTTTCCAAAATAACGCATAACCGCCCCCGAGGCAATCTCGGCGTAGCCCCTGATCTGAGAAACCTTTGGTTTCGCATGATCTGCTCCATCGGGAGGGCCGACCTTCCGCCTCCGCTCGGAAGCTATGGCGGGACAAGCCGTGTCGGCCGCGGCCCGGACGGCGCCGGGCCCTCCAGGGGTCAAACTGAACCCTGAACCCTGTTTTTACCCCTGGGCTGCTTTCCGCCCGCGCGGTTTGTCCTTGTCGCCGCGGCGCGCGGTCGGTACAAACGCCGCGGAGAGGCTGATGATGGAGACCTTCCAGGACCGATGGGACCAGGTGCGGACGCGCATGGCCGCGGCCTGTGCGCGCGCCGGGCGGGCCGTGGACGAGGTCCAGCTCATCGCCGTGTCGAAGACCTACGGCGCGGATGTCGTCCGCGCCGCGGCGGAATGCGGCGTGCTGATCTTCGGCGAAAACAAGGTGCAAGAGGCCGAGGCGAAAATACCGGACTGCCCCGGCCACCTCGCGTGGCACCTGGTGGGCCATTTGCAGTCGAACAAGGCGGGGCGGGCCGCGGCACTCTTCGACCGGATCCATGCGGTGGACTCGTTGAAACTGCTGCAGAAACTGGATGACGCCGCCGCGGCCGAGGGCAAGCGGCTGCCGGTGCTGCTGGAGATCAATGTGTCCGGCGAGAGTTCCAAGTTCGGGCTGGCGCCGGCGGCGGCGCCGGACGTGCTCGCGGCGGCGGGCGGGCTGGCGCACGCGCCGGTCGTCGGCCTGATGACCATGCCGCCGTTCGCACCCGAGGCGGAAAAAGCGCGGCCGCACTTCCGTCGGCTGCGTGCGTTGCGCGACGAGTGGTGTGCGCGCTATGGCCTGCCGCTGGCGGAGCTGTCCATGGGCATGAGCCACGATTTCGAGGTGGCGATCGAAGAGGGCGCGACGTGGATCCGCGTCGGCACGGCCCTGTTTGGAGGGCGCGGAACATGAGCGGCGATCTGGTTTTTCTGGGTGCAGGCAACATGGCGGAGGCGTTGCTGCAGGGCGTGCTGCACAACGCCCGCTGGCCGCGGGAGCGGCTGGTGGTGACGGACATCGTCGCGGAGCGCCGTGAAAAACTAGCCCATCAATTTGGCGTCCGCGCGCTGGCGGATAATGCAGCGGCCGTACGCGGCGCGGCGCTGGTCGTGCTGGCGGTCAAGCCGCAGGTCCTGCTGGGTGTCCTCGCCGGCATCCGCGCGGCGCTGCCGGCGGAGGCGCTGGTGCTCAGCATCGCCGCCGGCGTGCCGACCGGCCGGATCGAGGCGGCGCTCAGCGGCGCCGCGCGCGTCGTGCGCGCCATGCCGAACACGCCGGCGCTGGTCGGTTGCGGCGCCGCCGCGATCTGCGCCGGACGCCAGGCGACGGCGGACGACCTGGCGGCCGCCGAACGCCTGCTGGGCGCAGCGGGCCTCGTGGTGCGCGTCGCGGAAAAAGACATGGATGCCGTGACGGCGCTCAGCGGCAGCGGGCCGGCCTACGTGTTTTATCTCATGGAGGCGATGCTGGAGGCCGCCCGGCGGATGGAACTGCCGGCGGCCGTCGCGCAGCCGCTGGTGTATGCCACCATCAAAGGCGCTGCGGAATTGATCCAGCAGCAGGGCCTGCCGCCGCAGGAGTTGCGGCGGCGCGTGACCTCGCCGGGCGGCACTACGGCGGCGGCGATGGACGTCCAGGATCGCCGCCAGGTCATGGCGGCGCTGGTGGAAGCCATGCTCGCCGCGCATCGCCGCGCCGGCGAACTGGCGCGCGGGTGAAGCATGGAAGGGCGGGAACCCAAGGTGGACGGCAAATGGTTTGCACGCAAGGACGCGCGGCCGCGGCGCAGCGGCCCGGTCCGTTTTATCCGCACCTGCCTGGTTTTATTCGCCATTCTGTATCTGGGCGTTTGGTTGCTGGGGTTCACCGCCGGCTTCCGTTCCTATCTCGAGGACGATCTCCAGCGCCGCCTGGGCCTGCCGGTGAAAATCCGCAAAGCCCGCCTGACGCCGGACTTGAACCTGGTGGTCGAGGGCCTGGCCACCGAGGGCAGCGGCCGCAAGGGCCAGCCGGGCGTGGCGGTGCAAAAGGGCCGGCTGGAATGGACGCTGCTGGATGCCGGCCGTTGGCACTGGCCCCGCTTGCGGCGTATTCAGCTCGAGGGTTGCAGCCTGGCCTTCGCGCCGGCGGAGCAGGGCGGCTGGGCACCGACCGCCCTGACGGCGTTTAGCGCACAGGTGGCCGACTGGGGCGGCTTCGGCCTGCCGACGCCGAAGCCGGCGCCGCCGCCGGTGGATCTCGAACCGGAAAAGACCGCACCGGCCAAACCGGCTAAACCGGCCAACGTGTTGGATCAACTGCGGCATTGCGTCCTGGACCTGGACGATGGCCGGATGGTCTGGTGGAACGAGGACGGGCGGGAGTTGGCGTCCGCCCAAAAAATCCGCCTGGCGGTCACGCCGCTGGCCCTGCCCAACCGGCTGATGATTCACGGCCTGCTGACGGTGGACGAAGCGCACCGGACCGATGGCCGTCGCGCCCGGAACTTTCGTTTCGAGTTTCTGGACCTGCGCGGCCAGCAGATTGTGCTGGAGCTCAAAGCCGACTGGACGCCGACGGGCGCGCCGCCCGCCGGCGCGGCGGACGGTATGGGGAAACCACCCGCCGTCGAACCGGGGAAATAGCCGCCGCCCGCTTCAGGGCGCCACCGCGCTCTTGACTTGTCAGCCCGGCCCGCTATCATGCGTCCCTGTTGCAGGCCAACGTAGCTCAGCTGGCAGAGCAGCGCATTCGTAATGCGCAGGTCGTCGGTTCGATTCCGACCGTTGGCTCCAGCCTCAAGCCCCCGGAAGTACCGCAAATATTCGCATTTAATCCAATTAAATCAGGCTTTTGTGAAGATCGTTCCTTTTCAATCCGTGCGCTTTCAAGCCCGTCAGCGCTTTTCTGGATTCTCACGTTTTGGGGCGCTAAAAGGAAGCATAAAGGTAGCAGTCTTGTTTTGGCCGGCCATGAAGCTGGTTCGACAGCGAGCATCATTTGGGCGTCACTTGCCGGGGTAGGTGGCGCGACGATGGGCGACAGCGACCGGCGGCGGTGTTGCCCCGTTCGACGGCATGATCGCGGCAGGACGGGCCATCGAGCGGCTATAGCGGGGTGCGCCTGGGGCGACGAGGCATAGGGGGATGAACCGTACCCGCAGGGGGTAATCGGTCCATGGCGATCAAGAAAAGCGGACTTTACAGCAGACCGGAGAATTATTATGAAGAGAATACTGGCGGTGATGGCCTTGTTGTTGATTGGCAGTGGCTTGGCGGAGGCTGGCGGACAGATCGATTTTGGCGCGTATTATACAAAATTGAATACGGGACAGGATTGGGAGTCTTACTCCCGCACCTGGAAGGATGCCGACATAGTGGTGCAGGTTTCCAAGGCTGGTGGAAAGCTCGTTTTCTGGAGGGGCAACAGCTATCTGCCGTACTGGAAAACCGACAAGGGCCAGTGGGACCTTGCAGAAATCGTGCCCCGCAGTGGTGATGGCGTCAAGCCCATGCCGGACAGGGTGAGCTCGTATTCCCATGTCGAGATTATTGAGAATACGCCATCGGTTGTTGTCGTGCACTGGAGGTATTTGTCGAGTTTTACGGCAGGAAATCCGCACGGAAATGTCAGCCCGAATAACTTTGTCGATGAGGTGTTCACCATTACGCCGGGCGGCGGGGTGGAGCGCGTTATCAAAAATGGAACGGACAAGGCGGATGACTGGACTGATCCTTTAAACCGGATGGTTCAGTCGCTGAAATTGAACGCAGACCGTGTTGCCGAAATCAGCCGGAAAGCCCCGAAACATTCCGCATCGCAAGCCAGGATTAAAGGCAATCCCGTGAAAGGACCCGTGGTTGTCGAGCCATCGTTATGGTTCAAGTTCGACGAGGGCCTTGGGGACAATACAACGGAAGGAATTACGAGAACATCTGCGCTGGTTCCTGGTCACAAGACGCTTTGGAAGAAAGGCGTTTCCGGTACGGCGCTGGAGTTCGACGGCTATAATACTGCGGTTACGATTCCGGCCACCAAGGCGCCAGCTGTTTCGGACGGCAGTTTGACCCTTGAAGGATGGTTCGCGCTTGGCGCCTATCCCTGGAACTGGGCGCCTATAGTGCAGCAGGGCGATAATGATGGTTATTTCATCGGGGTGGACAGCCACGGGTATCCCGGGTTCATGGTGAAAGTTGATGGAGCATGGCAGCAGCTCAGCGTACCGAATCAACCTCCATACACCGATGCCAACCACCTCGCGCTTTTCAGGTGGTATCATGTGGCAGGCACGTACGATAAAAACGATGGAATGATGCGGCTGTATATAGATGGAAAGGAGATCGCCGGAAAATCAATCGGCAAAGGCGGGGTGCAGACGGCCAATGCCGATGTTCGGGTTGGCAAGGCCGGCATAGCACGAGCGGCGACCCAGGGGACCCATGATACGCATCCAAGTGAATTCGGGATAGACGGGCTGATTGATGAAGTAAAGGTTTACAACCTTGCTTTAGACAGCCGTCAGATCGCCACTTCTTTTGCCAATTATAATCCCGGCCCGGCGATAACCTCTGCGCCGGATATGCAGAAGCGGAGATTTCCAGTTCCTGCAACGGACGGGGAATTCAAAGCGGTTTATACGCATCTGTCATATTACGAGACTTGGGACAATCTCTGGCGGTTTGGTGATTATGCCGACGTTGTTGTGGGGTTTGATCAGCTGCCCACAAAGTTCGTTTTCTGGAGAGGCGTCAGTTATATCCCGATGATCGTAAACGAATCGAACCAGTGGTTTACCCATGAATTCCATGAGACGGGTTTTTCGGACTCTGCTCCGGGAGATTGTGAACCGATGTCCGACAAGGCCTGCTGGGACTCCCATGCCAGGATTGTTGAGAACAACGGCGCCAGGGTAGTTGTCCACTGGCGCTATCGTTTGGAGAATCCCGACCATCATTGGGCCAATTATGATGAGAACGGGTGGGGCGACATTTCTGACTGGTACTACTATATATATCCCGACGGCGTGGCTTCCAAGATTATGCGTTGTTACACTTCAAAGCCTGATACCTGGCATGAATACAATGAGCAGATAGTTGTCTTAAGCGATGGACAGCACCCCGAAAGCGTAGTCAAAAAGGCGCCGGTAATGACGCTGGTCGATCGTTCCGGCAAGGCCACTGACTATGACTGGAACCCGAATCCTCCAAATCCCCAGTACAAAGGTAACGTGATCCAGAAGATATATTTCACCGGGAAGTACTCTCCTTTTGCCATTCAGGATTTTGATGGCGGCGATATTTACGGCGGGGAGCGCACGTGGTATTCGGTATTTCCTTCGTGGAACCACTGGCCGACATCGCAGATCAATTCTTCGGGCAGGAACGCAAGTTTTCCCGACAGGGCGGCACATAGTTCCATATCACATTTAGCCTGGCCATTAAGTTCAAGACAGGAGGGGAAAGTAACATTCCTGGATAGGACTCTGATGGAAGGAATGACGGATAAGCCGGCAACGTCGCTTGTAAGTCTTGCCAAGTCATGGCTGAGTGCCCCGGCTGTAACCAATGTGTCCGGGGGAACATGTCACGGCTACGACCATGGCCACAGGGCTTACGGCTTGGGGTGGGGCGCGGCACCGCTGAGTTTCCAGATTGCCGCATCCGACAGTAGTCCCATTCACAACTTGTGCTTTGAGATTAAGAACTGGAAAAGCAGGACTGCAAAAGCGGTTCTGAAAATCAACAAAGCTTCCCGAAACTCCGGGCCGGTTTTCAGGCAGGGGGTTAACATAGATACCGATGGTACTTACACTTTGATTGTGTGGGTCGGTATGTCAGCCAATACAACGCAACTGTTTGAAATAACGGAGAAATGATCATCAAGCCTGCCTGCCGGGGCGGCGCAGGCCGGCGGCACGGTCTATGAGCCGTGCTATGATGACCTGCCAACCGCGGCGGAACAGACCGATCCCCCTGCCGCCAAGGATGAACAGGTCTTCCCGGATTACGATAACTGCCCGATCCCGAACCCGTTTAGACTAAAATGTTGCGCCGGGTACATTCTTGCTCCGTAGATGGCCGCCAGAGGTGAGCACCGAAGCACCTTCCAGGCAAAAAATGCTGGGGTTATGGGCTTGACAGGCCCATCCGCCGGGTAATAATTGCCGCATGAAAACGTACGGCACCCAGGCGGCGCGAAAAACGGCGCTCCCCCGACGGGCGCGCCCAAGCAATTTCTTATTTGCGTTTGTTCCAGTTCCAGATGACCGGCTCCGACCCCACCCATTACACCGTATTGGTTTCCACCAACTTTCAGGGCTGGAATGTTCTGGGACCGGCGGTTCAGACCACCAACGGCTTGTTCCCATTCGTTGACCCGGACGCGTCCCAAGCGCCGCAGCGCTTTTATCGCCTGCGCTGGCACTGAGCGCCAGTTCGCAAAGAATGAAATCATGCATACTCCGCTACGTTTCAGTTTGGTGACCTGGGTGCTGTTCGGTGGCGCCGGGCTCGCGTCCGCCGCCACGCCGGCGGCGCCGGCCACCCCGACCGAGGTGCGCGAAATCGTGATCACGAACAACCTGACGCTCACCCGCCGCGCCCAGTTATCCGCCCGGATCATCGTCCGCGCCAGCAACGTGACCCTGGACGGCAACGAAGCCACCCTCACCGGACCGGGCCGGGTCGGCGACCCGCAATCACTCGAAACGGCCGGGGTGGGCCTCTGGCTGGAGGGGGTGACGAACGTGACGGTGAAAAACCTGCGGGCGCATGGCTTTGCCACGGGCCTGCTGCTCCGCCGCGCGGCGGACATCACCGTGGCTTCCTGCGATTTCTCCGATAACTACCACAATCCCAAGCACGGCTGGGGAGAACTGCCCCCGCGCGGCGGCATTCTGGTCGAGGATTCACACCGCTGCGTCTTCCGGCGAAACCGGGCCAACCGCGTCTGGGACGCCTTCCACCTGATTGGCTCGGATGACAACCAGATCACTGACAACGATTTTTCGGACTGCTCCAACACCTGCGCCAAGCTGTGGCGGGCCTGCCGGAACAAGTTCCTCCAGAACAACCTCTCCTATGGCATCCGGATTGATCGCGCTGCCAAGGAAGTCCACGCGCGGGATTCCACCTGCGTGCTGATCGAAACCGGCTCGGACAACAACTACTGGTTCCGCAACAACATTACCCACGGTGGGGACGGCGTGTTTATTCGTCCGCTCAACCGCTGGGTGTCACGCGGCAACACGTTCGTGGAAAACGACACCTCCTACGCCAACAACAATTGCGTCGAGTCGTGGAGCCCCGGCAATGTGTTTATTCGCAACAAGGCCAATCACGGCAGCTACGGGTTCTGGCTCGGGGGCAGCGACCAGACCGTGCTCATCGGCAACGAAGCCGCGTTCAACGGCCGGCCCAACGGTTATCACAATGCGCCCGAAGCCGGCTTTGGGCACGGCGGCATCGTGATCGTGGGCGGCCCGGCCACCCACACCCTGATCGAAGACAATGACCTCCACGACAACAACGGCGCCGGCCTGGCCTTCCGGGGGGACGGGGCTTCGCAGGGGAGCACATGGCGTATCTCGCACTGGATCGTCCAAAAGAACCGGATGGCCAACAACGTTTTTGGCATCTGGGGCCGCTGGGGCGAGGCCATTTTGCTGGCCGGAAATCAGTTCACCAATAACGCCCAGAGCAATTTTATCCAGGATGTATCGTTCCTCACCCGGCTGCCCACCGAACCGGCGGCCCGGACCGCTCCCACCGCGGAGTTGACTGGACCGGAGATGGTGCTGGCGGGCCAGACCGTGCGTTTCGAGGCGGCCCGCAGCCGGGGCGCCGAGGGCCGCCCCTTGGCCTTTCAATGGTGGCTGGACGGCCACGCCAGCGACGGCCCCGTCCTGCAACACACGTTTGCAGAGCCGGGTTTCCACCGGGTGAGCCTGACGGTCAACGACGGTGCGCTGGCGGGACTGGCCTGGCGGGATGTGCTGGTGGTGCCGCCCGTGGCGCAGGAACTTGGCACTGAAGGCCAGGCGAATGCCTGGGGTTTCGAACTGGAAGGGAACGAGCACGGGAAAGGCCGCATGAGTTTTGCCAACGATCCGCACAGCCTGGTCGGCGGCCAATGCCTGCGGTTTACACCCGATCCTTATCCGGGGATGTATGCCACCGCGATCTATCCCGGCACGCGCGACGCCGGCTGGAACTTCGCCGGCAAGACCCGGATTCGATTCTGGATACGCACCCAAAATCCCAACACGCCCGGCTGGCAGAATGCCGGGCCGGTCCTCCGCTTGCTGGGGCGCACCGGCCAGATCGAACTCAAGCCCGTCAAAGACGCCAACCTGCTCAACGACCCGCCCTTCAGCGAAGCGCGCTGGCTCTGGATGCCCATGAGCATTCCGCTCGCCGGCGACGCCCAATGGCAGCGCGCCGCCAAGGGCGAAATCTCCCTCGACCGCATCGAAGCCATCAGCCTCTCGCTGGATTCCTGGGGCGGCGATCCGTTCACCGTCTGGCTGGATGGCTTGACCGTTGAATAGCAGCGACGTCCCGGCTGCAACCTTTCTCCTCCAGCGGTGTTCTGAAGCGTGGCGACTTCATCCCCCACAACGAACGGCTCCATGATGTGGTTAAGCTCCGTTTCCGCGTCCCGGCGGTCCCGTTGCTTGACGTGCCCCCTCTCTACTTTTCTGTTCTCTACCGGGCGCGAAAATGCCAGAGTAGGGGCTCGATAGTAACCACATAAAGGTAGCATAATGATAAATATAGCGTAATTAATCAATTCAGGCGCATTCGTAATGCGCAGGTCGTCGGTTTGATTCCGACCGTTGGCTCTAAAATTTCCCCCTGCAAATAAGAGGAAATCAAACACATGCAACGAACCAAGCGTATTATGTTCGGGCTGGCCGCGGGCCTAGTGGCCGGCAGCGGCCTGGCTTTCGGCCAGACGGGCGCAGCCCCGGCGCCGGTCCGAAAATCAGGGGCGAAAAACCCTGCCGTGGCCTGGGAAAGCCTGCCGGTCATCCGCACGGGCGTAAAGCTATGGTCCCACACTTCAAAGAGCGCCCTGAATTGTACGCTCATGGATTGGACCAACTATACCCTGCAGGATACCAATGGATACGAGCAGGCCTGCGTCAAGGGCTGTTCCGGCATGTTGATCCATGCCTGGTTCGCCTGGCTGGGCGCCGCGGGTGGCAACCTGAAACTGTACCTGAAGGATGCGGAAACGCCGGAGTACAACATGCCGATTACCGACTATTTCAAAGCGGACCAGCAATTCCAGCAACTGTGGCGCAGTCAGGACGGCATCTGGTGGGCGTTCCCGTGCTTGCCGTTCGATGGCCTTTTCAAGGCGGTCATCACCCAGCGCCCGGACTGGTACCAGTACACGCTGCATATCTACCGGGAGGGCCGTTTCTCCGAAGTCCCCTCGCCGGCGGACGTCGAGGCGCTCCGGGCCAGGATCAGTGCTCCTTCCGGAGCATCCCCGGGCGCGGAACCGGGTAACCGCGTGCAGACCAATGCCGTCGAGATCGGCACCGCGCAGGCCCGGGTCATGTTTGACGTCAAGCAGGCCGGGGTGATCCGCAGCATCCGGATCGTTCCGCCGTCCGCTGCCGCCGGGGCCTTGGATACCCTGTACATCCGCATGACCACCGACGGCGCCATCACCGCCGACCTGCCCGTGTCCATGTTTTTTGGAGGATACAGAGGCGCGGACATGAAGAATGCCAGAGGCCTGCCGGCCGGGTACGACGGCAAGCAGTTGTATTGTTACTTCCCGATGCCTTTCTGGAAATCCATGAAGATCGAATTGATCAACAAGCAGGCCGCGCCGGTGCAGATGGCCTGTGAAATCGGCTGGGCGGATCGCAACCCGTATCCGGAGGAGTCCACGGGCGTATTCAAGGTCCAGTTCAACGATAACGTGTCCGTCAAGGCCGGCGAACCGGATTTTGCCAATCTGGACGTGGAAGGCGCGGGGCTCCTGGTGGGGTGCGTTTCGCGGCTCACCGGGGACATCGAGGGCAATTTCAGCATCTTTACGGATGGCGCCCAGACGCCCGTCGTCGAGACCACCGGCGGCGAGGATTACTTCAATCATAGTTACGGCATTCATCCCGGAATTTGCCATGCGTTCAGCGGTGGACTGGCGGAACAAACCGGCTACCGGTTTCATATTCTCGATTATGTTCCTTTCCTGAGCTCCATCAAGTTGACCCAGGATCACGCCCATGCCTTTACGCATGATCGGGACGGCACGTTTCTCAGCGCCGTGTATTACTATCACACGCCGAAAAAGTTCCTGGCGCTGACCGACAGCCTGGATGTCGGAAAGCCGGATTCCGAGTCGGCGCACAACTATCGCGTGGCAGGCCCTACGCGCCTGCAGACGGACACGGCCGGCTACGAAGGCAATTTCAACAAGCTGATCACCGATGAAGGCCGGTGGACCGACCAGGGGTCTGCGTTCACGGTCAAGATCAACCCGGACAATGACGGCGTGCGGCTGCGCAAGCGCATCAATCAGATGGCCTATCACCAGGAGGTGGACGTCTTTGTGGACGGCGCGCTGGCGGGAACCTGGTTCGAGCAGGGCGCCAATGTAGTGCTGAACTACAACCACAAGGAATACAGGGATCTGATCAAGAATTTTTATGCCCAGAAAAATGAGGATGTGCCGAACTGGCAGAGCGGGACCATGCCGTCGAAATTCCGGGACACGGAGTTCGAGATCCCCGCGGCGCTGACGAAAGGCAAGCAGCAGCTCAAGATCAAAATATTGACCAAGAACTCGTTGGCGGTCAACGCGACCGACGAAAAGTTCACCAACGAGTATTATTACTGGATCTATTCCTACACCGGTCAGCGATTATGAAGAAAGTGATGCTGGGTTTGTTGATCGCGTTGACCATGCTTCCAGTTGGTGGTGCGGGTGTGGTGGGGGCAGGCGCTGACGCGACGATGGTTCTTGAAAATCGCGCCGGCATGAAGTGGGCGTTGCCACGGACGTCGAACGGGTGGGCGTTGGGAACGATTTCGCTCCACGCCCAGCCGGTGGAGCAATCGGCCACCCAGGGCCTGCTGGCCTTGCGCAATCTGAAGAGCGGGGAAGTCCGCTGGCTGGCGGCGGCACAGGGCGAGCAGGGCGATCCGCTCACCGCCCGGTTGTCCGGCCGGCAGGAAGTCGACGGCGTGACGTTCTCTTGGTCGGCCGATGTGGCGCTGCGCGCGGACCTGCCGGCGGCCACCTTCACGGCCCAGTGGTCTGTGGACAAGGATCTCAACGGCTGGGAAGTGTGCCTGGCGTATCACGATGGATTCACAAACGACTGGCGCGTGCAGAGCTATCCATGGGCCGGCAACAGCGAAAAACTCGCCATCACTCCGATGCGCTACTGCGGTGTGCCCGGGGTGCTGGTGTATCGGCCGGACCAGTCCGTGGTGGTTTTGTTCGCCATCGACAGCAACTCCGATTACCTCAATCCGACGACATGGACAGGCCAGACCGATTTTCACTTCGCCAATCGCCAGGTTGCGCCACAATACCGCGTGGGCCGCGGCCAACTGGCGGCCGGTACAAAGTATGAAATGCCGCTGCAGTTGTTTCTGAGCGATGCCGGCGAATTCGCCGGCGCCATCACGGGGCTTATGCAAGCCTGGATCAAGGTCAACAACTACCGCGTGGATGATGCGCTCAAGGTGCGGACTCCGCAGGCGGCCTTCACGCTCGCGCTGGAGGGGCGCCGGCACATGCAGAGTTGGAAGCCGGGCATCGGCTACGAGCATCACCGGGGCACCCCGTTTGTGTATATTGGCAACAATCCGTACGTGGCCTGGTTCGAATACCGCCTCTACGAGATGACCGGCGAGAAGGTGTGGCGTGACCGGGCCTGCGAGCAGATTGACTTTGCACTGAAGGGGCAGCAGCCCAGCGGCGTGTTTCACACGAGTTGGTATTTCCACAACGAAAACCGTCCCGGCGGCGCGACGGCGGAGGGCTTTTGCAGTTGGGATTGGCATCACAACGGTTACAAGGTGGACATCAACGTCTGGATGGCGCGGTATATCCTGCAGACCTGGCAACGGGTGAAGGATAAGGAGGGTGTGGACCGACAGGACTGGTACAAGGCCGCGATGGCGTCGCTGAATTGGCTGCTGACGCAGCAGAACCCCGACGGCGGCTTCCCGCAGGTTGTGGAGATCAATTCCGGCCAGAAGTCACAGTCCGTGGTGTGCGGCCGGACGTTGGTGGGACTGCCGATCATTGCCCGGATTACCGGTGATGAGCGCTGCCTGCGGGCCAATGCAGACCAGGAGCAGTTCCTGCGGCAGAATGTCGAAGGACGGTTTTGGTATACCGGCATGCATCCGGACCTGCCGCCCGGAGATTTTGAACAGGACAGCATCTATGCCGTGGTGGAGTATTGGCTGGATAAGCACGACCGGACGGGGGACAAGGAAAGCCTGAACCGCGCGGTGGCCAACGCCTATTACGGCCTGCTGTACTGGTGCCCGAAGCAGTTGAGCTGGGTGAAGAATCCGACGCAAGGCGCGCACAGCGAGCAGCAGCACTTCAACCAGTATTCCGTTTATTGCTACGGCAACCGCAAGATCCAGTGCCTGGACCGGTTGTTCAAAAAGACCGGCAATCCGCTGTTTGAGCAACTCAAGAATCGGGTGATGCAGCTCAACTTTTTCGTGCAGGTGGCAGGCGGGCCGTACCAGGGCGCCATGACCGAGGCGATTGCCGATCCGTGGCTGGAGCGCGGCGGCGGATTCGAGTGGCGCGGCAGTCCGTATACCAGCGAACTGGTCTCCGACCTGATGCTGCAGTTGATGGACCTGGGGCTGGTCAAACGCGGCCATCGGTGAGTTTCTTCGCCGCCGGTCATCTTCTTGATGTCGGGCGTCGCCGGTCCCCGGTCCTCGGGGGCCAGTCTGAATCTATGGATATGGTAGATGGTGCGCTTCGATGCGGTAGAAGCGCTGCGTAACGCCCTCGGTGGCATTCGTATCCTGCAGCGTTATCGCGCCCAGGCCGCTCGTCGGCAGGGAGCACGGCTGCCAGTTATTCGTTGCGCGCAGGTCATCCTTGTATTCGAGCGTATATTGGACGCGGTATTGGGCGTTGGTGAATTTGACCGTCGCACGGCCCTCCGGGTCTCTATAGAACCCGCTCTGGTCGGACTGCATGATCGGCGACATCAGCGGCGGCCGCTGCGTGACATTGATCAGAGCCGAGTTGGTGTTGGCAAGGCCGTTGTCGTCGCTGACGATCAACACCACCGTGTAGGTGCCGGTGCCGGCATACGCGTTGGTCACGCTGGCGCGGGTCGTATTATCATGGGTGTGGCCGTCGCCGAATCCCCAGTGGCTGTTGGTGATGGCGCCGCTGCCGTTCGTCGAGCTGTCGGTGAAGTATACCGTCAGGGGCGCCCAATCGTTGGTTGGCGTAGCGGTAAAGAGCGCGGTCGGGGGCGTCGGGGGCGGCGTAGTCGGGCCCAGGTCCCGAAGCTGGAAGCCGTTCAGGCAGTAGCGGCCGCTAAGGGTATTTTCCAAAACCGTAATAGTGCCGCTGGCGTTGGGGACGAGGGCGGCGAAGTGAACATAGTTTTGATTCTCAACCCAAGTCGCGGCATTGCCCGCGCTATTATCGGCCGTCAAGGTCGTGCCGCCGACGATCAGCGGGTTGGCCGGATTGGTCGCGTCGATCGTGCCGCCCACGGTGAAAGTATTCCAGCAGCCACCGCCATCGTAGGTGGCCAAATAAAGGTCATAGGTGTGGCTGTTGGTAAGACCGGAGATCATAACAGTGGGGAATGTGCCGGGATCGGGCTGCCAGCCGCCGCTATGTCCACCGTCAGCATGCATGCCCGCGCCGAATAATTGCAGTTTGCCAGGGCCGCCCCAGTCGCCAGGGCCGTCTTTGTATTGGCTAATGGTGAAGCCCACCGTGGTCGAGCCACCCTTGGAATCCTTCAAGCTGGCGCCGCCATTCGATTGGTTCCATGTATGACCGCCATACGCCAGCGGCGCCGCTGTGCCTGCGGTGGCTGATTGCTTGTAGTCGAAGGCGTAGACATCAGCCATTGAATACGCGCCGCGGTTGCCCATGGCCACGTTGATGACCGCCGGCAAAGTTTGAGACTCCAGGGGCGGATACGCCGTGAGCAGCCCGTACTTGTCCGCCAGATAGCTGCCGACGGCTATTTCCTGATCGCTCGTCAAAGCATTCGTGTAAATGATGATCTCGGCGATGTTGCCCTGCCAGCTCCCGTGGTACGAACGGTCCTGAGTGACCTGATTCGCCTGCACATTACCGACCGTGACGAGAGAGATCAACTGGAACTGATTGGGCGGTATCGCGGTCGTTGTCCCGTTCGTCACCGTCCCCATGAGTTTGGTCGTTCCATTCCGGATATTATCGTTGATATAACCACTATCCCATATCCTTCCGTTGCCGACATTCTCCTGCCGGTGGAAATCGTAACTGCTGTCGTCTCCCAACAGGAAGTGCCCGTCGGAGGCGCCGGCGTTTTCCTTGACCACCCAGAAAACGGTCCGGATCGTCGAGATACGGTTGAACTTGAAGTAGTCGCCGGTATTGCCGTTGGCCGAGTTGAATCGTACCACGGCTTTGCCTCCGATTACGTTGGTCGCGTACTGGGGATAGCCCGCGCTGGAACCGCTCTGCCGAACGGCGTTGTTGCTCAGCCCGGACATGTCCGTCCACGTATTCACCGGCTGGCCGTCGGTCAAGCCCGTGAGTTGCGAAGCATCCAGCCACAAAGCAAGACCGTTCGTCACGCCGCCCGGACCGGTATAGCCGAACGCAGGCGTAACGGTCACGGTGACGAAACGGTTCGACACCGGCTGATCGCAAATAAACATCGTCACCATCAATTCGTACTGACCGGGCTGCGTGAAACACGCCGCGGCATCGGCCTGCGTCGGATTCTCCACCACGACCGAGCTGTCGCCCGGACAAGACCAGACAAATCGGACGATGTTCGTCATCCAGCTCCGGATATCGGCCGCCGCGTGCAGGCTGACACGGTTCGTCACCGACAGCTCGACCGTCTGGTTCGTTCCGACCGTTAAGGCGGGAATATTCGTGTAAACCACGATCGGCACCACCGCCGACGTATAGGCGCCTGCACCATCGGTCAGCCGCGCCATGAGCCGCCGCACGCCCTCGCGGGCATCCAGCGCGATGGCATTCGTGTACGGCGCAGCCGAAAAGCTGGCCACATCCACGCCGTCGAGAACGAGAACGACCTGACTGACCGTGCCGACGACAAAGGCCGGATCGACCGCCGCCGTTACCGCCATCGAAGCCGGCACCAGATAGCCCGTATTCGCCGCCGGCGCCATCACAGCAACTTTCGCCGGCCCTTGTCCCGGCGTAGCCGATAGCCCGGCCACCCAACTCGCCGGATCGTCGCCGCTGTTCTGCCCCGGAAGACGCGTCAGCGGACGTCCCGTGCCATCCGCCTCCGCCGGCCAAGGCGCCGCATCGTAATACGTGACCTGATCGATCACATGCCAGGAAACCGTTTCGCCGGCGACATCGGGATTCACCGGGCGCTCCAACCGCACAGCGTCGGTCTTGTTGTTCAGATGACCGGCATAGGGGCCCAATATGCGGATCTGCCCATTGGTCAGACCGTAGGCCGACAAAAACGCCTCGCAAGCCACAAGATCGCTGACAGGATCGAACGGCACGACGACCAGACGTCCGCCGGCCGGCACGACCGTATTGGTGGGGAACAGATAGGCGATGCCGCCGGCCAAACGCCAGACGCCGACATCCGCCACAAGATTCATCAGCGTGATCGGCTGCGCCGTCGGATTGTACAGCTCCACATATTCGTCGTTTTCGTTGTTCTCCGGATTGGCTGCGGTCGGTTGGGGATGGTACATGACCTCGGCAATCACCATTCCGGCAGCGACCAGCTGGTTCGAGGCGCCGGGCGTGAACACGCCGTAAAACCAGGACGCCGCGCCATCGGGATACCGGACGAGCGGCACACCATTCTCCTGGCCTTTGAAAGACACCGCATCCACCACGCGGTCCAATCCCGTACCCGGCAAATAGGAAAGCAGCACCTGCTCGCCCGCCTTGTTCAGGCCGAAACCGTTGGTGAGCGGCGCATGAAAGTCGTGCATTTCGTCGAAATAACGCCACCCGTGCGCCGCGATCGTGTTGGTCGCGGGAATCGCCCACTTGGTCAGATCCTCCGGATCGTCGCTCAAATACCAGCCCGGCCCCAGTGTGATCGGCTGCGCCGTCGTGTTGTACAGTTCGATGCCGTCGTTGGAGTCGTAGGGCGGGCTGTTGGTGTCTGTGTGCGCCAGAATCTCGTTCAGCACCAGCGACGTAGCCGGCGCGGCCGGTTCGGCCTGTCCCGGCGAACCGCCGATGTAGACGCTGGCCCGCCAGTTCCCGGGATAGTCCAGTTCGCCGTCCGCCTGCGCCACGCCCGACACCGGGACCAGCGAATGGCCCGCGCCGTCGGTCGCAACCAACCAACTGTTATTATAGGTAAAGGACACCACCGTGCGGCCAACGGCGTCTTGGATCTCGATCTTTTCGCCGGCGTCGTCAAGACTGGTCGCCGGGAAGGCGAACGCGCCGGCGATCCGCTGCGGCGGAACCGACGGATACCGGTTGGTAAAAGCGGCGATATTCTTGACCACCAGTACATACTCGCCCGGATTCAGAACCGGAACGGCGCCCGACGTGAAATCAAACGACACGCCTTGCGTGAAGCGCAGGCCGGCCAGACCGATCGGCGCGGAACCGGCATTCTGCAACTCAATGAATTCATCGTCGCCGTCAAGATAACTTTCGCCCGAAACGGACGCCGGAGGGCGCGGATGGTACATCAACTCCGTCACCCGCAAAGCCGGCATCTCGGCCAGCGTGAAAACCGCCTCGGTCAAAGCGCTCCACGCGCCGGCCGCCGTGCGGGCGCGGGCCTTCACCCGCGTCGTACGCGTCAGCGCCACGCCGGTCGTATACAGCGTCCCCACCACCGCGCCCGTGCCATAGTGGCGCGGATCGCTGCCGTCCAGCGTGTAGTAGACCGGCTGCTCCGCCGTCACGGCCAGATTCAGGCTGTTGGTGAACAGGCCGCCGAAACGGCTGAACACCGGCGCGGCCACGGTCGGATAAAGGCCGCGATTCGTGAGATATTGCAGGGCCGTCGCGCCGCGTTGCGTCAGGAACGTGTTCAGCAGATAATCGCGCTGACTCCGCCACTCCTCGACCGTATGCGAGGCGTTGCCGTCCTGGTCGCCCCACCGCGCGCTCTCCGCCACGATCGCCGGCTCGATCTGCGCCGCCAGCTCCTGGTAGCGCGGCACCAGAACCGCCGGCGTCAGTTCGCCGCCGTTGAACAGATACTTCTGCACGCGGTCGGCGAACCGCAGTTGGTATTCGGCATTCGACGCCAGCTTGCTCTGGATCACGGCCACCCCGTCCGAACTGCCCGTGGTGTCGATCGCGGGATCGCCACCGAGACCAAACGCGACCTCGGCATCCCAGACCGCGAACTTGAACCCCGTGCTCACCGAATCGTTCCGGTCGCGGAACGCCCGCCAGTTGTTCCAGGGCCAGTCCCAATTCGCGCTCCAATACTGCAGAAGCATGTAGTCAATGTAGTTTCCGACGTCCAGATAGACCGGATAGGCCGGATTGCGCGTGCCGTCCGGATTGTTACCCTGCACGCGCTGATAGGTCTCGTTGCTGCCCGGATTGGTATCCAGGACGTTCAGCATGGCATCCCAGGCCGTGAAATCGCCTTCCAACGGCGTTCCATCCTGACTCCGCACGTCCCACGTATCGTCCCGTCCGCCGCAATAGGCCGCCGCAAACTCGCCGGAGATCTTCTCCGTCACGTTGTAGAGGCCCCAATACAGGCCGTTCAGATAGAGATGGACGAATGTGCCGTGCGGCGACACGCCGCCCATGGCCAGATGCGTGCGCCGCATGAACTCGTCGACGAGGTATTGCGTCTGTGCTTGCCCCCACATGTTCCAGCCGTCATTGGCCCCGGCCCGCAGCACCAGATCGTTGAACGATCCGACCGCGTTTCCGGAAAACAGATCCTCCACCAGGCTCCCCTCGCCGTACTCCGTTCTGAACCGCAGCGTGAACGACTTTTTCAACGAGGCCCCTAACTGCCTGAAATACGCGCCCTGGATCCGCAGACCACAATCGATCTGGAACAGGCTGGTGTTGTCGGTATTGATCCACTCCGCCGAAGTTCCACGCTCCCACTCGTCACCGGTCTGCTCAGGATTGACATAGAGGCCCGTCGCCGAATCGAACAGGTTCGCCTGCGGCGTCACGAGCGACAACGAGGGCAGGCTTATCAGCGCATTCGTCAGGGCCGTGCGGGCATTGGCCACGATCGTCTGATCCATGCCATAGTCCGCCGTATAACCGGCCCAGCTTGTCGGCCACCCGGCCGGCGCGGCGGGCTGGCTCAGCACGTCGCCCACCACAATAAAACTGTGGGTGTCGATGCCGGAAGGCGCGAACCCGGTCTTGAACGCGGCGGCGCGGATCACGGCGGTATTGGCCGGGACGAACGGCGTTGTGTAAAGCGGACTGGAGGCCGTCGGCGGTTCGGCATTGGTGGTGTAGCGGATCTCGGCTCCGGCCGTCGCGGTGGTCACCGTGACCGGCGGCACGGCATTGGTAAACACACCCCGCTTCGGACTGAACTTGACCCCGGCCACCTCGTTGCTGGGACCGGAAAACGCGTTGACCGCTCCCGGCGTCGGCACGGCGAAATAGCGGTACTCCCCGGTCAGGCCGATACCGTAGGAGCTGTCTTGGTATTGGGGGAGCGGCGCGTAGGCCGAGACCACGGTGACGCCGTCCGGCTTCACCAGCGCCAGATACTCGCCATCTTTATTAAGCGAGAAGCTGGTGTGCAACTCGTTGTTGGTCACCGAATACGCTTTGTCGAGGTTGTCGGCCCAGACCAGCAAATACCCCTTGCCGGCAATCACCGAAATCGAATTGGTGGGGAACTTCCACTTCGTAAGCTTGGCCGCATCGTCCGTCAGATACCATCCGCTCAACGACACGTTGGTCGTGAACGGATTGTACAGCTCGATCCAATCCTCATGCTTGCCAAACGAGTTGGTCAGCGTAGTGCTGTTGTCCGCCATGAACTCGTTGATGACGATGTTGGTCACCACCTCGGGCAGGCCGGCCACCAGTTCGGGCAGAATCAGGAGATCGGAACTGCCTTGGACGTTCAACGCGTGGACGGCCAGCATGTTCGTGCCGATCGTCAACTGAGGAACGAACGACGAGATGTCATAATCCTGATAAACGATGGCCAGCGTGTCGTCGTGGAGGGCCGATGCGGGCGTATTGTAGGTGGCTCCCGCCGGCGCGTTGGCGCGTGCGACTTCGACGCCATTCAGATAGGCGATGAAGCCGTCGTCGTACTTGACCCGCAACTTGAGGCTACTATAGGTTTTCCCTGCCGGAATCTGAAACGCGAAACGAGAATAAATGACAATCGTGTTGTTCGGCACGGTCGTGCCGAACAAGGCGGTATAGGTCGTCTCGTTGTCATAGCCCAACCCGCTATGGCCAGTGCCCCATGACGAATCGCTGAAGGTCCGCGCGGTCCAGTTCGTGCCGAGCGAACCGTTCGTCGGCACCTTATACCGGCACGCCGCATTGGATGCCACCAGCGTCTCGTCCACCGCCGGCGCCGAACCGGCCGTCAGCCCTGTCCAAGCCAGTCCCCAAAAGGCCAACCTGAATCCACAACACCAACCGCGCCATGTCGTCATCCCTTGGCTCCTTGTGCCCAAAATCCCCATCGAACAATCCATTGGCCGGACGCCCACCAGGGCGCCATTACGTGTGGTTTGATTGCATCCATGTTTCGGTGGCATGGCGGAACGCGGTCTCCGCTAACGAAATGATATGCTCGCCCAACACCCCTGCGATGTCAACTGCTAAACCCTGATTTTCGCGAACACCGCCTCCGGCTTCCCCGATTTTCAGAAATAGGCCTGGGCATTGCCCACCGCAACCAGCGCTTGCCCCGCCGCGCCAGAGGTTTATACTCGCCGCACCCAAGGGGAGGATGCCTGATTGTGAGATGGTATCTATTGGTTGTGTCATGGCTGGCGGCGCTGGCGGAAGACATGAGTTGGTGTTAAACACTGGTAAAGAAGGAGGCTCATAATGAAACGACTGTTGACCATGCTGGTCGTTGGGTGTGCGCTGGCCGAACTGGCGTCGGCGAAGGATGATTTGGAAGGGGATTTCATCCAGCCGCCGGCGGCGGTGCAGCCGCACACGTGGTGGCACTGGATGAATGGCAATGTCACGAAGGAAGGCATTACCGCCGACCTGGAGGCCATGCAGCGGGTCGGCATCCATGGCGCCCAGATCTTCAACGTCAGCGAGGATATCCCCGCCGGCCCGGCGCCGTTCCTGTCGCCGCCCTGGCTGAATCTCTTCCGCCACGCGGCCGCCGAGGCCAAACGGCTGGATATGGAACTCTGCTTCCATAACTGCGCGGGCTGGTCGTCGAGCGGCGGACCCTGGGTGAAACCCGAACACGCCATGCAGACAGTGGTGACCAGCGAGATGCGCGTGAAAGGGCCGGCGCATGTTGAGACCGTGCTGGCCCAACCCAAGGCCAATGAAAATTACTATCGCGATATCGCAGTGCTGGCGTTCCCGACGCCGGCCACGGATGCCCGGATCGCCGATCTGCCGTGCAAGGCGCTTAGTCCCGACAGCGCCTACGGCCTGCAGCCGTCCACCGACGAGGTCCCGGCGGAGGCGCTGGTGCACCGCGGCAACATTCTCGACCTGAGCACGCGCCTGGGTGCCGACGGCAAACTGACCTGGGAGGCCCCGGCCGGCGCTTGGACCATCCTGCGCGTCGGCCACACGCCCACCGGCGCGGTCAACAGCCCGGCGCCCGACGCCGGGCGCGGACTGGAAGTGGACAAGCTCAGCCGCGAGGCCTTCGATGCCTTCTGGGCCGGCGGCGTGACCCCGATCCTCGCCAAGCTCGGCCCGCTGGTGGGTCAGTCGCTCAAGCATTGCCTCATCGACAGCTACGAGGTCGGTTGCAACAACTGGACGCCGCGCTTCCGCGAGGAGTTCATGAAGCGCCGCGGCTATGATCCCATCCCCTTCCTGCCGGTGCTGGGTGGACATTACGTTGACGGCGGGGAGATCACCGAGCGTTTTCTGTGGGACTTCCGCCGCACCATCGGCGATCTGTTTTTCGAGAATTACTACGGCTACTTCAGCGACCTGTGCCGGAAGAACGGCCTGTTGGCGTCCATGGAACCTTATGACGGTCCCTTTGAATGCCTGCAGGTCGGCGCCAAGGCCGACATCCTGATGGGTGAGTTCTGGGCGGCGCCCAATGCCGGCGAGTCCAGCTCGGTCAAGCTGGCGGCCTCCGCCGCTCATACCCATGGCATCCGCATCGTCGGCGCGGAATCGTTTACCGCCGATCAGAAGAACGGCAAGTGGCTGAACCATCCGGGATCGCTCAAGGCGCTGGGCGACCTGCAATGGTGCGCCGGCATCAACCGTTTCATCCTGCACTGTTATGCGCACCAGCCGTGGCTGGACAAGGTCCCCGGCATGACCATGGGCCGGTGGGGGACGCACTTCGGCCGCAACAACACCTGGTGGGAACAATCCCGGGCCTGGCTGGCCTACATTGCACGCGGCCAGTCCCTGTTGCAGAAGGGACAACCTGTGGCGGATGTGCTGTTCTTCGGCGGCGAAGCGGCGCCCAATGGCGGCGTGCACCGCGGCGACCTCAAGGCCCGGGGCTACGACTACGATGCGGCCGGCACCGACCTCATGCCGGCGCTGAAGGTTCGCGACGGTCGCATCGTTACGCCGTGCGGCACCAGCTACCGCCTGCTGGTTCTACCCAACACCACCTGGATGACCCCGGCCCTGGCGCGCATCGTACGCGACCTGGTGAAACAAGGTGCCACAGTCTTGGGCCCCAAGCCGCAGAAATCGCCGAGTCTTGCGGACTTCCCTGCATGCGATGCCGAGGTGCGTACGATCGCCGACGAGATCTGGGGACAGGACCAGGGCGGCCACACGTTTGGCAAAGGTCGCGTCATCGCAGGGCAGGATGTCGGGGCGGCGCTCGCCAAGCTGGCGCTGGCCCCGGACTGCGTGACGGCCGGTGCTGGCACGCCTCTGTCGTTCATCCACCGCCGCATCGGCGCCGCCGAGGTCTACCTGGTCGCCAACCGAGAAGCGCAGCCGCGCCGTGCCGTCTGCACCTTCCGCGTCGCCGGCCGCCAGCCGGAGTTATGGGATGCCGAGCATGGAACCATCACCGCGGCCTCCCGCTGGACCTGCGAGGAGGGTCGTACCCGTGTAACCCTTGACCTGGAGCAGTCCGGCTCGGTCTTCGTGGTCTTCCGCCGTCCGGTTACGGTGACCGCGTCCAGGGTGCAATCCTTCACCGCGCCGCCGGCCCGCGCGCCGTATCATACGCCGGTGCTGGAGATTCTCTCGGCACAGTACGGCACGTTGTCCGCCGGACCCGGCCTGGCTGACGTCACCGAGCCCTTGCGGCGTTTGATGCACGACAACCGCCTGGAAACGATTGACTATCGCGATATCGCCGGCGATCCAGCTCCGAATATCGAGAAGCAGATGCGGGTCATTTACACCGTCGGAGCGAAAACCAACACGGTGACCGTGACGGAGCACCAGATCCTGCAATTGCCGCAACCGGCGGATGACGCCGGCGACTTGCGCATCGTGCGCGCCATCTACGGCAGCCCGCTCCCCGAGCAGGTTGAGCAGCTTCCGCGCACGATGATGGATGTCACCGCCAGTGTGCGGCAGAAGATCCATGACGGGCAACTGGCGGTGCGAGTCAATACTGACCTGGCCGGCGTTGATCCTGCGCCCCAGCAACGCAAAACGCTCTGGGTGCAGTACGTCCTCGACGGTGTGGCCGGCAGCCTGGTGCTGGACGAAGGCCATGAACTGCGTCTGCCCGAGGAGCAGGTCGGCTACCTGCCGCCCGCGCCGACGTTGGCGGTCACCGCCGCCGGCACCGTGTTGCGGGCCTGGGATGCGGGCCGCTATGGTTTGAAGCTCAGCAAGGGCGGTGAAGAAGTCGTCACAGTGGCCGATCTGCCCGAACCGCTGGCGGTCGCCGGTCCCTGGGAAGTCTCCTTCCAACCCGGTCGCGGGGCGCCGGCGCAGGCCGTCTTCGATAAGTTGATCTCCTGGCCCGAGCATCCGGACGCCGGCATCAAGTACTTTTCCGGCACCGCCACCTATCGGAAGGTCTTTGACCTTCCGCCAGAATTCAGCCTCACATCCCGTATTTTCCTCGACCTGGGGCGGGTGCAGGTGATCGCCGAAGTGCGGCTCAACGGCCAAAATCTGGGCATCTTGTGGAAGGCGCCGTATCGCGTCGCTCTGGGCGCCGCGGCCAAGGCGGGTAAAAACCAGTTGGAGATCGAGGTCACCAACCTGTGGCCCAATCGGCTCATCGGCGATGAGCAATGGCCGGCGGACGTCGAGTGGGCCGGCTTACCGCTCAAGTGCTGGCCGGACTGGATGCTGAAAGGTTTGCCCCGGCCGGTGCCGGAGCGCGTGACCTTCACCACCTGGCATCACTGGCGGAAAGATTCGCCGCTCTTGCCGTCGGGACTACTCGGACCGGTGATGCTGCGTCCGCTGGCCGTGGTGCCGGTGCCGTAGCTTAGGTATGAACCTGATTCAGAAGTTGAGAGCACTACGAAACACGCGAAATGCGCGAAAAATACTGATGATCGATCAGATTAAAACATTGTTTATCCAGCTTTCACCAAATGGTGAAGGGTCGATTGGGTGCAAGAACTCTTTCAATCCTTTGGATTGCAGGAACTCCCTTTCGTGAATTTCGCGTGTTTCGTAGTTGATCGATTCTCTTTGCAGGATGAACGGAACCCCGACATTTTCAGTCTGATCGTAGCCAAAGACCAAGGATAAAGAAATGAATCTCCATGGAACACCTGGTGGGAGCTGGTGGGCCATGATGGTTGTTGCGGCAACCGTGGCCGGGGCGGCTGAAGCCCCGTTCCGCGGCTCGCTCAGCCGGGTGCCGGCGCAGCGCTGGGAAGACGCGTTTGTCACCGGCAACGGCCGTATGGGCGCGCTGTGGTTTGGCCCTCCCGCCAACGAGACGCTGGTGGCCAATCATGGCCGGCTGTTCCTGCCGCTCGGCAACCGCGAGATCGTGCCCGACATGGCGCAATATGTGCCGGAGATGCGGCGGATCAGCCGGGCCCAAGGGTATTACCCCAAAACCGAGATGATGGATTTCCTGCGCGGCAAGGCGCAGGAACAGGGTTATCCCGGCAGTATTCCGACGGATCCGTTCCATCCCGGCTTATTCGTGAACATCCGCCAGCCTCCCGTGGGCGCGGTCACGGACTACGAGCGCACAGAGGACTTCCAGACCGGCGAGGTCTGTGTCCGTTGGCGCGACACGCGGGGCCCATTCCAGCGCCGGCTGTTCGTCTCGCGCACCGCGAATCTTATCGTGCTTTCCATAACCGGCCCCGCGCCGTGCGCGTTGGAGTTCCCGGCCGTCAATCATCCGCTCATCCAGTCGCAGCAACAGACCGCGCCGGATGGGGTGACGTATCACAACGTCTACGCCAAGGGCAAGGGCGGCTATGACGCCGCCGTGCGCATCGTCCGCGCGGATGAAGGCCGGCAGGTCCTGCTGCTTATCCGCATCGTGCCGTGGAAAACGCCGCTGCCGAAGGAGCGCAGCGAGGCGTGGGCCTATTCGCCGGATAACCCCGACTTCCAACGTCCCGGCATCTTCCAGCCCGCACCGGCCCTGGCGGACAGTTCCGTCGTGGCCTATCGCACGGCCGATGATGCCCAGGCGTTGTTGCCGCAGGTACAGCAGTCGCTGGCCGGGGTGCGGGCCGGTTACGCCGCCCTGTTGGCGCCGCACGCGCAGGCGCACGGCGCGTTGTTCAACCGCGTGACGCTCGCGCTCGGCGGCGGCGCGGACCGGGCGCGGCCGACCGAGGAGTTGCTCGACCTGGCCGGGAAAGAAAATCGGTTGCCGCCCGCGTTGATGGAGAAGATGTACGACGCGGGCCGCTACATGTTCATTTGTGCGGCCGGCGAATTGCCGCCGAATTTGCAGGGCCTCTGGACCGGTTCGTGGACCCCGGCGTGGTCGGGCGACTTCACGCTCGACACCAACCTCCAGGCCGCCATGGCGGCCGCGTGCAGCGCGAACCTGGCCGACTTGATGGAAGGCTACTTCCGCCTGATCGAGAGTTTCTATCCCGAGTGGCGGCTCAACGCCCGGCGGACCTACGGCTGCCGTGGTTTCTTCAGCGGTCCGCGTGCGTCCAACTCCGGCCTGCACCTGCACTGGGGCTATTGGGACCTCCTCTTCTGGACCGCCGGCAGTGGTTGGCTGGCCAGCTTTTTCACCGACTACGCCGACTACACGGGCGACGGGGCGTTTCTTGCGCAACGCTGCATACCGCTGCTCAAGGGGGTTGCGGCCTTCTACGAGGACTTCCTCACCGAGACCGACCAGGACGGCCGGGTGACGTTCATCCCGTCCTACAATCCTGAAACCGGCTGCGGTATCAACGCGACGATGGACATCGCCGTCGCCCGCGGAGTGTTGACCGAGCTCATCGCCGCCTGCCGGGCGTTAAAGGTGGAAGGCAAGAACATCCCGAAGTGGGCAGCGCTGCTGGCGAAACTGCCCGCGTATCCGATCAACCAGCGCGGCGAACTGCCGGAGTGGCCGACCGGCGCCTGCGAGGCCGGCCACCGGCACCACTCGCAGCTTTATCCCTGCTTCCAGAGCTTCGATCCGCTGTTTGAGACGGACGCCGGGCTGCGCCAGGCGGCGCAGGCGACCGTGCGCGCGAAGATTGCCGGCAGCGACGGCGGCGGCGAACAGTCTTCGTTCGGCCGCATCCAGGCCGGTGTGGCGGCGGCGTACCTCGGCCTGCCGGAGGAGGCGTATGGCCGGTTGAAGGTGATGGCCGTGAAACGTTCGATGCTTCCAAGCCTCATCACTTCGCACGAACCCAACGCCGAGATCTTCAACACGGACGGCAACGGCGGCATCCCGCAGGTGGTCAATACGATGCTCCTGTTCAGCCGTCCGGATCAGATCACCTTGCTGCCCGCGCTGCCGGCGGCATGGTCGAACGGCAAAGTGACCGGCCTGCGCGCGCGCGGCGGGTTCACGGTGGACATCGAATGGCAGGCCGGGAAGGTGACGCAGTACCGCATCACTGCGCCGCAACCGCGCGACATCAAGGTGCGCGTGAACGGGGAAGTGAAAACCGTCCGCGCTTCGCGGAAATCATGAGAAAATGCGCGATTTACTTGGTGGCTTTCCTGGCGCTGGGCGTCGCCGGCGGGCAAAACACGCCCACGCCGGCCGGCGGCAAGCCCGGCTTGGACGAATTGAAGAAACAGTTTGAGACGACCTTCAATGAGTTGCAGCGTCAGGAACGTGAAACCGCCAAGCTGCTTCAGCAGCGCTACCTCGCCGGCCTGAGCGCGCTGGAAGAGTCGCTGCAGTCCGCCGGCGGCCAGTTGTCGGCCGTGCTCGCCGTGCGCGCGGAAAAAGAACGGTTCGAACAGTCCGGCGACATTCCCGACCGCGCCTTGGCCGACCGTGTTCCGGCGCTGAGGAAGCTGCAGGATGCCTGGCGCGCGCAGACCGCCGCCGTGCCGCGGGAGCAGGCGCAAAAGCTCGTCGCCGCCAGCGAACGCTACCTCCAGAGCCTGGCGCTGCTGCAAAAGGATCTGTCGGCCCGGAACGACGCGCGTGGCGTGGCCGAGGTGAACGCGGAAAAAGAGCGCTTGCTGGGTAACAACCGGTTGCGCGAAGCCCTGGCCCTGCTCCAGGCGTCGGCCCCCGCGGCCCCCCAAAGAGGTACGGCCACGCAAAAGCCGCCGGAGAAAGGGCTGGTCCTGTACTTCTCGTTCGATCGGGATGAGGGCGGCAAAGTGACGGACAAGAGTGGAAAAGGGAACCATGGCACGGTTCTGGGCGCCCGCTACACGCCTAAAGGTAAGAAAGGCGGCGCTTACAGTCTCAGCGGGAGCAACGATCACATCACCGTCCCCAACAGCGGCAGCCTGGAGATTCGGGACCATCTTACGCTCGCCGTGTGGGTCAACCTCGCGTCACTGGGTCCCGGCGGGTACGCCAACGAGCACGGCTACATCATCAACAAGGGCGATGACGCCTGGTGGAACCCCACCTTCTGCCTGGGGTACAGTAAGGGCGGCGAACCGCTGTTCCATGTTGGCAATGCCACCGATCCGCAGCGGGGCGGCGGCAAGAGCGCCGTGGGCGCCACCAAGCTGAAGCCCGGCACATGGTATCACCTGGCCGGTGTTTACGACGGCGCCACGGTAAAGCTCTACGTGAACGGACATCTCGAGCAGATGGAAAAATATTCGGGCCGGCTCCGTGCCGACCGGGCGCCGGTACACCTGGGCGGGGGCAAGTTGTTCGGCGTTGACTGGGGGAACCATTTCACTGTCCACGGGGTGGTGGACGAGGTGATGATCTTCGATCGTGCGTTGACGGAGCGCGAGGTCAAGCAGCTTTACGACGTTCAGAAGTGACGGGAGCCGGATGTTTTCCGCCGGCGGCGGGCGGCGGCAAACTCCGGCGCCTCCTTGATGCAGGTGCCGAGGACGCGGAAGGATTCACGGAAGTACTTCCACGCTTCGCTGCGGAGTTTCGCCGGCTCGGCGCCGACGTCCGTCCAGCCGGGCGTCGTGAGATCGTCCGGCGGCAGCACGCAGGCATCCCAGTTCTGGAACAGGCGCCCCCACGGGCTGCGCAGGATGTCGCGAATATAGGCCTGGTGCGTGGGATACCAGAAGGTGTCGTGGTAGAGCACGCTGGCGATATAGGCCCAGGGCGCCAGGATGGTCTTCAGCGACCACTCGATCGGCTTCTTGAGCGGGCCCCAGTAGATGTGATGCTGCATCCGGCTGGCGAAGGTCATCTTGTTGTACGGGCCGGTGAAGTGCCAGTTTTGCGCCGCGGCGTCCTCGTCGCCGGCGATCCGGATATCGCGCGGATCGCCGCAGCCGAGACCGAGGTCGTGCGCCAGCCGGATGAACTTGATATCGCGCAGCGGGTCGAACCCCATCAGCTTGGCGGCCACCGCGTCAATGGCCACCTGGTCGCTGCTGGCGAGCAACACGTTCTTGACGTGCGGGATCATGCAACGCGGGCCGGGTCCGTCGCCGGCGAAGGTGCCGTCCATCATGGCGAACAGGCCGCTGTGGATTTTCTTCTGGATCATCAGCAGGTCCACCAGCGTTTCGTGGATCACCGGATGCGTCCAGTGCCGGCGCTCGTTGAGCAGCCCGCCGAAGGCGTTTTTCATTGCGCCGGTGGTGGTGGTGAAGACGTGGGTCTTGACCGTCGGCAGGTGCAGGATATTCTCGCCGATGAAGCGCTTCGGGATCAGGAAACCGTCGGGATAGACCTGGTTCAGGCACAGGAATTTATCGGCCAGGCCGCCGACCGCCTCGCGCACGTTGATCCAGTCCTCGCCCTCGTAGAGGTGGACGTTGCGCAGGCCGTGGTTCCGGATGACGTTGATCTGCTTGTTCTCGCGCTCGCCGAGGTGGGCGTCAATCACCACCGTGCGGTTGTGGCAGCCGTGGATTTTCGCCGGATCGTAGCCGTCCCGCTTCATGGCGCGGATGACGCCGTCAAGCTGCCACGGCGTGGTGGAACTGCCGGGGTAGAAGAAATGCCAGGAGATGTTGATCTTGAGGGCCGTGTCCTTGTCCTTGGGCAGCGCCGCCTGGTAGCCGGCCAGGTTCAGCAGGCGATGCGTGTCCGCCAGCACGGTGGCGGGCGCGGTTTGGACGACGGCGACAGTGGCTTTGCTCATGTTGAATTCCGATGGGGAAATATAGCCCATTCCGCGGCGCGGCACAATCGCAGAGGGACCGGAGGAAGAAATTAACCACAGAGATCGCAGAGGTCGGAGGAGGACACGGAGGGGGCGGAGGATTTATGAAAGGACGGAGAGGAAATTAACGCCAAGGCGCCAAGGGCAGCGGAAGACGCAGAGCAGAAGGAGGAATTTGATCACAGAGGTCACAGCGTGGCAGAGCCGCAACCAAAGAATAGGATTTGCCACGAAAGAACCTGAAAGTCCTCCCCTGGGAGGAACAAAGATCGCAAAACTGAAAGTCCTCCGTATGGAGGAATGAAGATCGTTTATCGGCGGCCAGCCTTCCGATCTTTGCGTTCCTTGCGATCTTTTGCGGCTAAAACATCCGGGTTTTCTTCCACAGGTTTTCAGAACGCCGAAATATTTCTACGCTAAAATGCGGCGATTATTTTAGGTTAGTGGCACAGATTACGCAGATTTTCAGCATGTTTGGAGGGGCATGAGCTGTCACAACCGACTTCGCGCCCTCCTGAACGAAGGGCTTTCAGTCCTACCAAGGGAAGGACTTTCAGCTTGGCGGCTCCTCCCCAGGTAGGACTTTCAGCTTGGCGGCTTGGCGGTTAAAATCCTTCCCCGAAAGAAAAGATTTTGAACATTAGCAGCGCCAAGGTCAGCGGAAGTCCGGCGGAAGACACCGAGGGTAACGGTCGTTATTTCCACGACCGGATATGCGTCGGATCGTTCGGATCGGGGTGGGCGGTCTTGTTGGGCCCCCAGGACCAGACCGCCACAGTGCGGTTGCTCAGGGTCTCACCATCCGCATGGACAACGAGGTTGCTGGATCGATAATCCACGGCAATTTGATACAGGTTGCCCCATGGATCGTAAAAGGCACCCGCCACGCCCCGTCCGCCTGTCGCGGTCACGGTATTGGTTCCCAGTCTTTTCTCGTCGACGTCCAGATAAACGAACGCCCGGTGATTGGCGTCGGCGTTGGTGTTGAGGCCGCGCAGAATATCCGTCAGGGTGGCGTCCATCTGCCCGGCGCCGGTGGATTGCAGGCGGCAAGACCCGTATTCGGGGAACTTGTTATAGTCACTCAGGTAAACCCGGAGCGCGTTCTCAATCGCCTTGACCTCGGATTTGGCTTGGGTTTCTTCTGCCTTGTGGATGGATATTATCGCATGGGGTTCTATCGCCAGGAAGATCAGCACCATAAAGCTCGCAATCACGGCACCCACCACAACCGCACGGTAAATGAGGCTTTTCTTCATCGCCATCCATCCTTACAGCCACTTGTGGAAGGATAAACCCAGCGGGGCGGATGGCAAGCGTTGAATTGGCTCATCACAACAAATGGCTCTTCCGGGATTAGCATGGGATATTCTATTATGGAACGCGGCATGATCGACAGTGGAGCGGGAGACGACTAAGCAAATCGAGTAAGTGTAAGCGACGAAGTGTGAGGGACTAAGAGTGGACGACGAAGTGTGTGGGGGCGTGGGTTTATGGCACACCTTTTTGGTCTTGAGATGTTGAAAGTATATCAGAAGGGCATGGATTTTGTGGCGATCCGCAGAGCCTTGATGGTTGCTTCTCGTAACACTTAGTCTCACACTTAGTTGGCTACGCTTAGTCGAGGGCTTCGCTTTACATTCACGTAACAAAGTATTCACACGGAAAACCCGGAAGGGCCCTTTCTTCTTTATCAATTCCTGAGTTCCAAGCGACAAGTCCGAAGGGAGGCGGAAGAATTCAGGCTGCCGGAATGTTTACACATTCCGCTCCGGGAGGACGGTGCGGCGGTGCGGGGCTCAGATCCGCGGCAGGTCGGGGCCGCCCTTGGTCGGGAGGCTGGTCCGGCCCATAAGCTGCGCATCCACGGCGCGGGCGGCCTCGCGGCCCTCGGCGATCGCCCAGACGACCAGGGATTGGCCGCGGTGCATATCGCCGGCGGCGAAGACGTTCGGTAAATTGGTGCGATAGTTGGCGTCGGTCTTGACGTTGCCAGCCTGATCCAGTTCCACGCCCAGTTGCTGGAGCAGCAGGTTGGGCTCGGGGCCGGTGAAGCCGAGGGCTAGCAGCACGAGGTCGGCCAGCCATTCATGTTCCGTGCCGGGCACGGGGCGCAGCTCCGGCGGCCGGCCGGCAATCATTTCCACCGTGGCGGTGGTCAGGCTCCGCACCCGGCCCTCCGCGCCGTTGAAGCGCTGGGTGGCAATGCACCAGAACCGGTCCGCGCCTTCCTCGTGCGAGCTGCTGCTGCGCAGCCGCATGGGCCAGTAGGGCCAGGGCTGGTGCGCGGGCCGGTGCTTGCCGGGCATGGGGAACAGCTCGAAGTTGGTGATCGAGCGGGCGTCCTGCCGGCGCGCCGTGCCGATGCAGTCGCTGCCGGTGTCACCGCCGCCGATGACGATGACGTGCTTGTCCTTGGCGGAAATCGGTTGCGCGGCCGGCCGGCCGGCGACCGCCTGGTTCTGCTGCTGGAGCAACTCCATGGCGAAGTGAATGCCGTCCAGCTCGCGGCCGGGGACGTTGAGGTCGCGCGGCTGGGTAGACCCGCCGCACAGCACGACGGCGTCGTACGGCTGCAGTTCGTCCGCCGGCACGTTGCGGCCGAGCCAGGCACCGGTCCGGAAGACGATGCCTTCCTGCTCCAGGATGCGAAGTCGGCGGTCGAGCACGGTCTTTTCCAACTTGAAATCCGGAATGCCGTAGCGCAGCAGGCCGCCGGCGTGGTCGGCGCGCTCGTAGACGGTGACGCTGTGGCCGGCGCGGTTGAGCTGCTGGGCGCAGGCCAGGCCGGCGGGGCCGGACCCGACCACGGCGACCTTCTTGCCTGTGCGCTGCGCCGGCGGCTCGGCCACGACCCAGCCGTTGGCAAAGGCTTTTTCGATGATGGTCTTCTCGATCTGCTCGTTGGTGACGGCGGCATCGTACAACCCCAATACGCAGGCTTCCTCGCAGGGAGCGGGGCAGAGGCGACCGGTGAATTCGGGGAAGTTGTTCGTGGCCGCCAGGCGCTCGTAGGCTTCGCGCCACCGGTTCTTGTAGGCCAGGTCGTTCCAATCGGGGATGAGGTTGCCCAGCGGGCAGGCGCTGTGGCAGAACGGCACGCCGCAGTCCATACAGCGGGCGGCCTGCTGGCGCAGCTTGTCCTCCGGGAAGTCCGCCGGGGTTTCACGGAAATCGCGGACGCGCTCCGCCACCGGCCGGGACTTGGGCGTCTCGCGGGGGATTTCTTTGAAGCCGGTAATTTTTCCCATGGCGTGCTCCTCGCGGCTCAGCCGGCGCCCGTAAAGACCGGTTTGGCCGCCAGCAATTGCAGGGCGCGCTTGTAGTCGGTGGGCATGATCTTGACGAACAGGCGGCGCTGGGTCTCCCATTGCTCCAGGACGCGTCGGCCCACGGTGCTATCCGTGTACTGCACGTGCCGCTCGATCAGGCCGCGGACCTCGGCGACCTCGTCGGGCTGGACGAGTTCCTCGAAGCCCACCATTTCGGTGTTGCAGCGGACCGTCTTGAAATCGCCCCGTTCGTCCAGCACGTAGGCCATGCCGCCGCTCATGCCGGCCGCGAAGTTGCGGCCGGTGCGGCCCAGCACCACAACCCGGCCGCCGGTCATGTACTCGCAGCCGTGGTCGCCCACGCCCTCGACCACCGCCCGCGCGCCGCTGTTACGGACGGCGAAACGCTCGCCAGCGAGGCCGCGGATGTAGGCCTCGCCGCTGGTGGCGCCGTAGAGCGCCACGTTGCCGATCAGGACGTTTTCCTCGGCCCGAAAGGTGGACGCGCGCGGCGGAAAAATGACCAGCTTGGCGCCGGACAGCCCCTTGCCGAAATAATCGTTGGCGTCGCCCTCCACGGTGATCGTCAGGCCGCGCGCGCCGAAGGCGCAGAAACTCTGGCCCGCCGAGCCGACGCAGTGGACGCGGATCGTGTCCTCCGGCAGCCCGGCCTCGCCATAGCGGCGGGAGATTTCCGAGCTGAGCATGGTGCCGACGGTGCGATGGACGTTGCGGATGGGCAGGGGGATGTCCACCGGTTGGCCGTAGGCCAGGGCCGGCTTGGCCTGTGCGATCAACTGGTGGTCGAGCGCCCGCTCCAGCCCGTGCTCCTGCGGGTGCAGCCGGTGTGTGCCCACCGTGTCCGGCACCGCGGGACAAGTCAGGATGCGGCTGAGATCCAGCCCGTGGAACGCCTCCGACGGCAGGTCCGTCCGCCGGCGCAGCCGCTCGGCGTGGCCGACCATCTCGTCCACGGTGCGGAAGCCCAGGCGCGCCATGATGCCGCGCAGCTCCTCGGCGACGAAGCGGAAGAAATTGATCACGAAGTCCGGCTGGCCGGTGAACTTCTTGCGCAGCTCCGGATCTTGGGTGGCGATGCCCACGGGGCAGGTGTTCAGGTGGCAGACGCGCATCATCACGCAGCCCAGCGTGATCAGCGGCGCCGTGGAGAAACCAAACTCCTCCGCGCCCAGCAGGATCGCGACGGCCACGTCGCGGCCGGTCATCAGCTTGCCGTCCACCTCGACGAGAATGCGGCTGCGCAGATCGTTCAGGACCAGCGTCTGGTGCGTCTCCGCCAGGCCGAGTTCCCACGGCAGGCCGGCATGCTTGAGCGCGGTCTCCGGCGCGGCGCCGGTGCCGCCGTCCCAGCCGCTGATCAGCACGACGTCCGCCTTGCCCTTGGCGACGCCGGCGGCGACCGTGCCGACGCCGACTTCGGAGACCAGCTTGACGCTGATGCGCGCGCCGGCGTTGGCGTTCTTCAGGTCATGGATCAGTTGCGCCAGGTCTTCGATCGAATAGATGTCATGGTGCGGCGGCGGCGAAATGAGCTGGACGTAGGGCGTGGCGTGCCGCGTTTTCGCGATCCACGGCAGCACCTTCTCGCCGGGCAACTGTCCGCCCTCGCCGGGCTTGGCGCCCTGCGCCATCTTGATCTGCAGCTCCAGCGCGTTGACCAGGTAATTGCTGGTGACGCCGAAGCGGCCGGAGGCGACCTGCTTGATCGCGCTGCGCCGCCAACTGCCGTCGGGATTGGGCCGGAACCGCTCCGGATCCTCGCCGCCCTCGCCGCTGTTGCTCTTGCCGCCGAGGCGGTTCATGGCGACGGCCAGGGTCTCGTGCGCCTCCTGGCTGATCGAGCCGTACGACATCGCGCCGGTTTTGAAGCGTTTGACGATTTCGGTCCAAGGCTCGACGTCCGCCAGGGGGAGTGGCGTCGGGGCCGGCGCGAACTCGAGCAGTCCCCGCAGATTGCATTGGCGCGCATCGTCCAGGCGGAGCAGGGCGCTGTACTCCGCATAGGCGGCGGCATCGTTAAGCCGCGTGGCTTGCTGCAACTTGGCGATGGTCAGCGGATTGAACAGATGGTATTCGCCGTCGCGCCGCCACTGGTGCCGGCCGCCGGCCTCCAGCACGGGCACCTCGCCGGCGACCCGGAGGCGGAACGCGCGCGCGTGCCGCTGCCGCACCGCCTGCGCGAGGTCCGCCAGGCCCAGCCCCGCGACCCGCGAGGCGGTGCCGTTGAAGAAGCGCTCGATGACCTGGCTGTTCAGCCCCACGGCCTCGAAGATCTGCGCGCTCCGGTAGCTCTGGAGCGTGGAGATGCCCATCTTGGACATCACCTTGAGCAGGCCCTTGCACACCGCCTGCTGGTAATTCTGCTGCGCGGTATGCGCGTCCACGTCGGCGACCAGGTTGCGCCAGAACAGGTCGTCCACGGTCTCCAGCGCCAGGTAGGGATGAATCGCGCTGGCGCCATAGCCCAGCAGGACGGCGTAATGGTGCACCTCGCGCGGCTCGCCGCTTTCGACGATCAGGCTGCACCGCGTGCGCCGGCCGCAGCGGATGAGATGATGGTGCACGCCGGCGGTGGCGAGCAGGGCCGGCAGCGGCGCGCACCGGCTGTCCGCCGCGCGGTCGGACAGGATCAGCAGGCTGGCGCCGTTGTCCAGCGCCCGCTCGGCCGCGGCGCAGAGCGCCTGCAGGGCCGCGTCCATCCCGTCGCCGCCGCCGGCCGGATCGAACAGCATCGGCAGGGTGATCGCCCGCAACCCGGGGCGGTCGAGCGCCCGCAGCTTGTCCATGTCCGCGGCGCTCAGCAGCGGGTGCTCGAGGCGCACCCGGCGCGCGTGCTCCGGCGTCTCCGCCAGCAGGTCCTGCTCCGCGCCGAGGTTGGTGATGAGCGACGTGACCAGCTCCTCGCGGATCGCGTCCAGCGGCGGATTGGTCACCTGGGCGAAGAGCTGATGGAAAAAGTTGTACAGCAACTGGGGCTGCTGCGAGAGCACCGCCAGCGGGATGTCGGTGCCCATGGAGCCGACGGGTTCAAGGCCTTTCTGCGCCATCGGGCCGATGTGGATTTTCAGATCCTCGAGGGTGTAGCCGAACAATTGCTGCCGCGTAAGCAGCGACAGGTCCGACGGGCTGGGCGCCGGCGGGGCGTCCGGCAGCGCGCCCAGCGGCACGAGGTTGGCTTTGAGCCAGGCGCGGTACGGCTGGCGGGCGCAGATGCCGGCCTTGATCTCCTCGTCGTCCACGATACGGCCCTGCTTCGTGTCCACCAGAAACATGCGGCCCGGCTGAAGCCGCCCCTTATAGAGGACGTTTTCCGGGGCCACCGGCAGCACGCCGGTCTCCGACGCCATGATCACAAAGCCGTCCTTGGTCACCGTGTAGCGCGACGGCCGCAGGCCGTTGCGGTCCAGGACCGCGCCGATGACCTCGCCGTCGGTGAACGGAATCGAGGCCGGGCCGTCCCAGGGTTCCATCAGGCAGGAGTGGTACTCGTAAAACGCCTGCTTGGCGTCGCTCATCGTCTGGTGGTGCTGCCACGCCTCCGGGATGAGCATCATGATCGCATGCGGCAGCGAGCGGCCGGCGTGGTACAGCAGTTCCACGGCGTTGTCGAGAATCGCGGAGTCGCTCGCGCCGGGCGTGAGGACCGGCCGCAGCTTGGCAATGTCGTCGCCGAAGAGCGGCGAGCGAAACAACATCTGCCGCGCGTTCATCCAGTTGACATTGCCCCGGAGGGTATTGATCTCGCCGTTGTGGCAGAGAAAGCGGAACGGCTGGGCAAGGTCCCACGTCGGGAAGGTGTTCGTGCTGTAGCGCTGATGCACCAGCGCCAGCCCGCTGGCCAGTTCCGGGTCGGTCAGATCGGTGAAAAACGGCTCGATCTGGTCGGCCTGCAGCAACCCCTTGTACACCAGGGTCCGGCTGGAGAGGCTGGGGATGTGGAAGTAGCCCTGCTCCGGCAGGCCGGATTCGCGGACCTGCCGTTCGATGCTTTTGCGGATGACCAGCAGTTTGCGTTCGAACACTGCGGCATCGGCCAGGCCCCGGCCCTGGCCGATGAAAATCTGGCGGATCACCGGTTCGACCTGCCGGGCGAGGTCGCCGATGACCGCGTTGTTCACGGGCACGTCGCGCCAGCCCAGCACGACCTGGCCCTCGCGCCGGACGAGCGCCTCGAACCAGTCCACCACGGACTGGCGCTGGGCCGGATCACGCGGCAGGAAAACAAGCCCGGCGGCATACGCCCGCGGCGGCGGCAGGTGGAGGCCCGCCGCCCCGGCTGCCTTGCGGAGGAACCGATCCGGCATTTGCAGCAGGATCCCCGCGCCGTCCCCTGTCTTCTCGTCGCTCCCGCTGGCGCCGCGGTGGGCCAGATTGACCAAAATTTGCAGGGCATTATGGACCAGTTCGTGGGACGGCTGACCCTTCAGGTGGCAGAGCATACCCACGCCGCAGGCGTCGCGCTCCAGCGCCGGGTCATACAGGCCGCACGGATCGGCCTGCGGTCCGGCGCGGCAGACGCGGGCGAGGGCGGAAGAGCACGACCTGCCGTGCGACGGTAGTCCGACCTTGGACGCGTTCACCGCGCGGTCGTCGCAGGATGGGGCCACGTTGCTATAAGGGTGCTGGGATGACGGGTGAGCGCGCATCAGGCTCCCGTGTTCAGGTTTTTTCCAAGTCTTTCTTGTGGTGCTCTTCCATGACCGGCGCCGGATACTTGCCGCTATAACAGCCGGTGCAGAAATCACCGGGCTGCTCGAAGGCCGAGAGCAAGCCCGCAAGGCTGACGTAGGCGAGGCTGTCGGCTTGGATGTAGTTCCGGATTTCCTCCAGGTTGCGCTCGGCGGCGATCAGCTCGGAGCTGGAGGGAAAATCGATGCCGAAGAAGCAGGGGTGCCGCACGGGAGGGCAGGAGACCCGCATGTGGACTTCCTTGGCGCCGGCTTTGCGCAGGGCGTTGATGCGCCGCCGGCAGGTGGAGCCGCGGACGATGGAATCGTCCACCACCACGACGCGTTTGTCGCGGACCACGCCGGGCACAATGGCCAGCTTGAGGTCAATGCTGTCATGCCGTTGCGCCATTTCCGGCATGATGAACGTGCGGCCGATATAATGGTTGCGGATGAAACCGTAGTCCATGGGGACGCTGCTGGCCAGGGAAAACCCCAGCGCGGCTTCGTTGCCGCTGTCGGGCACCGGCATGACCAGGTCGGCGGCGACCGGGTGCTCCAGGGCGAGCCGCCGGCCCAGCTTGATGCGCGTCTCGTGGACATTCTGTCCGAACACGATGCTGTCGGGCCGGGCGAAATACACGTGCTCGAAGATGCATTGGCCCAGCGGGCCGGAGACCGGTTCGCAGAAGGTGCTGCTGCGGATGCCCTTTTCGTCCACCGTCACGAGTTCGCCGGGGAGCACGTCGCGCTCGTGCGTCGCGCCCACCTGATCCAGCGCGCAGGTCTCGCTGGCGAAGACGTAGCCCTGGCCGAGGCGGCCGATGGACAGCGGCCGGAAACCGTAGCGGTCGCGCGCGCCCAGGACGCCGTGCGGGGTCATGATCAGAAAGGAAAAAGCGCCCTCCAACTCGCTCAAGGCCCGTTCCACCCGCCGATTGCGCGTGCGGTACATGGGGTCGGCAATCAGATGCATGAGGATTTCGCTGTCGGTGCTGGTCTGAAAGATCGCGCCCGCCTCCTGATAGGCCTGGCGCATACGCCGGGCGTTCGTCAGGTTGCCGTTGTGCGCCAGGGCCCACAGGCCGTCCAGGCACTCGAACACGATGGGTTGCACGTTTTGCGGGCGCGAGGAGCCCGTGGTGGAATAGCGCACGTGCCCGATGCCCAGATGGCCCGGCAGCGCGGTGGGCGGGCGCACGGTAAAGACTTCGCTCAGCAAGCCTTCACCCTTGGTGGAAGACACCTTGGTCCCATCGCTGGTGGTGATGCCGGCCCCCTCCTGCCCGCGATGCTGGAGCGCGAACAGCCCCGTGTAAATCACCTGCGCGGCGTTCGGCACTCCAAAGACGCCAAACAGTCCGCAATTTTCCCGCGGCTTTTCATCATGTATTTCGTTGTTCATGCCCATACAGTACCCCAGTCTAACTCCGCTGGCAAACTGTTTACGGCACAGCTTAAATCATTCCACGTTTCACTAATATATATGTAAGACATTCAATTACAACAGTTAGAATATTACTTCCTTTCCATCGAAGTTTCAATAATGCAATACTGCTGATTGTATGTATACAATAATGTAACTTGCGCGACATGATCAAGCTACAGGCAAGTCCCGCACGGAAACGGTTGTCCCGGCTTGTCTGGCGCTGGGAGCTGTGTTATACAGTGACGTGGCGGGGCTGTCCCATGAATCCGATTGAGACGATAAAAAAATATCTCCGTGACCGCATGGGCTTGATGCCCGAGCAGACGGGGTATCCCTTTGTCACCATTTCCCGCGAGGCTGGCGCCGGCGGCCATACGCTGGCCCGCGAAATCATCCGGCGCTTGCCGGAGGTGATCACGGAGGAGTGGGGGCGTGGCTGGGAGGTTTTTGACTACCGGTTATGCCTGCTGGTGGCCCAGGATCAAGATCTCAAAGTGCCGCTGGAGATGCTGCTGCGGGATGAGTACCATCGCGGCTTCCAGCAGGCCATCCGCGATATGCTCACCGGCCAGGCGGAGCAATACTGCGTCCAGAAGCGGATCTTTCAGGTCATCCATATTCTGGCCGCGATGGGCCGCGTGGTGATTGTCGGGCGCGCGGGCAATTACCTGACGCGTGGCCTGCCGCAGGGCCTGCATGTGCGGCTGGTGGCGCCCGAAGCCTTGCGGGTGCAGCAGATGCGGGAGTTGCTGGATGTGCCCGACGAGGAGGCGCGGCGCACCATGCTCAACCAGGACCAGGAGCGCGCGGATCTCGTCCGCGACTTTTTCAACAGCGACATCAACAACCCGTTGGATTACGACTGCGTCTGGAACACGGGCCGGGTGACGACCGCCCAGATGGCGGATGTCGTCGTGCGCCTGATGGCCGCGCGCACCCGCCCGCCCGCTGCCCGCTGAACGGCAGAGGCCGACCCCGCGCGCCGCGCGGGATACCAGCCAGGCGGATGGGCGGAATGCGACAAGGCTTGTCAGCCATAACGCGGCGGTTTATACCTTGGGCGCAGCGATGACCTTGGAATACATCTGGAAAGGGCTGGTGATCGGCATCCTGGTGGCGGCCCCGCTGGGGCCCGTCGGCTTGTTGTGCATGCATCGCGTGCTGGCCGAACGCCGCCGGCGGGCGGGCATTATTTCGGGCATCGGCTCGGCCGCGGCAGACACGTTGTATGCCTGCGTGGCGATCTGGTTCATGTCCTATGCCACGCGCCTGATCGGATCGCACCCGGTAACCGTGTCGCTGATCGGCGGCGTGGTGCTGTTCGGCATCGGCGTGCGGCTGCTGCGTTCCCGGCCGCATGATCAGGCGGACCCGGATCAGCGCGGCACGCTGTGGAGCCACTTCCTGTCCGCTTTCTTTTTGACGCTGGTGAATCCCGTGACCGTGTTCGTCCTGGCCGTGTTGTTTGCGGTCTGGGGGCCCAGTCAGGGCGAGCACGCGCTGCTCAATAGACTGACCCTGATCGGCGGCGTATTCGGCGGTTCGGTGATCTGGTTCACCTCCCTCAGTTTGCTGGTGGGCATGGTGCGGCTGCACATGACGCCCGACCGGCTGCGGTGGGTCAACGTGCTGACCGGGCTGACGATGATGCTCTTCGGCGTGGCCGTCCTAGTGGAGCAAATCGTCGTGCGGTTGCATCCGTCGGGGGCGCCCGGCTTATGAGCCGCTGCATGGTGACCGGGGCGGCGGGGTTCGTGGGCTCGCACCTCTGCGAGGCGCTGCTGGCGCGGGGCCATGCGGTGGTGGGGCTGGACGCCTTCGTCCCGTACTACCCGCGCCCAGTCAAGGAGGCCAACCTGGCCGCGGCGCGGGCGCAGCCGGGTTTTACCTTTCACGAAACCGACCTGCGCACGGCGGCTTTGGCGCCGCTGCTGGCCGGGTGTGACGCGGTCTTCCATCTCGCCGCCATGCCGGGGCTGCTCAAGAGCTGGACGGACTTCGAGCTATATGACACCTGCAATGTGCTGGCCACGCACCGGCTGCTCGCCGCCGCCCGGACCGCCGCCCCGCGGCACTTCCTGTATGTTTCCACCTCCAGTGTTTATGGCCGGGAGGCGACGCAGGCGGAGGCCGCGCCGCTGCAGCCGTTCTCGCCCTATGGCATTACCAAGCTGGCGGCGGAGCAACTCTGCCGCGCCTACGAGGCCAACTTCGGATTGCCGGTCACCGTGCTGCGCTACTTTTCCGTCTACGGTCCGCGCCAGCGGCCGGATATGGGTTATTTCAAACTCATTCACGGCCTCTTGCGCGACGAGCCGTTCACCGTGTTCGGCGATGGCGAGCAGACGCGCAGCAACACGTTCGTGGCCGATGCGGTCGCGGCCACGGTGCTGGCGTTCGAGCAACCCGCGGCGGCGATCGGCCAGACGTTCAACGTGGGCGGCGGGGAGGTCGTCTCGCTCAAGGGCGTCATTCGCCTGCTGGAGAAAATCACCGGCCGCCAAGCCCGGCTGGAGCGCCAGCCGGCGCGGCCGGGCGACCAGGTGCATACGGCGGCCAACATCGAGAAAGCCCAGCGGCTGTTCGCCTACCAGCCGGTCACGCGTCTAGCCGACGGGTTGCGGGCGCAGGTGGCGTGGCAAAGGGCGCTGCCGTGAAGCGCCTGGCGGGCGCAGGCCGTTGACAAGGCTTTTTCCCGGTGGCCGATCACCGTCAATCCACGCCGGCTCTGTGTTGATCCGCCGCGGCGCGCCCGGGACGCCTCCGCCGGCCATCGGCAGGGACAGCGTGCCGTTGAAAAACTCGATCACGTGCCCTTTTTCAATCAGCCAGCGCAACGGACTGATCACGGCCGCTACGTCCGGCGCGTCCGGCGCCGCGCCGGGGCGCAAGCCCTCGACGAGCTGTTGGCGCGTGCAGCCGGGATGGGCGTGCAGAAAGTTCAGCACTTCGCGGATCGGCTCAATGACGTGTTCCGCCGTCAGCGGATGCGGGTGATTGGCGGTGACGAAGGTTACGCCCCCGCTGACCTTGAAGAGGTGTAGGTGCATGTGCCGGAAGGCGGGCCGCAGGGCGTAGATCAACGAACCGGGGAACCGGCTTTCACGCGCCCAGGCTTCGTGAATGGCCTCCCGGAGGCGGGTGTCCTCCCACTGCGCCGTCCCGCGCGCCGGCACCACGAAGCGCTGGCCGCGGTGGATCATGCCGGGCAGCGCCTGCTCGCGGAAATGACGCTCGGCTTCCGCGCGGTTTATTGCTGGAGCCGGGTCGGCGCCCCGCAGTTTGAACACGGTCTGTTTGCGCTGGTCTTCCTTCCATTTTTCCACCAGCGCCGGATCGCGGAGAATTTCAATCCGGCTCCGATAGTCGTCCAGCGCGAGGTGTGCGAAACGGGTCCGATGCAACTCCAGCAGCCGGGCGTTGTAGCCGTGGTAGTTCGGCGGCCCCAGCAGTTCGCCGCTCATCCGGCAGCGGGCGACGCAGATAAAGTTGCCGGCGGGTGGCTCCGTGACGATGTCTTCCACCAGGAAGATATTGTCCAGGTGCCGCGCCACGGCATGCGCCTCGGCGGCTTGGAGATCCAGAAAAAGGGCCTTGCACCCCGTGCATTGCACCAGGTGGCTGATCGGCTTTTCCGACCTGGCCTCGCCGGGCCGTTCCGGGTAGACCCGTCGCATCTCGACTTTGACGAGATAACAATCCAGGTTCGATAGAAACTTCATCGCCAGGTCTGTCAGCGGAAAGGCGCGGCGGGCCACGTGGAGGTCGTGGACCAACGCGGCCAACCGCTCGCGCTCGGGCACGAAGGCGATCTCAACGGGTGCGGATTCCTCCGCCGCGGCGTGGGATGCCGTCGGCGGATACGGCCGGCGTTCCGGCCGCGGTCGCTCATACAGAGGACGCGGGGGCGGGCGCCGGCCGTCACCCGGCCCGGGCGCTGGTGCGGCGCGCGGCGCTTCACGGCCGCCGGGGCGGCGGCGATCGTGGCTGCGCTCCAGCCGGTCACTCCGCTCCGCCCGCCCCTGGAAATGGGCGTACGGATTTACGCCGGGATCCTGCCGCGCCCACGTAGGCACAAAGTTCAGAGCCAGCGTCAGTTCTTGAGCTTCCGGGCTTTTACCCGGCGTTGGTACGGGGACATCCATGGAAAACAGAGGCAGTGTAGGCGGAATTGCGCGCTTGTCGAGCCGCGAATCAGCCGGTTCATAGATGATCCAGCAGAATCTTCAAGCCGATCAGGATCATGACCACGCCGCCCAGGATTTCGATGCGGCCCTCGAACCAGTGGCCCATCCGTCCGCCGATGTACGCGCCGGCGATGGTCAGCACGAAGGTCACGGCGCCGATGATCAGCACCGGGATGATGATGGAAACATCCAGGAATGACAGGCTGACGCCGACGACCAACGCATCAATGCTCGTGCCGATGGCCAGCAGCAGCAGCAGGCCGGTGTTTTCCGGGTTCAAGGTGGCCATCTTTTTCTCGGCGCGCGTTTCCCAGATCATTTTCCCCCCGATGGCCGTCAGCAGACCAAAGGCCACCCAATGATCATATGTGGCGATGTAATCCCGGAGCGTGGATCCCGCCAGCCAGCCGATCACCGGCATGAACGCCTGAAAACCGCCGAAGAACATGGCCATTTTCAGCACATGGATGTCCTGTAGGCGCTTCAGCCCGATACCCGTGGCGATGGCCACCGAGAAGCAGTCCATCGCCAAGCCCACGGCAAGGCCCAGCACCACCCATACATTCATGGGGCGACGTTAGCCGGTGAACAGGTGCTGCGCAAACAAAATGCGGGCATCGGCAAAAACGGCTGCGAGTTGGATGTGCTGTGCGCAGCAGGTCGCGTACTTTGCCCGGCCACAGGCTTCCTGGTGGCGTATTTGATTTTCAGCGGCTGGATGGTATTTTAAACAAATGAAGTGGTCCCGGATAACGGTCTGCGGGTTGATGTCGGCGGCGCTGATGTTACAGCTTGCCACGGCGCATCCTGTACGTTTGGATATTCCCGGCGCGCACAAGTGTTGCTGTGCGGACATGAAAACCCCCGCCGATGGCAAGGGTTGCTGCGAGCAGCAGAAGTGTTCCTGCCCGGCGTGGATCAACACGCCTGCGGCTTGTCGTGAGCCTGATGCAGGTTTGTCGCCGCATCGTCCGCTGTTGAGCATCATCCCTGACGCCAACGAGTTTGCCCCCCAGCGCACCGATAAGCCCGAGCATCCTCCGCCGATTGGCCCGGCCCACCACGTCTAATCCGGCCGGCCGTACGGCCGCCGGAACCCTTCTGATTAATGGAATTATGCATCGAAAGGATGCGAAAATGAAAACCATCAAAAACAACCTGCTTGCGCTGTTGGTGATGTCGGCGCTCGTCGGATTTGGCGCGCAGGCGCTGGCCGGCGATTGCTGCGCGCCTGCGGCGAAGCCTGCGCCGGCGATGTGCGCCTGCTGCAAATGCGCACCGTGCGCGTGCAAGCCTTGTGCCTGCTGCAAGTGCGAGAAGTGCGCTTGCGGCGCCAAGGCCGCGGCGCCCGCCGAGCAGAAGTAGTCGGATAGCATGCCGACTTGGCCGCCCGCCGGATCAAACCGGCGGGCGGTTTTTTTGTTAAGCCGGGCGGTGGTTTTTGCCTGATGCGTCCGCATTTCCAAATTCAAAAAAAGACGGGCTGCGGACGTGAATACGGGTCGGTTCTGTGTTAAGTTCCGCCTGGAAAAAAGGAGCAAGTTATGTGGCAGAACCTTGGCTTTGTCGTGGTCGGTCTGACGGCCGGCGTGTTGAGTGGCGTGTTCGGCATCGGCGGCGGCCTGCTCATCATCCCGGTGCTGGTCTATCTCTTCGGCATGACGCAGCATCTCGCGCAGGGAACGACGCTCGCGCTGATGATCCCGCCGATCGGCATCTTTGCGGCGTGGGCCTACTGGAAGCAGGGCAACGTCAACATCGCCGCCGCCGCGTTCATCTGCCTCGGTTTCGTCTTCGGCGGCTGGGTCGGCGCGAAATTCGCCAACGCAATCCCCGAGCTGATGTTGCGCCGCAGCTTCGGCGTGTTGCTGGCGGTCGTCGCCGCCAAAATGATGTTCGGGAAATAGGAGGTCTGGCATGCAATGGAGCAAACATTTTCGCGTCAAGCCCGGCCAGGCGGTGCGGCTGGCTGACCGGGACACGGCCTGGACCGGTGACTTCAAAAACAAGGACGATGCCCGCGATGCATTGAGCGCGAATATCGCGCGTATGGCTGAATTGCAGAACCTGCTGTATGCGCAGCGCAAGTACGCGCTGCTGATCGTACTGCAAGGCATGGACGCGAGCGGCAAGGATGGCACCATCCGTCACGTCATGTCCGGGCTGAACCCGCAGAGCTGCTACGTCAGGTCCTTCAAGGAGCCGACGCCGGAAGAACTGGGCCACGATTTCCTCTGGCGCGTCCACCGCGTCGTGCCGGGCCGCGGCGAAATCGGCATCTTCAACCGCTCGCATTACGAGGACGTGCTCGTCGTCCGCGTGCATGACCTCGTCCCGCGCCGCATCTGGATGCAACGCTATGACCAGATCAAGGCGTTCGAGAAAATCCTGGCGGCGAACGACACCGTCATTTTGAAATTCTACCTGCACACCAGCCGCGGCGAGCAACGCGCGCGCCTGCAGGAGCGGCTCAAGGATCCGGCCAAGCGTTGGAAGGTCGCGCCCGGCGATTTCACGGAGCGCAAATTCTGGACCGCCTATCAGCAGGCCTATGAAGAAGCGCTGACGCGCTGCAGCACGCCCGCGGCGCCGTGGTTTGTGATCCCGGCGGACCACAAATGGTTCCGCAACTGGGCCGTCTCGCAGGTCATCGTCGAGACGCTCGCAGGTCTGAAGATGAAATATCCCACGCCCAAGTTCAACCGCGCGAAGATCCACATTCCATGACCTGAGCCACCGGAAAGTTCATCCACCGATTTCACGGATTTTCACAGATGAATCCGTGCAATCTGCGTAATCTGTGGATGAAAAAACCACCCGAGATCTCAGCGAACTCTGTGCTGCGTCGTTGAATTTACGAAAAGGCGCCGATGTCCACCGGTGCGCACGCGCCGTTCCAGGCGCCGGGCTGCGCCTCGAACACGCCGGCGATGGGCGCGGCGCAGAAGGCGCAGCGCGCGTTCTCGGTCAGGTGCCAGGCGGTGATGTTGTAGCCATCGCGGCCGATGACCGGCTTGCCGCAGGCCGGGCAGTAGGTCACCGAGCCGGCGGGGTCGCGGACGTTGCCGGTGAAGACGAAGTGCAGGCCGTTCCGCAGCGCCTGCTCCCGGGCGCGCGTCAGCGTGGCCGCGGGCGTCGGCGGCCGGTCGGTCATCTGCCACGTGGGGTGGAAGGCGGTAAAATGGAGCGGCACGTGCGGGCCGAGTTCGCGGGCGACCCAGCGGGTGAGGGCGTCGAGTTCGGCGTCGGAATCGTTGGCGCCGGGAATGAGCAGCGTGGTGAGCTCCAGCCAGACCTTGGTTTCGCGGGCCAAATAGACCAGGGTGTCGAGCACCGGCTGAAGACGCGCGCCGCAGAACCGGCGATAGAAGTCGTCCGTGAAGCCCTTGAGGTCCACGTTGGCCGCGTCCATGTGCGCGTAGAGATCACGGCGCGGCTCCGGCTCGATGTAGCCGGCGGTGACGGCGACGGTCTTGACGCCGACCGCATGGCAGGCTTGGGCCACGTCCACGGCATATTCGAGAAAGACCACCGGGTCGTTGTAGGTGAAGGCGACGCTGCGGCAGCCGAGTTCCCGGGCCGCGCGGGCGATGGTCGCGGGGGCCGCCTCCGCGGCCAGCGTATCCGTCTCGCGCGAACGGCTGATATGCCAGTTCTGGCAGAACTTGCAGGTCAGGTTACAGCCCGCGGTGCCGAAGGAGAGGATGGAGGTGCCGGGCAGAAAATGGTTCAGCGGCTTCTTTTCGATCGGATCCACGCAGAAGCCGCTGGACCGGCCGTAGGTGGTCAGGACGATTTGTCCGTTCCGGCAGGCCCGCACAAAGCAAATGCCGTGCTGGCCCTCCTTTAATTTGCAGTGATGCGGGCAGGTGTCGCACTGCACCGTTCCATCCAGCAACGCCTGCCAATACCGGGTCGGAAAGCTCGCCGCGCAGTTCGTGCCCATATCGCCCTCCTACGGTCCAACATCATCGTTTGCTTCAACATGCGGCCGGCGGCCTCAGGACCGCCGGAAAATGAGCGAGAGGAGAAAGAAACCCATCGCCACCAGCACGATCGTCGCGCCGGTGGCGGTGGCCCAGTAATAGGAGGCCAGCAGCCCGGCCACGCCGGCGGCGACGCTGACGGCCATCGCGACCAGCAGGTAGCTGGACATTCGCCGGGTGAGGTTGCGCGCCGTGGCGGCGGGCAGAATCAACAGCGAGTTGATCACCAGCAGCCCGACCCAAGCCAGGCTGACGGCGACGACCAGCGCCACGGCGGCCGAGAACAGCGCTTCCTGGGCCCAGGCATTCACGCCGCGGCTGCGGGCGAGGGCGGGGTTCAGCACCGCCAGGAACAGCCGGTTGAAGAACCAGGCGCCGCCGGCCATGACCGCCGCCGCCACCAACGCCAGCCGCGCGAGTTCCGCCGGCGTGATGGTCAGCAAGTCGCCGATCAAATACGCCGTGTAGCGGTTGAAGCCGCCGCCCCGCGAGAGGAGTACCACGCCCAGGGCCACGGCCAGGGCCATCACGAGCCCGATGACCGTATCGGTCGAGGCGAAGCTGTACCGGCGCAGCAGCGCCACAGCGAATGCCAGCAGCACGGAAAAGCCGACGATGGCGAAGGTCGGATCGGCGCAGCCGGCCAGCGCGCCGATGGCGATCCCGGTCAGCGCGGCGTGGCCGATCGCCTCGGAAAAGAACGCCATGCGGCTATTCACCACCATGCAGCCCAGCGCGGCGAAGAGCGGCGTGATGAGCAGCACCGCCAGCAGCGCGTTCTGCATGAACGCGTAGTGCGCCCAAGCCCAGGGTAACAGGCCCACCAGCTCGCGCCAGGCGGTCATGGCGTCGCCTCCCGTGCCGGCGCCGGCGCCGTCGGGGGACAGTCGCCATGCTCGGGCAGCCGCTGGACAAAGCTCGGCTCGCGGCCGGTGAACTCCAGGCCGAAGACCTGCCGGATCAGCGGGCTGGCCAGCACGGCGGCCGGCGGACCGTCGGCCAGTACGCGGCGGTTGAGGAAGATCATCCGGTCAGCCACGCGCGCAATGGCGGGCAGGTCGTGCGTGATCAGCAGGATGGAAAGATCGAGCTGGCGGCGGAGCTGCGACACCATGCGGTAGAACAGCTCCATGCCGCCCTGATCCACGCCGGACACCGGCTCGTCGAGCAGCAGCAGGTCGGGTTGGGGATCCAGCGCCAGGGCAAGCAGCACGCGCTGCAACTCGCCGCCGGAAAGCTGACCGAGGTTTTGCGCGAACAGATCCTGCGCCCCGACCAGGGCCAGCGCGTCGAGCGCCGCCTGTCGGCGGCGCCGGTCCAGCCCGGCCCACAGCGGCCGGCGCGTCGTGGCCGCGGCGAACAGGTCGCGCACGCTGATCGGCGCGGTCCGGTCGAACTCCAGTTGCTGCGGTACGTAGCCGATGCGCGGCGATTCGAACCGCTGCTCGCTGCCGGCATGCACAAAGCGCACCTGGCCGGTGTGCGGCACTTCGCCCAGCAGGGCGCGGAACAGCGTGGTTTTGCCCGCGCCGTTCGGACCGATCAGGGCGGACAATTCGCCGCAATGGACGTGCAGTTCGATGTCCTCCAGCACGGCGACGCCGCCCAGTTTGACGCCGAACTGCATCAGCCGGGTGCAACAGCCGCCACACGACGCTGGATGGAGATCAGCCATGTAAGTGAACCAGCCGGGTGCGGCCGGCTAGCCATCGGGGAATTTTCCCACGACCAGCGACCATCTTGATGAACATGAAGAGCGGTGGCGGTTTCGAGTGCATGTCATCTGTCGTAGATCGCGCTGCGATGTCCGATCCTGAGCACGAGGACCTGTTGCCCGAGGATGGCGAAGACGACGCGGTAGTCGCCAACGCGAAGTTTCCGCAGTCCTGAGAACGGCCCCTTCAGGACAGGATACGTATCCGCTCGCGTGGCAAGGTCCTTCTCGACCTTGTCAATTACTCGCCGCGCCTCAGCCTTGCCGAGGTTGGCAAGATCCTTCTCCACGCTCTTCTTGTAGGTGATGTCAAAGGCCAAGGGATTTCCTCATTTCACGGCTGGACACGACGGGGTCCTTATGATCACGAAGCCGATCCAGGGCGATCTGGACGTCGGCGAAATCCTCGATGTAGGACTCCAGGGCCTTCTGGATGTGGAAAGACCGGGGCCGATCCGTTTCGTCGGCGATGTGATCGAGTTCTTGGGCCAGAACGCTCGGCA
>Ga0209777_10000358_pt1 | contig 76846 bp, 50 predicted proteins | sample FrelakmetHBP12HB_FD_187147 | JGI IMG/M metagenome (GOLD analysis project Ga0209777, IMG submission 187147) | Freshwater lake sediment microbial communities from the University of Notre Dame, USA, for methane emissions studies -HBP12 HB (SPAdes)... | ecosystem: Environmental > Aquatic >...
GGGAGGGGGAGGGAGCGGTGCAGGTTAGCGAGCAAGAGAAGCTGTTTGACGTACTGGCGCCCGCGTACGAGGTGCTCGCGTCCGCCGAGCGGATCGCGCACGAGAGCGACGCGATCGCGGGCGTGATGCTGGGGATGGGCGCCCACGCGATCCTCGACGCGGGCTGCGCGGCCGGTTTCCACGCGGTCGAGCTGGCGCGACGCGGACTGCGGCTCACCGGGATCGACCGCTCGGCGGGGATGATCCGTGAGGCGCGCGTCCGTGCTGCGGCTGCGCGCCTTTCCGGACCCGCGCGGGTCCGCTTCGCCGTCGCGGACCTCGCTGATGCGAACCGGGCGCCCGGAGCGCCTTTCGATGCCGTGCTCTGTCTCGGCAACACGGTGGCTTCGATCCGCACCCGAAGCGAACGCGGCCGCGTCCTGCGGGCATTTCGTGACGCCCTGAGATCCGGAGGAATGCTGGTCCTCCAGATGCGGGACTTCTCGGGGCGGAACCGCAGCCACGTTTTCCCCACGAAGGCGTTTCGCCGCGGAGGCGAGGAGTGGATCTTCCTGCGCCGGTTCGACCCCGAACCGCGGGGTGTTCGTTTCCTCGCGACCCTCCTCCATCGCCCACGACCCGACGCGGATTGGGTGACCTACTCATCCGAGTCGTTCATCGAGCCGGTCTCGGTCGCGGAATGGCGCGCGTCCCTCGCGCGCGTGGGCTTCCACCGCATCCGTTTCGCGGCCGATCTCCGCGGCACGCCGCGCTCGTCCCGCGGCGGCCGTGACGGCCCCGATCTCGTCATCCTCGCGCGCAGCGCTTGAAGACGGGGCTTCGCGGCAGAACCTCCATGCATCCTGCAGCGGCGCGGTGCTAGAGTGCAGGACGTTTCGTGCTCTTTTCCGAGGAGGGGTTGGATCCATGAGCGGGATCGCGGGGATGATCGGGCTCGAGCCCCGGCCGTTCGACGAAGCGGTCCTCGAGGGGATGGTGGCGCGTCTCGCGCACCGCGGTCCCCGCGTGAAGAGGCTGCGACGCCCGGCCGTCTGGTTCGCCGCGCTCGACGCGGAGACCCCGATGATCTGGCCCCCCGATGGGCGCGAGCTGCCACGAGAGCTGTCGGTCGTCGTCGATGGGGCGATCGACAATGCGATCGATCTGATGCAGGAGTTGACGCGCGCCGGGCACCCGGCGCCGCGCGACCCTGCCGGGCTCCTGGCGGTGGGCTTTCGCGCGAGCGGTCCCGCGTTCCTCTCCCGCGTGCGCGGGGTCTTCGCCGCCGCGATCCATGATCACGACACCGAGACGACCTGGCTCGTGCGCGATCCGCTCGGGACGCGCCCGCTCTATCTACACCGGACCCGGTCCCGCATCGTCTTCGCGTCCGAGATCCGCGCCCTGCTTGCGGATCCCGCCGTGCGGCTCGATCTCGATCCCGCGCAGCTCCGCGTCCTGCTGAGCCTCGGCTTCAACCCGGCGCCGAACACTCTCCTCAAGGGGATCCACAAGATGCCTCCCGGCCACCTCCTCGAGGTCGGGCGGCTTGGGGTCCGCGTCGTTTCCTACGATCTGCCGGGCCGGGAGGCGGAGAAGGAACTCGATCTCACCTTCGACGAGGCGGTCGAGTCGTACCGGAGCACGCTGCATCGCGTCGTCCGCCGGATCGGCGATTCCAGTCGCAAGGACTCCGCCGTGGCCAAGGGCTCGGCGGTCCTTCTGAGCGGCGGCGGCGACTCGTCCGCGCTCGTGTGGATGCAGACGAGCGACAAGATCCCGGTCACGACCTTCACGGCCGGTTTTCCGGACGGAGGCGATGACATCGATGAGCGCGTCCATGCGTGGCAGGCCGCACGCGCGCTCGGGACGATGCATCGCGAGCGGCTGATCGATCTCGCCGAGATCGGTTCATTGTTCAACGCCGCCGCGCGGGTCATCGAGGAGCCCGTCGCCTCGGGCTGGATCACCCCGATGCTCCGCCTCCTCGAATCCGCGTCGGGACAGGCGCCGGCCGTCTGGTCGGGGCAGGGGACCGGGGCGCTGCACGGCGAGGACCCGATGTTCCGCTGGATGCAGTGGGGCGAATCGGTCGCGGACCTTCCGTCGATCGTCGGGAGGATGGTCGGACAGGTCGCCCGGCTGGCGCCCGTCCGTCCGTCCGCAGAGACGGGCGCGCGACTCCTCTCGACCCCGGAGGAGCGCGACCGCGTCCTCGGATCGTTCTTCCTCTTCGATGACGCGTCCCTTGACCATCTACTGCGCGCCGGGCACATCGGCGATTCGGAGGCGGTCCGCAAACTCCTCGACCGGTGGCGGGATCCTGTCGTGGGGCGCGATCCCCTCGCGCAGGCCCTCTACATCAGTGCGCGGACCTATCTACCCGAGGCGATCTTCACCCCCGCGGGACGCCTTGCGGCCGAATCGCGCCTGGAAATCCGCTTCCCATACGCGGATTGCGAGATCGTGCGGTTCCTCGAGCGGCTCCCGGCGGCCTATCGCCTCGAAGGAGGGACCGGCAAGCGCCTTCATCGCGAGGCGCTGGGCGCGTGGATTCCGGGGGCGGTCCTGTCGCGTCCGAAGTGCTCGATGACCGACGCGGTCGCGCGCTGGCTGCGCGGCGAGGGGAAGGAAAAGGCCGAAGGATGGCTGCTCGGGCCAAACGCCTGGATGCCGTCGGTCCTCGACGGGGTCCGCGTGCGCCGGGTGATCGAGGACGCGGTGCGCGGGCGGGCGCGCATCGAGACGCTGGTCCTCCTGATCCAGCTCGAGCTGTGGGCGCGCGAGACCCTCCTGGGCGGGATGAGGTGAAGCGCCTCACGGCCGCGGTCGTGCTCGCCCTGCTTGCGACCGGCCTCGCGGCGCATGCCCCCTCGGCGGCGCCCGCCGGGCGCGATCTGCAGTCCCGCATCGACGCGGCGGCCGACGGCGACACGATCCGGATCGGAGACGGGACCTTCACGGCGTGCCCGTGCGAGTTCGTCGACTCTCTCTGCGGCAACTGCCTTGTTCATCGGACGGCGGTCCGTGCGAAGGTGGGCTTTCACATTCGGGGCAAACGCCTCGCGCTGATCGGCTCGGGCTCGAACCGCACGACCCTCGTCACGAACGCCGGCTACGGCCTCTTCATCGAGAACGCGGACGCATCGATCCGCGATCTTGCGATCACAGGTGGGGCCCGCGACAAGGACGGCAACGCGACGGACGCCGCCGTCGTCGTTCGGGGCGGCCGCGCCGTCTTGACGAACCTCGCGCTGCGCGACAACACGGCGCGCGCCGACAGCGTCGTCGTCGGCATCGGCGGCGTGATGGGCCGCGAAGGAGCCGATCTCGAGATCCGCGATTGCGGGATCTCGAACAACGGATGGGACGGGATCGCACTCTATCGCGGCGCGACCGCGACGATCGCGGACAACGTGATCGAGAAAGGGCGCGGCGCGGGCATCGGGATCACGTGGGACGCGGTCGCGCTCGTCGAGCGGAACCGTGTCTCGGGCTACTGGAAGGGGATCGGGACCTTCGGCCAGTCGCGCGCGGTCGTCCGAAACAACGCGGTCTTCGACAACCTGGGGTGGGGGATCATCGCGACCGGCGACTCCTTCCTCGAGGCGACGAACAACGTGATCGTCCGAAACGGCAATTGCGGGTTCGCCGTATGGGACTCCGCCGCAACCGGGCTCGCGGCGAACAACATCATCACCGCGAACGGCTGGCGCAAGGAATGGGTCTGCCCTTGCGTCGGGATCTGGCATGCCGGCGCGCTCAGCCGATTCCCGGTTCGATTCAACAATTTGTTCAACAACGCGCAGGGGCCCTGGCGCTCGGACGTGGCCGCGCCGCCGGAAGCATCCCAGATTTCCGTCGATCCGATGTTTCGCGATTCGGTAGATTTCCGACTCGCGCCGGGAAGCCCGATGGTCAACGCCGGGGATACCTTGCGAACCGATCGCGACGGGAGCCGATCCGACATCGGTCTGACGGGCGGGCCCGGCGCGAAATGAATGAAGGACATGACATCCACCGCTAAGCCAAGGCCGCACTATTCATGAAGGGAGTGATCGAGGGGAGATGAGCTTTCGCACGCACCTACTAGGGGGCATCGCGTGTCTTGCCGCCGCCGGGGCGCTGAGCGTGCCCGTTCACGCCGCGCCGCCGCCGCGCCTGAACTACGCGCCACCCGACACTTTTGTGTACATGAACCCGTTCGAGATCCTCGTCACCGCCTCGCGCTTGAGCCTGCCGCTCAAGCAGAGCCCGTCGGGGACGACGGTCGTCGGCGGGGAGGCGCTCCGAACGATGCCGCGCGGGGTCGGCGTCGAGGAAGCGCTGCGCCTCGTACCGGGGGTCCGGATCGACAACCAGGCCGACGGCGAGCGCGTTCACCTGTCGATCCGCGGCCAGGGGATCCTGACCGAGCGCGGGATCCGCGGGATCAAGGTTCTCCTCGACGGGCTTCCGCTGAACGATCCGACGGGGCTTGCCCCGGACCTCTACGACGTCGATTGGACGACGGTCGATCGGATCGAAGTCCTGCGCGGGCCGGCCGCGGCCCTCTACGGCGGCGGCGGCTCCGGCGGCGTCGTGAACATCGACACGCATGACGGCGAGGGGAAGCCCGGAAGCGCTTCGATCTCAAGCACGACCGGATCCTACGCTTTCGCCAAGAACATGATCGAGACCGGCGGCGCCCTGCAAAACCTGGACTATCACCTCTCCCTCTCGCGCTCCACGGGGGACGGGTACCGCGACCACAGCGCGTTCCGCGCGAACAACCTCTATGGAAAGGTCAACTGGACCGCGACGCCGCGCGTCAAGATCACGCAGATCTTCGGCTGGACCGACTACTTCGACCAGAACTCCGAGGGGCTGCCGTACGACGTCGTGACCGCGACCCCCCGCCAGGCGAATCCGGACGCCGGCGGCAAGAACGAGTACTACCGAACCCGCCGGTTCATGGACGGCGCCCTTGCGAACGTCGCGATCTCGAAGAACATGGATCTTCAGCTCGCGGGATACCTCCGGGTCTCGCGCTTCACGATGCCGGTCCCGGACTTCGTCCAGCATCGGTCCCTCTCCTCGCCGGGCACGACCGCTCAGTGCAACCTCCACATGGGCGAGGGGACGATCCGGAACCACTTCACGGTCGGGAGCGACCTCACGTGGCAGACGATCGACGAGTACACGCGGCAGAACATCGGGGCCGCGGTGGAGGACGTCCTCTACTCGAGCGGCCAGATTCAGCAGCGGGGCGTCGGCGTGTTCGCCCTCGATCGCGTCGAGCTCGGCCCGCAGGTCGCCGTGATGGCGTGCGGCCGCTACGACGACATCCACAACCAGCTCAAAGACCAGCTACGGAGCGGCGGTGTCGATCGGTCGGCCCGGGAGAACTTCACGAAGTCGACGGGCCGCGTCGGCCTGTCGTACTCGCCCGTTCGAGAGGTGAACCTCTACGGGAACGTCGGCCAGGGCTTCCTGCCGCCGACGACCGAGGAGCTGTCGAGCAACCCCGACGCGGTCGGCGGCTTCAATCGGCACCTCGTCGCTGCGACCTCCGTCGGCCAAGAGCTCGGCGCGCGCGGCATGGTCGGGAGGCGATTCATCTACGAGGCGTCCGTCTTCCATCTGGACACGAAGAACGACTTCGGCCGCTACCGCATTGCAGGTCGGGACCTCGAAACATTTTACGCCAACTTGGGATCAAGCCGCCGGTACGGGTTCGAGGCGCACGCCGCGTGCAAGCCGGTCCAGAAGATCACAGCCGAAGCTGCCTATACGTACTCCGACTTCAAATACGCCAGTGGTGATTCTGTCTCGCCGGAACTCTGGACACGCAAGGACAACCTGCTGCCGAACTCCCCGAAGCATCAGCTCAGCGTGGACGTCTCCTATGAGGCCCCCCACGGCTTCTTCCTTGGCGCGGGGAGCGACACGCAAACCGAGTGGTACGTGAACAGCCAGAACCAACCCGCGTCGTTCCAGGCGGGGGATCCTCCGGGCTCGGAGGCGGTCGCGGGCGAACCCGCCACGGCCAAGGGTTTCACCCTCGTGAACGCGCGCGTCGGCTGGCGCTGGAAGCTCTCGGGATTTGACGGCGAGATGAGCCTCTCGGGACGGAACCTCTTCGACGAGAAGTACATGGCCTTCACCGAGCCGGACAAGGACGGGAACTCCTATCAGGCGGGACCGGGCCGGGAGGTCTTCTTCGGCCTGAGCATCAACGCGCCCCGCTGACGGCGGCTGCGCCCGATGAAGCATGTCGGCCCGGGACCTCGGGGTCCCGGGCCGATTTCGCGGGTCGGCGCGCGCCGACCCGAATCGGGGCCTAGCTCTTCTTGCTGCTCGGAGAGACCGCCTCGGCCTTGTCGTCCTTGTGCGCCGTCGCCTTGTGATCCGCGATCAGCTGCGCGAGCACTGGCTCAGGGATCTTGGCCAGGGTTGCCTTGACCTCCGCGTCGGTCTTCTCGCTTGCACGGGTCACCTTGTACGCGACCGCGTCGCCGACCTTCATTCCGTCGGCCGCCAGCTTCTGCAGAGCTTCCTTCGAGTCCGGACCATAGGGGATCCCGTTGACGGCCGTGAGAACGTCGCCGACCTTGAGGCCGGCCTGCTCCGCCGGGCTGCCCGGGAAGATCTTCGTGACCGTCGGCTGCATGTTGTCCGGATTGGCGCAGGCCATCTCGAGCCCGAGCCAACCGTGCGTCTGGTAGTAGGTGCGCATCATCTTCTCGCACTGGGAAAACGGCATGCTGCACTGCTGCGCGCCGCCGGACATCGCTCCGCACGCGCCGGCTCCCATGAACGAGCAGCTTCCGCTCCCCTTCATGCAGCTTCCGCCGCCATCGGCCTTGTGCATGGGACAGCTGGCGCCCATGGCCCCGGTCTGCGTGGCCTTGCCGTCGCCGCAAGCAGCCGCGATCGACGCGAATGCGCCGAGCGCCAGGATTCCCAGAATCGCCGTCGCTGCGATCGCTCTCCTGATATGCATTCCCCGAACCCTCCCTAACTCGTTTTCAAGACCCAGGTAACTGCTCCGTGCGGCCGGAAACGTCGCTTGAGGAACATCGTAGCCGGAGTCAGGTTCCCGGCGAAGTGGGATCCTCGATCCTGACGGCATCCTGAATCCAGCGCAGATATCGGACGACGTGCGGGTCACGATCCGTCCATCACGCGCTCTTATTTACATTCCCTCTCCTGGAGAGCGAAGGTAATAGACGACATTCTTGATGCTGAGCTTCAAGGAGGGCGTTGACACACCTCCAGGGGACTCCGTAACCTCTCGCCAAACCCGGAATGAACCCAGGAGATTTATGCAAGATCACGAGATAGCTCGGGAAGCGGAGTCCATGTCCGCGGAGTCGCGACGGCTGTACTGCATCCGTCACTCGCTCGCCCACGTCCTTGCCCAAGCGGTCGTCGAGCTTCGACCGGGAACGAAGCTCGGCTTCGGTCCCCCGGTCGAACACGGCTTCTACTACGATTTCGACCTGCCGGAACCGATCGCGGTCGAGGATCTCCCGAAGCTCGAGAAGCGGATGAGGCAGATTCTCCGCTCCCGCGAGGGCTTCGTGCGCGAGGAGCTCCCGGCGGTCGATGCGATTGCGAAGATCGCGGCGATGGGCCAGCCCTTCAAGGACGAGGCGGCCGCCGACCTCGCGTCGAAGGGGGTCGGGACGATCAGTTTCTACATGAGCGGACCCTTCATCGACATGTGCGAGGGACCGCATGTGCGGTCCACGGATGAGATCCCGAGCGATGCGTTCAAGCTCGATTCGATCGCGGGCGCCTACTGGCGCGGCGACGAGAAGAACAAGATGCTGACCCGCATCTACGGTCTCGCGTTCCTGACGAAGGAGAAGCTGGCAGACTACATCGAACGTCGCAAGCTCGCCATGGAGCGCGACCACCGCAAGCTCGGGCGCGAGCTCGACCTCTTCCACATCGACGACGAGGTCGGCAAGGGCCTACCGCTCTGGCTGCCGAACGGGACCGTCCTGCGCGACGAGATCGAGAAGCTCGCGAAGGAGGTCGAGTTCCGGTACGGCTACTCGCGCATCGCGACGCCGCATCTCGCGAAACAGGAGCTGTTCTACCGCAGCGGGCACCTCCCCTACTACAAGGAAAGCATGTTTCCGCCGATGCGTGTTGAGGAAGAAGGGCAGGAGGTCGAGGTCTTCTACCTGAAGCCGATGAACTGCCCCCACCACCACATGGCCTATCGGAGTCGGCCGCGCTCGTACCGCGATCTACCGCTTCGGTTCGCCGAGTATGGATCGGTCTATCGCTTCGAGAAGTCCGGCGAGCTGGCCGGGCTCCTGCGCGTCCGCGGAATGACCATGCACGACGCGCACATCTACTGCACCGAGGATCAGGTGAAGGCGGAAGTCACCTCGCTCATGAAGATGTACAAGGAGCTGTACGACGTGTTCGAGTTGGGCGGGTACACGATCCGACTCTCGACCCACGACCCCGCGCATCGGGAGAAGTACCACGACAACGAGGATATCTGGACCGAGTCCGAGCGCATTCTCCGGGAATCTCTCCGCGAGCTTGCGATACCGTTCGTGGAGGGATTCGACGAGGCCGCGTTCTACGGCCCGAAGATCGATTTTCAGATGGCGAACCTTCTTGGACGCGAAGAGACGATGGGGACCATTCAGCTCGACTACATGTCGCGCGAGCGCTTCGAGCTTCGCTACATCGATGAACATGGGCAGGAGATCGGGCCGGCCGTCATCCACCGGGCCCCCCTATCGACGCACGAACGGATGATCTCGTACCTGATCGAGCGCTACGGCGGCGCGTTCCCGACCTGGCTCGCGCCGGTGCAGGCGGTCTTCGTCACGATCAACGACGACTTGCTCGATGCCGCGTATCAGATGCGCGATCGCCTGCGCGCCGATTTCATCCGGGCGAAGGTCGACGATGCCCCGCACTCCTTCAACAAGAAGATCCGTAACGCGACCGTGACCAAGGTGCCGATCGTTCTCGTGATCGGCCCGCGCGAGGCGGAAACCGGCGAGGTGACCGTGCGGCGCTACCGGCGCAAGGAGCAGAGGACCGTTCCGTTCGATGTGTTCCGGGAGGAGGTCCTTGCCGAGATCCGCGCGCGCACACACGTGAAGCCCGACGAGGACTGAGGGCAAGCGGGGTCCTTGGACGAGCGAGGCGCGCGGCGATCGATCGCCGCGCGCCTTTTCGCACGTCGTTTCTTCGTCCGGGGCGCGATCAGGCCTTTGCGGCCCCCGGGACCGGGCTGCTGCAAGATTTGCATCTCTTCGCTTCCAGCGGGATCGTCTCCATGCACTCCGGACACGTTTTCGTCGGCGGCGACGGCGGCAGCACCTGCGGTTTCAGCAGCGCCTTCGTGATCATGAAGATCACAGCAGCAATGATGATGAAATCGACAACGTTTCCCAAAAACGGGCCAAGCATGATCGCATTGGCGACGGTTCCATCCGCATTGTGCGTCAGCGCGATCTTGATCGTGCGCCATTCACCGCCGGGGATGATGAGCCCGATGACGGGCATCAGCAGATCCGCCACGATCGAGGTGACGACCTTCCCAACCGCCGCCCCGATGATGACGCCGATCGCCAAGGCAAAGGCATTGGTCCTCAGCAGAAAGTCCCTGAATTCCTTCAGCATTGCTCCCTCCTTTTTCGGGTTCGTTCAAGTAGTAGGGGACCCGACCCACGTGTCCACGTCAAGAGCCCTGTTTGGCGCGACCCCCGCCGCGACGGTAGAATCCCATCCCGAGGGGAGGGGGCCTCGATGGAGTTCATCCCGGCACGGAGTCAGGGACATCTGATCGCCGCCGCGATCCGCGTGCTCACCCACCTGCGAAGACGACCGCCGACCGCCGATGAGATCGCGGAGCTGCTGGGTCTGTCCCGCGAGTTGGTCCTGCACCTGATCCGAGGGCTCGAGGGACGCGGGATCGTCCGCTCGCTCAAGACCCCCTTCGAGGTGCGGATCGACCTGGAGAACCCCGCCGCGATCGAGGAGCTTCCGGAGGAGGCAACCGGCCCGGACATGGGCCGCGAGATCGAGGATTTCCACCGGAAGACGGAAGATCGCCAGAAAGAGATCGAACGGATGATGCGGGAGGGCGACCCCGAGCGGAAAACGCGTGAGAAGGCCGCGAAAATCGAAGAGGAGTTCCGAAGGTTCCGGACGAAGAAGGACGCCTCTCCGTTTCGAACCGACAAGGGGGAAGATGACGGCGAGGCGTAGTCAGTTGACGCCGGCTTCCTGAGGGGCTATTGTTGTTTTGTTAAGTAAATGCTTGCACAGCACAGCTAGGAGACCCGCTTCATCGAATGGAGCGGGTTTCTCTTTCGTTTCCGATACGTCCGCGCGAGCTCGAGGAAAATCCCGAGGTCGCGGTCCACGTGCGACGCCGTTCCGTCGAAGTAGAAGATCCGGATCGGGATCCCGTCGTGCTCGCGACTCATCTTCGGGTAGATCGCCTCGGAGACGATCCCGTTCATGCACGTGAACGGGCTGATGTCGACGATGCCATCGCATCCCTTCGACCAGTAGTAAGCCGCCTTGCCGGCGTTCATCACCATCTCGCCGTAGGCCCCTTCGGCCGGCAGGTACGGCTCGGCCAGGTCCGTCAGTTCGGAGATTCGGTGGGGCTCCTCACGCCCGACGAACAGGTCGGCGAAAGGCCCGGCGATCGCGTGCTCGTCGTGCCGCTGAAACGCCTCCTTCACGTAGGCTCCGAGCATCGTCAAGCTGAACCGCTTGCCGGCATAGGGGATCCATTTGCGTCGCTGCTCGAGGTTCGTGTAGTAGACCCACTCGGTGATGTCGGAGATCCACGCTTCGGCCCCGTGACTCTCGAGCTTGCGGATCATCTCCTCGTTGCTGAACGTGCTCATTCGGCAGAAGATCTCGCCCACGACGCCGATCAGCAGGCGCTCCTCCGACGATCGCGGGATCGCGCGGAACCGCTCGGCCGCTCCGCGCATCACGACGCGAAGATCGGTGAGGACCCGGCCGGCGGAGCGGCCCTGTCGTTCGAGGACCGCGCAGATCTCGGCGATCGCATCCTCGTGGACGGCGTCCGCCGTCCCCCGCTCCGTCTCGTAGGGACGAATGCGCAGCAAAGCCTTCCGCAGCACGTCGGCCGCCAAGAGCCCGCGCCAGGCGGCGCGCTGCAACCCCGAGCCGCCCTTGTCGATCTCGTCGTAACCGGAGCCGCTCGTCGGCGAGACGATCATCGCATCATGCGCGCCGACCGAATCCAGGACCTTGCGGAGGAACGGCGCATACTGCCCGAATCGGCACGGCCCGGGCGCGGTCGGCATGAAGAACGCGAGCTTCTCCGGACGGGCGCCCGGCGCGAGCGCGAGCTTGAGAGCGTCGCCCAGCGTGATGCGCTCAGGGAAGCATTCCTCGCCCGAGGTGAACCGTCCGCCCAGCTCGAGCGTGGCTTCGTCCGACGGCGGGAACGGCATCGAGTCGATTCCGCAGGAGCGGATCGCGGCGCTGAAACAGCGGGCCGCGCTGAAGCTCATCCGTGGGACGTAGAGCGTGCGATCCCGCAGCGGAGGGCCCGACGACGGGCGATCGTTTCGCAAGCTGATCATTTCGTGTCCTATTGGTCTTCGCGACGGAACGTGACGCATTCGGGAGCGCCGGCGCACGCGGCGCAACCCATCGCGGGGATGGGCAACGGATCCTGGAACCGGCCGGGCCATCCCTCCGGCTCCGCCGGCGTCTGCGGCGGCGCGTGCTGAGGCCCCCCGCTCCACCGGCGCAGGATTCCTTGGCTGTCGAGGTAGGCCTCGGCCCGCGTCAGCATCCCCGCATCGTTCGCATGGCCGTCGAACTGGAGGGTCAGGAACGGCCGGCCGAACGCGTCGCGAACGAAGTGCTTGATGTACGAGTCCGGGCCGCACTTGAAGTTTGTAACGTAGATCAGGTGGATGTTCGGGTGCCGGCCCGCCTCGCGCGTCGCGGCGAGGATCTTGCGCCCGTATCCCCAGAACATGTTCGAATTGATCGCCTCAATGTCATTGTCGTCCGCCGCGAGGAATTCGAGCGGCAGCACGTTCACGCCGTACAGGTCGCGAAGCTTCCGCGGGAGGTCCAGGTTGACGATCCCGTCGAAGAGGTTGTACGGCCGGCCGACGAGAAGGACCGCGGGCTCGCCCGTCGCGGTGAGTTTCTCGATCGCCCTTCGACCCGCCTCGCGGATCCTCGCGCGGAAGGCGCCCTGCGCCGCCGCCGCCGCGAAGACTGCGCGCTCGAACTCGTCCTTCCGAATCCCGAACCGCCCAAGCGCCGTCGCGAGGGACTTCTGCACTGCTTCCCGTCCCGCGCCGAAACGGACCAGCGGCGAGACGATTCGGTCCGCATCCCCCTCGAAGGTCGCCGCCGCGCGCACGACGAAGGGGAAGGTCGTCCCCCAGGGGCAGTAGAAGCTCTGGATCTTCTCGTGCGTCCCCTCGGAGTTGATCATGTTCGGAATGAAGACAAACCGGGCGTCCGGGATCCCGAGCGCCTCCGCGACGTGACCGTGCGCCACCTGGATCGGGAAGCAAGGCTCGGCGACCGTGGCCTCGACCCCCTCGGCCGCGATGCTGCGGTTCGTCTCGGACGTAACGCGCACCCCGAAGCGGAGCGAGCGGAAGAGGGCGTTCCAGTAGGGGAACCGGTCGTGGAAGTACATCGCCCTCGGAATCGCGACGATCCCGCGCTCTCCGACCTCCTCGGCGTCGTATCCCTCGAGGAGCCATTCCTTGCGCAGCCGGATCAGGTCATCGATCACCGGGCGGAATTCGACCTTCGCGCGGCGCCGGTACCGATCGCCACACTGGTCGCCCCAGTACGTCTTCTCCCCCTCGACCCGGAACTCCTGCATGTCGCAGCGGTTCTCGCACCCCTGGCAGGTGAATTCACGGATCCGGTAATCGACCGACCGTAGATTCCATCCGCGGAAGCGCGTGCCCGCCTGAAGCCGGTCGGCCTTCTCCCACGCGAGGAGCGCCGCGCCGACCGCGCCGACGACCCCGTTGTAAGGGGGCACGATGATCTCGCGGTCCAGGATCTGCGAGAACGCCGCCGCGACCGCGTCGTTGTACGCAGTACCGCCCTGAAAGAAGATCGTCCCCTCGATCTTGCGCCCGCGCACGACGCGATTGATGTAGTTCGTCGCGACCGAGAGCGCGAGCCCCGCGAGCAGGTCGTCCGTCTCGGCGCCCCGCTGCTGATAGGCGTTCACGTCGCGCTCCATGAAGACCGTGCATCGCTCGCCCAGGCGAACGGGGGCGCGCGACTGAAGGGCGCGTCGCGCGAACTCGTCCTTGATGCAGACGCCGAGCTCCTCGGCGCGCTCCTCGAGGAACGACCCGGTCCCGGCGGCGCACGCCTCGTTCATCGCGAAGTCGACCACGACCCCGTCGTCGATCCTGATGAACTTCGCGTCCTGGCCGCCGATCTCGAAGATCGTGTTGACCTGACAATCCAGCATCGTGCGGGCGATGAACGCCGCACCGGTCTTGTGCGCCGTGATCTCGTCGTTGATCGTGTCGGCCCCGACCAGCTCGCCGATCAGCTCGCGTCCCGATCCGGTCGTCCCCACCCCGCGCACGACGACCCGGTCCCCGAGCTCGTGGCAAATTTCGTCCAGCGCCGCGGTCACGACCTCGACCGGGCGCGCCTGGGTCCGCGTGTAGATCTCGCGAACCACGCGCCCCTCGCGATCGAGGAGGACCACATTCGTGCTGACGCTGCCGATGTCGATGCCGAGGGCGACCTCGACGGGCGGCCCGTTCGGATCCAGAAGGACCGGCCGCACCCGATCGCGCAGGGAGACAACCTTCTCCATCGACAGGGGGCGCGCGCAGGGGATCTCGCGGTTGTCGGACTCGGCGAGATCGAGACCGGCCGTCCCGAGCGGGACGTGCGTCGGCTCGGCCGCTTCGCGGATGGCGCAGCCGATGGCCGCATAGGCGGCATGATGGATCGGCACCGTGATCTCGTCCTCGAGCCCGAATACGGTCCGCAGCGCGGCCACGACCATCTCGTTCGCCGCGACCCCGCCGACGAAGAGGATCGGCGGCCGCGGCGTCTTGCCCTTCGCGACGGCGGCGCGGAAGTTGCGGGCGACCGTCTCGCAGAGTCCGCGCAGGACCTCGGGGGGGAGATACCCCTTCTGCTGTGCGTGGATCATGTCGCTCTTCGCGAACACCGAGCAGCGGCCCGCGATCTTCGCGGATCGGTCGGTCCCGGCCGCGATGGACCCGACATTCTCGATCTCGTACTGCAGGCGGCCCGCTTGCTGATCGAGGAACGATCCGGTCCCGGCGGCGCAGTCGCCGTTCGTCTGGAAATCGGAAATCCCGAGGTCTCCGGACGACTCGTCGCGCTCGAAGAAGAGGATCTTCGACGATTCCCCGCCGATCTCGAAGAGGGTTCGGGCCTGCGGCGCGACGACCCTCGTTGCCGCCGCGAGCGCGCGGAACTCATTCTCCTCCGGAAAGCCGAGGGCCGCGCGAATCAGTCCCGCGCCCGAGCCGGTGACGCGGAGTCCGTCAATACCGGGCGCGCCGCTCTCACGGAGATCGTGGAGAATCTCGCGAAGGAGGATGCGGGTCGCTTCCAAGGGCTGCCCGCGCGTCCGGCGAACCACCGTGACCGCGAGTGATGCCGTCGCCTGTCCATCGCCCGGCAGGCGCGTTTCCAGGACGGACGGATTCCAGAGCGAAGACGAGGCTGCTCGAGTGAGAACTCGGGCGGCGTCTTCGCTCGTCCCCAAGATCGCCGCCTTGATGCTGACGGCGCCCAGATCGAGCCCAAGAAACAACATGTATAGAGGGTATCCCTTCGTCCGGTCGCGACACGAATCCATCGCGTCGGGGAATGCGGCCGACCGTGCGACAGCATAGGGGGTGGATCCGGCACGCGCAAGGAATGGGCGCGTCCGACCGCGCGTCGGCGCCGCTTCTCCTGATCTCCCAGCGGATTATCGATGTCGCGGTCGTCTTTCCTGATGGGTCGCGAAGCAAACCGGGGCGCGCCATCGTGGCGGGCCCCGCCACTGTCCGCTGGGTGCCAACGCGAATGAGGGGGCCGCCCCCACGACCATTTAAGCCGATGCGAACGAATCAGTTAAGTCATCTTCTGCGAGCGGTTGCCGCCGCTCCCGCGGTCCCGATCGCGAAGTCCCGCCGCGTTGACCAATCCCCTCCGCTTCCTTAAGCTGTCGCTTTCAAAGCGGAGGTCGAAATGGCGCGTGCGGCGGAGGCGGGGCGGAAGGCCCCCGATGTTCGCTCGGACTGCTGGGTCCGGATCGTCCCGGCCGAGTCGGGCGGAATCGACCTTGCGATCAAGAGCAAGGTCGAATCGATGTACGGCGAGTCGCTTCGCACCTCGATCCTTGAAGGGTGCGAGCGCCTGAAGATCCGAAACGCGGCGGTTCAACTGGAGGACGCGGGGGCGCTCCCCTTCGTCCTCATGGCGCGGCTCGAGACCGCGGCGCGGCGCGCGTATGAGGGGAAGATCGGCGCGGGATGGCTCCCCGAGACGCAGCCCGGGTCCCGCGCGCGGACGACGCGCGAACGCTTCCGCCGTTCCCGTCTCTACCTTCCCGGCAACGAGCCGAAATTCCTGCTGAACGCCGGGCTTCACAGGCCGGACGGCGTCATTCTCGATCTCGAGGACAGCGTCGCGCCCGCCGAGAAGGACGCGGCCCGGATCCTCGTCCGGAACGCCCTGCGCGTGATCGACTTCGGCGACGCGGAGCGAATGGTGCGGATCAACCCGCTCCCGCTGGGTCTCGATGACCTCGAGGCGGTCGTCCCCGAAAACGTCCACGTGATCCTGATCCCGAAGTGCGAGTCGGCCGAGACGCTCCGCGAGGTCGATGCGAAGGTCCGTTCGATCCTTGGCGCCAACGGGGCGCGGGTGTTCCTCATGCCGATCGTCGAGACGGCGCTCGGGATCCTGCGCGCGCAGGAGATCGCGGCCGCGTCGCCGAACGTCATCGCCCTCACGATCGGCCTCGAGGACTACACGGCCGACATCGGCGCGCAGCGCACGGCCGAGGGGCGCGAGTCGTTCTTCGCCCGCTCGATGATCGTCGCCGCGGCGCGGGCCGCCGGCGTCGCGCCGATCGATACGGTGTTCTCGGACGTCGCGGACGAGGCGGGGCTGCTCGCGAGCGTTCTCGAAGCGAAGGGGCTTGGTTTCGAGGGGAAGGGATGCATCCATCCGAACCAGATCCGGGTGATCCACGAGGGATTCGCCCCGACCGCGGATGAGATCGCGAAGGCGACGCGGATCGTCCGCGCGTTTGAGGACGCGCAGGCGCGGGGCCTGGGGGTCGTGTCTCTCGGGAGCAAGATGATCGATCCGCCGGTCGTCAAGCGCGCCCTGCGGACGGTCGATCTCGCGATCCGATCGGGACAGATGGAGGAAGGTTGGCGGGGAGGGGACGATGCAAAAGCTTGAGCGCAACGCCGCGGGGCGCATGGTTCCGGTCGAGGTGAACGGAGAGAAGGCCGTCCCCTACAAGGGCGTCGCAGTGTATAAGCCGGCAGGCCGGCGCGCGGCCCCGCCGATTGCGACCTGCGCCGACTATCCGGACGACGGCAACAAAGTCCTTCCCGATCTGCGGACCGCCCTCGAGAAGGCGGGACTTCGCAGCGGGATGACGATCTCGACGCACCACCACTTCCGCAACGGAGATCTCGTCGCGAACCGGATCTTCGATGTCGCGGCCGAGATGGACGTCCGCGATCTCCGCTGGGTGCCGAGCGCTTCGTTCCCCTGCCACGCGCCGAACATCCGCCATCTCGAAAGCGGCGTGATCCATCACATCGAGGGATCGATGAACGGGCCGCTCGGCGATTACACCTCCGAGGGGAAGATGCGCGGGATGGCCGTCCTGCGCTCGCACGGGGGGCGCTATCAGGCGATCCAGGACGGCGAGGTCCACATCGACATCGCCGTCGTCGCCGCCCCCGAGACGGATCCGTTCGGGAACTGCAACGGTCTCCACGGCCCGTCTGCGTGCGGCGGGCTCGGCTTCGCCGTCGCGGACGCCGAATACGCGGATCGCGTGATCGTCGTGACCGACAATCTCGTCCCCTTCCCCTGCGTGCCCTGGCAGATCTCGGGCAACCGGGTGGATTCGGTCGTCGTCGTCGACAAGATTGGCGACCCGGCGCAGATCGTCTCGGGGACGACCCAGATCACGCGCAGCCCCGATCGGCTGCTGATCGCGGAGATGGTCGCGAAGTTCATCGACGCCGCCGGCATCCTGCGCGAGGGGTTCTCGTTCCAGGCGGGCGCCGGCGGGACTGCGCTCGCGTTTGCCCTGTACCTGAAGAACCTCATGAAGGAGCGGGGGATCCGGGCGCGCTTCATCCGCGGGGGGAGCACGAAGTACTTGGTCGAGATGCTCGAGGAGGGGCTGACCGACTACATCCTCGACGGGCAGACGTTCGATCTGTTCGGCGTGCGATCGATGGGGACGAACCCCCGGCACGTCAACACGACGCCGTTCACGTCGTACAACTACCACGGCAAGGGGAACTTCGCTTCCCAGATCGACGCGGTCGTGCTCGGAGCGACCGAGGTCGACGTGAACTACAACGCGAACGTCGTCACGCATTCCGACGGCCGCCTCCTGCACGGAATCGGCGGCTGGCAGAACTGCCTCTTCTCGAAATGCACGATCCTCGCGGTCCCGGCCTATCGCGACCGGATTCCCGTGATCATCGACGAGGTGACGACGTTGTGCGGTCCCGGTGAGCTGATCGACGTGATCGTCACCGAGCGCGGAATCGCGATCAACCCGCGGCGCGGCGATCTGCTCGCCGCCATGAAGGGGAGCGGATTGCCGATCCGCACGATCGGAGAGATCCAGGCGGAGGTTGATCGCCTGTGCGGGAAACCCTCTCGCCCGAAGTCAGGCGAGAGGGTTGTCGCCGCGATCAAGTGGGTCGACGGAACGGTCATCGACGCGGTCCGCCAAGTCGCTCACTGACGATCTCGCCCGGCTACGTCCCCTGCAGCGCGAGGCCCTTGACCATGGCCTCGACTTCCGCGTCGAGGACCTTCTCCCCGCCGGGCGCGAAGCCGAGGTGCCGGAAGACGATCTTGCCTTCACGATCGATCAGGAGGTTCGTCGGGGTCCCGAGGATCTTGTAAACCCCGCGTGAGACATTCTTGTCATCGAGGATGATCGGGAAGGTCACGCCCAGCTTCTGCGTGAAGCCGGTATCCAAGTCGGGCTTGTTGGCCGTGTCGATCGAGAGGATCACGAAATCCTTGCCGCCACGCGTCGCGTAGATCTGCTGCAGGTGCGGATACTCCGCACGGCAGGGGCCTCAGGTGTAGTGCCAGAAATTCAGCAGGACCACCTTCCCGCGAAAGTCGGAGAGCGAGAGCGGCTTGCCTCCGGCCAGGCTCGGGAGGGTGAAATCCGTGGCGGGCTGGACGCCCTCCGCGCGCCGGCGGTTGATCCCAGCGTTGACCGAGGCCATCGAGCCTCCGGCAGCCGTCACGATCCGCGTGAGCCTTTCGCGCAAGTCCGGATTCTCCATGTGGCTCAGGAGGGCTGTGTAGATCGGCTGGGCCTTTTCCGGCATCTGCGCAGATTCGTAGATGAAGGCCATGTGCTGCTCCATCTCATCGTCCGAGACCCTGGCGAGGCGTCGCGCCTCCTCCATCGGGGCCACCGCGGATTTCGCGTCGCCGGCCTTGAAGCGCGCCCATGCCTCGCTGTCGAGGCAGGATGAGAGGCCCGTCGAGTCGCCGGCGGCCCGCGCCTTGGCAACTGCCTTCACGAGGATCGGCACCGCGAGGTCGAGCTGCTCTCCGGCATCGGCCAGGTTCCAGCCGATCGCGTTGTATGGATCCGGGGAGTTAAAGTCGCTTTGCATGAAGCTCTTCAGGATCGAGGGGACGGTCTCGGGGGCGAGCTTGCTCGCAAGGGCGACGATCTCCGGGTACGCCTCCCCGGAGAGGGGGTTGTTGGGTCGGGTCTTCACGAAGCCCTGGAGCGCGGCCAAGCGCTGCGCCTCGTCCTCGAGTCGGCCGGCGGCCGAGAAGGCGACCGTGTCCGCTTGCGTGGCCCGTACCGAGGCGACGGTGCGCGATTCCTCCTTCCGGGAGCAGCCGGTGGAGGCGATGAGACCGAAGAGCAGCAGACCGACCCCCAGGGTGGGGATCGGACTGCGGCGGATCATCACGTGCATGGACTACCTCCTGCTGGGGTTAGCGGCATCGATGGCAGTGATTGTATTCGCGTGGAGCCCGGTCGGGCAATGAACCCGCCGGGCGATTCGGCCTGCCACCGAACTGCCCGGCGTTGGGGGGAGGGTCCAGAAATCGAAATCGGGGCCGTCGCCGTACGGCCGTCCGGCCTTGGGGATCAGTTCTTCGAGACGCGTTCCGCCTTTTCCTGGCACTTCAGACAGAACCGCGCGTAAGGGATCACGTCGAGGCGCCGCCGATCGATGTCCGAGTCGCACCACTCGCACTTGCCGTAGTGTCCGTGGTCGATGCGCTCGATCGCTTCCTCGATCTCCTGCACGAGCTTGCCCTGCACGCCCGCAAGCGCGTAGTCCGCTTCGCGCTCCTGCTCTACGGTCGCCGCCTCGGCCATGTGATTGGCGAAAGCGCCGCCGTCTTCCATGTATCGCGCGCCCTGCTCGGCGATCGACTTCTTCATCTTGCCCAGCAGCTGCCCCCGCTGTCCGAGCTCGTCGAGAAGCCTCCGCCGGTACTTCAACGCAGTCCTTCCGTCCATCTTTCGATCCTCCTTTGAGAGTTCGGGAGGCGTTCCTCTCGTCCCGCTTCCTGCATTGGCCGCTCTCAATCGGCGTATCAACCAGCAAAGGGCTCCCCAGATTCCGAACTTTTTTCGAAATTCGTCGGGAACGGACCAGAGAGAATGAGGGATTCTCGAATGAAACGCAACAGAATAGTTTATCTAATCCATATCTCCGAGCGGCCGATCCGGAAACCCCCGCAAACCCCTCGTCCTGCGGGGCCTTGGCGGATATGATCCCCCCATGCGTCGGGGTTTCTGGCGGGTGTCGCCTGGCTGTTCCGGCTCGGGCGGCAAGCTCCGGTCGTGAGGGGGCCTGGATGTATCGAATCACGCGAAAGCTCTTCTTCTCCTACGGACACCGTCTCCTGGACTACCAGGGGAAGTGCGCCCGCATGCACGGGCACAACGCCCGGGTTCTTGTCACGCTGGCCGCGGAGGGGCTCGATCGCACGGGGATGGTCACCGATTTCGACGAACTCAAGAGGCTGGCCGGCAGGTGGATCGAGGAGAATCTCGATCACCGGATGATCCTCAGCCAGGCGGACCCGGCGGTCGCGGCCCTGCGATCGATCGGGGAGGAGCCCTTCGTCGTCGACTTCAATCCGACCGCCGAGAACCTGAGCCGGTACATCTTTCAGCAGCTCTCCGCGATGGGGCTTCCGGTCCTTGAGGTCGCCCTCGACGAGACCGCGAACTGCACCGCTTCGTACATGGCGGGGCGCGAGGGGCTCTCGCACTGACACGGGCGCGCCGCAGGAAATGCTCCGCGCGCCCGCGCCGCCGCTTATTTCCGATACCCTGACGGGCGGGTCGGCCTCGAGTGTTCCGAGGGCGTGTCGTAGATCTCGATCGCCTTGCGCTCTTCGGGCGTGAGCTTGTCGGAGAGATCCGAGGCCTTCTCGACGATCCTGGCGAACTCGCGCACGTCCGGATCATCGCGCATCTCTTCCGCGGCGCGCCGGGCGAGCGGCAGGACGTCGGCGATCCTGTGCTCCTTTGCCCAGAAGCTGCGTCGCAGGATCTCCGCGAACTCGGCGACCGCCGCATCGAGACGGAAGCGCGGGGAGGCGCGATCGATCGAAGAACGGAGGTCCGCAGCGTCGAACGTGCTTTCGATCTCGCGGACGTCCGGGGCGCCGTCCCCGTCCTGCGGCGGGCGGGCGTAGCGGAGCCGGACCGTCGCGATCGGCCCCGATTCAACCCGATCGGCCAGCTTGACCTCGTAGAGGGCGGTCACCGCGTGTCCGGCGCCGATCTCGCCCGCGTCGACCTTGTCGTTGCGAAAGTCGCGGTCGGCCACGTCGCGGTTCTCGAACCCGAGGAGGCGATACCGCAGCACGCGGCGCGGATCGAACTGGACCTGCACCTTCGCGTCCTTCGCGACCGTCTGAATCGTCCCGGTCAGCTTCTCGACGAAGATCCGCTCCGCCTCGTCGAGGCGGTCGACGTAGTAGTAGTTGCCGTCCCCTTTGTCCGCGAGCTGCTCGAGGAGGACGTCATTGTAGTTCCCCATTCCGAAGCCGATCGCGGTCAGGTCGATCCCCTTGTCGGCCTCGCGGCGCACGCGCTCGAGGATCGCGTCGGCCCCGGTGACCCCTTCGTTGGCGACGCCGTCGGTGCAGAGGACGATCCGGTTGATCGCGTCCGCGCGGAAGTGGCCCCGGGCCATTTCGCAGCCGAGCCGGAGTCCCTCCTCGGCGTTCGTGCTGCCGTCGGGCTGGAGCCGGTCGATCGCGTCGAGGATCCTTCCGCGCCCCGTGTTCCGGTCGTCACGCAGCTCGCCCAGGTCGCCGTTCTGCGCATCCACCGAGGTCGGCTCGAGGAGAACCTGGCCGCTCGTCTGGTAAGTGACGATCCCGATCGTGTCGTCGGGACGGAGACGGCCGACGAGGACGTGGAGCGCGTGCTTCACGAGCTCGAGGCGGTCCTCCCGGTGCATCGATCCTGAGCAGTCGATCACGAACGTCAGGTTCGCCGGCCTACGGTCGCGGTCCTCGACGACCCGCGCCTTCAGGCCGATCCGCAAGAGCCCGTAGCCCTTGCGGAAAGCGGACGGGGCCCCCTCGACGAGGATGCGGAAGTCGGTATCGGTGAACTCGGGGTAGTCCTGCCGGAAGTAGTTCACGAACTCCTCGACGCGGACCGCCTCCTTCGGCGGGAGGTGCCCGAGGTCGATGTAGCGGCGGGCCACCGTGTAGGAGGCCGCATCGACGTCCACCGCAAAGGTCGAAAGGGAATCCTCGTCGGTCGGGATGAACGGGTTCACCCCGTAGTGCTCGAAGTACATCGAGTCGTAGACCTGGTCGTTCGGGAGGGTCGAGCCGCCCGTGGTCGGCAGGACCGGTGGCGCGTGGGATGGCGAGGGACCCCGGGCGACACCGCCCCAGGTCTGCTCCATCGCGCGGCCGCCGCGGAAGTGCAGTTCTCCACCCCGTGCGACAATGCCGGCCTTCAAGCCGACGACCTCGGTGACCGTGCCGGTAGACATTTCCTGTTGCCCTAGGACCGGTGCGGTCGTTGGCGCGGGGGGCCTTTCCTGAATCCGTTCACGGGGAGCGACAAAACCTCTGCCGTCGGCGCGGGGCTGCGGCTCCGCGGCCACGCGGGAGGGGGCCGCCGGGGTGGCGGAGGTAACGACGGAAGGATGTTCCCCTCCCGGGGCCGCGGGCTTCATCGGCACTCTTTTCGCTTCCTGACCAAGATGACCAAGGTCCTGTGGCAGCACGCGTTTCTCGGCGATGGCGGGCGGGCTCACCGGCCGCCTCTCAGGCGTCTGATGCGGCCGAACGAGGAAGATCAGGAGGACGACCGCCATCGCGCCGCCGGCGACGAGCACCAGACGGGGGAGCGGACCGACGCGCACGCGGCCGCCTCCACTCCGCTCGAGGATCCCGCGCCACACTTCCTCGCGCTCGCGCTGCGTGAGGCGCTCCCGATGCTTTTCGTATTCGGATTTCATGTTGGTTGCCCTTCCAGACAGTCGGACTTCCCGGAGCCCGCATCCGCGCCTTCCGTCTCCTCAGCCCATCCCGCTGCCCCACCCAGGGCCTTCCGCATCCGCTCGCGCGCCTTCGCGTGATGGACCCGCGCCGTGCTTTCCTTGCACCCGAGAGTCGCCGCGACCTCGCGGAAGCTCATCCCCTCGCACTCGCGCAGGAGAAGCGCGGCCCTCTGGAACGGAGAGATCCTCGCCAGGGCGGCCATCAGGGTCGGGCGCTCGGAGGCGGATTCCGCGCGGGAGTATGCGATCGGGTCGACGGTCGCGGTCCGCTCGGTCAGCGGCACGGTCCTACGGACGCGCTTGAGGACCGTCCGCTTCCAGTCGAGAGCCTTGCGCAGCGCGATGACGCGCAACCAGGCCTCGAGCGGGGCCTCGCCGCGATACGAGTCGATCCGCCGGAACGCCTGCAAGTAAGTCTCCTGCAGGAGATCGAGCGCCTCGTCGCGGTCCCGGATCACGCCGCAGAGGAGAGAGAAGAGGCGGCCGCAGGTCGCGTCGTAGATCTCGCGCCAGGACTCCTGTTCCCCGCGCGCCGCCCGTTGCGCCAGCTCCATGTCGGCTCGACAGTCTTTCATATCGTTACCGCCGCTCCCCCGGATACGCCCTCAAGGACGGGGGAGATGTCGGAATCGCTTAGGGCAATCGATCGTCGACCGCCGTTTGCGAGGCGCGGATGCGAGGGATCTGCGTGGCGAAGACGATCGCGCCCGCGAGCGTGATCGCCCCTCCGATTCGAACGGCCCATGGGGCGCCGATCCTCTGCGCGACGGCGCCCGTGAGGAACGAGCCGATCGGGGCAAGCCCCACCATCACGAAGGAATAGATCGAGAGGATCCTTCCGCGGATCTCGTTCGGGGCGGTCGTCTGGAGATACGTGTTCGTCGTCGCGAGCTGGGTGATCATCGCCCCGCCGGTGATGAACAGGATCACCTCTGAAAGGAGGAAGTTGCGCGACAGCGAGAAGGCAATGAGCGCGGCTCCGAAGACGCCCATCCCGAGCGAGACCAAGCGGCCTGATCCGCGCGTCGATGTTCGTCCCGCGAGGCGCAGCGCGCTCGTGACCGCGCCGATGCCGACCCCGCCCATCAGGAGGCCGTACCCGCGCGCGCCCGTGTGGAGGATCTTGTCGGCGAAGATCGGGAGCATGATCGTGTAGGACATCCCGAACACGCTCGACACGGCGACCGCCTGCAGGATCGCGCGGACGCGCGGCGTCGCGCGGACGAACCGGAACCCCTCGGCAAGCTCGTGCCACACCGGGCGAGGAGGGCGCGGCACCCACGGGGGGAGGCGCATCGCGAGGAGCCCCACGATCACGGGGACGAACGAGATCCCGTTCAGAAGGAAGCAGGTCGCCTCTCCGGTCCCCGCGATGAGGAGGCCGGCAAAGGCCGGGCCGATGACGCGCGCGGCGTTGAAGATCGAGGAGTTCAGCGCGACCGCGTTCAGGAGGTCGTCGCCGCCGACCATCTCGATCACGAACGCCTGGCGCGCGGGCATGTCGAAGGCGTTCACCGTCCCGAGCACGAAGGCGAAGGCGATGATCCAGCCGACGCGCACCGTGCCGGTGAAAGTGAGCACGGCGAGCCCGATCGCGAGGCACATCGAGACGGCCTGCGTGGCGACGAGGAGCCGGCGCTTCGGAACGCGGTCCGCGACAACCCCGCCAAGAAACGTGAAGAGGAACACGGGCAGGAAGGTCGCCGTCCCGACGATCCCGAGCCAGATCGGCGCGTGCGTGAGACGATGGACGAGCCACCACTGCGCGGCGCTCTGCATCCACGTTCCGGTCAGGGAGATCAGCTGGCCGTACCAGAAGAGGCGGAAGTTGCGGTGCCGGAGCGCGCGGAAGTAGATAGAGAACCGCCCCGGGGATCCCTCGGCCGCCATCATGGCCGACATTCTACCCCGGGGCGGTGTGGTGCGTCTGCGCGCGTCAGACGGTGATCGCGTCAGCGGCGGTCGTCGCGCTCGCGCGGTTCCAGAGGGATGCTCCGCCGGATCGCTGTTGCTAATCGCCCCGGAAGCTGTTGAAGTCTCAGCGATGCCCGATCACATGGCCGAAGAGCGATCGCAGACTCCCAAGGAGGATGCCCCGCGCGAGACCCCGCCGGCCGCGGGGATCGGCGTGCAGGCGTTCCGCCGACATGCTCTGGCGTTCGGGTTCGGTCTCCTCAGCCTCGGGATCCTCGCACTTCTCATCGCGATCTACCTGCAGCTCGGACGCGAGATCCTCTGGGCGGTGACGCTCGCGGCGCTGTTCTACCCACTGCACCGCGGCATCGTACGCCTCGTGCGGGGGCGGGAGAATCTGGCGACCGGATTGAGCATGTTCGTCTCGATCATGATCCTGTTCCTCCCCGCGATCCTGCTCGCGTTCAACCTCGTCGCGGAGGTGCGGAATCTCTGGCCGACGCTGCGCGACGGGCTGGGGCAGAATGCGTTCCAGGGGGTATCGCAGTGGCTGGAAGGATCGCGCCTGCGCACGCTCGCGCACCTGGTCCTCGGTCAGCAGCCGTCGACCGGCGCCACGGGGCTCGAGGGCGAGATCGAGAAGGGCGCGATGTGGGTCCAGGGGTTTTTCCTGGACCAGCTGCTGACGATCACGAAGAGCGCGCCTGCCGCTGTCTTTCACATGGTCGTGACCCTGTTCGCGTTCTTCTTCTTCCTGCGTCACGGACCGGGATGGATCGAGAACATCAAGAACGCGCTGCCGCTCGATCGCGACCATTCGAACCATCTCTTCGGCATCGCCGGCCAGACTGTGAACGCGGTTTTCCGCGGCGTGATCCTGACGGCGGCGTCGCAGGCGCTCCTGGCGGGGATCGGCTTCTGGGTCGCCGGCACGAAGATCCCGATCCTCCTCGCGTCCCTGACCTTTATCGGCTCGATGATCCCGTTCATCGGCGCGATGGGGATCTGGCTGCCGACGGCCGTGGCGCTCTTCCTCACGGGCCACCACAACGCCGGCATCGGTCTCGCGATCTACGGCGCGTTGATCGTGAGCCTGGCCGACAATTTCATCAAACCGTACGTGATCGGCCGGCACATGAAGTTGCCGACGCTCTGGCTCTTCCTCGCGATCATCGGCGCGCTCAAGCTCTTCGGCTTTCTCGGGATCGTCGTCGGGCCGGCCGCGCTCGCGCTCGGCTTCGCCATCTACAGGATCTACATCGAAGGAAGGAGGGGACCCCAGGGGACATGAACCGGGATGAACATCCGACACCGCCAGGTCCGCAAATCGCTCCGCCGACCGAGCACGACCCGCCGATCGTCTATTTCTCGGTCGACGTCGAGGCGTCCGGCCCTTTCCCCCCCGACTACAACCTGGTCTCCATCGGCGCGGTCGAGGTGCGGCCGACGCCGGAAGGGCACCGCCTCGGGCGCGAGTTCTACGTCGAGCTGAAGCCGATCTTCCCAGGGTTTCGCGCGGAATCGATGGCGGTCCACGGGATCCCGCGCGAGCATCTCGAGCAGAACGGGGTCGATGCGCGCGAGGCGATGCGGCGGTTCGGCGACTGGACCCTCTCGTGCTTGACCGGCGAAGAGAAGCCCGTCCTTGTCGGGCACAACGTCGTCTTCGACTGGGCGTACATCAACTACTACTTCCAGCATTTCGGGATGGAGAATCCGTACGGCTACAAGGCGATCGACTCGAAGTCGCTCGCGGTCGGGGTCCTCGGGATCTCCTGGTGGGACGCCAACAAGGACTATCTGCTGAAAGCGATCCCCGGGATGGTCGGCATCCCGAAGGACCAGGAGCACAACGCCCTCCACGACGCGCAGTTCCAGGCGCGCATCCTTGCCGCGCTCCTCGACTGGAAAGGATGAAGGGCGAGACCGGCCCGTTTATCGGCGCTCATTGCTCGATCGCCGGCGGCTTGCACAATGCCGTCCTGAGCGCGGCGGAACTCCGGTGCCGGGCGGTCCAGATCTTCGCGAAGAACTCCAACCAGTGGGCCGGGAAAACGATGGTCGATTCCGACGTCGAGGCGTGGAACGCGGCGATCGCCGCGCATCCGATGTTTCCGGTTGTCCATGATTCCTACCTGATCAACCTTGCCTCACCGGATCCGGCGCTGCTGGGGAGATCGCGGGACGCATTCCTCGATGAGGTGCGGCGCTGCGATCGGCTGGAGATTCGCCGGCTGATCTTCCATCCCGGCGCGCACATGGGCCAGGGGGCGGACGCCGGTATCGCGCGAGTGGCCGAGAGCCTCGACTGGGTCTGCGAGCAGGCGCCCGACTCGCGGGTCTCCCTCGTCATCGAGACGACGGCCGGGCAGGGCACGATCCTCGGGGGCAGCTTCGAGCACCTCGCGCGGATCATCGAGTCGACGCGGCATCCCGAGCGTCTCGGCGTCTGCGTCGACACCTGCCACATCCTGGCGGCCGGCTACGACTTCCGCACGCCCGAGGGGTACGCGGCGGTCTTCGGCGAGTTCGATCGGCTGGTCGGCCTGGACCGCGTGCTTTGCTTCCACGTGAACGATTCGAAGAAGGACCTCGGGAGCCACGTCGACCGGCACGAGCAGCTCGGGAAGGGATTCGTCGGCGCGCGCGCGTTCGGGCTCCTGATGCACGATCCGCGCTTCGTATCGATTCCCAAGATCATCGAGACCCCGAAGGAAGGGGACTGGGACCGGAAGAACCTTGCGTTCCTCCGCCGGCTTGCGGGCTCCCACCACGAGCGAAGTCGATTTCACGACTCGCTTGTCGGCCTGTCGCACGGTCGAAATCACCCGAGCGGATCCGCTCGCGGGTTCCGACCGTGGCCGGACCTCTCGAATCAACCGTGAAATCGACCCGGACCGCGAGCGGGGTCTTCAAGCGGATCGTGAAATCGACCTCGACGGTGAGCGGAGTCCGCGAGCCGTTCGTGAAATCGACCCGGACCGTGGATCGAGGGCCCGAGCCGCCTCGACATGGGATTGGTCGTTCAATTCTGGTATAATGGTTTGTCAAATGGAGGTGTTATCCGGATGAGGGCTCTGAACGCTCCGCGGGGCCGCGTTGCGGGCATGCTGGCGGTCCTTCTCGTTGCCGTTTGGGCGCTTGCATGGGCCTCGGTAGGTGCGCAGCCCGCCGCTCCCGCGCAGGGGATGGAGGGGATGACCGACGAGCCGGCCGAGCCGGTCGCGGAGAACCCGACCCTCTCGCCCGATCAGGAGGCGCTTGCCCAGACGATCTTCAACGAGCTGATCTCCCCCTGCTGCTGGACCACGACCGTCGCCGTCCATGGTTCTGGGGCGGCGCCGCGGATCCAGGCTGAGGTGCGCAAGATGATCGCGGGCGGGATGAGCCACCAGCAGATCCTCGATCGCTACGTCAAGCAATACGGCGAACGGATCCTGGCCAAGCCCAGGAAATCGGGTTTCAACCTCGCCGCGTATTGGGTCCCGTACCTCGCATTGGTCGTCGGGGCCGGAGTGATCGTGACGACGCTCCGGCGGCGCAAGATTGCGGCCGCCGAGACGCAGGCCGGAAGCGAATCGGCCGGCGCGACCCTGAGCGCGCGACCCGCCGCGCCCGGGCCGGATGACGAGTACCATCGTCGGATTGAAGAGGAGCTGCGCAAGAGCTCCTGAAATAGACAAGCCCATACAAAGGACAAACATCGGATCGGGGTGGCCGCTTCCGCTTCATGTAACGCAGTGGCCGCCTCTGACAGTTCCGCCGTCGATCTTGGAGGACCCATGCAATCCTTGCGGACGTTCATCGTCGTCTCCCTGTTCGTGTTCTCTCTCGTTCCCGCCGCCGTCGCGACCGCAGGCGTGATCGAGCCCGCGTTCGACGCTGCGCTCGACGCGTTGCCGCCCGGCGGGCAGGCGACCGCGCTCGTGATCCTGAAGGCGCAGGCGCCGATCGCCGACCTCGATCGCTCGCTGAGCGACCGCGACGCGACGCGCGCCGAGCGCCACGAGACGATCGTGCGCGCCCTGCAGGAGACCGCCGCGTCGTCGCAAGGCGCGATCATCGGCGCGCTCGACGCGGGCCTGCGCGCGGGCAGCATCGCCGGCTACAAGACCTACTGGGTCCTGAACGCGGTCGTGATGCGCGCGACGTCCGATGCAATCCGGGAGATCGCGGCGCGCGGCGACGTGGCGCAGGTCCGCAGCAATCCGAAGCCCGTCCTGATCGAGCCGGTCGGGCGTCGCAACCCCGCGGAGAACCTGCGCGGCATCGGGATCCCGCCGGGACAACGTGCGATCCAGTCCGACCGGGTATGGAAGGAGCTCGGGATCACGGGCCGGGGCCGGATCGTCGCGGAGCTGGACACGGGGGTCGATGGAACGCATCCGGCGCTGCGCGACCGTTGGCGCGGCAACAACGGACACCCGTGGCAGGAATGCTGGCTTGACGTCCTGGGGGGAAGCACGCAGTACCCCTACGACTCGGCGCAGCACGGCACGCACACGATGGGGACGCTGACTGGGTTGTGCGCGGCGACCGGCGACACGATCGGCGCCGCCTGGGGCGCGCAGTGGATCGAGTGCAACGTGATCGGTCAAGGGGCCGGCGGCAACTTCGACAGCGACGTCCTGACCGCCTACCAGTGGATCGCCGATCCGGACGGGAACCCCTCGACGATCGCCGACGTCCCCGACGTCGTCCAGAACTCCTGGGGGGTGAACGAGTCGATGGGGTATCCCCCCTGCTTCGACCTGTGGTGGGGCGTGATCGACAACGTCGAAGCATCCGGCTGCGCCGTGTGCTTCTCGGCCGGCAACGAGGGGCCGAACCCCTATACCCTGCGGTCGCCCGCGGACCGCGCGACGACGCCGACGAACATCTTCTCGGTCGGCGCCGTCGATGCGACCGACTACGGCTGGCCCTATCCGATCGCCGACTTCTCGAGCCGCGGCCCGACCGAGTGCCCGGGGAACGACACGAAGCCCGAGGTGGCCGCGCCCGGCGTCGACGTTTACTCGTCGATTCCCGGCGGGGGGTACGCGCAGACCGGCTGGAGCGGCACGTCGATGGCGGGTCCGCACGCGGCCGGCATCATGGCGCTGATGCGCGAGGCGAACCCCGACATGGAAGTGCAGACGATGAAGCAGATCATCATGCAGACCGCGCGGGACGAGGGGACGCAGGGCGAGGACAACGACTACGGCTGGGGCTTCGTCGACGCGTACGCTGCAGTCTCCCGGGCCCTCGAGGGGACAGGGGTCTTGAGCGGTCTCGTGACGAATTCATCGAACGGCGGCACGCCGATCCCCGGCGCAACCGTGGTGCTCCGCAGCTCCGCGGCGAGCTTCCCGACCGGCGCCGACGGTCTCTATCGCGGGCACGCGCTCGCCGGCTCCTACACCGCGATCGCACGACACCCCTCCTTCGCGCCCGAGAGCGCGCTCGTCGTGATCACGGCGAACGGGGCAGCGGTTCAAGATTTCACGCTTCGGGACATCGTTCCGCCCGAGATCACGAACTTGAGCGATCCCGTGACGATCCCCGACGCGGTCGGCCCGTACCCGATCTCCGCGACGATCACCGACATGAGCGCGATCGGCACGACACTCCTCTGGTATCGCGTCCACTACGGACCGTGGCAGAACGTCCCGATGAGCGCGGTCGGAAATGTCTACACCGGATCGATCCCAGGCTGCAGCGCTGGGAACCGGGTCGACTTCTACGTCACGTCGGTCGACGCGGCCGGCAACGCGGCGGCGTTCCCGCCCGACGCGCCGAACACGTACCGGAGTTTCTACGTGACGGTCCCCGTGCTCATCGATGACGTCGAGACCGATCACCACTGGACCATCGGCTGGCCGGGGGACACGGCGACCGACGGGATCTGGGTGCGCGATGATCCGGTCGGCACGATGGTCGGCCGGCAGCAGTGCCAGCCCGAGGATGATCACACCCCCGATCCCGGCCACATCTGCTTCGTCACGAAGAACGGCGTCCCGGGCGGCAATGCCGGCGCCGCGGACGTCGACGGTGGATGCACGAGCCTGATCTCGCCGGTCCTGAACTTGAGCGGCTCTGCCGATGCGTTCATCTACTACTGGCGGTGGTACGGGAAGTTCGGGACCACGGACGACGACAATTTCACCGTGCAGATCTCGACGAACAACGGCTTGGGATGGAGTGACATCGAGGTCCTGCACGCCAGAGACAACAAGTGGACCGGCCTGGAGTTCAAGGTGTCCGATTACGGCATCCAGCCGACCGCATCGGTGCGCCTGTGCTTCAAGGTCTGCGACCTGCAGAACGACTCGGTGGTCGAAGGTGCGGTGGATGACATACGGGTCGAGGTCCTGCCGCCGCTCCCCGCGGGCGTCGAGGACGGCGCGGCGGGCGCGACCGCCGCAGGGACGATGCTTGACCCGGCGCGGCCGAACCCGATGAGAACGGCGGCCCGAATCGGCTTCCGCCTCGCGACGCCGGGAGCGGCGCAGATCGAGGTGTTCGATGCGGCGGGTCGTCACGTTCGCACGCTCGTGAACGGTCGCATCGATGCGGGCCCGCATGAGGTGAGCTGGGACGGGCGCGATGACGGCGGGGCGGCCGCGGCCCCGGGCGTCTACTTCTACCGACTGCGCTGCGGAGGGTACGAGGAGAGCAGCAGGGTCGTATTCGTGCAGTAGGCAGCAAGGGGGACCGCGTGCGGATTCGTCGCGAGCGCATACGGGTCGCACTCGCATGGTTTGTGCTCCTCATGCCCGCGGCATGCGGAGCGCAGACCATCCCCGATTGGAGCGCCGTCCCGTACCCGCCCGTGCCGCTCGCGCCCGCGACGGTCATCGAGCCGGTCCTCACGGCCGACGACGTGACGGACGCCCCCACCCTTTTCGTCGCGGATCCGTTCCTCTTCCATGAAGGGAACGGCCCGTGGCACATGTTCTTCGAGGCGCTCACGACGGTCCCCTACAGGCAGCAGATCGCGCACGCGACGAGCGCGGACGGGATCCACTGGACCTACGACCGCCTCGTGCTCGATCCGGGGTTCAACACATCCTTCCCCTACGTGTTCAAGTACGAGGGCGAATACTACATGGCGGCGGTGTCGCCGGTGGCGAACCGCTCCGTGCACCTGTACAGGGCGCATAACTTCCCGTACGACTGGACCGACGACGTGACCCTCCTGACCGGGCGGGACTTCGCCGATCCGGCGATCGTTCAGTACAACGGGATCTGGTACATGTTCTGCGGCCAGTCCGGGAGCGGACTCTGCTACCTGTACTGGGCAAGCCGGCCGACGGGCGGTTGGGTCGAGCACCCGTTGAGCCCGATCGTGAATGACCTCAGCAAGGCGCGCCCCGCCGGGAGACCGTTCAACTTCGGCGGTCGGTTGATCCGCCTGGCGCAGAAGAACGATCGGGTCTACGGCGAGGCCGTGCGGGCCTTCGAGGTGGACACGATCGGCCGCACCGTATATCGCGAGCACGAGATCGCGGAGAGCCCGATTCTGCAAGCGAGCGGAGTGGGCTGGAATCGCCAGGGGATGCACACCTGCGACGCATGGTGGACGGGCGACCGCTGGATCGCAACCGTGGATGGGATCGACGAGACCTGGGCGATCGGGATCTACCGGACCGCGACCGTGGCGGGGACGGGAGGTCCGGTCGAGCCGATCCGCCTTTGGCTCGGACAGAACCGGCCGAACCCGTTCAGTGCCTCCACCGAGATCCTTCTCCAGGTGATCGGCGCCCCTGCGGGGGCAGCAGCGGGGAGCGCTCGGCGAATCGGGATTTACGACGGCGCGGGACGTCAAGTCCGATCGCTCTCCGCGATGGATGCGGGGGACGCCGTGCAGAAGATCAGATGGGACGGCGCCGATGCCGAAGGGCGCCCGGTCGCGGCGGGTGCGTATTTCTACCGGCTCGATTCGGCTGAACGCGCGGCAGCGGGAAGGATGATTCTGATCAGATAATTGTCCGCCTGCGGCTTTTTCTATTGAATGATTCCACATGTTTGTCTATTCTTCTCTGTGCAAGGTTGATCGACCCCGCGGTCATGCGGACCGGGAGAACCGGGATGTGCGCGCCACGACGGAAGCAACGCCTTCCGGCGGACTGGTTGTCAGTCGACGGTCGAAGGCGTGCCCGCCATCCTCTCCCGGTCCGTTGACGTCCACGCATGGAACGGCCCCGGCGGCAGCTCGTCGCCGGGGCCTGATTACAACCGCGGGGCCATGGACCTCGCGCCCTATCTCTTCTCCATCGGCACGTACGGCACGCTGATCGGGCCGACGTAGATCGCGCGCGGCCGGAAGATCCGATTATCCTGCAAGTACTCGAGCGCCCGCGCCGTCCACCCGGCGATCCGGCTGACCGCGAAGATCGGCGTGAACATCGCCGTTTCGATCCCCATCGCCTTGTAGATCAGCCCTGAGTAGAAATCGACGTTCGGGAAGATCTTCTTCTCGCCGAGCTGGCTGCAGACGACCCCGTCGAGCTTTGCCGCGACCTGATACAGCCGCTTCGTATCCGGGTCGCAATCCGCGAGGACGCCGGCGAGGGGGCCGAAGATCCGCGCCCGGGGGTCGTAGGCCTTGTACACCCGATGGCCGAACCCCATCACCTTCCGCTTCGTCTCCATCGCCTTCTTGAACCAGGACTCGACGTTGTCGGGGGAGCCGATCTCCTCGAGATCGTAGAGGACCTTCTCGTTCGCCCCGCCGTGGAGCGGACCCTTCAACGATGCGATCCCCGCGACGACGCTCCCATACATGTCAGAGAGGGACGAGTTCACGACCATCGTCGTGAAGGTGGAGGCGTTCATCCCGTGATCGGCGTGGAGGATCAGCGAGATGTCCATCGAGCGTTCGAGGACCGGGTCGGGGCGCTCTCCGGTCATCATGTAGAGCAGGTTCCCTGCGTGGCTGAGCGTGGGATCCGGGTCGAGCGGCGGTTTGCCCTTGCGGATCCGGGTGATCGCGCCGGTCATCGTCGCCATCTGGGCGATCAGCTTGATCGAGATCTCGGTCTCGTTCTCGACGGTGGTGTCGTCGGCCCTCGGGTCGAGGCTTCCCTGGACGGAGACGCACGTCCGCAGGGTCGACATCGGGTGCGCGCGCGCCGTCGGGACGAAATCGAGAATCCTGCGCGTTTCGGGGGACATCGGCGCGTAACGTGCGAGCTTGGCCTTGAAGCCGTCCATCTCGGCGTGGGTCGGAAGATGCCCGAACAGCAGGGCGAACGCAGTTTCCTCGTATGTCGAGTGCTCGGCGAGGTCGAAGATGTTGAACCCGCGGTAGATCAGCCAACCCTTCGCGCCATTGACGTACCCCACCCGCGTATCGCACGCCGGGGCCCCCTCGAGGCCTTTGCCGATGGCGGCGTCCTTGATCGGCCACTCGTGCTCGCCGGACATCTTCGGTTCGGGCTCGTCGTTCGTCTCGAGGATCGCCTTCTCTTTCGCCGCCCGGATCAACGCATTGATTTCCGTGGTACTGGTCATGGATCCACCCCCTGGTCGCGCGGAACGCGGCCTGTCACGCACTCTTCAAGCGAGGCCCGGTCTGTAACGGTACAATATACTAACTTAATGGTCGGAGGTCTGCCCCCAATGGTGGGGGGAGCCCGATCGGAGGGCCGATGCAGACGGAGATCGAGAGGGTTCTGGGGGGTCCGCCGGAGAGCGTGATCGGGGCGCTGGAGTCGGCGATCGGGGCCTTCTGGGCGGGGGGCGAGGACCGCGAGACCCTGGTCCGTTTGCTCGACGCGGGCCGGCGCCCCGCGTTCCTGCGGTCGATCCACGGTACGGCGGACTCGGACCGGTGGCTGAAGGCCGTGCTTGCCGCCATCGACGCGATCGACCTGAACCTTGGCGACATCTTCCGCCTGCGCGTCGAGCAGGACCCCGGCGCTCCGCTGTTCCGGGTCCCGGCCGGGCCGAACGTCCGCGACATCACTCGGGGAGAGGCGGCCGAACGGGTTGGCGCGCTGGCCATGGGCCTCCGCCGGGCCCTCGAAACCCACCCGCGGGAACGCGTGCCGGTGGCGATCCTGGCGCCCAACCGGATCGAGACGATCCTCGTCGATCTGGCCTGCCTGACCCACGGGATCCCCGACGTCCCGATCCCGTCGGAATCGACGCCGCAGCAGGTCCGGTTCATCCTGAACCAGACGAAGTCGACCGTGCTGGTCGTCTCGGATCTCCGCCGTCTGGAGCAGGTCCTCTCGATTGGGCCGCTTCCGGAGGGGGTGCGGACGGTCGTCCTGATGACGCCGCCGGACGCGACGGTGGCCGCGCGCGCGACAGAGAGAGGCTGCATCACCCTTGCGGGGATCGAGGCGGACGGCCGGGCGGACGGACCCGCGCCCGCGGCGACCCTGCCGAGTGCGCGGGATCTCGCGACGGTGATGTTCACCTCGGGGTCGACCGGCAATCCGAAGGGAATCCGCTTCAGCCAGCGGAACATCCTGTACAAGCGCTTCTGCCGCGCCGTCGCGCTCCCCGACATCGGCGAGCAGGACGTGTTTCTTTGCTACCTCCCGCTCTTCCACACGTTCGGCCGTTGGCTCGAGATGACCGGGTGCCTCTTCTGGGGATCGACTTACGTCCTCATGGAGAACCCGTCAGCGGAGGCGATGCTCGAAGCGATGCGCCGCTTCCGGCCGAGCGTCTTCATCTCGATCCCGAAGCGATGGATCCAGCTCCGCGAGAAGATCTTCCAGCTCGCCGGCGTATCGCCGGAGAACCCGGAGGACGCGGAAAGCGCGCGCCTGACCGAGGCGATCACGGATGTCACGGGCGGACGGCTTCGGTGGGGGCTTTCCGCCGCGGGGTATCTCGATGCGGACGTATTCGTTTTCTTCCAGCGCCACGGGATCGAACTGCTGAGCGGCTTCGGCATGACCGAGGCGACCGGCGGGATCACGATGACCCCGATCCACAAGTACAAGCGGGGGACCGTTGGGGTCCCCCTTCCCGGAATCGAGGCGCGGCGGGGTGAGGACGGCGAGCTGCTCGCGCGCGGTCCCTACATGATGCTCGGCTACGACGATCCCGACGGGCCGCCGCGCGACTACGAGAAGGAGTGGTTCGGCACCGGCGACCTCGTGGACCAGGACCCCGACGGCTACTTCACGATCGTCGACCGGAAGAAGGACATCTACAAGAACTCGAAGGGACAGACGGTCGCGCCCCAGAAGATCGAGAACATGTTCACTGAGTTCGAAGAGATCAAGCGCGTGTTTCTCGTCGGGGACGGCAAGGAATACAACACCCTTCTGATCTACCCGAACTACGAAACCGGCAGCGGGAAGCTCGCCTCGATGTCCCCCGATGAGGTTCGAGATTACCTCTCGAGCTTCGTCGTCTCGGTCAACCGGTTCCTGAGCCCGTACGAGCGGATCGTCGACTTCGACCTGCTCCCGCGCTTCTTCCGCGAGGACAAGGGGGAGCTGACGCCGAAGGGGAGCTTCGTCCGCAAGGTCGTCGAGCGGAACTTCCAGGACCTGATCGACTCGCTCTACGCGCGCAGCTACATCGTCCTGCCGGTCGGCGGATTCGAGGTGCGGGTGCCGACCTGGCTCTTGCGCGAGAAGGGGCTGACGGCGGACGCGCTCGTAGCGGAGCCGGGTGGAATCCGGCTGCAACCCACCGGGGAGCGCCTGGCGATCGTGCGCGCTCAAGGGGCGCAGGGGCGTTTCCGCATCGGGGCGTTCACGTATCAGATCACGGCGCCCGACAGCCGGAGCGCGAGCACGGCGATCGATCTCGATCCGATCCTGCGCGTCGCGCGCCACTGGGTCGGCAACGTCGAACTTGCACATTTCGCGGGGGAAGACCTGATCCGTCGCCCACGGCGTGGCGCCGAGCCGGTCGGGCAGATCGCCGTGGAGGGATGGCAGCGGCCGATCCTCCTCTTGGACCTCTCTCGTGCGCGGTTCGCGGCGGCGATGCAGCAGGACGAGCGGGGTCCGGCCGGCGTGCACGACGCGGCAGCCCTCCTCTTCTGCGCGCAGGGCGAGGAAGCCAAGCACGCGCTCGATGTATTGGAAGGTTTCCTTGCCGATCCGAGCACCGAGGAGTTCGAGCTCGGTCTGGGGATCCTGCCGCTCCTCCGCCTGCATGCCGATGCGGAGATCCGCCGCCGCGCCCTCGTTCTCCTGATGCGCCGCGAGGTCGATGGGCGCGCGGGCGAGACGCTGCGTCGCTTCATCGCGGCGGACCCGGACGTCCTGAGCGATTCGACCTCCGCCGAGATCATCGACATCGAGATGCCGCCGGACATGCTCCGGTCGATCCTGGAGCTCGCGCGTGATCTCGAGATCGGGAGCGATCCCTGGGCGATCGCGGCGGGGAGGCGGCGCGTCGCATCCCTGCTACGGCTTGCCGCGGATCTCGGCGGCCGGAACCAGAGCCGCTACGCGCAGGTGCGGCAGGTCCTCGTGCGGCGTGCGCTGTCCGAGACCGATCCCGAGGTCGAGCAGAACGCGCGCGCGGCGCGCCGGCGGCTCGATGAGCACTTCCGCCTCTGGTGTGCGTCAGGAATCACGCAACCGGTCGATCCGCAGACGGAAGAGCCGATGGACTGGGAGCGCGTCGTCGGATTCGACGAGCGGATTCCGGAGGATGCGCGCGGGCGCATCCTGGCGGCGCTCCGCGAGACCTCCCTGCTGCGGGAATCCTGCTTCCTCCTCGGGGAGGAAGCGTTGATCTCAGGGGATGATCTCCTGCCGGGCGGGATCTGGGTGAGCGACGCGGGGGAGATCGCCTGCCGGCGGACGGTCCGCCTGACGTTGCGCACTCGCGCGGGGCGGCGGTTCGAGTTCGCGTGCAAGCTCGCGCCGGCGGATGGGGTCGAGCGCGAGGCCCTGCAGGACGAGATCGACTGGTTGATCCGCATGGGGACGGACGAACACGGGCGCCGGCTCGTCGCGGATTTCGGAGGCTCCTGGCCGGAGCAGGGGATCTGGACCGAGGAGTATGTCGCCGATGAGTCGGTCCTCGCGGCCCTGCGTCGCATGAGCGCGGCGCGAGACGTCGATCCCGACGCGGGGCGGATCACGTCCCTCTGGATGCACTTCGCGTGGAGCGCGCTGACCGCCTTCGTCGACGTCTGGCAGCGCACCGGGGGCAAGCTCATCCTGGGCGAGCCGGGCCCGCAGGCCATCGCGGTGGCGCCGCACGATTACCAGGAGGGATCGCGCCTCCTCCTGATCTCGCCGCGTCTCCCGTTTCCTGGTCTCGCCCGCATGCTGCGCCACATGTACGAGCATTTCGTCGTGCGGACCGAGGAGATCTTCCCGGAGCTGCGCGGGATGGCGCCCCCGCGGACGGCGATCGACGCGTTCGTCGAGGCCCTCGGGGAGGAAGCGGCGATCCCGCTTCTCTGGCGTGGTCTCCTCGAGATGCGTGAGATCGCGCGCGACAGCGAGGACCCGTCCTGGCGAACCTGGCGCGACGATCTCGCCGCCGCGTGCGACGAAATCGAGCGCGACGGCTATGCGCCGCGCCGCCTCGTCATGGCGGCGCGCCGGTATCGCACCTGGGAGCGGCTCAACCCGGGGGCCAGCCTGCAGGCGCGCGCGATGACGATCCAAGAGCTCTACGAGACGTACGGGCTCGACCTCCTCGAGCCGGCGCACCCGGAAGGGCGCGTCCGCTTCTTCCGGATGACCGTCTTCGCGCGGTCGTCGGGCCCGCTTGCCACCGAGCTGGACGCGCTCGTTCGCGCGCACCGGGATGCGCCGCTCGCGCTCGAGGCCCTGCTGCGACGGATGACGATCCTCCACCGCACTGTTTCGCTGACCGACGAGGAGAGCTACTTCCTGGCGCGGATGACCTATTCCCACCTGCGGCCCGCGCAGCGCGTCCACATGGAGCTGCTCGAAGAAGGGGGCGAGACGAAGGCGGACCTGGTCGAAGACATCCGAGACGACGACGGCGCTCCGCTCGTCATCCGCGCCCCGGGGAACCCGAAGGAGGTGATGCGCCTGCATCGGCTGTTCGGGCTGTCCGGACTCGACGTTGTGTTCCGTCCGGAGCACCGTTTCCTGGTTCTGGTGGACGAGGACGAGGCGGTCGCCGGGGGCATCTTCTACCGGCCGGTGGATCGGGACCGGGTCCACATGGAGAAGATCGTCGTCGCGCCGCGTCACCGCGGGAAGGGAGCCGGCGAGCGGCTGATGACAAGCTTTCTGCAACGGATGCGCGACGCGGGGGTTTCGAGCGTGACGACGGGCTTCTTCCGCCCGCACTACTTCTACCGATTCGGTTTCAAGCTCGAGAAAGGTTTCGCCGGCCTCGTGCGAGATCTCGCCGGGCCGCCGGCCGAATCGCCGCACGCGTGATGCGCAGGCCCTGGATACGGGCCGCGCTCGCCGCATCGATCGGCTTGATCGCGATCGCCGGGAATGCCGGATCCGCCCTTCCAGCCCCGCCGGTGACGCCCCACGCGATGCTGATGTCGTTCACTTACGGTCGCGGAACGGACCAGGTCGACACGACCGGCGTTGACCCGAATGATCCGCTCCGGACCGTCGTGCAGAGCTACAGGGTGAATCCCGACGAGACGGTCTGGATTCTTACGGGGCACGCCGGGACCCAGACGCTGCGGCGACTCCGATCGGTCGCGGGACTTGCGCGCGTGGTCGAGCAGATTCCACTTCCCGCCGGGCGCGGATTGTACAACAACTTCATCTTCGTCCCCGGTGGCATCGTCCTCTCGCAGCTCCTCATCGACCCGACGCGGTTCGCCGCCTTCTACCGCTTCGAACGTGGGAAGGGGATCGTCGAGCAGGTTTCGCTGCCGCGCGACGCGGGGTACAACCGTTTCCGCGGGCAACAGATCGCGAATCTGGGGAGGCTGCGGATCGTCGCCGACACGCTGTACAACTGCTTCGACCGAAATGGATCGTGCCTTCGGATCGGCGCGGGGAGGCTCTTTCGGAGACTCACGGCGCGCGACGTGCTGATCGGAGCGCCGACGGCGTCGGGCCTCCCCGTCTGGTCGGACCGGATGCGGGTCTTCTTCGGAATCGCGCCGATCGTCGATCTATCCCACGGGGGACCGTCCGTGATCGAGGAGGTCTTCGAGGACGGGAGCTTCGTGATCGAGCGGACGTTGGAATCTGATTCCGGGGGGGACGGGTCCGCCGAGGTCGAGCAGTTCGAAATGTACAATGCAGACGGACGCATGCTGCGAACGATCGTGATCCCCCGGCAGGACCCCGACTGCTTCGGCGTCGGGGACGGGGACGCGCTCTACTTCACGATCCCCTGGATCTATCGGGTCTCGTTCGGGCGGTTCGGCGTCGAGCTCGAGCGCTACTGATCTCTCCCCGCGATCGCCGACGTCGGGCTCAGGTCAGGAACATCGGCAGGCCGAGGACGTTCGTCATCCGGGGCATGTACGTTTCGGGATCGTAGTGGGACGCCACGTCCACCTTGCGTTTGCCGGAGATCGCCGTCGCGATGGGAACGACCGTGTAACATCCCTTCTGGATCGCGATCATCTCGCCGCGACGGCCGGACGCAAGCTGGTCGAAGGCGAGGTTCCCGAAGTTCGTCGCGACGAGTCGGTCGAGGGAATCGGGCGGGCCGCTGCGCATGAGATAGGCGAGTCTCTGGATCAGCGTCTGTCGCCCGGTGATCCGCTCGATCTCCGCGGCGACGATGTCGCCGATCCCGCCGAGCTTGCGGTGGCCGTACGCGTCGGGCTCGCCGCTCACGACGCGCTCACCGCCGCTCATCACAGCCCCCTCGCTGATCACGAGGATCGCGTAGTGGCTCGGGTTCGCATCCTGGTCCGACACGAGGAGGCGCGAGAGGCGCTCGATGTCGAACGGGACCTCGCAGATCACGGTGCGATCGGCGCTGCCGAGATAGCCGGTGAAGAGGGCGGTCTCGCCGCAATAGCGGCCGAACAGCTCGAGGACGGCGATCCGCTCGTGCGACCCGGCGGGCGTGCGCAGCTGGATCAGGAAGTCGACGCTGCGCGTGATAGCGGTCGAGAAGCCGATGCAGTAGTCGGTTCCGGGGACATCGTTGTCCATCGTCTTCGGGATGGCGACGACGGGGAACCCCTCCTTGTCCAGACGGACGGCGTAGGAGAGCGTGTCGTCGCCGCCGATCGCGACGAGGGCGTCGAGGCCGAGCGTCGCGAGGACCTTGAGGACGTGCGGCGTCACGTCGACCTTGCCCTCCTTCCCCCCGCCGTACTGCGCGCGCAGGAACTCCGGGAGCTCGGCACGCTTCGCGGAGGCGGGATTTGTGCGCGACGTGTGAAGAAAGGTCCCGCCGTGGCGGCCGACCGTGCGGACCGTCTCGCGCTCGAGCCGGACGATCGAGGGGTAAGAACCCGGCGCCGATGCGTCGCCGCCTTTCGTCGGCGCGGTCCGCGACGGATCTACCTCGAGCAAGCCGCCCCATCCGCGGCGGATCCCGAGCACCTCGATCCCCTCGTCGACCGCGCGCAGCGTGAACGCCCGGATGCACGAGTTCAGGCCGGGGACGTCGCCGCCGCCGGTCAGGATCCCCACCCTTCGCAACGAGCTCATTCCGATGCTCCTTTCGATCCGCCGGCGTCGAGGAAGACCTCCGGTTGCCGTCCCGGATCGGATTGTATACGCGCCCATGAGCCGACGGGCAACGGATGGAAGTCCCGTTCGTGTCCGTACGGGAAGCCGCCGATCGCCGGGACGCCGATCGCCCCCGCGTGATCCTGAAGCAGGTGGACGAGGAGGTCCTCTGGCATCGATTCGTCGCGCGACCGGCACCCGGTGAACTGGCCGAAGACCAGCCCCGCGAGCCCCTCGAGGATTCCCGAGAGGCGGAGTTGCGTCAGCATCCGGTCGATCCGGTGCGGCGGTTCCTCGATCTCCTCGAGAACGAGGATCGCGCCTTCGAAGGAGGGGAGATGACCCGTACCGACGAGCGACGCGAGGAGCGAGAGATTGACCGGGAAGAGCGGACCCTCGACGGAGACGGGCCCGGGCACCCACGTCTCGAGAGGTTCTCCCGTCTCGACGCGTCCGATCGGCATGGCATCGGTCAAGAGGCGGATCGTTCTCTCGACCACGAAAGGCGGGGGCGCGTCCGCCCCCAGGTCGGTCGCGACCATCGGCCCGGAGAGGCCGATCCAGCCGAGAGATTTGTACAAGGAGAGGTGCAGCGCCGTCAGGTCCGAGCGGCCGACGATCCATTTGGGTTGGATTGCGCGTGCGCCGGCCGGTACCGGCGGATCGAGGAGATCGGCGAGATACGGCAGCAGCCGCATGCAACCCACGCCGCCGCGCCCCGCGAAGACCGCGTCGATCTTGGGATCTCGGAGGAAGGCGAGAAGCTCGGCGGCGCGGGTTGCGTCCGCACCCGCGTGCAGCGCCGCCCGGGGGGCCGCGCAGGTTGCGCCGAGAACGACGTCGAAGCCAAGGTCGCGCAGACGGGCGGCCCCGCGTGAGAGCTTGTCGGGATCCGGCGGACTGGCCGGACAGGTCACGGCGATGCGCGCGCCGGCGCGAAGGACGGGGGGAAGGATTCGCTTCATGGGGCAAGCGTAGTCCCCCAGCCCCGGATTCACATCACCTGATGAGGATGATCCGCCGCCGATCGCGCTAGCGGTACCCGAACAGGACCGCGTAAATGATCAGCCCGATCAACGACAACCCGACTCCGAGGGCGGTGAAGCCGAAGATCCGCCAGAGGCGCAGCATCTGCGGCGGCGGCGGATCCACGAGGTATTGCTCGAGCATCCCGCTTGCGACCATCTCGGCGTACTCACGGGGTCGGTCGATCTTGAACTCCTCGAGCGGGACGCGACCGGTGAAGATCACCGGGTCCATCGGGAATTTCTCGGGACGGAAATGCGTATTGAAGAAGTGGATCGTGAAGATGAAACCGACGGCGAGCAGCGCCTCATCGCTGTGGATGATCGTCGCGACGTTCAGGAACGACCCGGGCAGGATGTGCGTGAAGAGCTCGGGGAACCAGAGCAGGAGCCCCGTCGCCCCGATCACCGCGACCCCCCAGAAGACCGCGAAGTAGTCGAACTTCTCCCAGTACGTCCAGCGTCCGTACTGGGGCCGCGGTCCCCTCCCGAAGAACCACCGGAACGATGCGCCGATCTCCTTCAGGTCGGTCTTGTTCGGGAGCATGCTGCCGGGGCCGAGGATCAGCTTCCTCAATCCCCCCGCCTCGCGCCGCTTGCGCTTGATCAGGTCCCAGAGATGGAGCCCGAAGTACGCGAACGTGATGAGCGCGCAGGCGCGATGGATCAGCCCCGCCGTTTCAAACCCGCCGAAGAACTTCGCCAGGACCCGCGCCCATCCCGTGTACGAGAACTTGAGCGTCATCCCGGTGAGGGCGAGCCCGAAGAAGCTCACGATCACCATCAGGTGGAGCCGGCTGTAGAACGTGGGGAAACGGCGCACGTAGAGGACCGGTTCGCCATGGCCGGCGGAGGCCAGTTCCACTTCCGCCGCCGCCTTCCTGACCTGGCGGCGGAACTGAAGCGAGCGCGGCAGCCACGCGATCGTGTGGAAGCCGGCCAGCGTGAGCGTCCCGATCAGAAGCCCGGTCATCGCCCAGAAGGCAAAGAAGAGGAAGGGATACTTCTTCGGATCGTGGTGCGTCGCGTGCGTGAGGTATCCGGCGAACCGGCGATTCGATCCCGGATGGCACTGCGCGCAGGTCTTCACGATATTCGCGCGACTCAGATGCGATCTGGGATCCCAGACAGGGAGGATGTCGTGGGCCCCGTGGCAGTCATAGCACTTCGCCGTCTTGACGTAGCCGAGCTTCGAGACCTTCCCGTGGTACGTCTCGAAGTAGCTCTTCGTGATCTCGCCGTGGCAGTTGCCACACTGCGTCATGATCGTGAGCTTGAAATCGGCAGCGTCCGTTCTCTGGATCCCGTGCGCCGTGTGGCAGTTGTCACAGGTCGGGAGCTTCTCGTCCGGCTTGAGCTTCGTGGTGACCGCAGGGGAGTGCACGCTGCTCGTGAACAGATCGTAGATCCCGCGATGGCACTGGGAGCAGGTCTTCGCGACGTTCTGTGGATTCACCGTGGAGGAAGGATCGCTCGCCGGCAGCTCGCCGTGCGCCGTGTGGCAGTTCGCGCAGGTCGCGGTGACCGTGAGGCCGCTCTCGAGGAGCCCCTTACCGTGGATCGATTCGGCGTACAGCTCGACCATCCCCTGGTCCGCGCCGCGGTAGCGGACCGCCGCTTTCTGTCCTTTGCGGTGGCATTGACCGCACAGCGCCGGGATGTTGCGCGGGTAGGTGGGCGAGTTCGATTCCCCCTTGCCGAGGATCCCGTGGGCTCCATGACAGTCGCGGCACGTCGGCGCGTCCGGGCTCTCCTGCGCCGCGAGCTTTCCGTGGGTGCTCGTCTTGTATGTGTCGACGACCTGGGCGTGACAGACGGAGCAGTCGACGCGGTCCACCGTCGTGGCGCACGGCCGCAGCAGGGAAGGGGAGCAGTTCGCGTGACACTGGATGCAGGCGACCTTCGCGTGGCGCGAGTGGGCGAGCGTGTCGGGACTAACTTGCAGTCTCGCGCTCGGGATCCCGGTCACGGACTTCAAGTCTCCGCGCGCATGGCAACTCATGCAGTCTCGGTCGGCCATCCCTTGCGTGTAAAAGGCCTTTCGAACCTTGTGGGGCGAGTGGCAATCCACGCAGACGGGGATCATGTCCGGCTGCTTCTCCCAGAGTTCGCCACGGATCACCTTGCGGTGGACGCGCTCGATCTGCCCGTGGCACTTCGTGCAGGTCCCGACGATCTTTTCCCTGGAGATCGAGGAGCGCGGATCAGTGTGCGGCAGGACCTCGTGGGCCGTGTGGCAGCTCGTGCAGACCGCCGTCACGACGAGCCCCTTCTTGAAGAGCCCCTCGCCGTGGATCGACTCCGAGTAGTTCTCGAGAATGCTGTCCTGCGGGATCGAATGCGTGAGCTGGACCGGGGATCCCTCGTGATGGCATCTGCCACAGAGCGCCGGGATGTTCATCACGTTGGTCGTTGACGCGGGGTCCGACGGGCGGCGGATTGCGTGCGTCCCGTGGCAGGTCTTGCAGGTCGGCGCCTCGGGGTCGCCGCGTTTCGTCGCCTGTCCGTGCAGGCTCTCGTTGTACTGCGCCATCTCCGCGTCGTGGCAGGCGCCGCAGTCGACGGGCTTCAGCTTCGGGGAATGGGGGAAGTCCGTCACCCCGTCAAGGTCGGCGTGGCAGCCGGCGCAGGGGACATCGGCGTGGGGCGATCCGTTGAGGCGCGCCGCGTCGAGCTTGGGCGGATTGCCCGCCTCGCGGGTGGCGGAAGGAGTTCCGATCTCGTGACAGTCGACGCACGCTTCGCCGCCGGTCGGGACCTTCAGCGCCTCGGGCGTTGCGGCGAGCGCGGAGCGGATCACGAGGAAGAGGGTGACGGCAAAGAGGGCGCCGATCGGCGCCCCGACGAGGATCTTCCGGTGCGGAATCCGTCGAACCCCCAACCTCATCCCTGCCTCATCCCTCTCCCGGCCCGGATCGATGCGCAGACATTAGATTCTATGGCGATTCTGGTGAGGAAGATTATGGATTTCCGGGGGGGACCGTCAAGGGGATTCCAAACGTTCAGGCGGGCGGCGACCCGTTTCCCAGGAGGGCCCGCACGTTCCGGCCGATCAGGGGGGCGTACTCGTCGATCTCCAAAGCGTGGAGCTTGCCGCGGATCGATCGGCCGACCGGGCTGTCGGCAATCGCCTCGTCTCGCAGGATCGCGGCCGTTTCCGCGGCATCAAAGCGGACCCCGGTCGACTCCCGGCGGATGTGAGAGGCGTTCGCCGGGCAGCACAACTGACAGGCGAGGCAACCGATCACGCATGTGTGGACGTTGGAGGGAATGCCTGCGGGCCACTCTCCGGGAGTCTGATTGTAAAACGTCAAACACCGTTCGGCATGGATGAGGAATCGATCCGGGACAATCGCTCCCGTCGGGCAAGCGATGCGGCAGGCGTCGCACATCGCGCATTCGGGCAGGCACTCCGGCTCGCGCGCGGTAGATCGCCCCCGGGTCGTGAATGGCATGTCCGAGATGAAGCCCACGAGGCGGTGATAACTCCCGTACCGATCGGCGTACGTGATGTTGTTGCGGCCGTAGCGAACAAGGCCGAGACGTGAGGCGATCGCCTTCGCCGGGGCCGGGAGCGGCTCGAACTTGTACATTCCGCCGAAGAGACCGGTGAGTTGTCCTTGGAGGGCGACACGGATCGTATTGCGTTGCACGTAAACGGGCGGAATCACAGCGGTGACCGGACCGCGCTCGCAGTCGAAGACGACCTCGTGCTCCGGCCAGGGGACCGCCATGGCGATGATTGTGGACGCTCCGGGGAACGGATTCTCATCGGCATCGGTGAACCAGCTCATCTGGCTCCGGTAGAATCCCTCGTCGATCTCGCCGGCCTGCAGCCTCGATTCGATGTCCCTGCGGACCTCATCGATGAGGCGGATCGGCCCCGTGGCGCACGGCCATCCACGACTCGATGCCCAGCGCTCGAGGATATCGATCAACGGGCGGTTCATGTCGCCCTCCGATCTTCCGTCTCTCTTGTCCTGGTTCCGCGGCGCAGCCGAGTTTCCCAGCCTTCCGGGCGAATTGGAAGGGGAAAACGCACCCGCCTCGCGATGATGCGCGTCGTCCCGGCGACCCTTGACATCCCCGCCGCGGCAAACGAGTCTTCCGGAGGGGAGCAGAACCGATGGCCGCACCTTCTTCCGATCGCTGGATCGCCTTCCTTCGCGAGATCTCACGCGGCGGCAGCCTCGTGACCTCGAACGGGCTCGTGCAAGCGCGGGCCCTGGATCTGCTGCGGGCTTAGTTCGTAAGCTCGAGCGATATCCGGACGGTCCGATTTCTGAAGAGGGTTGTGGGGCGATTTGGGGGTCAGCACGTGAGCGAAGAGTCAGAGGCAAGGCGGAGACCGGGATCCGAGTCGGGAGGGGTTCCGAATCCCTCCACGGAAAGGGCGCCGAGCGGCTACGGCGTGCGCGTCTGGGTGTTTCGGGTCGTGATCGCGATCGTCGTCATCGCGGCGGCGGTCCGTTTCGCTCCCAAGATCGTCTTCTCGATCACCCATGTGAGCACGGACGACGCGTACGTCCAGACGACGGTCGTTCCGATCAGCGCGGAGGTCGCCGGCAGGATCCTGCGCGTGTACGTCGATGACAACTCCCGGATCGCCAAGGGCGACTCCATTCTCCGGATCGATCCCTCCGATTACCTGCTCGGCCTCCAGCAGAAGACCGCCGCCCGGTCTACCGCCGAGGCAGAGCGGGAGCGGATCGGCTCCCAACTCGCCGTCCAGCAGAAATCGCTCGTGCGCGCGCAGGCGGACCTCGCCGCCGCGCAGACGCGCGCCGCGCTCGCGGAGAAGGACCGCAGCCGGATGAAGAGCCTGCTCGACGGGGGCGGGATCAGCCAGAGCCAGTTCGATCAGGCGGAGACCGCGTCGCGCGTCGCGCAGTCGGCGGTCAAAGCCGCGCAGGCCGCGGTCGCGGAGATCCAGGCCTCGCTGCAGGTTTTCCCGACGCTGCTCGAGCAGCAGGAGTATCGGATTCGCGAGGCGCAATCCGCGCTCGAGATAGCGCAGAACAACCTGCAGCGGACCCTCGTCGTCGCGCCGGTTTCAGGCCGGGTCGCGCGCAAGAACGTCGATCCCGGTAAGTTCGCGCAGCCGGGCCAACCCCTCCTCGCGATCGTCGGGCTCGAAGATCCCTGGGTCCTCGCGAACTTCAAGGAGACGCAGATCAGGTCGATGCGGATCGGCGAGTCGGTCGAGGTGCGGGTGGACGCGTACCCGGGCCACGTGTTTCACGGACGCATCGACAGCTTCCAGGCGGGGACCGGTTCGTTCTTCAGCCTCCTGCCGCCCGAGAACGCGACGGGCAACTTCGTCAAGGTCACGCAGCGCCTACCGGTGAAGATCGCGATCGACTCCGGCGCCGATTCGACGCATCCGCTCTATCCGGGCCTTTCCGTCAAGGCGTCCGTCGTCGCAGGCGGCAAGAGGAACGACGCCGCCCGCTAGGTCGCACCATGCCGAGGCTTGCGGACAAGTGGGTGATCACACTGACCGTGATGGTCGGGACCATCATGAGCGCGCTCGATTCGAGCATCGTGAACGTCGCCCTCCCGTACATGCGCGGAAGCCTCGGCGCGACGGTCGAGCAGATTACCTGGGTCGCGACGGGTTACATCCTGTCGACCGTGATCACGATGCCGCTGATCGCGCTCCTCGGCGCGCGTTTCGGGCGCAAGCGCTTCTACGCGGCGAGCGTGTTCCTGTTCACCGCTAGCTCGCTCCTCTGTGGGCTCTCGTGGAACCTGGAGTCGCTTGTCGTTTTCCGGGTGATCCAGGGGATCGGCGGCGGGGCGATGATCCCGGTCGCGCAGGCGATCCTCCGCGAGACGTTTCCGCCGCGGGAGCAGGGGCTCGCGATGGGGATCTACGGCCTCGGCATCGTCCTCGGACCCGCGATCGGCCCGACCCTCGGCGGATGGCTGACCGACAGCTTCTCCTGGCCGTGGATCTTCTACATCAATATCCCGATCGGGATCCTCGATCTGGTCCTGATCGATCGCGTCATCTTCGATCCCCCGTATCTCGTGAGGGACCGGGGCCCGATCGACTGGCCGGGCCTGACCTGCATGATCGTCGGCTTGGGTTCGCTCCAGTTGATGCTCGAGCAGGGGGAGCGGAAGGGCTGGTTCGACTCGAGCTTCATCGTCGAGCTTCTGATCGCCGCGATCGCGGGTCTCGGGCTCTTCGTCTGGAGGGAACTCACGACCTCGCGCCCCGCGGTGAACCTGCGGGTCCTGGGCGACGTCAACTTCGCGACCGGGACCCTGCTTGGGGGGATGCTCGGGATGGGGCTCTACGGGAGCCTCTTCCTGCTGCCGCTCTTTCTGCAGCAGCTCCTCGGGTACCCCGCCCTGGACTCCGGCCTCGCGCTCATCCCGCGGAGTCTCGCGATGGCCGTGATGATGCCGATCGCGGGGAGACTGTACAACCGGATCGGACCGCGGACCCTGATTGCCGGCGGGCTCGCGGTGACCGCCCTCTCGTTCTGGCAGTTCTCTCACTTTTCGTTGAGTATCGGATACCTGAACCTCGCCGGGCCGCAAATCCTCCAGGGATTCGGCTTCGGGATGATCTTCGTCTCGCTCAGCACGACCGCGCTCTGGACGATCCCGAAGCCGATGATGGGCGCGGCGACCGGCTTGTACAATGTAACGCGCCAGGTCTTCGGCTCGATCGGGATCGCCGTGGCGGCGTCGCAGCTCTCGCACGGCCAGGCGATCTTCCGGAGCGTGCTGGGCGATCACATGAGCATCTACAATGACACGACGACGCAGGAGTACGGCGCGATCACCCAGGCGATGCAAGGGACCGGCGCCGATCGTTTCACGGCGCAGTCCCAGGCGCTCCGCCTCCTTGACGCGAGCGCGACGCGACAGGCGGCCATGATGGCTTACAACCGCATCTTCTTCATGGTCACGGTGCTATTTCTGGTTTCGATCCCCCTCGTCCTTCTCCTCCGGAGCAGAAGCCACCTCGAAGCGACGGCGGACGCCGCACGCGGAGGTTGATCGCACGAGGATTGATTGGAGGGATGAGCATGAGCGGACCGCATCTCGTGATCGCGATCTCCCGCCAGCTCGGAGCGGGGGGCTCCGTGTTGGGCCGGCGGGTCGCGGAGAAGCTGGGTGTCAAGTATCTCGACCGCGCGATCCTCGAGGAGGCGGCGAAGCGGTTGAACGAGCCGCTCGAGGCGGTCGAATCGTTCGAGGAAAAGGCGCCGACCTTCGGCGAGCGGTTCCTGAATGCCTTCGCGGCCGGGGCGCTCGAAGCGGGCTATCTCTCGCTTACGCCCCGCTACGATCGCGACGTTCTGGCGGTGGAGTCCGAGATCATCCGGCGGGTCGCCGATGATTTCGACTGCGTGGTTGTCGGCCGCGCCAGCTTCCTCACCCTGCAGGGCCGGCCGGGGCTCCTGAAAGTCTTCCTGCACGCCCCGCGGGATTTCCGGATCGCGCAGATCCTCGAGCGCCGTCCCGACGTGAATCCCGCCGACGTGCCCGCCCTGGTGCGCCGCAGCGACGCCGAACGCGCGCGCTTCGTCCACAGCATGACCGATCTCGAGTGGACCGACGCTCGCCACTTCGATCTCTGCCTCGACACGGGAAAGCTCGGTCTGGACGGGGCCGAGGAGATCATCCTGCGCGCGGCGCAGGGGATCCGGGCGCTACTGGGTTGAGATCGGTTGGGTCGCACGATAGGAGGATCAATTCGATGTGCATCTGCGTTCATCGGGCCGCATCGGCAGCCGCACGGGCCGTGCTCGTCCTCGGGCTTGTCTTGAGCGTCACCGGGGGCCTCGGCTCGTGCGCCCATCGGCCCGCGCCCCCGTCCATCACGCCCCTTCAGCGCTGCCTGGACGAGTCGCTGCACTCGCTCGTGGACGCGGTGAATGCGCGTGACCTGACCGCGGTCCTCGAAGTCTACGCGCCCGATTCCGCCGCACAGCAGGGGGCGCGATCCCGCTTCGAGGGGGCGCTCACGCTCGATAGCCTCCGGACCGCGGGGCGCGTCGTGTCGGGCACGCTACGCGCGGACACAGCGGAGGCGCTCGTCTGTGAGAACACGGCCTGGAGCGAACACGGGCGGCCGCAGGCGGACGCACGCTGGCGCTTGTACAAGTTTCTCAACCGGCGCGGCCAGGGGTGGACGATCGTGAGCGATGTCGAGCAGGATTACGCCTTCGCGCGTTTCACCGATCTCTCGGTGGATCTGCATCCCGACACCGGAACGATGTCGGGGCGGGCGCGCATCGATGTCGCGTTCGCCGCCCCCGCCGGCGAGGACAACATCCTCCTCCGCCTGAATCGTGGGCTCGCAGTCCGGCGAATCACTTCGCGGGACGGCGGCGTCCTGCCGTTCACGCGCACGGGCGATCTGATCGTCGTCCCGTTCCCGGGGCTGCGCGACTCCACGTCTCTGACCATCGACTTCGACGGATCACTCTTCAATGAAAGCAAGGAACAGGGCTACTCGCAGGTCGCGATCGCGCCCGGAGGATCATTCGCGAGCTGGGTGACGAGCTGGTATCCGCACGTCGATGGGGTCGGCTCGAAGTCGCGTGGACGGATCGTCTTCACGGCTCCGTCCGGGACGACGATCGCGAGCAGCGGCCGTCCCGTCGAGACGGTCGGCAACATGAGCGGGGGCGTGGACGGGGGGCGGACGCGACAGACCTTCCGGGTCGACTCGCCGCTCAACTTCTCCTTCGCGGCCGCGCGGTACTTTCACAGGAGCGAGGAGATCGGCGGGATCTCGCTTGGCGTCTATTTCCTGGAAGGAGGGGACGCGAAGGCGGATCTCTATCTCACTTCGTGTGCGCGGGTTCTCGCGTTTCTGAAGGATTACTACGGCCTTTACCCGTACGACGGATACTCGATCGTCGAGATCCCGTCCGATGCGGCCGGAGGCCTCGGCGGATCGAGCGAGCAGGGTATGAACCTCTTTCCGGCCGGCGGGCTGCCGGCCGAGGCGTTCCCCTTGCCGCTGATCTCGCACGAGATCGGGCACAGCTGGTGGGGGAATCTCGTATCCGGCAAGGAAGGCCCGACCATCGACGAAGCCCTGGCGCAGATGACGGCCGTCCTGTGCGTCGAGGAGATCGAGGGCCCTCGAGCGATGCGCCGCTTCCTGAAGCGCGGCGAGCCGCAGTACCCGCAATCGGCGCGCGCCTACTTCGCGACCGTCGCCGGCGTCGACGGCAAGGACATCGCGCTTGCGCGCCCGCCTGCAGGGGCCGACGTCGCGACGGCGCTCCACGAACTCGCCGACGTGAAGGGGCACTTCGTCTACGAGATGCTGCGCGAGACGATCGGCGACGAGGCCTTCCGGAAGGGGATGCGCGCCGCCGTCACGCGCTACATGCGCAAGGAGATCGCTCTCGAAGACCTTCGAGGAATCTGGGAAGAGACGAGCGGCCGCGACCTCCGCCGTTTCTTCGATCAGTGGTTCGATCGAGCCGGGGTTCCGGAGTTTCGGATGACGTACACGGTCGTCCCGGCCGCAGACCGATTCGAGGTCGACGGGTTCGTCGCGCAGACCGGCGAGCCGTACGAGGTGAACGCGGAGATCGTGATCGCGACGGCCGGGCAGCCGCCGCGCGTCGAGCGCCTCGCGATATCGGGTAACGTGACGCCTTTCAAGTTCACGGTCGATCGGAGGCCCGACCTGGTCCTTTTCGATCCCGACTACAAGATCCTGCGGTGGACCGACGGGTACCGGAGGGTGAAGCTCCTGCTCGAGGCGAAGGGATTGCGTGCGGCGGGGCAGACGCCCCGCGCGATCGAGGAGCTGCGCGGCTACGTCGCGGCGGTCCCCGACGGGATGGCCGGACGCTGCGAGTTGGGCATCGCCTATCAGGACGCCGACAGTCTCGAGCGCGCGGAGGATGAGTTTCAGGCGGTCCTCGCGCGCGACCGCATCTACGATTTCGACGAGCCCGTCGTGGCCGAATGTTCCCTTCACATGGGGGAGATTGCCGATCTGCGCAATCGCCGTGACGAGGCGAAAAGATGGTACGCGAAGGTCGTGGCGATGACCGACATGGACGCCCCCCAAGCGCGCAAGGAGGCGGCCGCGCTGCTGGAGAAGCCGTTCACGCCGAAGCCGAAGGCGATCCCTGCCGATCCCGCGCTGCTCGCGCGATGCGTCGGGATCTACGCCTCGCCGGACGGACCCGGAGGGACCATCACGCTGACCGGCGGCATCCTCACGGTGACGACGTCACAGGGTCAGACTCTCCCGCTCGCCTGGGAGGAGGGAACTCGCTTCCGCGTCATCGGGATGGAGGGCCTGACCTTCGATTTCCGGGGCGCAGGACCCGGGTTCACCGAACTCGCGGTGAAGATGGGGGATCGGGTTTTCCATCTCACTCGAAAGGAGTAGGCGTTCGCAAGGATGCACGGGCGATTTGCCGATGGCGGCAAGCGCGCGAATCCCGTGTATGATCAGACCGGCGGCCGCCGATGATCGACAGGCCCGAATGAAACGGGTGTGCGAGGGTCGGCGCGGCCGCAAGAACGAATTGAGGGGCGGTTCTTCCGGATGCCGCCCGGTTCGTCCAGGAACCGGGGGTGAGAAGGAGATCTTGATGGGAAAGGTCCGAGTCTTGCCTTGGGTTCTTGTACTGGTCTTGGGCGTCGCGATCGGATTCGGCGGGTGCGGCAAAGGCAAACAGGCGGAGAAGGCGGATACGAACGCGCCTCCCACGCAGAGCCAGACCGCGGAAGTCACGCCTCCTCCCGAGGCAACGCCGCAGCCGGCGACGACCCCGCCACCGGCCCAGACCCTTCCGGCCGGCGAGGTGAAGAAGGCGCCCCCGACGAAGCATGTGGCGAAGGCGCCCCAGCCTCCCCCGGCGCCGGTGATTCGCGATTTCACGGTGGCGACCGGAGCCGCGTTCACGGTGGCGTTGGGACAGGAGCTCACGACGAAGGACATGCCGAACGGCACGCAGTTCACGGCGCAGACGAAAGAGCCGATCGTCGTCGACGGAACGACGGTGATCCCGGCCGGCTCGACGATCCACGGGGTCGTGACGCAGTCCGAGAAGGCACCGCGTCTCGGGGGAAGCTCCCACATGACGGTGAGCTTCGCCTCGATCGAGCTCGCGAACGGCGAGTCCTATGCGATCCAGGCACAGCCGGTGCAGTTCGAGGGGAAGAGCTCGACCAAGGGGGACATCGAGAAGGTCGTCGGCGGCGCTGTCGGCGGCGGCGTCCTGGGTGGCGTGCTCGGCGGGAAGAAGGGCGCCGCGAAGGGCGCGGCCGCGGGAACCATCGCAGGCGGCGTCTGGGCGGCGACGACGCGCGGGGCGGACCTTTACGTGACGCCCGGGACGGAGATCAAGGTCACGCTGTCGCAGGATCTCAAGATCCCGGTCAAGACGGGCGGTCGCAGCTAAGCCCCCGGCGCGCCGATCCGAGCGGCGAATCGAAGGCGCCGGTCCGGTCCCCTCGAGGGGTTCGGGCCGGCGTCCTTACATCTACTATATTGATTGTCAGTGTTCGACGGGGGCCAGCACTCCCTGCGTCGCGTATTGCTGGAATAGCTTCCCCCACCCGGTACTTGCGAGCCAGCTCTCGAAGGCTCGGCGGTCCCGTGCGGGCCAGCGATAGTAGTCGTGGTACACCTCGCTCCCCAGGATGAACACGTTGACGAGAGGGGTGCGGAAGAAGAAGTTCTGGAACCTCTTCAGACGGCTGAACCAGAGGAGATCGCCGATTCGGCTCGCGCCGTTGTCGCCGACCTCGAAGCCCCAGGATTCCCCGAGCGCATCATCGCCCGCGACCTGAATGTGCAGGGGATCGCCGCAGCCGAGGCCCTGCTCGTCGGCGAGACGGATGTACTCGATCGACATCGGATCGAATCCCATCATTCGCGCGGCCAGGGCATCGATCGCGACCGAGTCGGCGGATGCAAGCATCCAGTTCTTGATCTCGGGGAACATCGTGCGGGGGCCGGGACCGTTGCCCGCGGTCGTTCCGTCCATCACGGCGAAGATCCCGCTGTGGATCTCCTTCTGGATCGCGAGCAGATCGACCAGGGTCGGGTGGATCCAGGAGTGCGTGTAGTGTCTCTTCGTGTTCAGCAAACCGCCGAACGCATTCTTCATCGCCCCCGTGGTCGTCGTGTAGATGTGGCATTTGACCGTCGGCAGGTGCACGACGTTCTTCCCGAAGAAGTAATCGGGGACGCTGATTCCTTCCGGGAAGATCTTGTCGAGGACGAGCATCTTCGCCTTGGGCCGGTAGACCGACCACTTCATGTCCTCGTCCTTGAAATTGTACAGGACCGGGATCCCGTACTCGCGGAAGATCGGGAGGTAGTGGTTCAGGTCCTCCCCCTTGAAGGCGTTCGTGACGACGGTCTTGTTCTGCACGCAGGAGATGTCACGGTATCCGGCGGCTCGGAGGCCCCGGATCGTCCCCTCGAGTTGCCAGGGCGTCGTGTTTGCTCCGGGGAACGGGAAGTGCCACGATATGTTGTCCTTCAGGATCGTCGTGCGCGACGGGTCCAGCGCTGCGCGCAGGCCGGCGAGCTTGAGGAGCCGGTCGATGTCCTCGAGAATCGTCTCGGGACATACCTTGAGAGCTGCTACGACCGCCTTCGTCATCGGTTCTCTCCTCTTGTATGGATGTGTCCCGCCCATTATCGGACGGTTCCGACGCAGGTCGCAACATTTCCAGCGGGGCGGACGGGGGACCAAGCGGCCCGCCGCGCCCGGTCCAGCGCCGGCGGCCGATTCGGGGCGGACCTTTCGCGCGTCGCGGACCTGTGGCAGACTGACCCCATGAACGGGATCTACTTGGACGCCGGCGGCCCACAAGCTCTGGAATTCCTCCTTCCGGAGTTGCACAAGAGCTTCGGCGGCGATCAGTCCGTGGCTGCCTACAAGGCCCGCACCATCGAGTTGCTGGCGCACCCATGGGCACGCGCATCGGTCCGCACGCTGGTCCTCCGGGACGAACGTGGAGGCTACCTCTCGTACCTCCACCTCCACGCGGTCCGCGCGGTGAGCGACGATCGTGAGATCTGGATGGGGGGGATCTCCGGCCTGATCACCCCGGAAAGATTGCGCGGAGAGGGGCACGGAACCGCGCTCCTTCGCTTGACGCTCGAGCTCCTTGCGCAGGAGGAGGTCGATGGGGCCTTTCTGTGGAGCAGCGTCGGCGACGCCCTCATCCGGCCGCTTGGATTCCACCCGATGAACGCCGGCATGGTCGACATCCCGCTGAGCGCCCTCCCCGAGGGGAAGGAGGGGGCCGTCGCCGCGCGAAGGATCCAGGCGAACGACTGGTCCGCGCTTCACGCGATCCATCATCGCTCGGGCGCGCAGCAGCCGCTCTGGTTCCTTCGCGACGCGAGCCGATGGGACTATCTTGTATCCCGCTGGACGGAGGAATCGAGCGGGGGCCGGTTCCTCGGACACGTCGCGCTCATCGGCGACCGGATCGTCGCATACGTCCTGACGCGCACCGACGGGCGGGATCTCCGCCTCCTGGAGTTCGGGATGGAAGCGCCCGATCGCGAGGTTCTCCATGCGCTCCTCGGCGCCGTCCGCGGGGCAGGCGGGTCCCTCGGCTGCGCCCGCTTCATCTCGCCCTGGCCTCCCGGGACCTGGGGGGCGCTGTTCGACCCGCTGTTCGAGCCGGTTCGAAACCCGGACGTTCTGTACCTGGCCGCATCTCCGGGATCGAAGCTGAACCTGCCCGCGATCGCGGCGCGAGGGGGCGGCTACTGGGAAACCGACCGCATCTGATACGGGGAGCAAGGTGAACGGGTCCCACCGGCGGATGCTCTCCGCCCGGATACTGCGCAATTCGACATGGAACGCCCTGGGCTACGTCTGGCTGGCGGGCGTCCTGTTCCTGCTGATCCCGTTCATCGTCCATCGAATCGGCGCCGAGGCCTACGGGGTATGGACGCTCGTCCTCGTCGTGACCGGCTACAGCACCCTTCTCGACTTCGGGATGGGGAGCGCGCTCGTCAAGTACGTGGCGGAGTATTCGTCGTCCGGCGACCCGCGCCACGTCAACAAGGTCGTGAACAACGGCCTCCTCTTCTTTCTCGGCTTCGCGCTCCTGGTCGTCGCCCTGATGCTCCCGCTGACGGGTCCGTTCGTGCGGCTCTTCCGCGTGCCCGAGGCGATGCGCGAATCGGCGCGCCTCGCGTTCCGGATCGGGATCGGCACGTTTGCGCTGAACACTATCCTGATGGTCGCCCTTTCGGTGATGACCGGTTTGCAGAGGATGGATCTGTCGAACCTCGTGAAGGTCGCGATGACGGTCCCGCGCGCCGTGGGGATCGTGATCGTCCTGCGCGCCGGACGCGGGCTGATCGGATTGCTCACGGTGGACATGGCGGTCGCGGTCGTGAGCATCGTCTTCGCGGCGCTGATCGTGCGCCGGCTCCTGCCGCAGCTCGTCCTCGGCGCGCGATACCTGGATCGAGAGGTGTTCCGGCGGATGTTCCGCTTCGGCGTGCGCCTGCAGGCGAGCTCCGTCGCGGAGATCGTGAACCTACACCTCGACAAGCTCCTGATCTCGCGGTTCATCGGGGTGCCAGAGGTCACGTCCTACGAGGTGGGGAGCTACGTGATCGCGCGGCTACGCACGTTCCTCGCGATGGTCCCATCGTCACTTGTCCCTGCGGTCGCCGAGCTCGACGCGAAGGACGATCCCGCGACGGTGCGCAGGCTTCACCTCACAGGATCCAAGTACGTCGCTTACGCGGCGTCGCTCGCATTTGGCATGCTGATCCTGACCGCCCCCCACCTGTATCGCTTCTGGATGGGGCAGGGCTTCGAGCGATCCGCTCGCACGATGCAGATCCTGGGGCTCGGCTACTACATGAACGTCATCACGGTCGTGACGGCCTACACGGCGCAGGGGATCGGGCGGCCGGGATATCAGATGCGCACCGCGATCTGGCAGGTCGTGGCGAACGCCGTGCTGAGCCCGATCCTGATCCTCACGATCGGCTTCTATGGCGGGCCGGTGGGGACGGCGATCGCCTTGATCTCGGGTGCGATCTTCTTCACGGTGATATTCTTGCGCGCGATGAAGAGCAACGGACCGGTCTATCTCGCGCGGGTTCTGGGGAAACCCGTCGTCGCGGTGGCGCTCGGTGCGGCGGCCGTGCTCGCCATGCGCGCAGCCGCGCCCGGCTGGATGGATGCCGCGGACCCGCGGGGGCTCGCGTTCCGGCGCTGGGTCGTCGAAGCCGCGCTCTTCGGCGCGATCTATCTCGGCGCGCTTCGCGTCCTGCGCTATTTCGCGCGGGAAGAGACGGCGCCGATCCGGGATCATCTGCGCGCCCTCGTGGGGACGCGCGCGGGATTCTCGACCGGTGCCTGACATGGACTCGAAGCAGGCCTACTACGAGGCGAAGCGCGGCTGGTACGCGGGGATCAGCCATGAGCCCTCCGCGAGCCCGAGCGTGATCGCCTCGATGATCCCCGAGGCGCCGCCGTCCCTGCGGGTGCTCGACCTCGGGTGCGCGGGGGGCGCCGTCGGCGCGGTCGTGAGGTCCCGCGGCCACGAGGTCTGCGGTGTCGAGATCTCGCCGGGCGCGGCGGAAGCGGCGCGCAAGGTCCTGAACGAGGTTCACGTCGGGGACCTCGAATCGGGCGCCGACCTGCCGTGGCCGAAGGATAGCTTCGACGCCCTCGTCTTCGCGGATGTCCTCGAACACCTCGTCGATCCGCCCGCGGCGGTCCTTCGCTTCCTTCCGTATCTGAAGCCGTCCGGGATCGTCGTGATCTCGGTCCCGAACTTCGGTTTCTTCAAGATCCGCCTGCGCTTCCTCACGAACCGCGTGATGTATGAACCGAGCGGAATCCTGGACGAGGGGCATTTACGCATCTTCAATGATCGGCTCTTGAGGAAGCTCGTCGCCGACTCCGGTCTCGAGCTCGATCTGATCCGAGGGGCGGGATCGGTCTGGGCGCGGAAGCTCCCGTTTCCGGTCGGCGACGGGGCCCTCTTCGGCTTCCTTTACGGCGGGATCGAGCGACCCGTGAAAAGCGCCCTTCGCGACCTCCTCTACTCGCAGCTCGTCGCGCGTGCACACAGGCCGTGATGAGCGACGCGTCGATTCTGATTCTGAACTTCAACGGGAAGGACCTCCTCCCCGCGTGCCTCGACTCCGTCGAGGCGCAGGTCCCCGCGGATTCCGGGTCCGAGATCATCGTGGTGGACAATGGATCGACCGACGGAAGCGCCGCGTGGGTGCGTGAACACCGGCCGCGCGTGCGGCTGATCGAGACCGGCGCGAATCTCGGGTTCGCCGGGGGGAACAACCGGGGGGTCGAGGCGGCGCGCAACGACCTTGTGATCCTGCTGAACAACGACGCGGTCGTGGAGCCGGGATGGTTCGAGGCGCTCGTCGCGTTCATGCGGGACCATCCGGACGTCGCGGTCGCCTCCGGGCAGGTGATCACCGCGGGGGTGCCGGCGCGCTTCTACGAGATGAACGGTTCTGTGTCGCTCTCGGGGCACAACGTGATGCGGGTCTTCCGCGATCTCGGGACGTTGTTCTATGCGAACGGCTGCTCGCTCATCTTCCGCAGGGACGTCCTGGGGCTGCCATTCGACCCTCAGTACTTCTGCTATGGGGAGGATGCCTACCTGTCGCTGCGCGCCCGTTTCATGGGACGCGGCGTACGGCAGGTGACCGCGGCGCGGGTGCTGCATCTCGGGGGCGTGACGAGCCGGCGCACCGGAAATGCCCGGATGGTCTTCTACCAGGAGCGGAACCGGCTTCTGAACTTCGCCGTCTTCTTCTCGTTTGGTTTTCGGGCGCGGATCGCGCCGTACGTCGTTGTGTCGGCGATCGGACGTTTCGCGACGCATCTCCCGACGAGGCCTGCGTCGGCATGGCACATGGCGCGGGGACATCTCTGGTTGCTCGCGAACGGACGGGAGATCGCGCGGATGCGTGCGACGGTGCGTGAGGAGCAGACGGTCGCCGAGGCGGAGGTCGTCCGTTTCATGTCGGGGAAGATCGTGAACGGGGACGGAGCGACGGGCCGCTTCCTGAACCTCCTTTCGCTCATCTACTGCCGGCTCGCCGGAATCCGTGTCTACGAGCTGTGCGGCGATGGGCGAGGATAGACACGTGCCCGCGAAGACGACGGTGATCTACTGCCCCCGATCCGCGCGGCCGTGCGGCGTCTACGACCATGCGGTCGCTACCGCATCGGCGATCGCGCGGGCGCACTCATCCGTCGCGTTTCGCTCGGAGGGCGCCTGGGGACTCGTGCTCGATGGAACGGTCCGCACGGTGCACGCCCACTACCCGTCCGTCGGGTTCGGGTGGGGTGTGTGGCCGGTTCTGTGGCTCGCCGCCCTACGCGCTGCGGGCAAGCGGGTCCTTCTCACGATTCATGAATACGAGGCGGCGCACGTCCTGCGACGCTTGTACATTCGCGTGCTCGCGTCGGTGAGCGATGTCGTCTTCACGCCGTGCGCGGACCTGCGGGCGGTCCTGGGGACGCGCGCCCGTCGGGTCATGAGCGGGAGCAACATCGAGCTCGTCCCGGTGGCGGAGGGGGAGCGGGGGGCCTTGCGCGCGCGATGGGGCCTGGGGCGCGCGCGGATTCTGGGTTTCTTCGGGTTCTCGAAGACGAAGGGATACGACCGCTTCCTCGATCTCGCGCGCCGGCTCCCGGCGGATTGGCAGGCATTCGTGATCGGCGGTCTGGAGGTCGTGGAAGGCGCGGGCGACGGCATCGTGCGGACGGGCTATCTCGCGTCCCAGGCGGAGACGTCCCGCTGCCTGCAGCTCGCGGACGTCTTCTTCTGTCCCTACCCGGACGGGCTGAGCGAGCGGCGGGGATCCTTCTGGGCCGCCCTGGCGCACGGTGTTCCCGTGATCGCGTACTCCGGCCCGCAAACGACCGATCTCTGCCGGGGGCCGGGGATCCTGCTGGTGGATCCGGAGGGGCCGGACCCGATCGGCCGCGCGGTTCAGCTTCTCCCCGAGGCCGCGAATGGACCGAAGCCGCGCCTCCCCGACGCGGTCTCGCGCGAGGCGATCTGCGCGACCTACCTGGCAGAATATGAGCGCGGCGAGCGTGAGCGGAGGTGACGGCATGCCCGGCAGAATCGGGATCTCGATCCTCTCGCTCGGCGCGCCCCCGGAGTGCGGCCTCGACGCATCGCTGCGCGCGCTTGCCGGGCTCGGGCGGGAGATCCAAATCGTTCATCGGGTGCAGATGGCGTCCAAGGTCGCCCCGCGCGAGGAAGATCTGGGAGCCGATGTGCGCCGTCGATGGATCCTCCAGCCGGACAACATGGGATTCGCCCGCGGCCACAATGAAAATGTGAAACTGCTGGACGATTGTCCGCTCATCTGGACCCTGAACGATGATGTCCTATTCGACCCGTCCACGCTGGGCGCGCTCGCGGCGTTTCTCGAGGGGAATAGCCCGTGTGTCCTCGCGGGACCCGAGATCGTACCGATCGATTCCACGATTGCGCGAGGCGAGGCGCTCGGTCGCGCCCACGACCTCGGCATCGGATGGTGGCGTCCGCGCAAGGGGATCGTCGAGCAGGCGCGCGGCGGCGCGGGCAAGGCCCCCCAGCCCGGTCTCGCGCACTACAGTTTCGTCTCCGGATGCGCCCCGCTATGGAAGCGGGACGCCTTCGTGGAGCTTGGAGGATTCTGCGAGCCGCTCTTCCTCTACCACGAGGACACCGACCTTGCGCTTCGCGCCCGCGACCGCTTCGGCGACCGCGCGATCGGTTTCTGCGCAGGAGCAAAGGTCTTCCATTTCGAGGGGAGCTCGGGGAAGCCCTGGTTGACTCCGCGCAGGCGGCGGGACCGATCGGTCCTGTTCGACTACTTCGACATGCGAAACGGCGCGTACCTGATCGCTCGACACTCGCGCGGGACCGGCGCGCGGTGGAGCGCCGGCCTCTACTACACCTTGCGCGCGTTCCGCAAACTCGCGCGACCATGGATCCGGCGCGAGAGCCGGCGCCGAACGAAGAACGCATTCACATTGCGAGGAATGCGGGACGGCCTGGCCGTGGTCCGGGGCCGCGCGATTCGCATCGATCCACGGGTCTCGCGCGCGATCGAGGGTCTCGCGCGCTGAGCATGGCCGACTACCGCGCGCCCGCCCGGTTCAACCGGTCCCAGAGGACCTCGCTCACGAGCCGCACGCCGAGCGGGATCGCCCGTTCATCGGGATCGAAGGACGGGCTGTGGGTCGTCATGTCGGGACGGTCGGGGCGGCCGACGCCCAGACGGAACATGAACCCGGGGACGACCTTCTCGAACGCCGAAAAATCTTCCCCGCCCATCGCCGGCTCGTAACGTTTCACATTCGCGTCGCCCATGATGCGGCGCAGGGTCGGCAGGGTCTCCTCGACCAGGCTCGGGTCGTTGTACATCGCCGGCGTTCCGAGGACGTAGTCGATGCGGGGCTCCGGCGCGCCGGAAGCGGCCGCGATCCCCCTCGCGGTGCGGATCACGGCGGCCTGGAGCTGCATGCGCACGTCCGGGTCGATGCTCCGCACCGTCCCGCGGAGGTTGACCGAGTCGGGGATCACGTTGCTCGTGATCCCGCCGTGGATCGATCCGACCGTGATCACGGCGGATCGGGCCGAGTCGATCTCGCGGCTGACGATCGACTGGAACGCGATGATCATCTCCGACGCGCAGACGATCGGATCGATCGTCTTGTGCGGATACGCTCCGTGGCCGCCGCGACCGATGACCGTGATCCGGAACTCGTCGACGTTCGCCGATGCCTGCCCGGGGCAGTAGGCGACCTCGCCGTAGGGGATCGTCGAGTGGTCGTGGATTGCGAAGATCGCTTCGGGCCGTCGTCCGTTGTCGAACACACCGGCGTCGATCATCGCGGCCGCGCCGGCCCCGACCTCCTCGGCCGGCTGGACGATGAAGAGGACCGATCCCGGCATGGTCGCACGCGCGTCGGAGAGAACGCGCGCCGCCCCGAGGAGAACCGCCATGTGGAGGTCGTGGCCGCAGGCGTGCATCACGCCGACCGTGCGTCCGTCGGCCATCGTGTCGGTCCGCGTGCATGCGAAGGGGAGTCCGGTTTCCTCCTGGATCGGCAGGGCGTCCATGTCCGCGCGGTAGGCGACGAGCTTGCCCGGGAGCCCGCCGCGCAGGAGCGCGACGACCCCCGTCCCCCAGTTCCCCTCGATGATCTCGACACCCGGGACCGCGGCGAGCTGAGCGCGCATCCAGCGCTGCGTCTCGACCTCGCGAAGCGACAGCTCGGCGTGCTGGTGCAGCCAGCGGCGCGCGGCAATCGCTTCGTCCCCCCGCACGCGCGCCAGCGATTCGAAATCGGGACGGCCGTCGCCGCCGGCGGCCCGTGCGATCTGCGCGGCCGCAAGCGCGAGCGGGAAGATGAGGCCGATGGAGAAGATCAAGCGAAGCATTCCGGCCTGCGCGGCATCAGGTCAGGAGCTTCCGCTCTTTCGCGGCCTTCACCAGCTCGTCGTGGAACTTCGGGTGCGCGATCTTGATCAGCGCCTCGGCCCGCTCTCGCAGGTTGCGACCGTGAAGGTTCACGACGCCGTACTCGGTCACCACGTAGTGAACGTCCGCCCGCGTCGTCACGACCCCGGCCCCCAGCTGCAGGAACGGCTGGATCCGCGAGGTCTCCCCGCCCTGTGCACAGGATGATAGCGCGATGATCGGCTTGCCCCCCTTCGACTGGGCGCAGCCGCGGATGAAGTCCACCTGCCCGCCGAATCCCGAGTAGATCCGCGGCCCGATCGAGTCGGAGCAGACCTGCCCGGTCAGATCGATCTCGATCGCGGAGTTGATGCCGACCATGTTGTCGATCTGGCTGATCACGAACGGATCGTTCACGTGATCGACCGGATGCGCTTCGAACAACGGGTTGTTGTGAAGGTACTGGTACAGCCGCTGGCTTCCAAAGGCGAACGTCAGCACCGCCTTGCCTCGGTGGATGTTCTTCTTGCGGCCCGTGATGATCCCCTTTTCGATCGCCTCCATGACGCCGTCGGAAACCATCTCGGTGTGGATCCCGAGGTCCTTCTTTCCCTCGATCTCCTTCAGGACCGCATCCGGCACGCCGCCGATCCCGAGCTGAAGGGTCGCGCCGTCCGGGATGAGCGGCGCGATGTGCCTCGCGATCTGCCGCTCGACGTCCGTGACCTCACGCCGCGGCAGCTCCGGGAGGGGCACCGAGTGCTCGATGAAGTGCGTGACCTGCGACACGTGGATGAACGAATCGCCGAGGACGCGCGGCATGTGCTCGTTGACCTGCGCGATCACGATCTTCGCGCAGTCGCACGCGCCCTTCGTCGCCAGCGTCTCGACGCCGAAGCTGCAGAAGCCGTGCTCGTCGGGCGGGGAGACCTGAACGATCGCCGCGTCGAGCGGGATCAATCCGTCGCGGAACAGCCGGGGGATCTGGAACAGGAAGACCGGCACGTAGTCGGCCCGTCCCTCATTGATCGCTGGGCGGTCCGCCGGCCCGACGAAGAGGCTGTTGTGCCGGAAGCGCCCCTCCATCTCCGGATTCCCGATCGGATCCTTCCCGATCAATAGAACATGGCTGAGCTGGACGTTCCGGAGGTCCTTTCGCGCCGTCAACGCAGCGATCAAGGGGAAGGGGGTCGCGGCGTTGCCGCCGTAGTAGATCCGATGGCCGCTCTGGATGATCTCGACGGCTTTCTCCGCTGTCGTGAGCTTGGCCTTGTAGCCCTCGAACCAGGACATCTAGAACCTCCCCTCACCACCACCAGGACCCGTCCCGCTGCCCAGGATCGAGCCCACCGATCGGTACTCGAGACCGAACAGAGATGCGATCGTCTGCTGCGTCACCGTCCCTCGATACATGTACGTTCCCGCCGCCAGTGCCGGCGCCTTCACCAGGGCGCCCTCGATGCCGTCGTGCGCGATCTGCTCGATGTAGCCGATGTGGGCGTGCGTGAGAGCCTTGCTGGCGGTACGCGGGATGTTCGCTGTCATGTTTGGGACGCAGTAGTGGACGACGTCCGCGAAGATGAAGGTCGGGTCGTCGATCGTCGTTGGCCGGCTCGTCTCGATGCATCCCCCCTGATCGATCGAGACGTCGATGATCACCGAGCCGGCGCGCATCGTCGCGACCATCTCCTTCGTGACGAGGTACGGCGCGTGCGCTCCCGATGGGACGAGGACCGCACCGACCAAGACGTCCGCGAACTGGACGTAGCGCGCGATGTTGTCGCGATCCGCGGTGCTCGTCACGACCCGTCCGCCGAACTCGTCGAGGATCCCGTTGAGCTTCTCGAGGTCCTTGTCGAGGACAATCACGTGAGCGCCGGTTCCGACCGCGGCCTTCGCGGCCGCGCGGCCGACCGTTCCGGCGCCCAGGATCAGGACGGTCGCCGGCGGGATGCCGGGACTCGGTCCAAGCAGGATCCCTCGCCCGCCGCTCTCCCGTTGCAGCAGGTGGGCGGCCGTCTGGATCGTCATCTGCCCGGCGAGCTCGCTCATCGCATGGAGGACGGGGCGGTGCTGGCCGTCGATCTCAACCATCTCGAAGCCGATCGCGCTCAGGCGGCGATTGTTCATCTCGGCGACGAGCGCTTTGGGCGCGACCGCGAGATGCCAGAACGCCAAGATCAACTGGCCCTCGCTCGTCAGGGCGATCTCCTCCATTGTCGGCGCGCTGACGCCCAAGACGACCTGCCCGCGGCGATAGACTTCTTCCTTGCGAAAGACGACCTCGGCCCCCGCTTCGCGATAGGCCGCATCCGGGAAGCGGCACGCTTCGCCGGCTCCCGTCTCGACGAAGACGCGATGCCCCAGATCGGTCAAGATACGAACGCCGCGCGGCGTCAGGCCCACGCGGTGTTCCGTGCGGTGTCGCTCGAGCGGGACCCCGAAGTCCATCGCTCCTCCCTCCTTCCCATCAACATCATCCCGTTTTTTTGGTTGAACGGTCGCCAGTATAGAAGATCGACGGATGCCGATCAAACCTTCAGGAAAGAGGAGGTTGGGCCTCGAAGTCGGGGCCTTGAAGCTGGCCACGAGAATCGCGGAGTGGTAAACTCCTGGACGTGAAAGTCCAGGGGCCAGACCTCGTCAAGGAGGGCTGGGATCTTCTTGCCCCGACCACCCGTGATACCGCCCGTGGCATCATTGCCGACCTCATCGATCGGGTCGTGGATGGCCGTTCCCAGACCCTCTGGATCGAGGGCATGGCAGGCTTCGGAAAGACCGCCTGCCTCGATGATCTCGCTGAGCAGTCCGTTCGACGGGGGTGTCTCGTCCTGCGCGCCGAATGCCCGTTTCCCGGAGAGGGAGACCTCCCATGGGAGCGGATTCTGGCGGCCGCGGACCCCCCGCTTCCGCTCGACCTGATCGCCGCGCGCATCGACCGTGAGACGATCGCGGAGCTGTCCGACATCTTCCCGCGACTGCAGGCGGGAGCCGGTACCCCGCCACGAGGTTCGTCCAAGGGTTACGATCGCACTCGAAAGGGGGCCGATCCGACCCAGCCCCGCTGGCGGGCCCTTGCGCGGTTGCTCGAGTTTGCGTCCCGCCGCGCGCCGATCGTGTTGGCGATCGACGATCTCCATCGCGCCGCCCCCGAGCTGATCCAGCAGCTCCGTTACCTCATGCGTCCGCTCTCGCGGGCGCCGATCCTGTGGATCATCACGGCGGATGCCGCCGAAGCCTCCGAAGAGATCCTCGCATTCCGGCGCACCCTGGAATCACTGCGGCGGCTGGCGCCTCTCACCCTCGGCTCGATGACGGACGCCGACCTGCGCGGACTGCTCCGGGACCGAGTGCAGCCCGATGATATGGAGCGGCTCGTTCCATGGTTGGTGGAGAAGACCGCCGGACACCCGCTGTTCGTGCGCGAGGTCCTGCGAAACCTGATCGAGTCGGAGTACCTTGCCGAGGAGGGACCGGCGGAATCGGGCCGCCTCACGCTCGTGAAGGAGCTCGAGGGCACCGCGATCCCGCCGAGCCTGGAGGCGATGATGCGCGAGCGGCTTCGCACCCTGCCCGGCGCTCGGCTGCGCGTCTTTCGAGCACTCGCCGCGCTCGGCGATGAAGAAAGCCTTGCGGCGATTCAAACGGTGTCCGGGGGCAGCCGGCGCGATACGGATGCGGCGCTGCGCGCACTCATCTGCGACGGGCTCGTGGTGCCGAGCCCGTCATCGAAGGGACGGTACCGGATCCGCCACGGCTGGCTCGGGCGGGTCGCGTTGGATGCGTTCACGGATCCGCCGCCGGAAGCGCTGAGTCTTCGGGCAGCGCGAACGCTGGCGTGTGACACCGATCCCCCGGAGCCCGCCCGGGACCTGCGCCGCGCGCGCGCCCTGGTGCGCGCGGGACCGGAACACCGGTTGGAGGCCATCACCGCCTTCGAGAAGGGGGCGCGATCCGCGTGGGCATCGCACCTGCAGGGAGCGGCCCGCACGCAGGTCGAGTCGGGACTTGCCCTTCTGGAGGAGTTGACCCAAGCCGAAACTCGCCCGGGGTCGGGTCTCCGCGGAGAAGCGGACGAGAAGACCCTGCGGGCGCTCGAGGAACGGGTCCTCGAGCTGGCGGGGACCATCCATGCGTCGATCGGTCCATTCCTGCGCGGCGTGGAGGAGCTCGAACGATTGCGGCGGATCTATGCGTCGAAGCGGCCCGCCGTCTCTCGATCGGCTTGGGTGATGCTGGAAAAGCTGCAGGGACAGGCCTACCGAACGGTCGGCGACTTCGACGCCGCGCTCGCCTGCTATGGCCGCGCGCTGGCGCGGCTCGAAGGGAAGGGGAACGAACGCGCCCGCGCGCTCGTCCTCCTCGAGATCGGTTGGGTCCATTATGAGCGGGGGGACTTCGAACAGGGGTTGAAGGAGACGCGCAGCGCGGCCCGAGTCCTGCAGCGTCTCGGCGCGACCTTCGAATGCTGCCGGGCGCGTAACATCGCGGGCCTGATCGTCTGGGCCAAGGGGGACTTCCTGGAGGCGCTGCGGGTCTTCCGCGGCGTCCTCCGCGGACTCGAGCCCCTCGGGACGATTCCCCTGACCGCGGCGGTGTGCAACAACCTGGGGCTCGTCTACTGGAATCTCGGAAACCTGGATGAGGCCACGCAATGGCTGACACGCACGCGCCGGATCCGCGTTGCAATGGGGGAGCTGCGAGGCGAGGCGATCTGCCTCGCAAATCTCGCGCTTGTCGAGGAGGACCGCGGCAATCTCGAGAGCGCCGCGCGCCAGTATCGCTATGCCCTCCGGATCCAGGAAAGCCTGGAAGACCGGAGGGGGATCGTGATCGAGCTCGGCAACTTGGCGAACGTGGTGCGCCAGACGGGGGAGATCGAGGAAGCGCAAGCTCTCGCGGAGCGGGCGCTCGCTGAGAGCCGTAATCTCGGCGCCGAGGTCCTCCTGCCGGGGCTCCTGACCACCTGTTCGGCAATCCATCGGGCGCTGGGTCGTCCCGCGGAAGCGATGGATGAGGCGCGCAAGGCGGTCGAACTCGCCGGTCCCTTGCACAATCGGCGTCTGATCGCCGAGGGATCCGAGGCGCTTGCCCGGGCGGCGGCGGATCTGGGGCTTGCCTCCGAGGCGCGCGCCGCCATGCGCAGGGCCAAGGATTCGATGGCCGCCGAATCGCCGATCCATGCTGCCACGGTCCTTGCCAGCGAGGCGGAGATGCTCCTCGGGATGGCGCGGCGATCGAGCGGCGAGGCCGATCGGCTGATCCGCGCGGCCCGCGAGAGCGCGGAGCGCGCGCGGACGATCTTCGAACAGCACGGACTCGTCGCCCGGATCGCCCGGCTGTCCGGCCTCCTTGCCGAGCTCGGCATCGCGACCCCGACGCCGGCGGCCGCGGTCCGTGGACTTCCCCAGCGCGCGACCCCGACCCCTGCGGTCGTCTTGGCATCCGGAGCGAAGGAGGGTGATGGCCGGACCCACATCCGATGCTTCGGGGCGATGCAGATCGTCACCCCCCACGGGCGCGAGATCGGACCCGGAGATTGGGGCTCGCACAAGGCCCGGGCGATCTTTGCGTATCTGCTCTTCAATCGTTCGACGGGCTCGGGCATTCCGCGCGATCGGATCCTCGATGCGATCTGGCCCGAGGCTTCGCTGGACTCGGTCGAGAACACGTTTCACGCAACCCTCGCCCTTCTCCGGCGAACGCTTTCAATCGAAGGGGAGAGTCAGCCGCCGTGGGGACAGGTCGTCCACGCGGGCGGCTGCTATTACGTGAGCTTTCCGACCGAGCCCTGGATCGATTGCACAGCGTTCGAGGAGGGGTTTCGGGAGGGCGAGCGCCGCGAAGGACAGGGGAACTGCTTCCGGGCGATCGCCGCATACCAGTACGCCGAATCCCTGGTTCACGCGGATTTCCTGGAAGATTCGTACCAGGGCTGGACCGACCCGCTCCGTGATCGCTACAAGCAGGACTACCAGGACCTCCTGCTCCGCCTCGGCATCCTGTCGCTCGAGACGTGGAAGCCCGCCGAGGCACTCGAATGGGCCAAGCGATTGCTGGCCTGCGATCCGTTCGATGAGCGCGCCTGCCGCCTCGCGATGCACTCCCACGCCGCCCTCGGGCATCGCAAGGCCGCCCTCGATGTCTACGTGCGATTCGTCGGCCGCCTCAAGGCCGACCTCGGGGCTGAGCCCGAGCCCCGTACCGCCGAAACCTGGCGGATCTTGCGTCAAGGAGCCTCGTTAGCGGATCTCCCGCCTCTGGAGCGGGGATCCGGACGAAGTTCGGTTCTCGCAATTTAGGCGTTCCGCTTTAAGTCCTTTTTGGGGATCGCCTGAGATCCTTCCCAGCGTAACGCCCAAGGGAGGTGCTCCATGAGACCGTTCACGATGTTCACAGAACAGCCCGGCGAAATGCGCCGGGATCCGTTCGCGGCTCTTGTTCTTTCCGTCGTTGTGTGTCTGGCTTTCTTCGTCGCGTGGGGGCCCGGTGTCTCGTTCGCGGGCACCGATGCCTGCCAAGGCGACTACTGCCTCTGGGCCTCGGGCACGAACGTTTGCGATGCCACGGCACAAGCTGGCTCCGCCCAGTACATGACCGACTACCACGGCTACGCCGCCGTCGACTTCAAGTACAGGGCGATCAATGATTGGGACGATTTTTTCGCGATCTTCGAGGTCGACAACGACGGATACGAATGCGCTTCCGCCTCGTGCAGGGATAACTGCAAGAACACGCTCACGTGCCATTTCTTCAGTCAGCGCGACACGACGACCCATGCGCTGAAGGTGACCGTCGATCTGTCCGGCGACCATTCCTGCAACGATGTTAACGAGAAAACCCTCTACATCATACGTCCCAAATGCCCATCCAGCATCTCGCTCGACCCTCTGGAGACCTTCTACACACTCGACAGGGGCTTCACGATCAGCGGGACCGTGGTCGATGGGGGATGTCTGAGTAGTAGCGTGTGGTCTTCGAACTCGGTCGATATCTGGGTGAACGGCCCGAACGTCGTCACCTCGCATCAGGTGGTTGGCGTCAGCTGCGGCTCGTTCTCCGCGTATTACACATTCCCGTTCCCGAAGCTCATGCACTACGGGACCTACACGGTGACGGTGGACTACAACGGCAGCAACAACGACCACCCGCTGGATCCCTCCACCGCCACGGGGAGCTGCCAGCTTGACATGATGATCCTCATCCCGAGCATTCGCGGGATCGCGGCCGCGCACGCGGTCACGACCCCGCCGGCATTTGGATCCAGCTCGGCTGTCCTCGTGGGCGGTATCGGCCACTTCCCTGGGAAGCGCGCGGATAGGACGGAGGTCCACGTCATTCCGGTCGAGGAAGGGATCGAGACGGGCGTCATCGACCTGAGTCCCGCGCTCCCGACCCTCGGGCGCGGGATCGAGATGGTCCCAGACCTCTTCGGCGGAGGCGGGGGCTACGAGCTGATGGCTCTCTCGCGCGAGGGCACGCAGGAGATCGTCTTCGCGAATTTCGATGGGGAGCCGGTCCACGCGTACACCGTTCAGGTTCCCCAGCCATGGGGGATCGCGTACGACGGGCAGGAGCTATGGATCGCGAGCAACGTCGACAACGGCCCGATCCGGCGGGTCCACATCGCGACGGGCGCGCCGATCCGCCAGATCCTTCCGAACATCGGCCGCATCACCGACATCGCATGGGACGGGGCGACGCAGACCCTTCTCGCCCTCTCCGATGGACGCTCCGTGATGTATCGGATCGACCCCGCGAACGGGACGATCATGGAAGAGCTGCCGCTTCGCTCCGCCGAGCACCGGGGGGTCGCGACCCAGGAGGCGTCGACCTTCGTCGAGGATGACGCGACCTCACAATTATATCTCTACGGGATTCTCCCCGGTCCTCCGGGGACCCCCGCGAACGTGCGAATCCAGTCGACCGATCCGCACACGGTCCGCCTGAGCTGGAACGACCCCGACCAGGTTCCGTCGTGGACGGAGGCGCGCATCTACCGGGACGGCTCGCTCCTCACGACGGTGCAGCCGGGCGCGCAGGTCTATGACGACGGCGGGCTGGCGGAGCATTCGTGGCATTCGTACTTCCTCACCGCGTACCGCGCCGACGATGGCGTCGAGGGGGCTCGGAGCGACACGGTCGCGACCTACGCCGGCGGCCGGCCGCCGCGCACGGTGCGCGTGCCCCAGGACTATTCCTCGATCCAGCTGGCAGTTTTCGCATCGGCCAGCGATGACACCGTCCTCGTGGGGCCGGGAACGTATGGCGGCGGGATCGATTTCCTCGGTCGGGACATCTGCGTGATGAGCGAGAGCGGGCCCGCGTCCACGGTGATCGACGGCCCGAACTACCCATTCAGCCTCGTTGCCTTTGATTCCACCGAAGGGGTCGGGGCCATCCTCTCGGGCTTCACGCTCCGCGGCGGCACAATCCATCGCGACGGCGTGATCCACTGTGGACCGTATGCGTCGCCGACGATCGAGAACTGCGTGATCGAGGACAACGAGATCTGGCGTGAGGGCGGCCTGATCGTCTGCGAGGGCGGTGGTGGAGGAGGGGGCGGTGCGCCGGCAATTCGGAACAACACGATCGCCTTCAACCGGCTCATGGCCGACACGCTCGGGCAGTTCGCGGGCGGCGCGATCACGTGCCGCAACGCAAACGCCCGGATCTCGGGAAACATCATCGCTTTCACCGACAACGGCTGCGGAGTCTGGGTCGAGGGCGCGGCCCCCACGCTGTCCTGCAACGACGTGTGGGAGAACGAGCGCGGCGCTTATCGGGGCTGCTCCGCGGGCGCGCACGACATCGCGGCCGATCCCCGCTTCTGCAGCGCGCAGGACCGCGACCTGCATCTCTGTGCGACGTCGCCCTGCCTGAATGCCGCCGGCTGCGGGCGGATCGGAGCGCTCGGCCAGGGGTGCGGCGCGTGCGGCGCGCCGATCGACTATGCCGACCATGACGCCGGCAACGCGCGCCTCACCGTGACCGACCGCGGGATCGTCGGCTTCATGGACGGGACGCATGCGCAGGGCTCCGGATTCGTCTACCCGCGGAGCGGACAGAACATTCTCTACGTCGGCAGTCTCTGGGTGGGCGCGAGCCCGACATATGTCGCCAATCGCGACTACGACGCCGATCCCGCGCGGGAGTGGGTCGTCGCGAGCGATCCCGACGGTCACGTCTGGGTCGAGGGCGCGGGCAACTCCGACCAGGACATCCACGCGGGATTCACGGACGGCGGGGCCACGCAACCGCGCGGTCTGAGCGTTCGCCAGGAATCGTGGGCGTTTCATGACGCACCGAACGACGACTACGTGATCGTTCGCTACTTCATCGAAAATCATGGCGCGCAGGCGTTGAGCGGCCTCTACGCGGGTCTCTTCATGGACCTCGACTTGGGCGACTACACATCGAACCGCGGCGGCGTCGATCCTGCGCGCCACCTCGTCTACATGACGAACGGCGCCGACACCTACGCGGGTGTGCGGCAGCTCCAGGGCGTGCGGCCTCCGGACGGCGATGTGCTCCAGGATCTTCCGGCCAATCTGACGCTGATCCGCAACTCCACCTTCGTGTGGCAGAACCAGTACATCCTGGACGCCGACAAGTTCGCGCTACTCGCGGCCTCCGATCCGCAGCACGTTCTCACCGACGGCGCCCAGCCCGACGACTACGGTCTGCTCGCGTCTGTCGGTCCGTTCGCGCTCGCCCCGGGCCAGATGCGCGAGATCGACTTCGCCGTCCTCGGCGGATCGACTCTCCAGGATCTGCAGGCGAACGCGGACGCGGCGCAGATCAAGTTCCTCTTCCCCGCGGATGTGTCCAATCCGTCCGGCGGGGCCACGTTCATGACGCGGCTTCTCCCGAACGCGCCCAACCCGTTTCGCACGAGCACCGCGATCCACTTTGAGCTCGCCCGCGTGTCGGACGTCCGGCTCGAAGTCTTCGACGCCGGCGGGCGCCTCGTCCGCAGGATCGCGGCGGGCCCTCAGGGCCCGGGGACGCACCTCTGCGTCTGGAACGGGCGGGACCAGGGGGAGCGCCCCGTGGGGAGCGGCGTCTACTTCGTGCGGCTGTGTGCGCCGGGCGTGACGGATCGACGCACGATCGTGCTGGCCCGGTAGATGAATCGCGGGGACGGCCCCCGGCGCAGGCGCGACCCGTGGCCGGGCGCCGTCACCGGAAGTCTGTTCGATGGAGTTTCGACAAAGTTGGATAGGGGGATGGAACGATGTACCGATCCGCTTTCTTCTTGATGACCTTGATGCTCCTGTCATTTCTTGCGATTCCAGACGTGATCGCGTGTAGCGGGAACGCGGGCCGACTGCCCCCGCCGTCGATCGCCGCGGAACGTTCCGCGGTGACCCAGCCACGAGAGGGGCTGTACCGGTGGCCCTCCATGAAGGTGACGAGCGAGGATGTCCTGAGAGGTCCGATCCGCTCGACCGAGCGAACCCTTGTAATCCTGTACAAGTTCAAGGACACGGCCAACCCGCTCGGCACGAGCACCACGGCGAACTGGGTTGACCGCGTGTTCGGTGACAGCGTGAGCGTCGCCGACTACTGGAACGACGTCTCCTACGGAAGCCTGACCCTGAGGAAGGCAGCCGAAACGGGGGGAACATCAAACGACGGCCTGGTCGGCTGGTACACGTCGGCCAACAACTTCAGCCATTACCTCGACGACGATGAAAAGGTTCTGCGCGGCTCGATCATTTACGACGCGATCACCGCTTCCGACGCCGACGTGAACTATGCGAACTTCGACGACGACAGCGACGGCTTCATCTCGTGCAGCGAGCTGCACATCGTCGTGATCGTCGCAGCCTACGAAGCATCCTACGACAACTCGCCGTCGCCCTGGATCTGGCGCGTGAACTGGGAGATGGCGAACCAGCAGGGCAACTATCCCACCCTGGATGGGAAGAAGATCTGCGTCGCCGGGCACGGGAGCGCGGCGATCATCGGCGAGCGCTACTACAAAGGGACCAACGTCGCGAGCGTCGTCTCGGAGTTCGGGATCGTCGCGCATGAGGTCGGACACCAGTTGGGGCTTCCCGATCTCTACGACACGGACGACTCGAGCTACTGTTACGGGGGGAAGGGCCAGGGTCTCGGATATTGGGACCTCATGGCGTCCGGAGATTGGCTGCATGCGAACGGAACGGAGTCCGGGCACACGCCGGCACACCCGAGCTCCTGGTGCAAGGCGTACCGGGGCTGGTTGATCCCTACGGAAGTGACCGAGGACGCCGATTCGGTCTCGATCTATCGGTACGAAGACAACGCCGTCTGCTACAAGCTCTGGACCTCCGGTCAGTACGGTGGAGACAACAAGCAGTACTTCCTCGTGGAGAACCGGGAAAAGACCGGCTACGACAAGGCGCTCCCGGGCTGCGGTCTCATGATCTATCACGTCGACGAGACGGTGACCGACTACGAGGAGACCGCGACCCACGAGTTCATCGACGTCGAGACCGCCGACGGTTTCACCCGCAATGCCGATGGGACCGTCTGCAACAATGGGTGCGCGAACTGCACCCGGGATCACCTCGACGTCTACACATGGCACGATTCGACCTGCGTGAACACGCCCGACTTCGACAATCGGGGCGACTCGACCGACCCCTGGTACTCGGGGAACAAGGCAACCTTCAACAAGGATTCCTGCCCGAGCTCGAAAGACTACGCCCCGGCCGACACGAAGGTCGCAGTGCTGAATATCGGCGCGTGCGCCAATCCTATGTCGGCGGATCTTCACGTCGGCGCGGCGAATCAGAACACGCCCGACGTCTGGATCCATGATTGCGCGCAGGACAATGGCGCCGAGCCCGACCAGAACTGCGCGAACAATTTCTGGGAGAGCAACGACGTCTGGATCGACAACGACCGAGATGGAACTCAGGACGCCCCGGCGATGGGGAAGGAGAACCGCTTCTTCATCGGTGTCCGCAATCGTGGCGCCGGTCCGGCGGTGAACGTCACCGTGAAGCTCTACCACCGGAACAACAGCACCGGCCTCACCTTCCCGACCGGGGCAACTCTGGACGGAACGATGGTGATCGGCCTCGTCCCCGTGGGGGGCGCGGTGCGGACCGAGCTGCTCACCACGATTCCGAACTCCCCCGGGGACGGGCACTGGTGCTTCGGCGTCACGCTCGACACGCCGAACGACACGCTCGACACAGATGCGGGGCTCGAGGCGTCGAACAACAAGGCCTGCGTGAACTACCCCGTTCTCTGCGAGAGAAGGGGCAACGCGATCCCGGCGGATTTCGCCGCGGAGAACCCGGATGACGATTCCTCGCCGGGCGGCGGAATGTTCAATGTGCAGGTCCACTCGAATCTTCCGGCGGGATGGCAGGTGCATTTCATCCCCGGAGCGCAGCTCCCCGTCTACCTGGAGAAGGGGCAGACGGTGCCGATGCGGATCGAGGTCTATCCTCCCGCGGGGGACCAGCACGGCTATGCCGGGACCGTCGAGGTCGTGGAGTACCGCGTCACGCCGCCCGTCGGTGTGACCGGCGGCATCACCTTCCCGATCTACCAGGACAACCGTCCGCCGCAGGTCGTCACCGACCTGACGGCGACGGCGGTCGTCGACTCGATTCCTGGCGGAGAGGGGGAGACGCCCCTCTCGGTTCGGCTCTCCTGGACGCCTGTTGTCCACGATGTCAACGGCACGGCCGAGATGATCGATTTTTATGAGGTCCACAGGGCCCTCACGGACAACTTCACCCCGGATCCGATGACCTTGATCGCGTCCGCCTCGGCGGATGGCGACCCGGACCGTCCCGGTTTCCAGTACGTCGACCGGGATCCGCACCTCAACCTTCACGTTCGCTACTTCTATCGGGTCATCCCGATCGACCATGCGCAGTGGCGGGGTGCGCCATCGAACACGGCGGGCGCCCTGGGCGAGCCGCTGCGCGAGCTGGCGAACCTCGACGTCGGGAATGTGAAAACAACGGTCACGGAGCGCGGCGCGGTCGGATTCCTCGACGCGACGCAGATGCAGGGGAGCGGCTTCGTCTTCCCGAAGACCGGTTCGAACCAGCTGTACATCGGCAGCCTCTGGGTCGGACGGAGCGCGACGGCCGTCGACAACCGCGACTACGATGCGGATCCGCTGAAGGAGTGGCGCGTCGCCGCGCACCCCGACGGGCACTTGGTCGAGTTCAAGGGCCCGGCGGATCAGGGGTTCGCGTGCGGATTCGTCGACAGCGCGGCGGTCGGAGCGTCCCTCGGCCTCTACGTCCGGCAGGAGTCGTACGCATGGTCCGAGAGCGGGACCGCGCGGTACGTAATCCTGCGTTATCAGATCGAGAACCAATCCACGTCGACGATCTCCTCTCTCTATGCCGGTCTCTTCTGTGACTGGGACATCGGTCTTCAGTACCTTCAGAACACCGGCCGGGTCGAGGCGGATCGCGGCCTCGTCTACATGGCCAGTCCGACGGAGAATCTCTACTGCGGCATCCGGCTCCTGAGCGGACCGCTGACCCCGCCTCGCGCGAACCTGACCCTGATCGACAATGCGACCTACGTCTGGCCGAATCAGTATGTCCTCGATACCGACAAGTTTGCGTTCCTCTCGGCGGCCGACGCGGCCCACATCATGACCGCGAGCCCGCAGGGAGGCGACTACGGCGCGCTCGCGAGCGCGGGGCCTTTCACTCTCGCCGCGGGGCAGATGCGGGAGTTCGTGGTCGCCCTGGTCGCCGGCTCGTCCCTCGACGAGGTGAGGCAGGCGGCCGATCGGGCGGCCTCGCGCTATCCGTTCGAGCCGTCCGCGGTCGGCGACGGCAAGGCCGCGCGGCTCGTGACACGCCTGTCGTACTGCCAGCCGAACCCGTTCTCCGCGGGGACGGCAATCGGATTCACGCTTGCCGCGCCGGCAGTCGTTCGCCTCGAGATCTACGATGTCGGCGGCCGGCGTGTGCGGACGCTCCTGAGCGGCACGATGGCCGCGGGGGACCACCAGCTCGCCTGGGACTGCCGGGATGAGGCCGGCAGGCGGGCGGGGAGTGGGGTGTACTTCGTCAAGCTCGCCGCCGGGGTGACGCGCGAGGCGCGCGCGATCGTCCTGACGAGATGAGCCCGGTCCCGCCG
>Ga0209777_10000359_pt1 | contig 76822 bp, 68 predicted proteins | sample FrelakmetHBP12HB_FD_187147 | JGI IMG/M metagenome (GOLD analysis project Ga0209777, IMG submission 187147) | Freshwater lake sediment microbial communities from the University of Notre Dame, USA, for methane emissions studies -HBP12 HB (SPAdes)... | ecosystem: Environmental > Aquatic >...
ACCGGCTCACTGATTCAACCGGGGTTCCTCGCTGGACGCCACATAACTCTGGAGGCCACATAACGCATCTTATGTGGCGCGCCACATAAGATGCGGGAAATCCGCACGTCCGGTTCGACGAGGGGACCGTGAGCCACGGCCCCGCCGCCGCTCACTGTCCTACTCTACCGGCTATCGGTGGGCAATACTTATGTGCGCGCCAACGCAAAGGTGTCAGAACGAGCCGCCTATCAACGCCGATAAACGCGGATGGGGTGAACCGCGGGGGTCAATTTCTCCAGCTACTTCTCCGACCCTATAGTAATGTGGTTCTGCGGGTACTGCATTTTCAGCCGCACATAACCCGCTATTTGTAAGCCAACGTTGATTTAACCCGCGCGAGGGGGTATTCTTCACTGCTTAGGAGATCCCGGGATGAAGTGCGCTCGATGGCTATTCCTTTTCCTCTGTTTCGCCGCAGCCGCGTCCTGCCAAACCAGCGGAAAGCTTTATCCCGGCGCGAAGCTTGATCCGGCGGCTACGAGCGAAGCCAAGCTCGCTGCCGCGTCCCAGCCCGACATAGACATTTCCGTTTATACAACGGCTGACTCATTCGAAAAGGTCTGCGACTTCTTCCGGAAGTCCGGCAAAGAATACAAACCCATCGGTGCGCGCGCACGCAAGCTCCCGACCGGCCAGGAATTGAAGGACACCCTTTTTATCCTCGATAATGCGGCCGATCTGATGACCACGCGCAAGTGGGTCAAGGTGCAGCGTCCCTACATCGGCCAGTACGGTTTGGCTCGCGGAGCGCAGAACGCCTCCAGCATACGGGATGTTACCGCCATCGTCCTGACTGCAAAGAAATAGGCTGCGCACAACACGCGGCGCTTTCGGCGCGACGGTGCGCCGCGCTTGACGCCGGTCTGGGCGGGGGAATAGTGTGTGGGCTGGTCCGGCGCGCAGCCGGCCCGGAGGATCCATGAACTGGTTTCATACGCACCCTCACAGGGAACGGCCCGTCTCCCGGCGCCGTTTCTTTTTCTTCGGAATGTTCGCACCCGCGGCGGTAGCCGTCGCATCGCCCAGAGCGCCCGCAGTCGCTCCACCGCCGCCATCGCCGGAGACCGGACAGCCTTCCGCGGGCAAGCGCAACGCGCCGGCGGCGTCAAAGGCGCCAGACATGGTCTTCGACGCGCACCTCCATTGCCCGAGCGAGTCCGGCGAAGTCTGGCAATGGCATCCTGTGACGCGCACCTTCGAGGAGTTCGCGGCGTACCTGGACCGCACCGGCGTCCGGCGCGGCATCATCAACTCGGTGCGCTGCCAGACCGCCAAAGATGCCGCGGGCTTCATCGCCGGCAACCGTGAAGTGGCGCGCTACGCGGAGAAGTACAAGGGGCGCTTTCTGCCCGCCTGCGTCATCAACCCGGTGTTCATCGATGAGGCGCTCCGCGAAATGGAGGATTGCCGCAAGAACCTCGGCATGGTCTGGGTGGGCGAACTGTGCAACTACACCGTGCCTTACAAGTACACCATCAAGGAGTTCGAACAACTGGTGGCGCAGGCGGTTAAGCTGAACATGGTCCTCGACGTCCACACCGAGCTCGAGGAGATGGAGTACATCATCAAGGCCTTTCCCCAGGCCACCATCGTGTTCCCCCACTTCGGCGACGGGAACGAGTACGACCACATCTTCAAACGCATCGACGCCGTGGCCGCCCACCCGAACACGTACCTCGATACCTCCGGCTACGGCCACGACCGCGTGGGGATGCTGGAGTATGCCGTGAAGAGCATCGGTCCCGACCGGGTGCTCTTCGGCTCGGATTTCTCCATCAACTGCCCCGCGACCGTCATCGCGCGCATTCGCAACGCGTTCCTCACGCCGGAGCAGAAAGAAAGAATCCTCTGGCGCAACCTGGAGGCGCTCCTGGCGAAAGTGACGAAGCCGGCGTAGAGGTGGCGCGCCGGATTGCACAGGCTCGGAGCCGACGGTGTTCGTTGCACGCCGCGCCCACGTATACTGCCGACCACCCGGCTCCGAGCCGCGACCGGCAGGGATCGGTCCGTCCGTTCGGTTCGGCGCAGAACAGCCGGGAGTGCGGGGCCGCCACGGCAAGGTTCGTTGAAGCGGTTTACTTTTCCGGCACGCTGCCGGGCACCCACCGGGCAACGTTCTCGTTAAAGATCTTCCGCACCACGGGCAGCGGCAGGGCCAGGCCCTTCACGCTTTTGTTCATGTACTCCACCTGCTCCGAGGTTGCGAAGTACTTCCAGTCGCGTTCGAGATCGGCCTGCCAGTGCCGCGCCATCCGAGCGCCGTCATCGCCCGGCATGAGCACGTCATCGGTCCCATACAGGATGCGGTCCTGGTAGCGAAGCATGAATGCCCGCACCTTCTCGCGGTCCTGCAGCGCCAGGTGCGTGCCGCGCGCCGCCGTGTCCACGGCGAAGTTCGGGTACTCGTCGAGCCGCTTCGCGATGTCGTCCACGTTTTCTTCCATGCTGCCGAGATGGCAGCCCACGACGCGGAGCTTCGGATGCTGCGCCAGCATCCGGTCGCGCGCCTCGAGAATCGTGTTCTTCTGCGGCCGTTCCGGGCGCCCGTACATGTGCCACTGCGGAACCGCACGGTAATACTCCGAATCCGGGTCGGAGGGGTCGAGCGGCTTCCAGGCGCCGATCGGCTCCGCGATGTGGGCGTACATGGTCTTGCCGCGTGCCGCGATGGCCTCGAGAATCGGCGAGAACACCGGGTCGTCCGGCATCACGTAACGCCCCGTGCGCGACCGCAGTTCCATCCCGATGGTCTTGTAGATCTTCACGCCGATGGCGCCCTGGCGGAAGGTTTCGTCGAGGTGGCGGATCGCTCGGTCGGCGAAGCCCGGGCTCTCCCAGTCTTTCGCGTCGAAGGTGGAGACCCAGGGCGCGCGCCCCGCGGCGCCGCGGGCAACCTCCAGCGCGGCTTTGCGTTGCGGCTCCTCCTGTTCGTAGCCGTGCTCGTAAGGATCGACCACGGTGATGTTCACGAAGCGGAGGTCGAGCGTGTCGAGCAGGCTGCGCACGTTCGGGTCATCCACGAACACGTGCGCGTGCGCATCCACCGGATGCACGTCGCGTAGCGAGATCTCCGCTCCGCCCGCCTTCGCTGCGTACACCTCGCGCGCCTTGCGGTAGACGGCCAGGACCTCGTCGCGCTCCTCCGGTGTGCGGAAGCGCTTCGGGTCGCCGTTGGTGATGCCGACGAACTCATCCATCCAGTCGCGGAAGTAGCGGGCATCGTCGCTCGCGTCCCACGCTCCATTGAGATAGAACACTCTTGAGTGCGCCAGGCGGAAGGAGGGCACGTCTTTCTGCCACGAGCGCACGGCCACCCAGGAGTGGTCGAGGGTGTCGATCGAGACGCGCTGCCGGAACGTGCGGCCATCGCCGGCCGGCTCCAGCCTGCGCACGACTACGCCGTTTGCCACTACCTCAATGCGGTCCAGAGGCTCGCGCGAGCGGGCGTCGATGTCGATGTCCACAGTCCTGCCCCGGTTGCGGAACTTGGTGAAAAGCATGGGGCCGTTCGTAACGAAGCTGTCGCCCGTCTTCAATGCCTGGAACCACTTTTCCGCCGTCAGCGGGCCCTCCACGTGCACGTACACGCGGTTGTAGCCCGGCGCTCCCTGCAGGACGCCGCTCGCCGACCCGCCCGTCAGCGCGAACCGGAACCCCAGGTTTAGGTAGCGGTAGTGCAGTCCGAGCACGTAATCCACGAAGCCCTTCGGACCCGGGTACTGCGCCTGATCGCGCGGGCGCCCCCATGCCTCCTGGTCGTGAATGCCGTACTGGTTGAAGTGATTGAACAGCAGACTGACCGAATCCGGCGCGCCGAGCGCCATCATCACCGGCACTTCCCACCAGATCAGTTTTTCGCACTCGAACCACGGCAGGATCGATCCCGCCTTTTTCAACGACCGGGCGCCCTCGACGAACTTCAGCCCCTGCGGGTACCATTCGCCGGCAGCCTTCATGTCGAACGGTCCCGGGAGGCCGAGCAGCATCCAGGCGCCGCCGCCGCGCTCGTCCTCGGCGTTCATGATCATCTGCAGGCGGTTGGGGCCCGCGTTCTGCACGGTCTCGGCGGGCGCGGGCTTGTCCGTCCAGTCGTTCCGGCTCCCGTTCGCCGTGTTCCACATCGTGTAGGAGATCGCAACGTTCAGCTCCTCGGTGGCCATCAGGGCGGGCACATCGGCGAGCGGCCGGTGGACGTGCGTGTCCCCCGACCACCATCCCATTTCGTTCATTTGAATCCACGGGTGGAGCACGGCGCGGACCGTGGCGGGAGCGCCGGCGCTGACGCGCACCTTCGACTCGCTGCGCTCGAATTCCGGTCCGTGCTCGATGACGACCGTGTACTCGCCCTCGGGCACGTCCAGCACGGCCTTCCCTTCGGCGACGAAGTGGCCCATGTACCACGGTTCTCCCGATGTGACCACGTGGGCCGTTTTGTCCCGAAGGGCCCTCGGGGGCTGGAACATTTTCCCGCCCGCGCCGCGCACCTCGATTCGCGCCCACAGGGGCTTGCCGGCCCCGTCCGTCACTTCGATTTTCATTTCGCCGGCGCAAGCCAGCCCTGCCATCAGCAAAAGCGGAAGAAAGCGCATCATGGTTCGCCTCGCTCAACGAGTCTATATCAGCCGGATGGTCCCCGAGCGGCGTACTGCGAAGGCATCCAGGCGATAGCGCGTCATTGCTGCGCGCCCCGCGTGAGGGACGGGCTACGAAGGGTGACGGGGCGGCTCGCGCCGCCTCCGCTTCGGCCGCACCTGTACTGGTGCAGTGCGGCGCTAATCCTGGGCCATGAGTGGGGCGGTCCCCCTGGACCGCGCCGGGTCCCTGACCCGGCCAAACCCGACCTGGGCGTTGCGGCTCAGCCGCCCCACACAAACCGGCAAACTACGCACTATTTGCGGCCGCATCTGTACTAGAATCCGGATACGATGAAAGTCCTTCTCCGTGCCGCTCTTGCCGCCGTCCTGGCGGTCCCGGCTCTCGCCGGGGCGCCTGCGTTTGAAAAGAACACCTACACCTACAAGACCGTTGGGGACTGCGCCATTCAGGCGGATGTTTACCGGCTCCCCGGCAGCGACATCCGGCCCGCGATCTTCTGGATTCACGGCGGCGCCCTCATCATGGGCCACCGCACCAACATCAATCACGAACAGCTCGAGCGCTACCTGAAGGCGGGGTTCGCGGTCGTGTCGATCGATTACCGCCTGGCGCCGGAAACCAAGCTGCCCGAGATCCTCACGGACGTGCGGGACGCCTGGGCGTGGCTGCGGGAGACCGCCCCGACGCTGCGCATCGATCCGGACCGCATCGGCGTAGTGGGCCATTCCGCCGGGGGCTATCTCACGCTCACCTGCGGACACCGGCTGAAGCCGCGCCCGCGCGCGCTGGTCGCGTTCTACGGCTACGGCGATATCGTCGGCGAGTGGTACAGCCGCCCCGATCCCTTCTATTCCAAGCAGCCGCTCGTCTCCAAGGAGGATGCCTGGGCCTCGGTCGGAAAACGCGCGATCTCTGGTACGCCCGGCCGCAACGACCGCGATCGTTTCTACCTGTATTGCCGGCAGCGTGGGCTGTGGCCGGACCTCGTGGCGGGCATCGACCCCCGCGCGAACCCGCGCGCGTTCGATGAGTTCTGCCCGCTGCGCAATGTCAGCCGCGAGTACCCGCCCACAATGCTGCTGCACGGCGACCGCGACACAGACGTGCCGCTCGAGCAATCCGCCATGATGGAGAAGGAGCTTGCGCGGCAAGGCGTCGAACGTGAGTTCGTGAAGATGTCGGGCGGGGAGCACGGTTTCGACCGCCAGATGGACAGCGCGCCTGTCTCCGCCGCGTTCGACCGCGCGGTCGCGTTTCTTACGCGGCATCTGGGCCGCTGAACCGCTACTTCCCGCCGCGCTGCGCCACTACGTAGCGCGCCACGTTTTCCACCGTGTCCAGCCAGACGCCGTTGGCGGGGTCCTTGGCATATCGCAGGAATTGCTCGAGCGTGTCCGCGAGCGTGGTCTGATTCCCGGGCGCACCGATCTCGTGGCCCGCGAACACCAGCCAGCCGCCCTCCCCGGCGGCCTTCGTCACGACCGCCTTCATCTGCTCGAAACTCATGCCGTCGGACTCCATGCCGAGCAGTTGGGCCAGGTCGCAGAACGCGGGGTCGTTGGCGCCTTCATCGCGAAAGCCGCGGCCGGCGAGGAAACGTTTGGCAACCAGCGGGACATAGCTCATGGTTCCCGCTCCCCGGCCGATGAACTTCTGGCCGCACGGGTAAGCGAAGGTCACCGGCTTACGGCCGACGAGCCTCTCGGCTTCGGCGTTGGCGTCGTCCATCTCCTTCTCGATCATCGCGGGAGTGAACTCCTCGAGAGCCCGCTCCCGCGACCAGACGAAGTTGCCCGTGCAGGGATGGTTCTGAGTGTGATTGGCGATCTCGTAGCCTTTAGCGGCGGCTGCCTTCCACAACGCGAGGCGAGGAACCATGTTCTTCGGGTTCACAAAGAAGGTTACCTTTGCGCCGTGGCGGTCGAAGAGCGGCACGCCCGCATCCATCTGGCTGAGACGCGCATCATCGAAGCTCAGGCTCACGGCCACGCGTTTTCCCTCTGGCCAGCGGAAGCGTGCCGGCGATGTATCGGCCGCGAACAACACCGGTGCAACCAGCATCGCGGCGAGCGCCGCCATCAGGTATCTCGCAAACTCATTCGCAGTCACTCCATCACCCCCTATACCTTGATGAACCACTTCCTGCGGTACATCACCCACGCGATGGCGAACATTACGGCATCGAAGCTCACGCCCCAGAGCAGGGAATCGAACTTGCCGCCGAACGCCGCCGTGTACTGCGCGAACAGAACCCGGTTGAGTGAAACGCCGCCAACCTTGATCACCGCAAGTGTTGTGTCGCCCAGCTCCGCAATCACGTAGATGGCGATGGCGTTCATCCCGAAGATCGCGAACGGGCGAGTGAGCGAACGCCCTCGCCCCTGCGCGTCCAGCAGCCAGTAGCAGAAGGCGAAGGCGCAGGTCGAAATGCCCGCCATGAGCAGGGTGAATGAGCTGCTCCACAGATTCTTGTTGATGGGCAGCCAGATGTTCACCACCGCGCCGGCCACGATGAGCGTGTTGCCCGCGGTGAAGAGCCACGCCGCTTTCTCGACGGGTTCGCGCTTGGAGCGCAGCAGGTATCCCGCGAGGATGCCGAGCAGAGTGGAGGCGAGCGCGGGCAGCGTGCTCAGGATGCCCTCCGGATCCCAGCGCGGCGACATCAGGAAGCCGCGCATGGTCAGAAGGTCGAGGTACTGCGGCAGGCTGCCTTCCGGGCTGTTCAATATGCCCGCACCGTAACCGGGCACGGGCGCCACCTTCACGAGAAGCCAGTAGACGGCGAGCAATCCCGTAGTCCACCACACCAGCGCCCTCCTGCTGCAATACAGGAACAGGGTGGCGCCGAGGAAGTAGCAGACGGCAATGCGCTGCAAGACGCCGGGCATGCGCAGGTGCTTCAGGTCGAAGTACGGATACTCGTAGACGATCAGGCCGAGCACGAAGAGCACCGCGGCGCGCCGGAGCGTGTGCACCAGAAGCTGCCCGCGGCCGCCTCCGCGTTCCCGGCGCCGCGCGAAAGAGAGCGTCATGGCGACGCCCGTGATCCACAGAAACGAAGGGAAGACGGTGTCCGTCAGCGTCCAGCCGTTCCAGGATGCGTGCCGTAGTTGGCTGAAGACCTGCGGCCAGCCCCCGGCGGTGTTCACCAGGATCATGAGCGCCATGGTCGCGCCGCGGAAGACGTCGAGCGACACGAGGCGGGTGGCGGCGGCACTCCGGAGGGGCCTTTCGGTAGCTGGGGCGCTCATAGGGTCAGAGAAAAAGTATACGCGCCCCGCGGGTGTTCTGTCCCGCGGGGAAAAGACCTGAGCGAATGACGCCTCGATATCCAACGTGTTCACTGGCACAGGCGGCCGAGTAGAACGCCACGCGCCCGCCCTCGCCGTAGCCTGCAACGCCAACCGCAAGCTATGGCTTCGTGCGCTTCACCCAGCCCACCGCCGGTGCGCGCCATCCATCACCCGTACCGAGATGTCCGCGTCCTGCCAGCCGAGCGGCGCCGTTCCGGGCAGTGGAACGCCAGTCTGGGCCGCCAATCCCGCGCAGGGTAAAACGAAGAGCCATCCCTTTCTCACTCAGTGACCTCCACTAGTCCGCATCTCTCCCACGCTGTCTGTTACGACGCACGATATGCCCATGTGGCGCTGTCCGTCATGCGGGGCCTGCGCGAGGGTGACAGGCCGGCAGTGTCCACCTCGAAGCGGGACACAGCGGCCAGTCCCCCTCGCGGTCGCCGTCCTCGACGTACTGTTCAAGTACGCCTCCGGGCGGCTCCTTTCGCGCGCCTCGTATCCACGGCCATCTCCTCGGTCTCACGACGAAACCGTGTGAGAGAAGCGGACTCGCTCGAACGCTACGGGTACGATGTGCTCACCGCCGCGAGCGGCCCGGCTGCGCTCGACCTGTTCGCGAACGACACCGCCCGGTTCGATTGCGTGATTCTGGATCAGAGCATGCCCGGGTTGAGCGGCCGTGATGTGCTCGAGGCGCTGCGCGGGATCCGGCCGGAGTTCGAGGTGCTGATCTCGAGCGGCTACAGCGAAGAAAAGACCATGAGCCTGTTTGCCGGTGTCACGGTCTCAGGGTTCCTGTAGAAACCGTACTCGAGCCGGGAACTCGCGGCGCGCGTAAAGAGGGTTCTGCAGGAGCGCGCGCGACAGGCATGATCCGGACTTTATGAATTGAGGGGTGCGAATCAATTTCCGTCGCGCCCCGGGGCCTGAAAGCGTCCCTTCCAGGAGCCTCCGCGGCCCCGCCAGTAGCGCAGGGCGGAACTGACCGTGGCCCCGGTGTAGAACAGCGCGGCCAAGGGGAGCGCCAGGGCCCACAACGGTGACAGGCGGTAAAGCCGGAGCGCCGGAATATATGCAGCCGTCATCAGCGCCCATGCGAGCGCGCCGAGCGCGGCGGGAACTCCTCCGGCGGCCAGCAGCAGCGGCGGCGCCAGGTAGGTGAGCGCCATGCCGGCGACGGCGCCGAGCAACCGCGGCGTCGAGTATCGCAGTTGCGTGAAAGCCGTGCGTGAGATCATACGGCCCGCGTCCGCCAGCGTCGGGTACTCGCGCAAGCTTCGCTGCTCTCCTGCGAGGCCGAGCCACACGCCGCCCCCGGCGCGCTTGACGGCGCGGGCCAGCGCGCAGTCGTCGATCACCTCGCCGCGGATCGCCGCCATCCCGCCAATCTTTGTGAGAGTCGCGGCCCGCACGAGCAAGCAGCCTCCTGCTGCGCCCGCCGTGCGCCGCCGCGGGTCGCGCACCCAGGCGGGCGGGTAGAGCTTCAGAAAGAAAAACACGAAGGCCGGAATCAGGAGCTTCTCCGCGAACGTATGACAGCGGAGCTTCACCATCAGAGATACGAGGTGATAGGCTCCGGACTGGGCCTGCGACACGAGCGTGCTGAGCGAGTCCGGCGGAAGCACGATATCGGCGTCCGCGAACAGCACGTAGTCCGGCTCGAAAGCCGCGGCCGCGGTCAGACCCTCGCTCATGGCCCACACTTTCCCGGTCCAGCCGGAAGGGAGCGGCCGTGCGCTGACCACCGAGACGCCGGGCATTCTGGCTTGCTGCGCCGTGCCGTCCGTGCTGTGATCGTCCACCACGATGACCTTGAACGGACCGGCGTAGTCTTGCGCGAGGAGCGATCCGGCGGCTGCGGCGATCGTGGCAGCCTCGTTGCGGGCCGGAGTGACCGCGGCGACGCGCGGGGGCGGGGCGGGGAGCGCGCGCGGCAGAACCGCTTCCCGCATCACCCAGAAGAACCCGCGCCCGGCTAAGAGGAATGCCCAGATGAGAACCGTGAGGACGGCGAGTGCGAGGATCATCGTGCGGCTAACAATTATAAAGGCCACGGCGAAGATTCTCAGGCCTGCCGGCTCCGGCCGCCGCGGCTGTTCTGCTAAAGTTGGCGAGAGGCGATGCCCTTTCACAACGAGCCAGAGAGAGTGTTGACCGAGTGTTTCGGTCCCGGCGAAACCGCGTCCGTGGTCACGGTGCCGGGGCGCGTGAACCTGATCGGCGAGCACGTCGATTATCACAACCTTCCCGTGCTGCCGATGGCCATTCCCCGAAGCGTGCGTGTGGCGTTCCGCGCGCGGTCGGACCGCCGCATCCGCGGTGCGAGCGCGGGCTACGGCCAGCGCGACTTCGAGTGGACGCCATCGCTCGAGCCTTCGGCCCCCGGCGATTGGGAGAACTACATCAAAGCCGCGGCGCAGGCGGTATGGGACCGCTGGCGCCCGTCCTGCGGCATCGATGCAGGCGTGGTGTCCGATCTGCCGCCGGCGGCCGGACTTTCGTCTTCGTCTGCTGTCCTCACCGGTTTCACCCTCGCGCTGCTTCGGGCGAACGGGATTCAGGCGGGTTTCGCGGAGCTGATGGAGGTGTTGCCCGAGGGCGAGTACTTCGTGGGAACGCGCGGCGGCGGGATGGACCACGCCGCGGTGCTCGAGTGCCGCGCCGGAAGCGCATTGCTCGTACGGTTCGCTCCGGTCGCGGCGACACCGGTGCCCATGCCCGCGGGCTGGGCGTTCCTCGTGGCCCACAGCCTGACCACGGCGGAGAAATCGGGCGCGGTGAAAGCCGAGTACAACTCACGGCGCACCGCGGGCACGCGGGCGCTGGCGCGGCTCGGTTTCGAATCGTATGCGGCTGCGCTCGACGCGCACCCGTTCGACGAGTTGGCCGCGCTCGCCGAAAAGCGCCTCGAAGGCGAAGAGCAGAGTTGCTTCCTTCACGTAGCCGGCGAGGCGAACCGCGTGAACCTGGCGATCGAGGCGCTGCGCAATGGCGATGCGCCGGGATTCGGGCAGCTTCTGAACGCCTCCCACCACAGTCTGCGCGACCTGCTGCGTGTGAGCAACGCGCAACTGGACGAACTTGTCGAAGCCGCCGTCGCTGCCGGCGCGCTCGGCGCTCGTCTCACCGGCGCGGGATTCGGGGGCTGCGCCGTGGTCTTCTGCCGCCGCGAAGACCGGCCCGCTGTGCGAAAAGGCCTGATCGAACGCTACTACTTCGGGCGGCAGGATTTCAACGAGGAAGCGCACCTGATCGACGCCGAGCCGTCCGCGGGGGCGCTGCATGTTTAGCGGAAACGGTCCGGAGGCGGCACAGCGCGATGCAGGCTAGCGGCTTCATCCGGCGCGCGGCGATTCTGGCCGCCGGCCGCGGCACACGCATGGGAGAGATTACGGCGGAAGTTCCCAAACCGATGCTGCCGGTTCGCGGCAGGCCCATGCTGGCGCACGTGCTCAAGAGACTGCACGTGGCCGGCGTCGAGCAATTCCTCGTGGTCGTCGGTTACCGGCGCGAGGTGATTGAAGAGCACTTTCAAGGCTGGCCGGGTATCACGTTCCGCGAGCAGTATCCGGTGGACGGCACCGGTAGCGCGGCGCGCCTGGCACGGGATTTCGCGGGCGGCGAGCCGTTTTTCCTGACCTTCGGCGACATCCTGTGCGAGCCGGCGGCGTATCTTGCGTGCGGGCGCGTGCTCGAAGAGCATTCGGCCACCGGCGCGGTGCTCGGCGCACGCTATGTCCCCGACCCCTGCGCGGGCGCCGCGGTGTATGAAGACGGGGGCAGGGTATCGAGGGTGATCGAAAAGCCCCCACCGGGGACCTCGACGACGCATTGGAACAGCGCCGGCCTCTACGCCATGCGTTCGGTGGTCTTCGACTACTTAGACCGGCTCGAGCGATCGCCGCGGAACGAGTACGAGCTGACGTCCATTTTCGAAACGATGCTGCGCGACGGGATCGAGCTGCGGATGTCGCCAGTAGAAGGCGTCTGGCGCGACGTCGGCCGCCCCGGCGATTTGGCGGCGCTGAACGGGTAGCAGGTTGCGCGAGTGAGTAAGAGCGGCGAGAGGCGTCTGTTATCCGCCGATGTGCAACTTTTTCAGGAGCTGTGCCGTCGTGTACCACTCGATCCCGGCGTTCTCGAAATCGTTGTCGTTTGACCAGATGGGAATGCCGAGGTGGATGGCAAGCGCCAGGATGTGCACGTCATCCGGATCGCGCCTGCCGATCCTCTTCTGTGCTTGGGCTACCGAAGAACGGTATTCTTCGAGGTCCACGATCCTGACCGGCAACGTAGCAACGGCCAGTAGGACAAGGTCGAGCGGAAGGCGCTTCCTCCTGGCAAGATGAGCGGCATACTCTTGAACCTCTTCGAAAATCGCCTCCGCGGTCAGGACTTCCTCGACTTCGGGATGCTGCAGAATGACCTTCGCGCGACCACCCAGGACCGCGGATAAGAGTATGTTAGCGTCGGCCGCGAGTCTCACGCCGCTCTTTTCGCCACGATTCGAAGTCGGCCAGCACTTCGGTTTCGGTCAATCCGCGCTTCCTCACCTGACGGCTCACTTCGGAGCTCAGCACAGAAAAGAGCTCCTTCTTGAACTCGAGCGGCAGGGTGGCTTCGGGCCACGGAAAGAACACGCCTGCCAGTCGCCCGCGGCGTGTCACAAGGATCGGAGCCTTCGACCGGAGGAGGCCAGTCGCGTTATCGCGAAACTCTCTTACAGTGCTGATCCTCATGTGGTCACCCTGGTGACCATTTTAGCGCAGCTCGCGATCATATATTGCGCCGCCCTGCAACGCCCTATTCAAGCTTCGCGGTGCCGCGTAACAACTGCGCCGCGGCGACTACCTCCACAAACGCCGGATCACCGAGATCAGCACCCCGCCGCTCACCACGAGCAGCCCAAGCAGCGCCGCCGCGTATCCCATGCGGCCGTAAAGGAAGTTGCCCACCGTGAACAGGCCCGACCAGATCACCAGGCTTCCGCTCACCCAGCCCAGCATGGCGAGCGGGATGTTGTCCTGCTGCGCGTACGTCGCGATCTCAGCCGCAGAGATGCCGGCTTCCTTTCGGACACGGCTCCAGCCGGGTCCGAAAGGATGCACTTTCCTGTAGAAGTTGAAGAGGGTCTCCCGATCGGTTTGCGGGCCGATGAACGCAGTGAGTACCCAGCAAACCGTGGTGAACGCGACTGTCATCACCAGTTCGCGGGCAGTGCCGAAGCGTATGCCGCCCTTGTGCAGCAACAGGAATACGAGCGAAATGCCGAATGAGCTGAGCATCGCCACCACCTCGCACCAGGCGGTGATCCGCCACCAGAACCAGCGCAGCAGGTACAGCAGGCCGGTGCCCGCGCCAACCTGCAGGATGATGTTGAAGCTGTCCTGTGCGGTCTCGAGCACGAACACCATTGAAGAGGAGAGCAGGAAAAGAATAACGGTGGCCACCCGTCCGGCGCCGACGTAGTGTTTCTCGGACGCTTCCTTTTTCAGGAACCGGCGGTAAAAGTCATGCACCAGGTACGAGGCGCCCCAGTTCAGGTGCGTCAGGATGGTGGACGAGTTAGCGGCAACCAGCCCGCCGACCATGAGGCCGATCCAGCCAACGGGAAGGAACTTCAGCATGGCGGGAAAGGCGATGTCGTGGCCGATGAGGGAGGGATCGACGTGCGGAAACGCCTTACGGATGTCCGATAACTCGGGGTAAACAACCAGCGACGCGAGGCCCACCAGGATCCACGGCCAGGGCCGGAGGATGTAATGAGCGAGGTTGAAGAAAAGCGTGCCGCCGAGCGCGTCCTTCTCCGATCTCGAGGCCAGCATGCGCTGCGCGATGTAACTGCCACCTCCGGGTTCGGCGCCGGGGTACCAGACCGCCCACCACTGCACTGCGAGCGGAACGATAAAGACCGCGACCGCCAGGTCCCAGTTGTTTGTGAAATCCGGCAGAATGTTCAGATAGTGGAGCCCGCCCGGCCCGACGCGGTGGGAGAGCTTTTCGACCAGCCCGCTGAGGCCGCCTACCTGAGGCAGCGTCACGGCGAAGTACGCCGCCGCGATCACCGCCGACATCTTGATAAAGAACTGGAACATGTCGATGACCAGCACGCCCCAGAGGCCGGAGTGCGCGGCAAAAATGACATTGAGCAACCCCACCGCCAGCAGCGTCTGCCAGCGGTTCATCCCGAACAACACGTTGGCGATCTTGCATGCCGCCAGGTTCACCGTCGCCATGATGATGCAGTTGAACAGCAGGCCGAGGTAAATGGCGCGGAAGCCCCGAACCGCGCCGGCCGCCCTGCCGGAATAGCGCAGCTCGTAGAACTCCAGATCCGTCAGCACGCCTGACCGCCGCCACAGGCGCGCGAAGAAGAACACCGTCGAAACGCCCGTCAGCGTGAATGCCCACCACTGCCAGTTTCCGGCGACACCCTGCGTCCGGACGAAATTCGCCACCAGGTTCGGCGTGTCGCTCGAGAATGTCGTAGCCACCATCGAAAGGCCGGCCAGCCACCATGGCACTGAGCGCCCGGAGGCGAAAAACTCGGCCGTGCTCTTGCCCGAGCGCCTGCCAAAAAACAGCGCCGGCACGAAGCAGACAAGGATGCAGGCAAGTGCGATGACCCAATCGATCGTATGTAAAGTCATTGATGGAACCTTTCGGAGAGCATACCTTAGCCGGGCGCTCCGGGGCCACTCGGTACGGCGAATGCTGTCGGCGGGCGTCTCGGGAGAAAAATGGAGGAACTTTAACTCGAAACTTTAACTCGAAACACACTGTCCGCATACGTCCAAAGGTTGATTACGCGCTGTCGGGCTTCACAAGAGAGGCCGGCGTCCTCTATACTGATCGACTACCCCGATGAACGATTGCGATGACCATTTGATCGAGACCCGAGTACCCGTTTCGGCCGGCGGTCTCTTCGACGGCTTCTTTGCGGTCGGCGCGAGCCGGAAGTACAGCAAGGACACTTTCCTCGACATGCGGGCTCGGCGCGTGTTCGACATGATGGCTCTCGCCTGCCAGAGCAAGCTCTATCCCTTCCAGTTGCCGCTCGAAACGCGCTCTGGCCCCTGGGTGCAAGCCGAGGGGCGGCGGATGCTGATGCTCTCCTCTTACGACTACCTGGGGCTGATCGGCGACCCGCGCGTGGACGAAGCGGCGATCGAGGCCGTGCGGAAGTACGGCACCGGGACGGGCGGCGTCCGGCTGTTGACCGGGACTCTCGATCTGCATCACCAGATGGAGAGGGAACTGGCCGAGTTCAAAGGAACGCAAGAGGCCATCACGTTCAGCTCGGGCTACCTCGCCAACCTGGCCGTGGTCGCGGCTCTGCTCACGCCGCAGGACCGCGTGATCCTCGATGCCCTCGCGCACCGCAGCCTGGTTGACGCCTGCCGGCTCGCGGGCTCGCACCTGCAGCGCTTCCGTCACAACGAAATGGAATCGCTCCGGCATGAGCTGCAGAACGGGCCTGCGGCGAACCGCACCCTCATCGTTTCCGACGGTGTGTTTTCGATGGATGGCGATATCTGCCACCTGCCGGAACTGATTGCGCTGAAGAAGGAGTTCGGCTGCTACCTGATGATCGACGAGTCACACGCTTCCGGTGTGCTGGGCGAGCACGGCAGGGGCACCGACGAGCACTTCGGGGTACCGGCGACCGACGTGGACATTTGGACCGGCTCGCTGGCGAAGGGGATTCCGGCCGCGGGCGGCTTCGTAGCCACGTCGCGCGAGTTGGGCGTGCTGCTGCAGCATGCCGCCGCTCCGTTCATTTTCTCGGCGGCGCTGTGTCCGTCCGCGGCGGCCGCGGTGCGCGCTACCCTCGCGATCCTCAAAGAAGAGCCTGACCGCCCGGCCCGCGTGAAACGCAACGGCGACGTGCTGCGGGATGGGCTGCGCGAGCTGGGCTACGACACGGGCATGTCGGCGACGCCCATCGTGCCCGTGCTATTTCGCGACGAGCCCGAGGCGGCGATCTTCACGGGGCAACTCCGGGACCTCGGCATTATCGCCACTCCCATCATGTTCCCGGCCGTGCCGCTCGGCTCCGCGCGCCTGCGCTTGTGCGCCACCGCCGCGCAGACGCCCGAAGTTCTTGACTTCGCGCTCGACGCCTTCCGCCGCCTCCGGCGTTAGCCTGAATGGCGGTTCTCGTCACCGGCGCCAGCGGTTTCCTCGGCGGCCGACTGGCGCAGATCCTTGTGGAACGCGGCGAGACCGTGCGCGTACTCGCGCGGCCGGCTGCGGACCTCCGCCATCTTGAAGGGCTTCGCGTCGAGATTGTCCGCGGTGGTCTCCTGGATAGCGGGGTTCTCGAAGCGGCGGTGCGGAACGCGACGGAGGTCTACCATTGCGCCGGTTGTTCCACGGATTGGGCGCCGTGGCGGGTCTATTACGAGGCCAACGTCACCGGTCTCGAAAAGCTGCTGCACGCCGCTGCGGGCGAGCGCGGGCTGCACCGCTTCGTGCACGTGAGCACAACGGACATTTACGGCTATCCTCGCGATCCATGCGATGAAACGCACCCGGCAACCGACGTCGGGCTGCCTTACAACCGCAGCAAGATCCTTGGCGAGGACCGTGTGTGGGCGGCTGCGCGGGTGGGCCTGCCGGTCACCGTGATTCGCCCCGCCTCCATTTATGGCCCTCGGGGAAAGGCGTTCGTTACGGATATCGCTGCGCTCCTCGGAAGACGCATGATGGCCGTGGTGGACGGCGGCCGCACACCCGGCGGATTCTGCTACGCGGACAACGTGGCTTGCGGCATGGTGGCTGCAGCGCACGCACCCGCTGCCGAGGGCCGGGCATACAACCTCGCCGACGCCACGGGGATCACATGGCGGCAGTATGTCGATGCCCTTGCGGACGCGCTCGGTCTCTCGCGTGTTTGGATCGACCTGCCGGCGCCGGCCGCGCACGCCGCAGCACGGGTGTGCGAGGCGCTCTACTCCGGCCTGCGCCTGACGGGCAAGCCGCCGCTCACGCGCCACGCCGTCCTGATGCTCTCCCGCAATCAGGAATACCCCATTACGCGAGCTCAGGCCGATTTCGGGTACACTTCGGCCGTCGGGTTCGACGAGGGACTCGCGCGCACAGTGGAGCGGCTCAGAAGGCAGCGTTGAGCGGAAATCGCGCCCGCTCGGCGCTTAGAATCGCCAGAATTCATCGAGCTCGGGCGCATTGCCGTCCGGAGCCGCAGGGAAGTGGACGACCCTGCCGAGCGCCGCAGTCTCCGCCGGCGTCAGCCAATGGTTCAGCAGCCCCTGCTTGTACAGCCTCTCGTGCATGGGTGCGAAGCCATCCGCGAAGTGGTATTCGAGCACGTTCAGGCGGTAATCCAGGTAGTAGACGATTCCGCCCCCGGGAGAAGGCACCTGCACAACGATGCGGTTGAACGAATCGACGTCGAAACGGGAGACAATCGGCAGCATCCCCATGACACGGGACTGGTCCGGCAAGGGGAACAGCGCATAGGCGTGCTCGCCTCCTCCGGTCACGGGAGGAAACCGCCCGAAGTCCTGAGCCGGGTGCGGCTTCGAAAAAGGAATCTTGAGTATTCCGACTGCCGCATGTCCGAGTCCTTCACCCGGGTTGTTGATAGCGACGAAGATCGCCTCCTCCTTGCCATCGCGATCAACGTCGTGCAGGCGGAGGTCGTAGACGGCGCCCGGGTGCCAGTAGTCCGCGAGCAGCCGGCCCGAACCCGGCTCGAGCAGGACGAATTGAGAAGGATGCCATAAGTAGTGCCCTGCGACCGCAAGCACGTGCGGCTTGCCGCCGGCTTGCACGACGCGCAGGAACCGCCCCATGTAGCTTGGCTCGAACTTCCGTCCCGCGAAAACCTTGACGCTGCCGTAGCGGAACTTCCACCGGAGCTGGCCGTCGTACTCGAAGCACAGCAGGGAACCGGGGTTCGCTGCGGGTCTTTCCGGTAGGATGTTGACCAGCACCTCGTTCCGCCCGTCCGCATCGATGTCCTGAATCAGGACTTTATCCACAACTTGCGAAGCGTAGAGGCCATCGAAAGGCGGAAATCGCTTTTGCCAGCAGAAGCGCTCGTGCGCATCCAGCACCTTCAGGACCGAGCCTTCCAACACCCATGAATACGGCGCCGGCCGGCGTGGCAGAATCCCCACCTGCCACAGAACGAGTGAGGCGGCGACGGCGAGCGTGGTTGCCGCCCCCACGAGGAGCATCCACGTCCGGCGGCCCGGCCGTTGCGCATCCACGACCGTGGGCACCTCGCGGGCGCCAAACACCGGAACGTAACTTCCTTTTGGCAGATTGATGATTATGGGATCGTCGCTGCCCGTGCCGCGGTAGTATTCTCCGAGCTGCTGCCGAAGGCGCCTGGCCTGCACGCGGACGATCGTGTCCGTGCGCGTGTCGAACGACTCATCGCGGTCGAAAACCGCAAGAGCTATGCCGTACTCCTTGAGCGCGGTCTGTTCACCCTTCAAGCTCCTATCGACCACAAAGGCAAGAAACCGCTGCAACCTCTTTGCAGGCGCGAACTCCGCACTCACGAGGATTCGCTCCAGGGCGGCTGAAACGGCGTCCGGTGCGACGGGCGGGGGCTGGGAACCAGTACTCACCTTCAAGATGAAGTGTAGTTGGCTGCGCGGCCAACAGCAAGGGAGACGTGCTGGAAGACGTGCTCGTACCGATGCCTCGCTGGTGCACCAGATCAGCACGTCCTTTCACGAGGTCCACTGACGCCGGGGGCGCGCCGCTCCGTCCCGCTGCGGCCGGTTCGGCGCGCTCAAAGCTGCAGCCACGTGAAGCTGCCCGATGTGATCGTTTCGTCGTTCAGGTACTCGCGGGCGGTCACAATAGTGCGCTCGAGCGCCTCTTCCGGGGTCGCCCCGAGCGCCTCGGCGATCAGGGTTTCTTCATCGTAGAGGCGAACGAGCCAGCCTGGCTCGTCGGTGTCTTCAAACCGGAGCACAAGGTTCTTCAGGGTGGCGTGAGCGCCGCAGCCGGGCGCCCTGACTTTCATCAATCCAGCCCACGGCATGATTTCGAGCCTCCTTCTGTGCGAGGAGCCGTGTTTTGGTCGCGTTCTTTGGCCCTACTTCTTCTTGGGTTGGAAGAACGAATCGATGAGGCCCTGCGCAACGCCCGTGGCGAGCTTCCGCACATTGGGCCTGACCTGCGGCGAGCTGACAGCGCCCGCAACCGTGACCGGGAGAACCGCCTCGGCGCCGTCGCTTTGCCGGCCCAGCCGGTTCACCATCCGGGCGACATTGCCGGTGACGACGGTGTCGAGATCGAAATGCATGTTCTGGTCGAACCCGATGGCTCCTTTGCCTGTGAAGCGCAGGGCCGGGCTGTCGAGCTTGATCGACGGAACATCCAGGCGGCCGCCTCCGATGTTGAGATCGGCGTCGAGTGCACGAAATGCCGTAGTGCCCTTGGCGCCTGCCGTGTCCTGTCCGCCCGAAAGCGCCTTCTCAATCGACGCCAGCATGTCGAGTTGCGCCAGGCGGCCTTGGTTGATGTTGAGCTTGCCGGTGCCGGAGAGCGAGTTGCGGATCTCCGCCGCATTCTTCCCCGCGAACTTCGCGGTGTAGGAAGGAACCTCCAGCAGGCCGTAGATGCTGTCCGAGGCCGTGGTCAAACTGCCGAGCAGGCTGTTGATCTCCACGTTGCGCACCGAGCCCTTGCTCGAGCCCGCAATGGACTGCCCCGCCATGTGTAGTTCCGCGGAGCCGGACCACTCGCCGTCGCCGAGCCGCAGCCGTCCGCCGGGCACTTCCAGGCGGAACGCCGGGTTCGATATCGGCCGCGCGACGGTGAAGGTGGCCTGCGCATCGCCCGAAAGCGGCAGTTGATGGCTTGCATCCCTGCCAATGAGAATCGATTGCAGAGACAGCTTGGCCGGGCCGCCGATGCTGCGGTAGAGATCGCCCTTGACGGTCGCCTCGAGCGCCGCCCTCGCCTTCGCGCCGGGCGCACCGAAGAGATCACCGAAGCGCTCCTTCCGTATCGCCGCGGGAATTTCCGCCGGCGCCAGCGTCAGCATGAGTGTGCCGTTCAAGGGCAGGGAATCTTTACCGAAGGGGCCCGCCGTGGCCTTCATGCCGAAGCCGGAGTCGCGTCCGCCGAAGAGCTTGCCCGAGAGCTCGAGCCGGCAAGCCTGATCCGCCGCAAGGTCGCGGGCGCGCAACTGAATGGCGCTGATCTTCACGGGAGAGGCGTCTGCGCCCTCCCACGTGATCTCGCCCGATGCGATGGAGAATTCACTCACGGCGACCTCGGTGGACGAGGGTTCGCTGCGCGTGCTTTGCGCCGACAGTTTCTTCAGCAGCTCTTCGATGTTGGTGCTGCCCTTCGGCCCCATCTCCACGATGACCTTCGGCGAGCCGATGGCCAGCGAGCGAATCTCGAGGCGGCGGTGCAGCAGCGGCCATAATGCGGCGCGCGCGGACATCCGCTTCGCCTCCAGAAGGTTCTTACCCCTGAAACCCGGCGGGTTGCCCACGGCGATATCCGTGAGCGCAAGCGAGGGCTCGAGCCGGAACAGCGAGGCGAAGTCGAACTCCACAGGCCCGACGGAGAGCGGCACACCCAGTTTCTTTTCGAGCGTAGCGACGAGCCGCTCTTTGCCGGCGCCGGCCGCCATGGACTTTGCGACCAGCCCGAGCGCGGCAAGCGCCGTCACAAGAATGCCCAGAATGATGCCGCCGCGCAACAGCCACCGCTTCATCGCTCGCCCTCTCTTTCATGGCGATTGTACACCCGAGCGGACGCTGCACTGCGCTAACCGTAGCCGGCGCGTCTCAGAACTCCCAGGGCCGGAACACGTGCTGGTGTGCCGCCATGTCCACGCGCTTGCCGCGGAAGCGGACGCCCTCGAACTCCAGCCGCGTGCGCTGCTCGAACGCGGCGTCTTGCTTGAGCTTGATCTGGCCGCCCGCGCCGAGCACGCGGTGCCAGGGCAGGGCGTCACCGGCCTTCCGCAGCACCTGCACCACCTGGCGGTGATAGAGCGGATACCCGGCGGCCGCGGCCACCTGCGCGTAAGTGGCGACTTTTCCGCGCGGGATCTGCCGCACCGCCTTGCGGATGGCTGCGGCGCACTGCTCGGAAGCCTTCAGCCGCAGCAGGCGCCGCGAGAGCTTCCGGGAATCTTCCGGGGAGCGCTGCAAGCTAAGCTCTCTCTCCGGGGCCCAGCAGGCGCACCTTTTGCAGGCACATGCCGTAGGCGCCGCCGGGAGGATCGTCGCGGTAGTTCGTCTTCAGGTATCCGTTCGTGAAGTTCGCGGCGTAAAGCAGCCACGCGTCGCGCCCGTCCCCGCCGATGAACTTCGACGGGAAGTTGACGAAGTAGGCCTGCTCCCCGAAGTTTTTCATGAAAACCACCAGCCTCCACGGTCCCGTGATGGCATCCGACTCCAGGATATACGTGTTGAACCGCGAGATCGTGTTCCCGCCGTCGGTGATGCACATCAGGAACTTCTTCAGCGGCGCGTTGTACGTCATAGTGACGCACCCCGCGCGGTCGTCCCACTCCGCGAGTGGCCTCAGATCGGCGAAACGCCGGCTCCACACGGGACGCCCGACCCGGTGCCCCGCGAAGAACTCATACTTCGACGCGTCGTTGATGTTGGCGATCGAGGGCTCGACGCGCACCAGGTAGATCTGGTCGCCCGTGATCCAACTCAGGTTCGCGGGCCGCCGCGTCGGGTCCTCGGCTACGGCGCCGTGGCCCACCAGGTAGGCTTTCCCGTCCGGCGAGTGCTGAAGGTTCTTGCCGAAATCGACGAAATGCGGCGAGCCGATCTTCACCGGTCCGCGGTGCCTGGCGGGCTCGCCAAAGAGCGGCTTGGCGGGAGTGTGCAGCGTGTCCGTCCAGGTCTTCCCGAAGTCCTTCGAGTAGCGGAAGCCCACGAACGGTCCGAGAATGTCCCAATTCAGGCCTTTCGACGGATCGCCATCGGTGTCCATCAGGCAGTAGGTGCCGTAATACCAGACGCCGTTGTGGACCAGGCTTCCGCACGGGTAGCGGCCTTCGTAAGGGGCGGGATCGCCGGGATACACGCCTTGGTTCACGATCTTCAGATCGAGCGGCGAATCGCCGAGAATCGTCGCGTGGCCCGTGGTGGGGTTCTTGCCGAACGATGTCGAGGAAAGGCCGTTGACCGTGCCGTCCGTCCACGGGGAGTATAGGTTCCCGTCAGATGCCCAGGAGGGGTACCACGTGTCCGCGTTCGCATACCGGGCATGGGCGCCGGTGAATCGGATGCCGGTCAACGTGGGCGAAGGCGGAAACGGGCAACCGGCGGGCGGCTCGCTCGGCCAGACGCGGCCCTCCTCCGCTCTCGCGCGTCCTGCTCCGCAAAGCCCGGCAATCATGCCGGACGCAAGCTGCCTTCGGGTGATCTGCATGCAGTGCAGTCTACCTCAGCCGTACCGTGTAGTCAGGGAGCATTTGCGGCTGGACATTTCGGCGAGCGAGGAGGCTGGGAGGCTGATGGAATTGCACCGCCGCTAAGTTGAATCGCGGTGCCTGAATCTCCACGATCCTGGTGGTGATCCCGCCTGAACGGTTTCGGGACGAGGAATTGTTCTGGAGCGCGCGGGGCACAAGATCGACGTGGCGAGTACGAAGAAGGTCCGCTGCCCCGGCTCGCGCGGCGGAACGGCAACTGCCACCTTGATCTGCGCCTTACTCACTGACTAAGCGGGTATGAACCTTGCGGGTCAGAAATGAGAGACGACAGCTCAGGTTATACTCGTTCGAGCCGCAGTGTCCTGTAGGCAAAGACCGATCTGTTCCAAGCGAAGCGAGTGGACGGTCTGTCCGCACCTGCAGAGTGCAGACTGTCGGCCTGTTTCCAATGAACACTCTGGACACCTCAGGAAGGAGCAGCACCTCATGAAGCGAGTTCTGATTTCACTGACCATTGCGCTGGCCCTCGTCCTCACGTGCGCGGCGCAGAAGCCCGACGTCCAGAAAACCGCGGCCGCTGCTCAGCAGGCGGCTTCCGCGAAAACCACTCTCCTCGACATCAACACCGCCACACAGGATCAACTGAAGGCGCTGCCGGGAATCGGCGATGCCTACTCGGCGAAGATCATCAAAGGCCGCCCGTACCGGGCCAAGAACCAGCTCGTGCAGAAGAACATTCTGCCGCAGGGCGTTTACGACAAGATCAAAGACCTGATCATCGCGAAGCAGCCGAAGTAAGGGGGCGCGCCAAAAGCTGATTCGGTCCTGCCCGATCAACTGTTGACGGGGTCGAGACGAGCACGTTCAGCGTCGCGCGGCGGAGCGTTGCCCCCGGCTCCTATTTCAAGGTGATGTGGGCTGTGTTGGACCGCTTGCCGGCAGCCGATAGAATGATCGGAACGTCGCCGCGGCCGGCGAGGCTTGGCGGTATGATCACGTTGATCTGATCCAGGCTGGCGAAGCTGCCCTGCGGCCCGGCATAGGCCTCTGGATAAGCCTCCCCATTTCGCCCCCTTGGCTCGGAGTATACACAAGACCCGTCCTGAGTTGAATGACTTACGAAGGACGTATTGAGGGCGTATCATTCAAGAAATCCTGCTTTTTTCTACTGAGACGTCCTCTCGTTGCCTTGCCCCAGGCGAGAGGACTACACTCCCGGCAGGAGGAGAGTCCATGCATATCTGGTTGGTCCGGATCGTGACGTGCCTGTGGGCCGGCTTCTGGCTTTGCTATGGGGTGGCTTCGGGCATCCACGAGCGCCGGCCCTGGCACGGAGTTGCACTCGACGCAGTCCGGCCGGGATTACTCTTCTTCGCAATTGCGTTGATCGCCTGGTTCAGGCCAAGGCCGGGCGGTGTGCTTCTGATTCTGACCGGGTTTGTCCTCGCCAGTTGGTATGCGATTTACTTTGGCCAGATGCCCACGAACATCAAACTGGTGGTGCTGAGCACAATGGCACTGCCGCCCCTGGTTTCTGGACTGATCCTCCTGTGGCCCAGGGTCAGACCTTGATGGCGACGAACCGGTCGAGATCTGTTCCCCGCGCCTTGTAGTGCACACCTGTGCCGCCCTCGCCGGGCTTGTCGAGGATTCGGCAACACGAGATAGAGCCAGTTCAGCCCGACCCGTAATCCGATCCAGGTTCTCCACCAGCCGCAGAGTGCTGCCGGCGTCATCGTCTCGTTCAGATCGAGTAGGGAATCTACTTCATGAGCCACGACTGAGGTGCTCGCGGGCAGTCACGGCTGCTTTCGCTCCCGTACCGCTTCCTACTCGCTCGCCATCCGCAGAATCTGTACCGGCCCGAGAAGCCCGGAGGGCAATAGCGGCGAATCCGCTTTGTAGAACGGTTGGGTCGTATAGGTGTACTTCGTCGCCCCCGGCTGCTGATCGCCGATCAGCCGGTTCACCCAGAGGTTTGTGACTTTGATCTGCACCTCGTTCGAGCCCGGCTTCAACGCTTCGGTCACGTTCACTCGAAACGGCGTCTTCCAAACCACGCCCAGCGGCGTGCCGTTCACCGACACCTCCGCGAGATTCTTCACGTTGCCCAGGTCGAGCCACAACTGCGCGCCCGGTTTGAACCACTCGGCCCGCGCTTCGAGGGTCTTGGTGTAAGTGCCCGTGCCGGAGAAGTACTTCACGCCCGCATCGGCGCTGTCCGCCCACGAGCTCAGCTTGTCGAGCGTGATCTTCTCGGGCGCGCCGCGCCCCGGTTGGAAACTCACGTCCCACGCTCCATCCACCGTGGCGAGTTGCGTTTCCACCTGCCGGGGCAGCGCGCGCGACGGCGCTGGCGCAGCCTTTCCGAACACGACGAACACGGCCTCGTACGGCTCCAGGTGCAGCGGCACCGTGGTGCGCCCGCCCGCGATCTGATACGCTGCCGGTTCCGTTGTACCGGTTTCGGGATGCCAGAGTTCAGCTTCCTTCCCCTGCACGCGGAACGTCGCCTCCACGGTCTGCCGGAGATTGTTGCGGCTATCCACCCAATAAGCATCGCCGTCCGCCAGCCTGCGATGCACGAACAGCAGCGTCGTCTTCGGATCGGGTTTCGTGTACTCGAAATCCGGTGCGACCCCCACGGCGGCGAGAGCGGCCGCCACTGTGCTGCCCCCATACACTTTGCCCTTGCCGTAGGCGTGTTCGCCCGTACCTTCGCCCCACAGTTGATCGGCAATCGTACGGAACTCGGTCGCGCTGTCGCTCAGGCTGGGCGTGTCTGTCGGCTTGCTCCCCACAACCACCGCGCCCGCCTTGACGAGGTCGCGAATTCTACGTAGCACGAACAGCGACATGTGCCGGCTGTTCGCATCGAGCGCCAGGACGCGGTAACTCATCCCGCTCGGAGTCGTGATCCGCCCGCCCTCCACGGACGTCCGATGCAACAGCGCATCGGCATTGATGTAGTCGAAGTTGTACGCGGCCGGCACATCGGGCGATTTGTCCCCGAACAGCGCGGTGATGTTCGAGTCTTCGCCGTAGAAGTAGAGGACGTCCGCCACGAATTTGCCCTGCTGCAGCATGTAGGAGCTGCGCGCCAGGTAGGTCGTCCACGGCTTCGCGTACTCGGCCCACGTCTCGTGGCGCGTGAACCACTGGCCGAATGGACCGAGGCCGAGCCCCGGCACCTTGTCCGACACCGGCTGATGTACGGAGGTGTGAATGACGAACCGGTTCAGCCCGTTCGCCATCTCCTTGTCGGCCGTCGGCTTCAGCGTCTCCGGAGACCAGGCCCACGCGGTGCCGATCGCTGTCAGTGACTCAGCCGCGACGAGGTTCTGGCCGTAGATGTGCGCGACAGAGGCCGACTCGCGAATATCCGGGCTGGCGTTGTGCGACTCGCTCTCCTTGCCGGGCTGCCCGGTCCAAAGCGCGCTCATCGGAATATCGGCGTTCCGCTTCACCTCCATGCCGTCTCCGATGAATGCCCGGCCGGACTCATGCGATTCGCTGTACCGTCCCATCCCGCGCTCCCGCAGCGACGCGGTGAACTGGTCGTAGTGATACTCGGCGGTCAGTTCGCCGATCGTCTTCCGGAAGTCCCACAGGAAACGGTCGCTTGCCTCCGCGCTCTCCACAACCCGGCCCGTCAGAACCGGCAACCACGGATGCATGTCGTAACCGCGGCGCTTGTTGAACTCCGCGATCATGTCGTCCGTCCAGTTCTGGGTGCCGGCTTCCCAACTGTCGGTGATCACGTACTGCAGGCCGCGTTTGCCCATCAGCGGGCCCACTGTGTCTTTGTACTGGCCCAGATAGTTGTCGAGGTAGTTCTTCACGTACCGCCGGCTGAGCTTGTCCACCTCCAGTCCGGTCGCCTCGGGCGAGGCCGGGTGGTTCGGGATGCCGAGAAGCGAATACCCCAGGCGGAGCACAATCCAGCGGCCGGGCGGCGGCGTCCAGTCGAGCGTTCCATCCGCGCGCATCTTCGACGTCAGGTCCACAACGCTCGCCTTGGGAACGGCAGCCCGAGCCGGGACCGCGGGCGTAGCCAGCGAGTACAACTCATTCAGCGCCGCAAATCCCGCTTTCTCCTCGAACCGGTTCACGCGCGCGCCGGTGTGAAGAACGAGTTCGGCGATCTTGTGGCTGGCTGGAGCCGGAGCCGGCTTACCCGCAGCGCTGTCCTGTTTTGGCGGCGGCGTTCGGAACGTCACGCGGAAGAACCTGGCCGTGACCTCTTTGAAAGCAATCGTGTGGGCTGGCGCGCCTCCAGCGGGCACCTTGGCGATGGTCCGGAACTGCTGGCCGTCATCGCTGGCTTCGATTTCCTGGCCGCTTTCCCCGGGCGCGCCAAAGGCATTGCGCACGGCGCCGCGGGTCACCAGCGTGAGAGCGTAAACCGTCTGGGGTTTTGCGAATTCGAACTGGATCCAGGCCTTCTCATTCGCAGGCGCCATGGGCAGGTCCGTGGTCTTCGCCAGATCGCCATCCGTGAGCGCTGCAAGATCGAAGTTACCTCCGCTCGACGTGATCTTCGGCCGCAATTCCGCGAGCGGCGTCTCCGCCTCGGGCAAGCGATACGCGACCACGGCGGCGCCGGCGTAGTATTGAACGCTCTTCCCCAGCCGCGCTGCGGCTTCCGCTCCCAGAAGAATGTTCTGAAAGGGACCGGTGACGGTCGGCGGCTCAGGCAGCACTCCGGTGAACGGGCGGCCTCCTTCGACGCGAGTCTCGCTCCACACCGGCTTCTTCATCCCCTCGGCCGGCGGAACCCACGGTCCGCCGCTCTCGCTCCATCCGGGCGAACCCGCAATCGCCATCTCCAATCCCAGTTGGTCAGCCAGCGTGGCTGTATAGCGGAATGCGTCCTTCCACTCCGGCGTCATGTAGACGAGCCGCTTCTCGACGATCTGGGGCGTGGAGAGCGCGGCGTCGAAGTTCTGGAAACCGGCGATGCCCACGCGCCTCATCCACTCCAGGTCGAGCCGGATGCCTTCCTTCGTGATGTTTCCGTTCATCCAGTGCCACCAGACGCGCGGCTTCGCGCTGTCGGGAGGGTTCTGGAATCCGAGCTCGAGCGCGTCTGTGCTTTGCGCGAACACGGTAAATGCTGATAAGAGGGCAGCCACCACGGCCATCATGGTGGTTCGCGTTGCTCGACTCGTGAGTTTCATTGCATTCTCCTGTACCGCTTCGATGGGGACTGATCCTACGGCACGCCCCGAAAGGTCCGTCCCCGGACTGCTACGTCTCAGCACGGCATTCCTTGGGTTTCGCCACCCCTTGCAACCCACATGCCCGCCCTGTATCACGGCATCGCTTCGGTGCGCCTTGTATCAGGGCACGGCTTCAGCCGTGCCGCAAAGCCCGGCCAATTACGGGGCTTTAGCCCCTGGTGCCTTTCTGATCTTGTCGGGGCGGCATTGATCCGCGTCTCGCCATCACCGGGGGCTGAAGCCCGATTCCATTCCATACCGGTGCGGCACGGCTAAAGCCGAGCCCTGATACAAAGCCGATCATATCCTGCAGCGTTCCTGAATGTAGAAGCTCCAAAAAGGCCAGCAGCCTGTTCGACTCGACCCTTACTTGTCCCTACTGCCGCGCTCCCTTCACCGCAATCAGCGAGATCTGCTCGAGCGTCGGATAACGCCCTTCGTCATCCTGCTTGCGGTCGCCCGGAGGCGCCTGCTGCACCGTGGTGCGAACCGGCGGCGCGGCCGAATAATACTGCGCGTACACGTGGTTCATCGCCTGGAACTCCGAAAGGTCGTCCAGGTACACGTTCATCGAAACAACGTTGCTGAAATCCATCCCGGCCTCTTCCATGCCGTCCAGCAGGTTCCGCATGGTCTGGCGCACCTGGTGGTCTACGGTCGGCGCGTAAACGCCGCTGTGCGGTCCCGGAATGAACCCGCTCTTGGCCGAGCAGTAGAGGGTGTTGACGGCGAACACGCACGGGCTCGCTGTCGGGCTCGGCGGCATGTTCTTCGGGCGCACCGCGCGCCGCGCGCTCAGGTCGCGCACCGCCACTCCCGTATATTCGATCTGCGCGCCCTCGGGCAGGGAATTGACGACGATCGTCGCACGCGCCGGCGTGTTGCCGAACTCGAAGCGCTTCGCATACAGCTCGTTCATCGTGCCCATCGGAATCTTTCCGGTGAGATACGGGTTCACGAACACCATGTGTGCCAGGCTGATGCCCGCGGCTTCCGTCACTGCCTTCATTCCATCGAGCGCCAGCTCGACTTGCTTTGCCGGATCGTCCGGCACCTGCCCCGTGCCGCGGTCGCGCCCGCGCATCCCGGATACAAAGAGGCGATCATGCGTCAGGATGCCCGCCGAAACCGGCTCGCTGGGCTGGTACCCGGGAACCACGACTGCCTTCTTGTGAGCGAGGTCCGTCACGGCGATGGCCGTGATCTCCACCGGCGTCCCCGGCAGCTTCGCCACCCCGATCGTCGCGCGCGCGGGCGGCGTCTTCGGGAAATACTCCGCATAGACGCGGTTCATGTCCGCGAACTTGCCGATGTCTTCCAGGTAAACCTGGTTGTAGACGATGTGCTCCATCGTGAGGCCCGCGGCGTCCACCACGGCCTTCAGGTTCTCGAGCGTCTGCTTCACCTGCTCGTCGAACGTCGCGGGCATGGTGCCGTCCGGCCGTTTCGCGCCTTGCCCCGAAACATAGAGGTAATCGTTCGTCAGAATTCCCGGCGTGTACGGCCCGATCGGCGCCGGTCCCGTCTTGGGTACGATCGGGCGCACCGGCGCTTCCGCGGCAGCCGCGCCCGCGACCGCGAGCAACACTACGAAGAATCCGTTCCTCATGTCAGTTCCTCTTCGCGCTCTTCCGGGCCTTATCGAGAACCTCGCGCAGCCTCTGCCCGACGATCAGGTCCTCGCCCTCCTGCAGAGTCATCGAGACGATCTCGAGCCGGTTCTGCTCGCGGTGCGGCTGCCCCGCTTTGCGTTCCTCCAACTCCACGCCGGCAACCATGCTGGGGTTCTGCGCGGTCAGGACCTCGATGCGGGGGTCGCTCCGGCGCAGTTCTTCGTCGCACTGCGCCACGCTCATGCCGAACGCAACTTCGTCCCAATCGACGCGCAGCGTCGGATACCGGTTCCCTCCCTCGGGGATGCTGATCTTCGTCGTCACGCCCGGAACCGTCTCCACGAGTTTCGCGATGCGCTCCACGCGGCGGGCCCATTCGCGGTTGAGCTTTTCGAGATCGATGGTCGCCCACGCCTCCACCGCCGCGAGCATGCCGATGATCTCTTCCTTCCCGACTTTCATCGGGCGGCAGACCGCGCCCTCATGAGGGCTGTAGTTCGCCAGCGCCGCTTCGATCAGGTCCTTGCGCCCCAGCAGCAGGCCCGCGCACTGCGGCCCGCGCAGCCCCTTCCCGCCGCTGAAGCAGTAAAGGTCCAGGCCCATCCGGGCGTAGAGCTTGAGATTTTCGAAGGGTGGGATGCCCGCGGCGTCGTCGAGCAGCAGCGGCACCTTCGCCTTGCGCGTGATCGCGACCGCCTTCTCGAGATCCGTCCCCAGCCAGGTGGTGTAGACCATCGCCGTGCGATCGCTGAGCTTGCTCTCGAGCTCAGCGTGCGTCATTGCGATGGTGAGCTTGCCGCCGGCCAGCCGGATCGCGCTGTCGAACGCGTTCCTTCCCCCCAGCATGATCACTTCGTCCTTCAGGCCCGTCGTGTCCGGCAACTGCCAGACCTTGGCCGGATCGTTGCCCGCGATGCACGCGGCGGTGGCTGCGGCCATCGCGCCCGCGGCGCCGGAGGTGACGATCCCTGACTCGGCGCCTGACAGCTCGGCCAGCCTGCGGCCCGCTGCCCGCTCCAGTTCGAAGATATCGACGAAGTGCCGCGCGGCGTCGTCCATCGCCTTCCGGACTTCCGGCAGCTCGAGCGAGCCGCTCAGGTAAGTCCACGTGCCGCGGGCGTTGATGAACGGCCGCACGCCGATACGCCGGTAGACCTCGGCGCTCGGTGCGACGCCCGCCGCTGCGGCGAGCTTTGCTGACATCTCACGCGCGGCGATGGCGCCGAAAACGGGCGCTGCCGCGACCCACTTCATGAATGTGCGCCGGTGCGCGAGTACCTGCATACAGACACCTCCGCTCCACCAAATCATACAGGGAAACGCGCGCGCGGGTTTTCAGTGCGGGCCGGGGATGTTCAGCCGGCCAAACTGCCGTGCCCGGTCTCGCGCTCGGCAACAACGACAATCTGCATGTCCGTGGCGATCGACACGATTCTCTCGACCAGCCCGCGGGACCGCAGCAACGCCAGCCTGCGCTCGCGCGGATGCGCGAGAAACAACTGGGTCACCTGGTTGCGACGCGCAAAGTCCACCAGCCCTGCTGCGACGTCGCCCGAGGCCAGGATTCGCGTTTCGATGTGCAGGTTGCGGGCGAAGTTCAGGTGCTTTTCCACGGCTTCGCGGTCCGCCTCCGGCAGCGCGCTCAGGTCGCCCGACGGCTGCACGGCCACAGCGAAGCAGTCCGCGTGGAGGAAGTCCGCAACGCGCTTGCCGCGGCGGACCACCCTCGCCGTGGCCGGATCCGGCGTCACCAGGATGAGTATCTTGTGATGCTTGTCCGCGGTCCCGTCCGGCGCCGTCTCGGTCCGCTCGTATCGGGCGCCATCGATATCCGAGCTCCGGTGCACCACCTCGTATGCAGTCTCGCGGAGCGCCAGCTCTCTCAGCGCGACCAGCCTCGGCTCACGGAAGAAGTTCTCGAGCGCGCGTTCCGCCTTGTCGCGGGAGTACACCACCCCGCGCTGCAGCCGGTGGAGCAAGGCGCGCGGCGTGAGGTCAACCATCACCACCTCGTCGGCCTGCTGCACAACCCAGTCCGGGATGGTCTCGCGCACGCGCACGCCCGTGATGGCGAACACCTGGTCGTTCAGACTCTCCAGGTGCTGGATATTCATCGTGGTCAGAACGTCGATGCCCGCATCGAGCAGCGCCTGCACGTCTTCCCACCGCTTCAGCCGCTCGGAGCCCGGCACGTTCGTGTGCGGGTACTCGTCGACGAGGCTGACATGGGGAGCCCTCGCCAGAATCGCATTCGTATCCATCTCTTCGAAGATCGACCCGCGGTAGTCGATGTTCTTTCTGGGGATGATCTCGAGGCCTTCGGTCTTGGCGATGGTATCCTTCCGCCCGTGAGGCTCGAAATAGCCGGCAACCACGTCCACGCCCTCTCGCTTCAGGCGCTGGCCCTCCTCGAGCATCTGATAGGTCTTCCCCACACCTGCGGCGTAGCCCATGAAGATCTTCAGACGCCCGCGCTGTCGCTCTGTCATTGGGATTATTGGGGGAAGATCCGAACGTCAATCCCCTGCAATTGCCGGATGAGTTTCTCCACCGGGTTGCCGAAGAGACGCGCCCTCCATCCCAGGCGCTGGCTGTGGCCGATGAAAAGCTGCGTGATTCGCTGCGCTCTCGCGAATTCGAGAATCGCAGCGACGGGGTCTTCTCCCTCCAGAATTTCGATGCGGGCGCCCGCCTCGCGCGCAAGAGCCAGCCTTTCGTCCAGCGCCGCCTGGTCGGGGGCCGAGATCTGCGGCTGCGTGACGTATGCGGCGATCAGCTCGCCATGGAACCGTTCGGAAATCCTGTGTCCGATTTCGATCATCTCGCGCGCGTTCGATCTCGGTGTAACGCAGATCAGAATCCGCTCCTGAGTGCCATAGCTCTGGGTGATGTTATGGCGCTCCATGTAGTCGCTGAGCTGCCGGTCCACGACGTCGGCTGCCAGCACCAGGGCCAACTCGCGCAGTCTCGGGAGCTGTTGCGCGCGGATCTGCGCGTCACGCTGCGCTTCCGGCGGGCGTTCGGACAGTTCATGCGTCGGCGCGTCCACGATCTCGATTTCATCGGCGCTGCGGATGAAAGAGACCGGCACCGTCTGCGTGACGTGCTTTCCGGTGATGGCCTCCACCTGCGCTGCCAGCTCCGCCACGTACTGGATGTTTACGGATGCCACCACCTTGATCCCGGCGTCCATGATGTCCTGAACGTCCTGCCAGCGCGCCTTGTTGCGGGCGCCCGGAGGATTGTCATAGGCCAGGCCGTCAATGAAACACACCGCGGGATGCCGGCGGATAATCGCCTCCACATCGATGCCTGTGGCTTGCCCGTCGCCTTTGAGCGGGATCACTTCGAGCTTCTGCAGCAGTTCCTCAGCCTCGGGAGTCATGCGCGGCTGGACCGCGGCCACCACCACTTCCTGTCCCCGCTCGCGGCGCCGCCGCGCTTCGTCCAGCATGCGGAAGGACTTCCCGACGCCCGAGGCGTACCCGAGGACGATTTTGAGGTACCCTGTGCGCCGCGCGGCCTCTTCCGCCTCGACCTCGCGCAAGTATTCTTCGGGGGTTTTCCGGCGCATTTCCGTCGGCATGGCGTCCGACGTTCAGGCTACCACGAGCCCTGCTTCCCGCCGAACCACCACAGCAGGCCCATAAGCGCCGTGTTCTGCTGTTTCGCGGTGATGCCCGGATTGCCGGTCAGGAAGAAGTGGCTATTCGACCAGTCGCGGCGGAACTCCCACCGTACCTGAAAACCGTCCGCCGGCTGATAGATCGCTGTCAGCGTCCCCTCTTTCAGAGCCTGGCTCGATCCGCTCAGATACCCGCCCCGATCGTCGACATACTCAAACCGCCCGGCCAGCGAGAACGCAGGTGCGAGCTGGTATTTCACGTATCCCGCGCCTCCTGTGAGACGCGCGGGCGCGGAGGTTGAGTAAAGCCGGCTGGCGATGTAGTCACCTTCCCCGGTCAGTGTCAGCTTGGGCGTCGCGCTCCATGTCAGATACGTGTCGGCGATGTGAGTCCGGCCGTTGGGGCGGGGAATGATCGGCTGCGTGGAAAAGCTCGGCTGCGTGGGAAGTTCGGGCGGCGCATTCGACAGCGGCGCCGCCGTCACATCGCGGCCCTCCTGGCCGAAGTAGTAGCCCGCCGTCCAGTTCACGGTCTTCGACAACGCGGTGGAAATCATGAAGTCGTTCGACTTGAAGCCGTTGAAGTCCTCCATCTGATTGGCGCCGTTCACAACCAGCCACGTCACCGTGGTGGAATTGCCGAGTTTGTATGCGGTGCGGAAGCCCATGTGATAGAACGGCAACGCGGCGAACAGCACCGATCGCGTGCAATCCACCTGGTCTTTCGTATACGTGCCCTCGAAACCCAGCGGGCTCGTGAACCTCCCGAAATCCACGTTCAGCCCTTTGCCGAGCGGAAAGACGTATGTGCCGTAGGCCTGAAGGATATTGCGATACGGTGCAGTTCGCGGTTCGTTCGCAGGATTGCCCGAGAGCGACTCGCTGGTTTGCCCGAACATCAGGTCCAGGCGCAATCCGTAGCGCTTGCCTTGCGCCGGGTCGGGAGAGCGTTCAATCACCACGGCTCCCTGGTTCAAAGTGAAGCTGTTGCTCGAGGGATCGAACGGGCGCAGCAGGTTCACACGGCCGATAGGGCGGTTGAAGTTGTACTCGTAGTAACCATCGAGTAGGACATTGAGAGTGGTGCCTGGTGCAAAGCCCGGAAGAGACAGACTGTCGCCCGTAGCGCTTCCCCCCGGCGCCGCTCCAGGGGCCGGTACGGCTGCTGCTACGGGCGCGACCGGCGTGGATGGAGCTGCGAGCGCGGGTCCGCGTGCGGCGGACTGCTTCTGCTGCGCCTCGAGCGCGGCGACGCGTTGCTCGAGCTGGTCGATGCGCTCCAGCAGCATCTTCTCACGCGCAGTGAGCGGCGCGGATTCCGGGGTGGTCTGCGCAAGCGCGCTGGACCAAGCGCAACAGGCGCAAATAATCCGCGCGATGCGGCGAAGACGCGATCTTCCAGTGGTCATGGTCTTCCAGTACGACGTTCGGTTCCGGCAGGCCAGGCCAGGTGCGCGGATGGTAAGCACCGGGGCGCGCCGCGGCCGGGGTCACCGCTTCGGGAATTTCTGGTCAAGCGCCAGGTTGACAGCGAGCACGTTCACGCGAGGCTCGCCTAAGAGACCGAGGTCCGGCTGCTCCGTGTGCTGAGCGATCAGCCGCATCACCTCGAGGGGAGGAACACCGCGAGCTCTGGCAATCCGTGGAGCCTGCACCTCCGCCGATGCCGGGCTGATGTGCGGGTCCAGACCGCTGGCCGAGGCCGTCAGCAGGTCCGCCGGTATCGGCCCGTTGTAGTCGGGGTTCTCCTTGCGGAACTTTTCGGCCGCGGCTTTCACCCGGTCGATCAACTTCTGGTTCGTCGGGCCGTAATTCGACCCGCCGGATGCGGTGGCGTCGTAGCCGTCATTGCCGGCCGCGGAAGGGCGCGGCTGGAAGTATTCCGGCCTGGTGAAGTTCTGGCCGATCAGTTCGGAGCCGATCGTTTTGCCGCCCGCCGTAACCATGCTGCCGTTTGCCTGGTGCGGGAAGGCGACCTGGCAGATACCGGTCATCAGAAGCGGATACGCCACGCCGAGCACGAGCGTCAGGAACAGGTTGATTCGAAGTCCTGGAGAGATATGTGACCACATGGTGGTTTCTCCTATGCCAGATGCAGGAATCCCAATAGTTGATCGATTGCCCAGATGGCGGGGAACGGGGCTATGATTCCCCCGGCGCCATAGATCAGCAGGTTGCGCCGCAGCAGGCTCGCGGCGCCGACGGGCCGGTACTTCACGCCCCGCAATGCGAGGGGAACGAGCGCGATGATGATCGCCGCGTTGAAGATCACCGCCGCCAGCACGGCGCTCTGCGGTGTGCGCAGCCCCATGATGTTCAGTCTGGCCAGCGCGGGATACGTGGTCATGAACATTGCGGGAATGATCGCGAAGTATTTGGAGACGTCGTTCGCCACCGAGAAGGTCGTCAACGCGCCCCGCGTGATCAGGAGCTGTTTGCCGATCGCCACCACCTCGATGAGTTTCGTGGGATTGCTGTCCAGGTCCACCATGTTTCCGGCTTCCTTGGCGGCCATGGTGCCGGTGTTCATGGCTAATCCCACATCGGCCTGCGCCAGCGCCGGCGCGTCGTTCGTGCCGTCGCCGGTCATCGCCACCAGCCGGCCGGCGCCCTGCTCTTTCCGGATGTACTCGAGTTTGTCCTTTGGCGTGGCCTGCGCCAGAAAGTCGTCCACGCCCGCTTCGGAGGCAATGGCTGCGGCGGTGAGCGGGTTGTCGCCCGTGATCATGACGGTGCGGATGCCCATGCGGCGAAGCTGCGCGATCCGCTCTTTCATCCCGCCCTTCACGATGTCTTTCAGGTGAATGACGCCCAGCAGGCGCTTGCCGTCCGCCACGGCCAGCGGTGTCCCGCCGCTGCGCGAAATGCGGTCGCTCATTTCCTTGAAATAGCCGGGAACGTCGCCGCCGCGCCCGATAACAAATTTACATATGGCGTCGGTGGATCCCTTGCGGAGCTGCCGTCCCTGGAAGTCCACCCCGCTCATTCGCGAGTAAGCCGAAAAGGGGATGAACGTCGCCTCTCCCTCCGGGATGTGGCGGCCCCGCAGTCCGTATTTCTCCTTGGCGAGGATTACGATGGACCGGCCTTCCGGAGTCTCGTCGGCGAGGCTCGAGAGCTGCGCGGCGTCGGCCAGTTCCTGCTCCAACATGCCGTTGACCGTGAGGAATTCCACCGCCCGCCGGTTGCCCAGCGTGATGGTGCCGGTCTTATCCAGCAACAGGGAGTTGACGTCGCCCGCGGCCTCGACCGCGCGTCCGCTCATCGCCAGAACGTTGTGCTGCATCACGCGATCCATGCCGGCGATTCCGATAGCCGAGAGAAGGCCGCCGATCGTTGTTGGGATCAGGCACACGAGCAGGGAAATCAGGACTGGCACGCTCGGAACCTGCCCGGCCCCGGCTTGCGCCACGCTGAAGACTGCATACGGCTGCAACGTGACGACCGCGAGGAGGAAGATCAGCGTCAAACCGGCGATCAGAATGTTGAGCGCGATCTCGTTGGGAGTCTTCTGCCGTTCCGCGCCTTCGACGAGCGCGATCATGCGATCCAGGAACGTCTCGCCCGGATTCGACATGATACGGATTTTGATCTGGTCCGAGAGCACCCGCGTGCCGCCGGTCACCGCACTCCGGTCTCCCCCCGACTCGCGGATGACCGGCGCGCTCTCGCCCGTGATCACGGATTCGTCCACCGTCGCGATGCCTTCGACCACCTCGCCGTCTCCGGGGATCAGGTCGCCGGCGTCGCAGCAGACCATGTCGCCGGCGCGCAGAACGGAGGCGGGCACGTTTTCGATCCTGCCGCCCGCAACCATCCGCTTCGCCGGAGCGTCGGTCTTGGTCTTGCGAAGGCTATCCGCCTGGGCCTTGCCGCGCGCTTCCGCCATGGCTTCGGCGAAGCTGGCGAACAGCACCGTGAACCAGAGCCAGAGCGCGATCTGCAGCGAGAAGCCGGACGCGCCGGCGCCGATAATCGCGTCGCGCACGAGGAACACGGTGGTAAGCGCTGCGCCCACTTCGACCACGAACATCACCGGGTTCTTCATCAGGCTGATCGGATTCAGTTTCGCGAAAGAAGCGCGCACCGCCCGGCCGACGATCTCGCGGTCAAACAGCGGGCGCGACCTGGCGAGTTTCCTGGGAAGCAGCGACGTGGGATCGTCTTGCGGAGCTTTGATTGTTGTTTGTGGCGCCGTAGCGACGGACATGACTTAACTCCAGAACGGCAGAATCACGGAGAACAATTTGCCGCTATGCATCAGGTAGTGCTCGACGATAGGGCCCAGCGAAACCGCCGGGAAATAGGTCAGGACCGCAATGATGACCACCGTGCCCACGAGCAGCCCCACGAACAGAGGACCGTGCGTCGGCAGCGTGCCGCTGGTAAACGGCACCTTCTTCTTGGCTGCGAGGCTGCCTGCCGCCGCGAGGATCGGGATCAGGAACAGAAAGCGGCCGATCAGCATCGCGAGGCCCATCGTCAGGTTGTACCAGGGCGTGTTCGCGTTGATTCCGGCGAAGGCGCTTCCGTTGTTGCCCGTGGCGCTCGTGTAGGCGTACAGGAGTTCGCTCAGGCCGTGCGGGCCGTTGTTGTTGAGGTTCGCCGTGGCGGCGCCGGGAGGATTCCAATAGCCCTTGGCGGGGAATTGGATCTGCGAGCTGAGGGCGCTGAACAGAAGGATGCTGGCGGAGGTCGCGATAATCGCGAACATCGCCATCTTTACCTCTTTCTGCTCGAGCTTCTTCCCCAGGTATTCCGGGGTTCGCCCCACCATCAGGCCGGCGATGAACACGGCGATGATGCAGTAGATCAGAATGCCGTACAGGCCCGCGCCGACGCCTCCGAAGACGACGATGTCCGTCATCATATTGAGCATCGGAACCAGGCCCCCGATAGGCGTGAAGCTGTCATGCATGGCGTTCACCGCGCCGCAACTTGTGTCGGTGGTGACGGTGGCCCAAAGAGCGGAGTTCACGACTCCATTGCGAACTTCCTTGCCCTCCATGTTGCCGCCCGGCTGCCCGCCGGGCGTCGCGGCAGTCTGCAGCCCGAACTTGGCGAGGATCGGGTTGCCGCTTTGCTCGAATCCGTAACAAATGAACACGCCCGCCAGGAACATGACCGAGAACGCGGCAAAGATCGCCCAGCCCTGCCGTGTGTCGCCGACCATGCGTCCGAACGTGTAGGTCAGCGCCGCGGGAATCACCAGCAGCAGGAACATCTCCACCAGATTTGTCAGCGGCGTCGGGTTCTCGAACGGATGGGCGGAGTTGGCATTGAAGAAGCCGCCGCCGTTGGTGCCCAGTTCCTTGATGGCCTCCTGCGAGGCCACTGGACCTTGCGCAATGGTTTGTTTGGCGCCTTCGACCGTCGTCACGCTTGTGTAGGACCTCAGATTCTGAACCACGCCTTGCGAACACAGGAACAAGCCGGCGGCGATCGAAATCGGAAGCAGCACGTAGACCGTCGCGCGGGTCATGTCAACCCAGAAGTTGCCGAGCGTCCTCATCTCATGCCGCGCAAACCCGCGCACCACCGCGATGGCGACAGCCATGCCCGCCGCGGCCGACACGAAGTTCTGCACGGTAAGCGCGGCCATCTGCACGAAGTAGCTCAGCGTGGACTCGCCGCTATACGACTGCCAGTTCGTGTTGGTGAGAAAGCTCACCGCGGTGTTGAAGGCGAGATCGGGACTGACGGCGGCGGTGCCGTAGTGTTGCGGGTTGAAGGGCAGAAAGCCCTGCAGGCGCTGCAGCAGGTACACGAGCATAAAGCCGAAGATGCTGAAACTCAACAGTGCCGCGGTGTACTGCGTCCATCGCTGCTCCACGTCTTCGCGCACGCCCGAGATCCTGTAAGTGAGCGTCTCCAGCCACCGCAGCACCGGATGCAGGAAGGTGCGCCGGCCCTCGAAGACGTTCGCCATGTAAGCGCCCAGGGGCTTCGTGAAGACGAGCAGCAGTCCGTAGAACAATAGAATCTGAAGCACGCCACTGGCTGTCATTGTCTTCCCCTCTCAGAACCGCTCCGGGCGGAGCAGCGCGTATATCAGGTACACGAACAGGCCAAGCGATACGACGCCGGCAACGATGTACTCCATGCGTCATCCCCCTACAGCTTGTCGCAGGCCTTCGTGAAGGACCAGCAGACGAGCAGAAACAGGCATCCCACGGCCAGGTAGAACAAATCGAGCAGCATTTGGTTTTACTCCGCTTCGGTGAAGATCACTTCGTGACCGGCGCGCTGCAACCTGCGGGCCAGGCGCTTTTCCCGTGTCGGCCACCACCGCCTGCGCCCGCCAATCACCACCAGTGGCCGCGGTTTCAGCACCTCCTGCAACGTCTCCCACGGGTCGCGGCAGAGATACAGGCGGACCGTCGTCTCCACAGGACACTGCGAGGCGATCTCGGAAAGAAGTCGCTCGCTGAAATCGAGCAGTATGGGCGGGCTCGTTAGCGGGTAGGGTATCGGAACACACTGCATCACGATCAGCGTGAGCTGAGCGTTCAGACGGCCGGCGAGAACGCCGGCGCGCTTCAGCGCGGCCAACGTTGCCTCAGCGGAGGTGAAGATTACCGCGACTCTGATCCTGGGACCGTGCGACTCCAGGGGAGGGCCACCGGGGTGCGCCGTAACCGTGCCGAGGCGTTTTTCACACGTTGGCGTCATTACCGGGTCTCCATGAGCAAACGTAACCGGGAACGCCTGAAGAAGTCATAGAGAACTCATAAAGAATTCATGAAGACGCAGGAGGGGCCACGCCCGCCTCCGCCGGTGCTGTTGGAGGCGCGAGGTAGGACAGGCCTCCTGGCCTGTCGTTCCGATATGCCTCAACTGAACACTTTTGGGACCAGGCGGAAAGCTACAATGGCAGGTGGTCACGTATACGCGACACTGGCGTCTCAGGGAGGGTCGCGGACGTGCTCAGCGCGGCGGCGCCTGAGAAAGGCCAGCCTGTTCGCATCTGTCAGATGGGATCGCGCTGGGTGGGCGTTCCGGTGACCGCCTCCCCTTACTACATGCCGGAGGCCGATGGCATCATCAAGCGGGCCGGCCGGGCGAATGGCCGTGCGGATCTGGTGGTGTTCGCCAAGGAGGAGGCGGCTCGGAAACGGCTGCTGTTAGCCGGGTGCGATCCGGCCGCCGGCCTGCTCTCCCGGATGGTGGAAAAGATCAGCGGCGTGGAGATCGTCTCCGCCGCCGCTTCCAGCAAGCTCGCTCTTAGCTGGCTCAAGGAAGGCAAAGTCCACATCGCCGGTTCCCATCTGGAGGACCCCAGGACCGGGGGATTCAACCTGCCCTTCATTCGCAAGGAATGCCCGAACGAGGACTTCACGGTCGTGACGTTTGCGCGGTGGGAGGAAGGACTGGTGATCGCACCCGGAAACCCGAAGAGCATTCGAAAGGTGGAAGACCTGGCCCGAAAGAATGTCCGCTTTGTGAATCGCGAGTGCGGTTCGGGCAGCCGCGCCCTACGCCGGCTCAGGCGCGCCATTGAAGCGATACCCGACCCAGGGCTCCGTCGAGATGTACTCCGGGCTTTCGGGATTCACCTCGATCTTCTTCCTGAGATTCATGATGAACACACGCAGGTAGTCCACCTGATCGCCGTAATCGGGTCCCCAGACGGCCTGCAACAGCTCGCGATGCGACACAGCCTCGTTGGCGTGCTGTGTCAGGTATCGAAGCAGGTCCAGTTCCTTCGGCGTGAGGTGGGTCGTGCCGCCCTTGGTGGTTACCGTGCGCGCCGTGAAATCGATGACAAGGCGGCCGACGCGAACCCTGGCCGCGGAGGTCTGCGCAACGGGAACGCGCCGAAGGGCCGCCCGGATGCGCGCCATCAGCTCCGGCGTGCTGAACGGCTTGGTGACGAAGTCATCGGCGCCGGCATCGAGAGCCTGCACCTTGTCCGCCTCGGTGTCGCGGACCGTCAGCATGATGATCGCGACGCCGGCATCGCTCCGGATGGCTTTGCACGTCGCGATGCCGCCCATCCCCGGCATGTTGATGTCGAGCAGCACGAGGCCGGGTCGAAAGGCGCGCACCTTCTCGAGCGCCTCTTCGCCTGTCTTGGCGTCGTCCACCTCGTAACCGGCGCCGATCAGCGTCGTGCGCATGATGCGCCGGATCTGTGGCTCGTCATCGACCACCAGAATTCGCGCCGCGCTCAACTCTTCTCTCCTTCGGCGTGGAGCGATGGGGACAGACCGCTCTGTCCACTCGCTCCGCTCGGGACAGAGTAGTCAGTCCCCATCGCTGGATCGGCAGGCAACGCGATCCGGAAAGTAGTCTCGCCGGACCGGCTGGTCACCGTCAGTTCGCCCTTGTGCGCTCGCGCAATGCTCGCCGCGATGGTCAATCCGAGGCCGGAGCCCGGCACCTGCTGCCGTACGGCTGGGCTGCGGTAGAAGCGTTCGAAGATCTGTCTTTGCTCGGGCGCGGGTATGCCGGGACCGTGATCGGTAATCTCGATTGCAACGGCACAGCCGTCCCGGCGAACCCGGACCATCACCGGCGTGCCGGGGGCCGAGTACTTGAAAGCGTTGTCCACGAGCTGCTTGACGGCGAGCTTCATCAGCCGCTGGTCTAATACGATGTCGGCCAGCGGGCTCTCACATACGATTTCGAGCCGCTCGCCCAGCTCAGGTTGCAGCGAGCCGGCCGCTTCCCGTACCAGCCGGTTGACATCCGAGGGCTCCAGGCGGACATCAATCTGCGCGCTGTCAAGGCGGGCCATTTCGATCGCATCGTCGATGAGTTGCCTCAGGTGGTCGGCTTCTTCATCGGCAATCGTGAGCAGTTCCCGCCTGCTTTCGGCCGACTGGTCGGCTGCGGAGAGCAAGGAAGTTGTGGCGGCCTTGATCGACGTGAGCGGCGTCTTGAACTCGTGCGCCATCGCGTCGATCAGCGTGGTTCTCAGTTGCTCGCTCTGCCGCGCGACTTCCACCTGGTGCGCCAGGTCCTGCGCTCTGGCCCGTTCGAGGCCGATTGCCACCAGGTTCGCGATTCCCTGCAGCACGGAGTCCGGCATCCGCGAGCCTTCGAGCGCGATGCTGGCAATCGGCTCGGAGCCCAGACGGACGGCCGTGATGACCCGGTTGCCTTTCGGATCGGAGAACGACGTTCCGCGCAGCGCGGCGTCCCGGAGCTGGTCTTCAAGCCCGTGAAACTCGGAAGGACCGGCACGGTAAATCTCGGCCGAGTGCCGGTCGAACAGCAGCGCGGCGCTCAGATCGAAAACCTCCACGAGCTGGCGCGCAAGCTGCTTGGGGAACGCCTCGCTGTCATCGATCAGAAGAATCGAGCGGCTGAACGTGTACAAGCGCTCCACGTCTTGCTGCCGCTCAATGGCGTCACGGGCCCGCCTTTCGGCCTTAGCAGAAAGCCGGCTCGCGATGAGCGCGGTGGCGAGGAAACTCACCAGAGCAACCCAGTTCTGCGGGTCCGCGATCGTGAAGGCGCCCACGGGCGGCAGAAAGAAGAAGTTGTACGCCAGCGTGGCGGCCACGGAAGCTAGCAGCGCCTCGATGAACCCCCAGGTGCTGGCAATCAGCAGCACGAGCAGCAGGTAGGCGAATCCCACCGTTGTGGGATTCACCGGCACGAGCGCGCGCGCCACGGCAGTCACAGCCGCGACGCCACCCAGCGACAGTAGGGATCGGACTACGATGTTGCGGAGCGTGTCGCTCACCTCCGGCTCATATGAGCTCCGCCGGGAGTTATGCTCGCAGCGCCGTCAGCAGCGACACCGCGCTGCGGACATCGATCATCCGCTGCCGCTGGTCCTCGCTCTCGCGCTCGATGTTCAGCGTGCCGGTATAGCCCACTTCTTTGAGCTTTGCGATGAAGCGCTCCATGCCGACCGAGCCCTGGCCGAGCGCCCTCTGAATGCCGAGCGCGCCGGGTTTGTCTTTCGGCGGCCAGTCGCCGTCCTTGGCGTGGACGGAAATCACGAGCGGACTCACAATGCCGAGCGCTTCAATCGGGTCGCCTGTGCCGTAGAGAATCAGATTGGCCGGATCGAAGTTGATTCGGAGATTGGGGCGGTTCACGTCATCGATGAAGCTCAGCAGCACGCGGGCCGGTTCTTGACCGGTTTCGAGGGCGAAGGTCTGGTTTAGTTGCGCCGCGTAGTCGCAGATATACCGGACCATGTCGCGCACCGCGATGTAGTCCTTGTCGCTCGAGTCCTCCGGAACGAAGCCCACATGGCAGGCGATGCCGGGCGCGCCGAGCGACGCAGCGAAATCGCTGATCTCATAAGTGCGCTGCTCGCGCTCTGCGCGCGTGGCCTCCGGGATGAAGCCCACCGTGTCCTGCACCGTGGGGATGTCCGCATAGCTCTCGCCCGTGTACGCGGCAAATACAGTCACCAGCCGGAAGTTCTCGTCGGCCAGCGCGCGTTTCCACGAAGCAGCCTGTGCGGCGTCCAGGACCAGATCGCCCGGAATGCCGAGCTGCCCGCAGCGGATGCCGAGCGCCTTTACCTCCCGCAGGGTTTCGGCCGGGTCGCGCCCGGCCCAGAACATGAGTCCGATCTCGAGATCTCTCAGAGGTTGCATGCGATCTTCTCTCCCTTTCGCTCTCTGGCTTCGGCGATCAGCCGCGTGAGCTTCACTGCAATTGCCGATTCTTCGGGCGGGCAGAACGCCGGGGCCCGGCCTTCCTGGCAGCAGGAAATGAAGTACTCGAGTTCCGCCTGGTAACCGTCCACTTCGGGCAGCGGCAGCGGCTCCGCCGTGCCTGCAGATGTGTAGAGCGTCGGCGGCGCATAAGCCGAGCTGAACTCCACCGTGCCGCACTCGGCCACTATCGTGTACTCCATCGAGAACGGGAACGCCTTCGGATGGTGCCAGCCCCCCGTGATCACCACGCCGCCGATGTTCGGGTAGTGCAGCTCGGCCGAGATCCAGTCAATGCCTTTCGGCAGGTCTTCGTAGCCCACCGCGGACACAGCCTCGGGAACGCCGAACAAATGCACGGCGAAATCCACGTCGTGAATCACCAGGTCGAAGACGCCGCCGCCGCTCACGCTCTTGTTCACCAACCAGCCGCCGCTCCATGAGGGAGCCGCGCAGCGCCGCCGGAAGATAGCGGAATGCACCGGGCCGAGCAAGCCGGACCGGATCCGCGCCGCCGCCGCCGAATAGGCCGGAATGAACCGCACCACCTGCGCGGCCATAAGCACGCGGCCGCTTGCGCGCGCCGCCTCGAGCATCCGCTCGCACTCCTTGCCGTCGAGCGCCATCGGCTTCTCAACCAGCACGTGCTTGCCGGCCTGAAGCGCCGCAATCGTGACCGGCGCGTGCAGGCTCGTCGGCAGGCATAGGTCCACGGCCTCCACATCGGGATTCTTCAGTGCTTCGAACGGGTCGGAGTACTTCGCGACATTCGAAAAATCGAATCTCTCGCCCGGCCCACCGATATTACCCTGGACGCTGCTCAAATCCCCGGTGAGCGCCTGCGGGATGTCACTCACCACCGCGGCCAGCTCCACGCCGGGGATGTTCCTATACGCCTTCAGGTGGGTGCTCCCCATGAACCCGAGGCCGAACACGCCTAATTTCATACCGGACATGGTATCAGCTTCGACCCGAGGAAAGCCGGGAAACCGGCGCAGGCTCTCGGGGCTGTGGAGACTGCTTTTGACGGAACCCGACCGAGCCATGCGGTGCCTGTTCCAGCTCTGGCGCGCAGCAGCGCGGGCGGTTCGCCATGATCGGACCGGCGGTGCGCGCGCGGACGCGCTGGCCTGGTTGCGGGCAGACTGAGCGTTCAGCGCGGGCGACCTGCACGCCTATTGCGCCATGTCCACGACCTCGAAGCGGAACCGCTCCGGGGGCAGGGAAGACACCGGCGCGGGAGTCATACCGGCCCACGCGATATACGCGCTCGCGGCCACGCTCTGCTTAAGCAGAAGCAGGAACTGGTTGGAGAAGCACTCGATGGGCGGCGGTTGCCGGAACGTGAGCCGCAGGCCCACGGCCCTCGCTACGTCCACGCCTTTCTTACCGGCCGCCTTGTCCTCGAGCAGCGTCACGAAGCTGCTGCGGCCGGCGTGCGGCCACACATCCGGCCGAAGCAGCGCCCGCAGCTCGGGCCGCGCCACGAAGGTGATCTCGCACTGCCGGATCCACTCGGCGATTGAATCGCCCCAGGTCCAGTGCGTGAGGAGGTTGCGGTATTCCTCGACCAGGCTCACCGCCAGACCCATGCGGCGGCGCTGAAACTCGAGCTCGAGGGCGGCGTTCTCCACCGGCGGCGCGGCCACCAAGTCCTCGGACTCCACGATGTCCCCGGCCAGATCCACCACGCTTTCGAGCCCGCCCAACGCGGGAAGGCTGTGGACCAGCAGCGGGGGCAATTCGTGCGTGCGGCCGCCGGCAATCTCGACGAATCTGCGCCCTCCGACAATCTCCACGGTCGCGGACCCCTGCTACTTATGAGATGCACCTTGCGCGATGCAAGATGCGCCAAGAGCTTGGATGGGCAGCACTCACCCGAAGCGGCTGCCAGCGCGTGGCCCGGGACGAGGGACGGGACACGAAACGATCGGGGTTGAAGCAGAACGGGTGGGTGGGCGGCCTACATCTCGAGGTCGCTGTGGAAACCCTTGTGGATGGCGTAGAGCGCGAGCTCGAGGCGGTCGGAAACGCCGAGCTTATCGAAGATGTTGTGCAGGTGGTTCTTCACCGTCTGCTCGCTGATGAAGATCTTTTCGGCGATCTCTTTGTTCTTGAAGCCCTGCGCCACGAGAGCCACAATCTCGCGCTCGCGCTGGCTGAGCGGGCTGCGCTCGCGCCCCTTGCGATCGGCGTTGGAGATCCTGCCCGGCGAGGCGAACTGCCGCATGACGGCCGCCGTGGTGTGCGAGTCGAGCCAGATCTCACCCGCATGCACTTTGCGGATGCTCTTATACAGCAACTCCGTGGCGGTCTGCTTCAGTACGATGCCCGAGCAGCCGAGCTTCATCGCCTGCACAAACTCGTTCTTGTCCTCGGAGGCGGTGAGGATGATGACCTTCGCCCTGCAGCCGGCGCCCTTGAGCGTCTGCAGGACGGCCAGGCCGTCCATGCTGGGCATGCGCAGATCGAGAAGCAGGACGTCAGGTTCGGACTGACGCACCACGTCGATCACTTCATTTCCATCGCGGGCCTCGCCAACGACTTCGAAATCGTCCTCGAGGCTGAGCAGTTTCCGAAGGCCATCCCGAAAGATCGGGTGGTCATCCGCAATCACGATGCGGATCGTACCAGGGCGTGTGGCACTAGTACGCGGGGTCTCGTACTGGAGCGTGGAAGAGTCATCAAGCATGGAGATCGAATCGATAATAGATCCCTATCTAGTACTGAGTCAATGCAAGTATACTTTAAAGTTCTTTAATTTATGCAACTTAAAAAGGTGGGTACCAGACTCTTCTAAGTCACCGAAGCGCGTTTGAGGAGCGGTCCAAACGCTCAATAGCGGAGGCGTTCTACAGTTCTCCTAGCGCTTGCAGAACGGAAGTCCCATATCTTCGCGAAGATGGCGCAGGTCCAGTACTTTTATTCACTTATTCCCCTTGACAGTCGATGGGGGCATGACGCAGACTAATCCTATCGACATCCTATGGGACTGAACGAAAACAGCGAGCTTCTTCACGGCACGCTCGACATGCTGATCCTCAAGACGCTCGCGCGCGGCGAGAACCACGGCTACGGCATCGCGCAGCAGATTCAACAGGTCTCCGGCGACGTGCTGCAGGTGGGTGAGGGCTCGCTCTACCCGGCACTGCAGCGGCTCCTCGTCAACGGGTGGGTGACGGCGGAGTGGGGCCTTTCCGAGAACAAACGCCGCGCCCGCTTCTACAAGCTCACGCCGGAAGGCCGCAGACAGCTCGGCGCCGAAGCCGAGAGCTTCAGGCGGATGGTGGCCGCCATAGCGCGCGTGATGCAGACGGCCTGAGGCGGGTGCGCGATGAACGGCATGCTGAGGTTCTGTCGGAGGCTGCAACTCCTCCTGCGCCGCCGTGCTCGCGAGCGCGACATGCGGGGGAGATGCGCATCCACGTCGAGATGGCGGCAGCCGCGCGCCGTGCCGGAGGAATGCCGGAACGTGAGGCGCAAACCGCAGCGCTGCGGAGCTTCGGCAATGCCACGTTCGCCGCCGAACAGGCCCGCGAGTTGTGGGGCTGGACTTGGCTCGACCGCCTGGGGCAGGACCTGCGCTATGCCTTTCGCACGCTGAATTAGCGTTCAGCATTCGGCAACAGCAGCTGAGAGTCGTTTTCGCTGATTGCGGGTTTGGGCGGTTCGACGATTGCGTCATAGATGCGTGTTCCCGGTGTTCACGCGGCCGGAGGAGGGTCATCGGAGTGCGGCGTAACGTCCGGCGGGAACGAAGGACCACGAAGCGGGGCGGCAGAAGGGGCGGGCGCACGGCCGGGCACGGCGTGGAGCGGGTGTTCATTTCTGGGACTAGGTTCGTTTTGCGCGGTTTTTATTTTCGGCGCGGCGGATTCGCGAGCCGCGGGCTCGGGCTCCGCGGGCAGCGAGGCGGCGGCAGAGACGAAGTCGGACCCGTGTGAGTTGCCGTCACGGGGATCGGGCTCATTCTGGGAGGCTTGTTGTTCGGTGCGGGCGGCGCGGTTACTGAGAAGGAGCTGGAGGGTGCGCTCGTAGGTGCGGCGGTGCCGGGCTTCGTAGCGGTCGAGGAGGGCGAGGGAGCGTGACTTGTCGGCGAGGGCGCGGAAGGCGACGGCGGTGCGGACGTGGTCCTCGATGGATTCGAACTCTTCGGCGATCCGCTCTTTCTGGTTGAGCAATTCGATCTCGAAGAGGCCGGTTTCGAGGCCCCAGGAGCGCCGGATGCGCCAGCGCGCGGCGGCGAGCTGTTCGACGAGGTCGGTGTCGAGGGGCGATTTGGGAACGAACTCGGCGTGGAAGGCGTCGCGGAGGCGGTTGAAGTCGTCCTCGGACTCGCTCGAGAGGACGACCTGATCGGCGGAGAGGCCGTGGTCGAGGGCGTTGAGGGCGGAGCGTGCGCGGCCCTCGGGGGTGACGGGGCCGCGGGAGAGGGCGCCGTTGGCGCGGGAAGCGCGAATTCTACGTTGAGAGGACATAAACACATCCTTGGTTCGAGCCGGCGTTCGCGTGCCGGAGCACGGGTCACTGGCCGGCGGGTGGCGCGCTTCGAGCGTGCGCATCCGGCGCCGTACAATTCCAACCCGAGCGTAGAACGGGTGCCGTCGCGCAGGAGGCAGCGGGTTCGCGGAGGTGTTTGAGAACAAGGAAGATATTTTCTGGGAGCCAGTGCGAACGGGAGGTGGGGGAGGGACGAGGGAGCGATCGAAGCCTGGGTGGCAGCGGAAGGACAGTCAGGGAAAGGTCAGCGCTCCGGGAGATGGAGCGGGTACCGTGTAGCGGGGTCGCGACGGCTGAGAGAGCGGGCGCGCGAGGCGGCCACGGACGAAGCAGGCAGCAGAGGATGGCAGCGCGGAAGGTGCGATTCAGGGTATGCTCTTCGCTGCGGAATGACGGGAAAAGGCGGTCACGTGGGGGTGACCGCCAGAGCCGCAGCACCGGCCATGGATGATGACGATGTCGAGATTCCTGATTGCATCACTGATAGTTCTTTTGTGTACAGTTGACGGCGCCAAGGGGGAGGTCCGGCGCGTTGTTTTTGAAGGCGCTCTGTCCGAACACAAGTGGGCGTTGAAGGAACTGAATCCGGATCTGCCGTCCGACTGGTCCGCCTATGAGTACCTGGTTTTGGAATTTGCGTCCCCTTATAACCTGGGCTTCCGTAGGCAGTCTTAGTTGACGACAATCCATCCAATGCCAGATTGAATCGGAGGAGGAGCGACCGGGCAGCAGCTATACTGATCCGGTGCCGCAACCCCTCACCCTCGAAGAAGCGTTAGCTCTGGCGCGCGACCTGGCGCGGTCAGGCGACCTGACCAACGCCGCCGGAATCTGCTTCAAGGTTCTGCAGGCGGTGCCGGGCCAGCCGCAGGCGCTGCACTTGCTTGGGATGGCCGCTTTGCAGAAAGGCCATCCGGGCGAGGCGGTGGAGTTGCTTCGCAGGGCCGTCCGGTCCGATCCTCACTTCGCGGTGGCGTTGAACGACCTCGGCAATCTGCTGGCGCAGCAGGGCATGCTCACCGAAGCGGCCGCCAGCTACCACCAGGCGATCGCGGAGGTACCGGACCTGGCCGAGGCGCATAACAATCTGGGCAATTTACTGCAGATGACTGGCTCGCTCGAAGAAGCGGTGGCCCGCTATCGCACCGCAGTGGGCCTGCGGCCTGGCTACACCGAGGCGTTCGGGAACCTGGGCAGCGCATTGCGCCGGCTCGGCAGGCCGGACGAAGCTGTGACGGCGCTCCGTACGGCGCTTGCGATCGATCCGGGGTTCACCACGGCAATCGCCCAATTGGCGCACGAGTTGAAAGAGCTTTGCGATTGGACCCAGTTGGACGATCTGACGGCAGAACTGATCGAGATTGTCGAGGCGGGGTCGGCGGCGGTGAATCCGTTCGTGTTTCTGAGCCTTGAAACGACACCACGCGAGCAGTTGCTGTGCGCGAAACGTTGGGCGGCTGAACAACTGGGTGCGATCGGGGAACGGCCCACGGCGTCCAAGGGCGAAGACCGCATTACGATCGGCTACCTGTCCGCGGACTTTCAGGAACACGCCACCGCGCACCTGATCGCGGAACTGTTCCGGTTGCATGATCGCGGGCGGTTTCGGGTGATCGGGTATTCCTACGGGCGGGACGATGGCAGCGCGGCCCGCCGGCAGTTGAGGGAGTCGTTCGACGAGTTCGTGGATCTGTTCGATTGTTCGCACGCTGAATCCGCCGCCAGGATCCGGGCGGACGGGGTGGACATCCTGGTGGACCTGAAGGGCTACACGACCGATGCGCGGCCGGAGATACTCCTTCTCCGACCGGCACCGGTTCAGGTGAACTACCTCGGCTATCCCGGCACGATGGGAAGCGACGCGGTGGACTTCGTGTTGGTGGATCCGGTGGTCGTTCCGGCGGACGAGCAGGCGTACTTTACCGAACAACTCGTGCACCTTCCGGATTGCTACCAGGTGAACGACCGCCGGCGGCCGATCGCACCGCGCATACCGGCGCGGCCGGAGTGCGGACTGCCGGAAACGGCGTTCGTGTTCTGCTGCTTCAACTCTGCGTACAAGATCACGGCGCCGATGTTTGATATCTGGATGCGGCTGCTCGCCGGTGTGCCGGGAAGCGTTTTGTGGTTGCTCGAGCCGAACGCGACGGCGATGGCGAATCTGCGGCGCGAGGCGGAATCGAGACTCTCCGGAGGGTCCGCGCGGTTGGTGTTCGCACCGTCGCTACCGAATCCGGAACACCTGGCCCGCTTCGGGATCGCCGACCTGTTTCTAGACACCCTTCCTTACAACGCACATACGCTCGCAAGCGATGCGCTTTGGGGCGGATGCCCGGTGATCACGTGCACGGGCCGGGCGTTCCCGGGGCGCGTGGCGGGGAGCCTGTTGCGGGCGGTCGGGCTGGCGGAACTGGTGACCCATTCGCTGGCGGACTACGAGGCCCTGGCGTTGCAGCTTGCGCTTGATCCGGACCGCTTGCGGGCGAATCGCGGAAAGTTGCAGGCGAACCGGCTTACGACGGCGCTGTTCGACAGCCGCCGGTTCACGCGTCACTTGGAATCCGCGTTCGAGACCATGTGGCGCATGCACCTGGCCGGGGAATCGCTGCGGTGTTTCGCTGTGGCTCCGATCGAATGAGCATGTTCTTTGCAGGAGCCATGTCGAGATTCCCAGACCAATCCCCGTTGAATGCCCCTTATTAATGTCGGTGCGCGCGACTGAGCACCACGTTCACCAGCCCGAAGGCGCCGATGGCAATCCCTGCCACGCGGTTTATCCAGCGCATCGTGCGATCGGTAATCGTGCTGCGCAGCAGGTTCACCGCACTGGTCAGAATAGTCCACCAGGTCATCGACCCGCAGAATATGCCGAGCACCAGAAGTGAGGCTTGCCACAGCGCCCGCTGCCTTCCGAGGCCGAGCGTGGCCAGCACCGCCAGAAAAGAGAGCGCCGTAGTAGGGTTGGTCATGGTCAGGAGAAACGTGGACACCAAGTCCGAATTGGCGGAGGAGTTGTCCTCGCCTGCCTGCAGCGGCAGCGGCGGCCTGGAATAGTACGTCACTCCGATGGCCATCAAAAGGATCCCACCAACCAGCCGGATCCAAGACTGCTCCCGGATCAGAAACTGAATCACCAGGCTCATGCAGAATCCGGCCAAGGCGCCGTACAGCGTGTCCCCGAGCGCGGCGCCCAAACCGGAGAGGATGCCCGATTTCCAGCCCTTCTTGAGGGCCCGCTGAATGCAGAGCACGCTGACCGGGCCGACCGGCGCTGCGATGATCAGGCCCGCAGCCACGCCACGGATGGGCAATTCCAAGTCCATCACCGTGGCATTATATTCGTTTAGCGCCGGAGCGCCGGAGAGGGGCCATGTGCGCCTATTCCAAGAGGCCATCGGAACGATCAAGAGGAATGGCCGCCCCCATGTCGTAATCAATGTCGTTTTCTACGGTCTCGTCATCTGCGGGATGATCTTCCCGGCGCTCCATCCCCCCGCAGACTGCCAGGTGTCCCGGCCAGCACCGAGTTGGGCCGGAAAACACCGGTTAACTCGAGTGGAACGGTTTGGCCCGGGCGCAGAACGGTCAGGCGAACGGAATCCCCGGGCGCATGACGCTTATAGGCTCTTTTCTGGCCGTACTTGTCCTCAACGCGGCGGCCGTCGAACGCCACGACCTGGTCCCCGACCCTCAATCGCGCTCTCTCCGCCGGACTGCCGGTCTTCACGCTGGTCACGACAAAGGCGCGCTGAGACTGCTGGTAAGGGAAGTCGAGACCGAGTTCGACGGTGGGGGGCGGGTCGAGCCAGAGAGCGTCCATCCAGAAATACGTGTAGAGTACGGTGGCTGCCGCGAAAACGATCGCCAGCGCCCGCGAAGCGATGCGAAACCATCGCTATCCGCGGCTATTTGAAAAAGGTGAGGCTGCCATGGGCTGCAGGACGTTTATATCTGAAGTCTGCTGTCCGCGAATGGGGGGCGAGTCATTCGAGTACGTGCGGGGTCATCGCTCTGGCGATAACATGACTGAGAGGAGGGGCAATGAAAGCGAATAAGGCTCTCAAGCGACTAACCAAGATTGAGGCGTTGATGTCGGATGTGACGGATCGGTATTCAGCAAGCGCGCCCCACGTGCGAGAAGTGCTTCAGAACGCGAAGGCGGCCGTCGCTCGGGCGAAGGAGGCTGTGAGTTTGCAGGCATCCTCCGGGACGGCGAAGAATCCTCCGGTGAAGCGTTCCAAGGAACCATCAAAAGCCACGCCGGAGCCCGCCAAACGGAAACGAAAGCTCAGTACGGCCGGTAGAAAGGCCGCAGCGAAAGCCCCATCAGCGATGACGGCGAAGAAGAGTGCGCCGATCAAGACAGCTGCGGTGAAGACGACGGTGGCGAAGAAGGCGGCGCCGGCTGCTGCACAGGCGGCGACGGAAGCTGCCGCCCGGCAGTCCGGCCCACCCACCAGTTCCGGTTCCAGACGAACTACGGCCCCGGCTTCGACTCCACGGACGGCGGAAACAAGCGGCGCCAGGTCGAGATTCCCCTTGACAACGACCTGACCACTGCTCCGCTCGTCAAGTTCGGCGCCCCTTCAATTGCGCGGACAGTTTTGGCGCAAGGAGGGCCTCTTCGGCTCCGCCATGACGGAACTTCTCTCTGAACGCTTCTGGTCTCTCGGCTCCGCCCAGGTGTGCGGTCGAGACAAATCCAGCCGTGCTGGGGGACGGTCTTCTGCCGACTACGTCAAGCCGGTGTTGATGGGGCAGAATCCTTTTGACCTGCCTTTTCTGGCGGGGCCGGCGGCGAAGCGCTGCATTTCCACCGGCCCGCTGGTGCGCAAGGGCTGCGGTGTTCCGGAGAGCTTGACACCGGCGGACGCGGCCGTCGCCAGAAATGAACTGCGACCGATGTATGCGGGCAGCTATGGGCACGAACAGCAGGATGCGCAGCTATGCGCAGCCTGGGGATTCGATCTGCTGAAGTACGACAAGTGCTCGTACCAGGCCAAGGACAATTCCTCTTCTGAACAGCAGAAGCCATACCGAATCATGGGCACGATCCTGGCTGGGCTGGACCGAGATTTCATCTTCAATCTGTCCCAGTACGGCGATGGAGAGGTTTGGAGCTGGGGCCGCGAGGTAGGTGAGCACTTCTGGAGAACGACCGGAGACCTGGGATGGGGGCCGAGAGGGGTTTACAGCCTATGGGATAACATTTACCACGACCTCGATAAACCGCGAGACACGGCGAAGCGGGCCGGACCAGGCGGATGGAACGATCCGGACAATCTGTTGATCGGCTACATTGCCTATGGTCCTTCTGACGCACTTCAGCCCAGCGCAGATCTCAGGTTCATGCCGGCGCCGCTGACTCCAGACGAACAGTATACGTATATGACCCTATGGAGCCTGGAGGCAGCTCCGCTCATCCTTGGTAGCGATCTCACAAAGCTCGATAGGTTCACGCTGAGTCTGTTGACCAACGACGAGGTCATCGATGTTGACCAGGATCCCCTGGGGAAACAGGCCACGAGAGTTTTCAATAGCGGCGGGCTTTCAGTTTGGGCGAAGGATCTCGAGGATGGGTCGAAGGCCGTGGGTCACAACAGGAGAGTGATAGCGGAGCATCCGGAAAAGCGAGAATGAACGGGCGCGCAGGGGAACACCGCGGCGCCCGCGAGGCATTCGTTATTTCCGCGGCCTGGCCGACTCCCTCACGGTCGCGGCTCGGAACGGAACCAGTCGCTGGGCCGCGGAACATCGCTCACACCGATTTCAGGTCGGTGAGATAGAACCACTGGTCTGCGGCCCCAGGTGCGGATCGTCAGGGCGGTCAACCCGGGGTGTAATTCGAACCATCCAAGGCGGTGGTATGCCCCAGACAGTCCTTTGTGTGGACGCCGATGCTGCCGTTCGCTGCCTCCGCAACGAAATTCTCCGTGAGGCAGGATTTGAGGTCATCGAGGCGGCCACTGGGACCGATGCGCTGAAACTGGCGTCCGAAAAGCAGCCCACACTGGTCATTCTTGCCGTTGAATTGCCCGGTATCGATGGCTTTTCGGTCTGCAAACGGCTCAAGGCCGATCCGCGGACCGTCTCCATTCCGGTACTACATATCGCCAGCGCGGGCGAACCCCATCGCGGCTACCCGGAATCGTTGGAGAGCGGGGCCGATGCCTGGTTGCAGGAGCCGGTCGAGCCGCCGGTCCTCATCGCCGTGGCGACGGCGCTGATCCGTGCCTGTTCCGGCAGGGCGACAACGGCGAAGGCGGAACGGGACGCTTTTGCGAAAGACACACTGTCAGCCCTGATCGACAGCCTTCCCGACGAGGTGTGGTTCGCCGACACCCAGGGCAGGTTCACCATGGCGAATCCACCGGCCCTGCGGGAATTCAAGATTGACGCTCCAACTCTGGCCGGTGTGGAGGAATTCGCCACGAGCCTGGAAGTATATCGCGCCGATGGCAGCCCTCGCCCTGTGGAGGAGGCTCCGCCGCGGCGCGCCCTGGCAGGAGAGATGGTGCGGGAGCAGGAGGAGATCGTCCGAACGCCCGGTCACGGGGAGCTGCGGTATCGACAGGTGAGCGCGTCGCCAGTCAGGAATGTCGCGGGCAAAATCGTCGGGTCGGTCTCGGTAGTGCGCGACATCACCGAGCGCAAGCGGGCCGAGCAGGCGCTGCGGGCCAGCGAGGAGCGTTACAGGAACCTGTTTGAGACGATGACCGAGGGATTTGCGCTGTGCGAGATCATCTGCGATGGAGCGGGAAAGCCATGCGATTTTCGCTACCTGGCGGTCAACCCCTCGTTCGAGCGGCAAACCGGCCTCAAAGCCGAGGATATCCTCGTACGGACCCTCCTGGAGGTGTTCCCCGAGGCCGAGCGCGTGTGGATCGAGCGGTATGGCAAGGTGGCTCTCACCGGGGAACCGGCGCGGTTTGAAGAATGGTTCGGCCCCCTGGGGCGGTGGTTCGAAGTGTCCGTCTTCCAGACCGAACCCGGCCGGTTCGGGGTGGTATTCACGGACATAACCGAGCGCAAGCGGGCGGAAGAGAAGCTGCGCCAGTCGGAGGAGCGGTATCGATTGCTGTTCAACACTCTGATCGAGGGGTTCTGCATTATCGAGGTGACATCGATCGTGGACACGTTGCCACTCAACACGCGGTCTCGGAGCTGCGTCTTCATGTGGGCGAGGTCCGAGGGAAAGTCGATTTCGTAGATATCGACCGGGAGGTCACGCATAGACGCCGCCAGAGCGTTGGTTCTTCCGCACATGTGCGACCGCGTCAGCACTTCGGGATGATTGCGCCTGATGTGGCGATACACCCGCGACTGCTCACCGTGAATGAAATTCTTGTAGAGGACCGGACCGAGCATGCTGGCGGCGGCGTCGCTCATGCCGATGGTGTCGGCTCCGGCCGCGATCTGGGCATCGGCGTACACACAGGCAACATTGGCGCAGAAGTGCAGCAGGTCGCGAACAAATCCGGGATCGTCGAAGAAATCGGTCATGATGCGGTTGAGCCCGCGCAACTCGGCGGCCAGCGCGAGCGGGCCCTCGACCCAGCCTACAACCGGGACCTCCCGGCCGGCCTCGCGGCGCATGATTTCGATCGCACGAATGCGGTCGAACATACGCCCGCCTGGATTGAGATCCGGGAGAAGGAAGGTCCGCAGGCGAGCTTTGTCGGTCAGCGCCGCACGGGCCTCCTGAATGGCGGGACCCTGATTCTCGAACCATTCAACGCTGTCATCTCCCGCGATATCGATGACCTCACGTGCGGGATCCGAACAAGTCAACAGAACGTCGATATCGAAATCCCGCCATACGCGGAGCTGTGCTTCGGCGAGTGTGGAGCCGTCGCGCGTGTAATCGATATACGGCATTCCGGCGTGCCGTGCCGCGAACATCATGAGCATGGGCTGGCATGGAAGGTGATCGACCGGCAGTCCGGCCACCACGTTGCGCACCCGTTCCATCGAATTCACAGAACCTATCCTCCCTTGGTCCCGGGGACCGCCGCCGTGTGAGGGAAGCGGGCTACATCTGGCTCCCGGCTTTCTTTGCCGTTCCCGGCCCCTCCAGAGTCTCGATCCCGAGAAACGCCAGCGCATCGGGAAGCGTACGAAATACACCGATCTGCCTCGTGCTGCCGGGCTGAAGCTCCCAGTAGGTTTGGTACATGCGCCCGAGCCCGAACGCGAGTTTCTCCGGGGCGACAATGGCCAATTTCGTTGCCTTCACCGATGCGGCCAGTGCGGCGGCCCGAGTTGCCAGCTCCGAAAGGCACGCGCCTGCGGGGTTGGGGACGGTGATCTCCCCGACCTCCGACATGTCCACTAACTCGTCGTACCCGCTTACATCAGGTCTGGACCAGACCTCCTGTTGGTAGCCGGAACACGCCGGAGTCCGTCACAGCGCCGCTTGCCCGGGCAACCACCAGCCGCCGCGAGTGGTCGATGTGGTACCCAATCGGCGTCGCACCTCCCCCCTCCCGGCAGCGAACGAGGAGCCCTTCGATCACTCCTCCGCGCCGACCGGCCTCGGACGCCAAGGAACTGAATCCGCGAAACGAGAGTAGTTCATCCGGGACAGCCGGTCAACCTGAGAATCAGCAGCCCGGGCTGCCGCGCCCGCCGCGTGTGCCCCCTCACGGTGATCCGGTTCGAGTGAGCCACGGTACTTTTCTGACCGCAACGGCGGATGAAAAAGACGTGATTCGCGATCTCGTCTTTGGCAGCCGGGCTGCGAATGAGGCCGACTTACTCTAGCGCCCGGGTCCTTTCGATATATGGGTACTGTACGTACTGGGTCTTGACGCCGCCGGCCGAAATACCTCACAATGGCGCAGCATTAAATCATTTAAGCGTATCGGAGGTGCGAGGGTGAAAGTCGCTTTCACGGTTTTGGTGTTGTGCCTGGCGGCCAGTCTTGCGAACGCCGGGGTGATCTTCGACGACAATCAGACCGCCAGCGCGGGCAATGCCGCGGCGGCAGGTACCACTTGGACCCCTGGCCCCGGGGGCGCTGTTGGGGGCATCGGTGGACCGATCGGGTTCACTATGCCGGCCACCGGCTTGTTCCGAATCACCGTGAACGATTGCTGCGTGGTCGGAGACGTGTTTGAGGTGATCCTTGACGGCGTCAGCCTCGGCATGACGAGTTCCGAGCCAATCGGTGGCTCCACTCTGAGTACGGGCGCGTGGACCCTGTCTCTGTTGGCCGGCTCGCACACCTACGACATCACGGACATCACCTTGCAGTACCTGGGTTACGCCTCTCCGTTTGGTGGCGGCACCGTCGATCCGGGCTTCAGCCCCGCTGGTCTCGAGGTGATAGGCGAGACAGTTCCCGAGCCTGCCGCGTGGTCGACGATGATTGGCGCCGGCCTGCTGCTCCTCGGCTTCCGGCGCCGGCGTTAGATTCGAATCAGTCTCGAGATGTGTGAAAGCGGGCGGAGGGCCCGCTTTTGGTTTCTTTGGACGGTGTGCCGCGTGTGGCTGCCGCCTGCCCCCTTTCCTGATCGCTTCTCATCAATCGCCGACGATCACTGCTGCTCCGTCGATCGCATCATTCTTGATGGCTAGCAGCGCTTCGTTGGCCTGGTCCAGCGGAAACACCGTCACTTGAGGCTTCAGCCGGATTGCCGCGGCGATCTCCAGGAACTCGCGCGCGTCGGCGCGGGTCATGTTGGCGACGCTGCGGATCTGGCGCTCTCCCCACAACAGGCTGTCGTAGTCGAACTGCGGCATGCGGTCCAGGTGGATGGCGTTGATGGCCACCACGCCGCCTTTGCGCAGGCAGGAAAGCGCGGCTACGACTACGTCGCCGCTCGGGGCGAAGGTGATGGCACGGTCGAGCGCGACCGGCGGCCGCGTCCTCTCGTCGCCCACCCAGGCAGCGCCGAGCGAGGCGGCGAGGCGGCGGTGCGACTCGCCGCGGGTGGAAACGAACACCTCGCAATTCCAGGACTGCAGCACGGGCAACGCGAGATGCGCGGAGGCTCCGAAGCCGAAGAGGCCGACGCGCTCGCCCTTCGCGACCCCGGCCACGCGCAGGCTGCGGTAACCGATGATCCCGGCGCAGAGCAGGGGCGCGGCTTCGAGATCGTCGAGCGCCTCCGGCAGCGGGTGGACGAAATCCGCGCGGGCCACGGCGTACTCGGCGTAGCCTCCATCGACGCTGTATCCGGTGAACACGGGCGCGTCGCACAGGTTCTCCATGTTGCGGGCGCAGTAGGGACAGGTTCCGTCGGCGCCGCCCAGCCACGAGACGCCTACGCGGCGGCCCGCGCCAACGATTTCGCCAACGATCTGGTGACCGGGGATGAGATGTTCGCGCCGCGGTGCGAGCTCGCCTTCGACGACGTGCAGGTCCGTACGGCACACGCCGCACGCGCGGACTTTCAGGAGCACCTGTCCCGCCCCGGGAACCGGCTGCGGGATCTCAGCGATCTGCAACGGGTGCTCGGCGACGTTGCGCGGAGTGGTCAGTACAGCCGCCTTCATGCTCCCAGCTTAGAGCCTGCTGACGAGAGGTGGAGGGCGGGGCCGGGGCATTGTTCCGTAGGGAGCGCGAGCCATCCGGCTTCACCTCCGGCCGTGCATCGGGGCCGGCAACTCAGATATAGTTTGATGCTATGTCGAACTCCGGACGGCGCGGTTTCCTTCACAATATGCTGGCGGCCGGCGCGGTGGCGCCCATGGCTGCCGGCGCGCAAACACCCTCCCACGGCGCGGGCGCGGTTGCACTGCCGCCCTACGCCAGGTCCATGTCTCACAAATCGCTCAAGCAGTCGAGCTACGACCGAACCGGCGGCAACGCCGATTCCTGGCGCATCGCGCCCGGGGCTACCCGGGAGCTATTCAGCTCCGAAGGCGCCGGCGTCATCACGCACATCTGGTTCACCATCGCGGCGCAGAGCGCGAATCACCTGAAGGATCTCGTCCTCCGCGGGTATTGGGACGGCAACGCGAAGCCCAGCATAGAGGCGCCGGTGGGCGATTTCTTTGGTTTGAACCTCGGCCAATACGTGCTTTACGAGTCCCAGTACCTGGCCTGCTCACCCGGCAAATCGCTCAATTGCTACTTCGCCATGCCGTTCCGCAAGTCGGCGCGGCTCACCGTTACCAACGAGGGCACGGCCAACGTGGGCGCGTTCTACTCCAACATCGACTACCAGTTGGTGCCCTCGCTTCCCGCCGACGCGCTCTACTTCCACGCGCAGTACCGGCAGGCTTCGCCCTGCATCCCGGTGAAGGGTCAGGAGCTGAACCCCAACGGCGAGAAGAACTACGTCTTTGTGGAAACGCGCGGCAGCGGCCACCTGATGGGCGTAACGCTGGGCGTCCTGCTGAATGCTGACGGCTGGATGGGCGAAGGCGACGACATGATCTTCGTGGACGACGAGCAGAAGCCCGTCATCAACGGCACCGGGTCGGAGGACTACTTCCTGGGAAGCTGGAACTTCGGCGGGCGCGATGGCGCGACGCCGTTTTCCCATCACATGTACGGCGCGCCGCTCATCGTGATGCCTGAGAGGACCGGCGGGCGCTACTGCTGCTACCGCTGGCACGGCGATAACCCGGTTACGTTTGCGAAGTATCTGCGGCACACACTGGAGCACGGCCACGCGAACGACCGGGGAGACAACTGGTTCTCGTGCGGCTACTGGTACCAGAACGAGCCGTACACGGATTTCCCGGCGATGCCGCCGCTGGCGGAGCGGATTCCGCGAGTGAAGTTGGGTTGAAAGCGAGCAGCTTTCAGCGGACAGCTTTCAGCCAGTCGCGGCTCGGTAGAGCAGTGTTCGGAGCGGCGGCTCCCGGCCTAACCCGTCGCTTACGCTCCGGGCTCGGTAACGACACGCTCCGGGCTCGGTAACGACGCGGGGACATGCTCCGGGCGCGGGAACAACATGGATCAGCGCTGTTCCCCGCTGCCGTTCCCGGCATCTTACACTGTTCCCAATGAACCTCGCCTTGATCGGATTCGGGAACGTGGGACGGGCGTTTGCGCGCCTGCTCGAAAAGAAGCGGTCCTCCTACCCGTTCCGAATCACCGGCATCCACACGGCTCGGCACGGCACGGCTATCAGCGCGCGCGGGCTGGGAGTGGCTCCGGAGTTTGGTCCGGCGGCCTCCGACATTCACGACTTCCTGAATCGCGCGGGCGCCGAGGTGGCGATCGAAATCACGCCGCTTGCGCCCACCACCGGCGAGCCCGCCATCTCACACATCCGGGCGGCCTTCGCGCGCGGCATGCACGTCATCACGGCAAACAAAGGACCCATCGCGCACGCCTATCATGCGCTGGCGGAAGAGGCCCGCTGCGCCGGCGTGCACTTCCGGTTCGAGTCCACAGTGATGGACGGCGCGCCCGTGTTCAACATGGTGCGGGACCACCTGCCCGGAGTGACAGTGCTCGGGTTCAGCGGCGTGCTGAATTCCACCAGCAAGGTTGCGGTGGACGCGATGCGGCAGGGCATGAGCCTCGAGGAGGGCGTCGAGGTGGCGCGGCGCATGGGGATCGCGGAGGCGGATGCCTCATTCGACATCGACGGCTGGGACTCGGCCGCGAAGACCGCGGCGCTGGCCAACGTGCTGATGGATGCCCGCGTGACACCGCAGCAGATCGAGCCGCGCGGCATCGGGCGGCTCACGCCGGAGCGGGTTCAGGAGCTGGACGCGAAAGGCAAGACGGTGCGCATCGTGAGCCGGGCGTGCCGGGTTCCTTCCGGCATCCGCCTGCGCGTGCGGGCCGAAGTCCTGGACAAGAGCGATCTGCTGGCGTCCGTGGCGGGCACGTCGAACCTCATCCTGATCGAGACGGACCTGATGGGGACGCTCGGGACGGTCTCGATCGAGCCCACGGTGGAGCAGACCGCGTACGGGTTGTTCAGCGATCTGGTGGATGTGGCAAGGCAGGCGTGAGGGCAAGCTGTCAGCATTCAGCAAAGGCAAGCTGTCAGCTTTCAGCAATCAGCTTTCAGCAGCGAGCGCGCACCTGCGCGCTCGCCCCCAACTGATTGCTGAATGCTGCAAGCGCTGATCGCTGGAGCGTGTCGCTGAGCGCTGTCGGCGAACGTGCTGACGCGCTACACTGAGGTTATGCGCAAGGTGCTGACCGGCATCAGGCGGGCCATCCTGTGGGACTACCCACGGGCGACGTGGCAGTACGACGTCATGGTCGGCGTCATCCTGGCGTTCCTGTTCCTGACGCCGCGGGCGTGGTTTCGCGACCAGCCGCGGCTGCCGGGCGCGAGCCGGATCGCGATCCTGCAGGCTGGGCACGGCACGACGGTCTATTGGATTGAAGCCGATCTGCTGGCCGGGATCCCTGAAGCGCGCCAACTGGAGAAGGCCAACGAACTTGTGCGGGCCAGCGGCGAGAGGCAAAGTGTCACTCGGCTGGAGCCCGCGTTGGACTCAGAATCGGAAATCAAAGGCTACATAGCATTTACCCGTCCGTGAGCGGTAACTCCACATCGGCGGGCGGCATCAATTCAAGAGAGAGATGACTGCTAGGGCACTTGTTGTTCTTCTCACCTCCGCTTGCTGGCTCCTGGCGGCGGATACCCTTCAAGGCGTTTTGGCGCGGATGGATCGGGAGGCAGCGACTTTCAAGAACGTGACCGGCACTCTGAAGAAGGTGACGTTCACGGCCGTTTTGAACGATACGGCGACCGAGACGGGCCGGATGTGGCTGAAGCGATCCGGCCGGACGCTGATCATGCGGACGGACATTGACCAGCCCGATCCGCGATCTATTGGAATCGAAGACACGCACGCGGAAATCTATTACCCGAAGATCAATACCGTGCAGATCTACGATCTCGGCAAAGAGCGCGCTCTGGTGGATCAGTTCCTGCTGCTCGGCTTCGGCAGCCCGGGCAAGGATCTGCCGCAGGCGTACAACGTGAAGCTGGCCGGCGAGGAGACAGTGGGCGGTGTGCGGGCCAGTAAACTGGAACTGATCCCGAAGAATCCCAAGGTGTTGGACCAAATACGTAAAGTAGAACTTTGGATTCCTCCGGATTCCGGGCACCCCGTGCAACAGCGTTTCATGCAGCCGGGCGGCGACTACTACATGGTCACCTACTCGGACCTGAAGCTGAACGGCGCCCTGCCCGATACGGCGTTCCGGCTCCAGTTGCCGGCCGGCGTCAAGAAGGAATACCCGCAGAAATGAACCCTTCGGCGACACAGAGTTCGCGCGCCGGGCGCCTGGCGTTTCTCGATTGGCTGCGAGGGCTGGCAGCCGTTACCATGCTCAACGGCCATGCGTTCCACGCCTTCACGCGAACCGATTTGCGCAACGGCGGTCCGTATGTGCTGACGCAGTTCATCGGCGGCGTTCCCCCGGCGGTGTTCCTGTTCCTGGTAGGCGTCACGCTCGCCTTCCTGATGGATTCGACCCAGCGGAAGGGTCTTACGGCGTGGCAGCGTGTTCGCAAAGCGGCGGGGCGCGCCAGCTACCTGTTCGGGATCGCGTTCCTGTTCCGGCTGCAGCTCTGGATATTCGGCCTGCCCGGCCAGCCGTGGACGGACCTCTTCCGCGTGGACGTGCTGAACTGCATGGGCTTCGCGGTACTGCTGCTCTCGGTCATGGCCGTGTTCTCGACGGCGGATCGCATCCGGCTGTGCGCGGTTCTCGGGCTGGCGATCGCCGCGCTCTCGCCGCTGGTGTCGCTCGCGGATTGGAGCGGCGTGCCGGTTCTGGCGAAGATGTATATCGCGCCGGACTACCAATGGTTCGGGTTTTTCCCGTGGGCCGCTTTTGTCGCGTTCGGCATGAGCGTGGGGAGCATCCTCCGGTCTGTGAAGTACGAGCAGTACGAGAAGCTCGCGCAGTGGGCGGCTATCGCGGGTTTCGGGATGGTCATCGGGGGCAACTACTTTGCGGGAATCCCGTACTCGATTTACCCGCAGTCGGAGTTCTGGCTGAACAGCCCATGGCTGGTGATCTCGAAGACCGGCGTGGTGCTGCTGCTGCTCTCTTTCGCCTTCATCTGGACGAGGCACAACGAGGGCCGCTGGAGCTGGGTGCGGCAGTTCGGCATGACTTCGCTGCTGGTCTACTGGGTGCACATCGAGCTGGTCTACGGGCGCTGGTTTTGGTTCTGGCGCGCCAACCTGAGCACAACGCAGGTGGTGGCCTGCTCGGCGGTGCTCATTGTCACGATGCTGTTCTTTTCACTCGCGCGCGTGCAGTGGCGGAACTGGGTACGCCTGAGCTTCTACCTGAGCTGGTACTTCCTCCACATGGACCGCCGGGTGCCGGTGGCGGCGCGGTAAGCTGCGTCGCACCACGTCGAGACGATCCGTTTTCTTTCGCCGCGGCTGTTCGGCTATTCTGGATGGTTTGTGACTGAATCCCATCACCGACATCCAGCCACGTGATTCCATTTCTGCTCATTGTTGCTCTGGCCGCGGGCTTTACCGGCGCGGTCGCCGCGGTTTCCTCCATCGGCATCGGCAGCGTGCTGACGCCCATCGTCGCCTGGCGCTACGGCGTGAAGGTCGCGGTCGCCGCGGTGGCCGTTCCCCACGCGGCGGCGATGCTGCTGCGCGTCATCCGCCTGCGCAAGAGCATCGACTGGCACGTGCTGGCCGGGTTCGGTTCGATGAATGCGGCCGGCGGCCTGGCGGGAGCGCTGCTCATCACGGTGCTCAACACGCGGGCGCTGGCGACGATGCTGGGCGTGGTGCTGATTGCGGTGGGCGTCGCCGGCGTGTTCGGCTGGTCGGACCGCATCAGGTTGAGCCACCCGGCCTCGTGGGTGGCGGGCGCGCTCTCAGGCGGGTTCGGCGGGCTGGTGGGAAGCCAGGGCCCCATCCGTTCGGCCGCCATGCTGGGGCTCGGCGTGGACCGGAAGGCGTTCGTCGCGACGGCGACGGCGATCGGGCTGGCGGTGGATGGCGTGCGGCTGCCGGTCTACCTCTCGACCGAGGGCCCGGCGATGCTGCGAGCGTGGCCGGCAATTGCGGTGGCGACCGCGGCGGTGCTGGCGGGAACGCTGACCGGCGAGCGGCTGCTGCACCGGATTCCCGAGCGGCTGTTCAAGCGTATTGTGTCGGCGATCATCGGGCTGATCGGGATCCTGTTCCTCCTGCTGGACAGGTAGGGCAGGCGTCGGGTGCGGCGCGGGACGCCGGGAGAATCTACAGCTTCCCAGTCGCTTTTTGGTAGGCGGCGAGGAGCTGTTGCCTTTGCAGTTCGGTCAGCGGCGGAGGCGCATCCGCTGGCTCGCAATCGTGGCACAGCCGCACCGTCTTCTTCAGACTGTTGAGAAACTCGATGCAGGGCGGGCAGCCCGCCAAGTGGCGCTCGAGTTCCGCGCAGTCACCCTCGGGCAGCTCCGCGTCCAGGTACTCGGAGAGCAGCGCGAAGACGTCGCGGCAGCTCTCGGGATGTTTTGCGTGCTCCATGGTCCTGGCTCCTCAACCCCTCGCGGGTGTTTGCCCGCTGCTTCCGCCATCGCCGCCGGCGGCCTTCAAGTGCTGGTCGAGCTGCTCGCGAACTGCGAGCCTGGCCCGGTGAAGCCGTGTCTTGACGACCTCCTGCGTGACGTCCAGCACCTCCGCAGCCTCCTCGGTGGTCAGTTCCTCCACGTCCCGCAGGAGAATGACCGCACGGTAGATCGGCGGCAGGCGCTGAATCGCGCTGTCGATGATGCGCCGAAGCTCGACCCGCATCGCCTCGTCTTCGGGCAGGCGCGACCAATCCGCGATTTCGAGCTTGCGCGGCTGGCCATCGCCGCCGGCGGCCGGCATAAAATCGTCGATCGAAAGCTCCTCGTCCGGCGCAAAGACGCTTTTGCGCCGCTTCATCAGGCAGGCATTCTTCGCAATGCGAAATACCCAGGCGCGAAGCCGTTCCGGTTCCCTGAGCTGCCCGAGATTTTCGAAGACCTTGAACAGCGTGTCCTGCACCACTTCTTCCGCGTCCTCCCGCTGGCCGCACATCATCAGTGTGTAGTGAAAGATGCGCGGGCGGAATACGGAAACGAAGCGGTCGAAAGCCTCGGGCCTGCCGGTCATCAGGCCGCGGGCAAGTGCGAGTTCGTCCTCTGCTGTAGGGCGTCCGGCCAATTTGGGTCCCCGCCCGCATTGTAGCCAACCTCAGCCTGGTCCCGTCAGAGCCGGCGCACTGTTCGCGAGAGCGACAGGCCGGCAGTGTCCACTCCGAAGCGGGACACAGCGGCCAGTCCCCCCCGCAGTTCCCATCACGCATGGACTGCGGTGATCGTGTTGACCACGGTCTCAACCTCGGGCGTGTGCAGCAGCGTATTGTGGACGAGGCAGGACTTCACCGCCCGTGCCACGCCTTCCTTGTGCCGCTCGTCCTCGATTCCCGGCACATTGACCTCGATGCGGAAGGTGCCCAGCCGCGCAGGGGCCTGGGCCTTTTCCGCCGCAACGCGCACCGTTACACCCTCGAGCGGGAGCGACCGCGTGCGCAGGTACTCGACCGCATAGAACATGGCGCACGTGGAGAGCGAGACCAGCAGAAACTCAGGCGGGCTCATACCGGCATCCGTCCCGCCGTTGTTCTGCGGCTGGTCGCAAATAACCGAATGGCCTCGCGAAACGGCCTCGAACTTCACTCCCTCCAATAATCGGACAGTAGTTTCCATGAATGACTCCACTGCTCAGGATGCAATGTGGTGGCGGGGGGTGACAAGGGGGGAAGGAAGAAGTCAGAAGTCAGAAGACAGAATTCAGAAGACAGAAACGCAGAAGCGGTCAGAAACCGGCAATCAGCGGTCAGCGAAGAAGCCAGGCAGCGATAGCGCCGGAGCCGGGGCGGCATGACCGGCGCTGGCGAAAACCCACCTAAGGAACGAGCGCCTTCAGGAGCGGGGTGGTCCACTCGTCCTTGGTAATGTCGTACAGGATAAAGTCCGCGTCGAACTGCCAGTAGGCCCAGGCCCAGCCGAGGGACTCGGCCGTTCGTGCCACCTGCGAGAGGTAACGCGCGCGCGACTCGTTATCCGCTTTGTCATAGGCGCCGAACTCCCCGAGGAAAATCGGCCGGTTCTCGGCCTTCGACCATTCCTGCACCATGGCGAAATCCTTCCCGACCTTCTCCTTCTCCGCGTCAGTGCCCCAATGTACGCCGGAGAGGTGGGCGGTCTCCTTGTTCCAGGGCGCGCTCTGGTGAGTGAACGTCATCGGCTCGTAGTAGTGCACGGTCACGATGAGGTTGCGGTCGTCCTTTGGCAATTGCAGCTCCTGGAGGTGCCGGATGCCGTTCCAGAACGGCGGTCCCGCGATGACCGTGCGCGTGGGATTCGTCTCGCGGATGATTGCGAGCGCCTCGTGAAGGTACACGTTCCACAGTTCGGGCGTGAGCTTGCCATTGGGCTCGTTGAGGACCTCGAAGACGACGCTGGAGGGCGCGTCCTTGAAATGCGCTGATGCCTGTCTCCAGAACGCCATGATCTTCGCGCGGTAGCGCTCAGGAGCCTTGGCGACATCGGTGAAGTTGTGGAGGTCGAGGATGACCATGAGGCCGTTCGCGAGCGCGTTCTTCACGGCCCAGTCGAGCGTGGTCATCCATTCCGGGTCGAGCTGGTTGGCCGCGCCCATGTGACCGAGCGCGTGCAGATTGATGCGGACGGTCTGAAATCCGGCATCGTGGATGAGCTTGAAATGCTTTTCCTTGAACCGGGCCTTCGAGAAGTTCTTCCAGATGGGGTCATAGCCGATGATGTTCACCCCGCGCTGCATGCGCTTCACCTGGTCGAACGGGTCAACCCGCTCCGGAGCCTGGCCCGCGGCCAGAGCCACACCGGCGATGGAGAGAGACAACCCCACCGCGCCGACAAGCGATCTGATTCTCACTCGGTAACCTCCAAAGTCACATTCTGCCTCGAAATGCGGTGGAGTGGGGGGCGGCGGCCAATGCTCAGGGCGCGCCAGACTGAATCTCCTGGCGGCTCCGCCAGTGGTAGTCGAAGTATTCGATGGTGAGGACGGACTTGCCGAACAGGCGCAATTCGGCTTCCGAGCGGTGGCGCACGGGGAAACAGAACTCGCCGAATGGGGCGTGCTCGTGGACGAAATGCGTCCGCTTGACCCAAAACGAAGGCGACTGCGCGGGCTCTCCCTCGATGCGGGCGATGGCGAAAGTCCGCTCATCGATCCAGACCTTGCCGCGGAAGATGTACTTGTTGCGCCCGCGCGGTTCCACCTCGAAGATCCAGGCGCGTTTGGCCTCGTCGAACCGTAAGAGCTTCAGATTGTAGTTGCGGCGCGAAATCTCGGTGTCGCCGCCGGTGCGATTGGAGCGTTCGGCCGCCATCGCAGGCTCGATAGCCCGCGACTGGACGAGCCGCGAACCCTGGCGCTCGGTCACTTCGAACGTCCTCTGATCCGGCGCGGTAAAGCGGTACCGCGCCAGCATGGTGGCGTGGCGGTTGAAACGCAGGTTGCCCGCCTCGTACCTGCGGACGCCCTCGAGCGAAGCCAACTTCTGGCGGCGCTCGGTGTTTGCCGCCTCCATATCGGCGAGCACCTGGTCCGGAGCGAGCGTGGGCACGGGCTGGCCGAACAGAAGCGCTGCCAGTAGCAGCAGACCGGCGGCCGATTGCATGGTTGTTCTGAGCGCGGGAGCGAGTCGATCGGCGCAGAACAGGAGCAGGCCGGCGGCCCACCGGCAGTTCTGCGCAACACGCCGGCAGCGCTCACCGGGCCGGGTGTTCGATTTCCACCACAGGCCGGCCACATCCGGCCAATTCCTCGGTTCGAGGCCTTTTTGCGTGACGACATAACAGGAGTACGTGCAGCCGGAGCAGGTGCGGCGCTGCCCGGTGTCCACGCTGTGGAATTTGGGGAGGAAGTCGGGATCCAAGATGTTCAGCGGCATGCGGGAGGGCTGGTCCTGACAGATCCACAAGTCGCCGTTCGGCTTGATGTCGAAGAACATGGTTCCCGCGCGGCAGCCCCAGTTGAATTGCTCACTCTGATCTTGCTCCTCTTCTGCCTTGGTATAGAACTTCGCCGAGAACAGCGTGGGAGAGGAGCAGCGCCGCAGATAGTCGGGCGCTACCCTGGACCCGGCGGTAGTGCGGAGCGTCCCAGTGCCGGCGGTTCGATGCGATCCTCGTGTGGAAGCTCGATCGCTTCGGACGCAGCCTGGTCCAGTGCGTCAACGCGATCCAGGAGCTTCAGTCGGTTGGTGTGCGCTTCATCGCGATCTCGCAGGGACTCGACACCGATGAGTCGAACCCGGCCTCTAACACGCTGCTGAAAAAAGCCAGGCACCGCTTGCCGGCGCGCGCACGCCGAGAAAACCGGAGACGGCTCACCTTGCTTTTCATCCCGCTCACCTTGACGCGCCCGGTCTGAAGCTGATCAGCTCGGTGTGCACTTTGTCGTCCGGCTGCGGCACGCGTGCGAGTGTGTAGACGGTACCGTCCTTCCCGACCGCGATGGAGTTCACAGTGGACGGGTGGCCGCCGTTCTCGTAGTACACCGCGCCGTGATCCGTGTACTTGCCGGTCGGGACGTGGTACGTCACCAGGTGCAAGTCCTCTTCACCCATGGCCTCGCCCTTGCCGGTGGATTCTTTGCCCCGGATGCGCTTGCCTTCGCGGTAGATCGGCCCGCCGGTCAGATAATAGATCGTCTGCTGGTCGGGTCCGAGAGCAAAGCCCAAGTAGCCGTAGCTGAACTGGTCGAACATCCCGCTGCGCTGCGAGGGCTCGGAAGTGATGCGCTGCAACACCTCGACGCGTTCAGCGCGCGGGTCGAAGCGGAACAGGTAGCCGGAGTTGCCGTGCACGCCGTAAAACATGCGCGTGCCAGGATGATAGAACACCTGGCGCCAGTTGTAGGCCATGTGACCGGGCGAGGTGAAGTCGTAGAGGCCGAAATAGTCCTTCTTCAAACTATCGCCACCGACGCTTTCCACCGCATCCTCGCTGTAGCGATACCGATGGATCCTGCCATCAGGGGTGCTGAAATACGCGGAGCCGTCCTCGGGATCGATGCCCAGTGAGCGGCAGATAGTGCGGTATGTGGCGCCCTTGCCATTCTCGCCCAGCTCGAAAAACCGGTCCAGTTCCTTCCACTCGTTCTTCGCCACGTCATAGCGGAAGAAGATACCGGTAGGCCAGGTGATGCCGTAGACGCGCATCCGCTTCGGGTCCATGTTCATGGTGATGATGCCCTCGCTGCGGGGACCCAGGCCGTGGTCCTCGAACTTGCGGGCCGTCATGTCCCAGGCCAGGATATGGCCGCCGCGGTAAGGCTTCATGCCGGCGGGCGGAATGCCGGGCTTCTCCACGCCGCCGATGATGCTGTAGTAGCCGAGGTGTGTGGCGAACCAGAGCTTCCCGCCCGCTTCGACGAAGTTCACATGACTCTTCCCCTGAGCGATCGCGTGCATGCCCTTCTCGCCCGAAGCCTCGGTCAGGTCACCCAGCAGCTCGGTCTTTTCCGTATTGGGATCGTAGGAGTACATGCGCGCCGCGATATCGGCCAAATCGGAGCACAGCACGTAATAGACCCTGCCGTCGCTGGCCGTGCCCATGCCATTGAACGTGTCATGGGACTGCGGGAAGCCGGATTCGTGGATGCGCGCGATGAGCCCTTTGCCACCCGCGGAAGCCTCCACAATGGGCCGCTGGGAACCGCAGGAAACCAGTGTGATGACGCCCGCGAGCAGAACGGAAATATTTCGGCCGGACACGTTATAGTCTCCCCAACTCGGACCTGTTTGCCCAGATCTTCTCGAACGCACGCGCCTGCTGCCCGATCAGTTCCGGCGCCTCGCCATGGAGAAGCGGCATGAAGATGTGAGTGGCGTTGACCTGCTGGTCACCCGGCATGGACTGCGGGATGACCGGCGGATGATGCCACCATTTCGCTTCGGAATAGATCTTGAGCTTGTGCTGCTCCGGGTAGTCCCAAATGCTGGCGCGCACGCCTTCGGCTTGAAGCGCTTTTACCAGCGCATCGCGCTTGAAGCCGGCTGTCTTCTCATCCAGCAGGAGCATGTTCGCGTAGTAATAGCCGCGGTCCTGGTCCGGGCGGCAGCGAGGCTCGCTCAGCCCGGGCAGTTGCGTGATGCGGCCGTTGAGCCGGCGCACGTTTTTCTTCACCACCAAATGCCGTTCGTCAAGCCCGCGAAGCTCGATGCGCGCCACGGCGGCGGCAAAGGGGTGCATCCGGTATTTTTGCCCGAAGCCGGTTCCTTCGTAGGCGCGCACCGGGCTGTCCTTCGGGAACGTCACCGGATCCTCATAGTGGCCGAACGCCGCAGCCCGCTCGAAGTACTCGCGCGTCTGGTACATGCCCATGCCGCCCTCGACCGAAGGCAGAGGCTTGCTGGCCTGGAAACTGTAAATCCCCATGGCTCCCCAGGTGCCCATTTTCCGCCCCTGCATCGAGGCGCCGTGCGCGTGGGCGGCATCCTCCAGGAGGATCAGCCCCTGCTCCTTGGCCCAGCCCGAGATCTTGTCCATCTCGCAGGGCAGGCCCCAGGAATGCATCACGCACAAAGCCTTGGTGCGGCCCGTGAGCTTGCGCCTGGCGTCATCCAGATCGAAGCAGGCGGTCTGAGGGTCGATGTCGATGAAGATGGGAACGTAGCCGAAGAACCGCATCGCCAGGCAGGTGGCAAAGAAGGTATACGAGGGAACCATGATCTCGCTGCCCGGCGGCAGGTCGAGCGCGAAATACATACTGGTGAGGGCGCTCGAGCCGTTCATGTGCGCCTTCACAAACGGCGACCTGGTGTACTGCTGCCATTCCTTCTCGAACTTCACCAACTCGGGATAGAATTCGCCCGTGTCGATCAGGTCGTAGAGCGCTTGCTTCTCCGCAGGGCCGTAGCGCGGCCACCTGCTGAGCGCCGACTGTTTCGCCGCGGGGAAGTCAACGGTCTTGGGACCGCCGTTCAGCGCCAGTGTTTCCGTGCGCGCGAACGAGGCTGTGGTGAATGTGGCGCCCGCCATCACAAACGATCGGCGCGTGCTGGCGGAATCTGTGTTTCGTTTCGGACCTGACATGTTACCTCCTGCGTGCGATCATACGATCCAGCGTCAGCAGGTTGAGCATGAGCTGACGGATCGGATGGTAGTTGTCCTGCCTTGCCGTGTGCTGGGGAAAATTCATCCGCCGGTCACCGAACAAGCCATAGCCGGGAAGACCGCGCTTCGTCATCGCGAACTTCTCGTCAATCAGCCGCTGGGACATATCGAAGTACCGGGCTGCCCAATCCGCGCCGGTCTGCTCCAGCACGTTCAGAGTGGCCACGAGGACTTCATTGAGAGCCCAGAGCGTCTTCAGGTACTGATATTCGCCGGTGAAGCGGAACACAAGATCCGTGCCCACCGGCGTCTCCGGAGGCCAGACATAGCCGCCGTGATCGACGTTCACGCACTGCGACAGCCCGCCAAAGACCCAGTCCCAGCCGACGTCGAGATGCCGGTGGATGCGCTCCGCGCAGGTGTCCCACAGCCGCCGGTCGCCTCGCCTCAGGGCCTCCTCCATCACCATCCACAGAGTTTCGATGGAGTGCCCGACGACGCACTTCGATGCCGCTTCTTCCGGCCTGCTGAAATCGTAGTTGAGGTCCTCGTTATTCAGACCGATCTCGGGGTTGTAGTGCCTGTTCACGACCGCATCGACGGACCGCTCCAGAATACGCTCGATCGCCGGATCTTTCCAGCGTGAGATCATCTGCCGCGTGGTATTGATGTTCACCATCCAGAGGCCTTGCGGGCGCACGCCCGGCGCTCCGGTTCCCATGAACCTGAAATCCGGCGTATCGATGTGGCGGAAGAGTCTTGCCACCAGATCGAACGCGATCCGGCGAGCCTCATCGTCGCGCGCAGCCCAGGCGTATTCCTGGAGGCCTTCGGCAGCGAAGTACATGCCGTAGATGTCTCCGCTGAACGGCCGCAGGACGTGGCCTTCGCGCGAGAGCACCTCCGCCCACCAGCCATCCGGCTGGGGCGCGTTCTTCAAGAGAAAATCCTTGGCGGCCCGGGCAATGTCCAAGTGCGCAGGGTTGCCACCGAAGTGGTTATACAGAAAGCTATAGACCCAGATGGCGCGGCCCTGAAACCAGGTCAGCTTGGTAGTGTGGACGCGGGCGCCGCCGTAGTCGAGCCCATGCATGACGCCGCCGTACTCGTGATCGACGCCGTGCTTGTCCCAGAACGGGAGCATCTTTTCGAACAGGTCATCGCGGAATCGCCGCCGCAACTCGGGCAGGCTCAGGCCCGCTAAGTGCGTGAGGGCCCGCTCACGGCAGGGGCCCTGTTGAGAACCGGGGGACAGACTGCTCTGTCCACGCGCTTCGCTCAGGACAGAGGAGTCAGTCCCCCCCGCGATCGCCAGGAACTGCGCTCCGCCGGTGCCGGCTGTTCCGAGGAAAGTGCGGCGTCTCACGTGGAATTCACTCCTGGAATCTGGTGCGTTCGACCAGTTCGCTGACCCTCTTGACAATGATTTCCTCGATGTCGGCGCCAAAGGGCCCGGGGAAGTCCTCCAACATCATCGCCCCTCCGCCTTCGTAGCCGCCTTCTTTAAGCACCCGCAGCGAAGGGATGTAAGCGAAAACGTCGTTCGAATAGCCGGCCACCCAGGTGGTTTCCCACCCGTGCTGCGCCTTCAGGCGCAAGGCGTAATCGGATACAACCTCGCCGCCCAGAACGATGAATTTGAGGCCGCGCCCGAACTGCCAGACCTCGACCGGGTAGGGGTAGTGATCCATTAGCTTCCCGTCGCGCTCGAGCAGCTTCAGCAGGCGCTCGGTATGCTGTCGAGCGGCCTCGTCTGCGCTCTCCAGCGTTTTCCGAAGTTCCTCGCGGGAGGGCGGCGTCTGGAAGGGCACGTCAACCGGCTCGAAAGCCGCCTTAATTGCTCCTGTGAGCGACGTCATTCTGGACGCGAGGACTTCGTCCACCGCCGCTGCCAGGATCCGTCCATAGGTCCGGGCGAGTTCCACCGAATGGCGTGGGAGCGCGTTGGCATCCGCGCCGCAGCCTTGAACGAACATCGCAACGGCGCCTGGATGCGCGTTCTCAATCTCCGCCTGCGCGTAACCGGGCCAGTCGCCGCTCACTTGGTAATCGGAAAGCACGGTGGCGTGGCATGCGTATCCCACCACCACGGCGACCAGGCTTCCGCCGGCATCGCGCACGCTCAGGACGGGGACGTCCTGGTCTACAGGTCCCGGCAAAGAGCGCATCCACGCACGGCGGCGATTCACTGCGATGCCTGCCAGCCCCTGACCGAATGCCAGTGTGGCCGGCGCAAGATTCCGAATCGCCTGGCCAACCACATCCACCGCCTTGTCCATGAAGCCCGCCGTGTATCGCCGTATGACTGCCTCCTGGGCGGTGTCGAGCGGGTAGAAGCTGGGGATCCGTGCCCGGCTGACTACTAATGGGGCGCTGTGGTTGTGCGATTCGTTGAACACCAGCCTGGCGCGCGGGATGCCGAATTGTTTCTCGCATCGCTCCGCCACTACGTCCCAGATCTCGCGCTTGCTATCCACCAAGTCGGCCGTGACCAGCACCGAGAGCGCACCCGTCTCGTCCCGCAGAGCCAGCGCCTTCACGTAGATCTCTTGCCGGATTCCTTCGGAAGGGTGGGTGCGGCTGGCGAAGCCGGCCAGCCAGATCGGCTCGGCCGGCGTGATTGCGATTTTGGCGACACCCGCCTTCCAGCCGCTCGGATTCTGCGGTTGAGCGCCTGCGGCCAAGCTGCCGAGTAAGGCCGTCAGCACGGCTGCCAACTGATATGCAGGATTCTGGTTCATAGTTGCCTTTCCACCACGAAAGGTTTCCCATACCCACGGAAGAGATAGGCGTTAGCCTCCGAACCGCAGAGGGTTAAGGGGACCGACGCATTTTCCAAGTCAGGACCACAGCCCCGTTCCGTCGTCATCCCGCAGGGAAGAGCATACCCTGAATCGCACGCTCCGTGCTGCCGTCGTCTGACGTCTGTCTCTTCCGCGGCCGCCCTCGCTAAGAAGTCGCGCCAAAGAACCCGTGCCAGACTCTGTCCCTACTGCTTCGGTTTCCCGCGGCCGCCAAAGTCGCATTCATGGGCCTTCACCTTGGACGGGCCGCGCACCGCGCGCTGGGGAAAATGGGACGCTGTTTTCGTTGCGAGTAAAACGCTGACCTGGCGCTGGCAGCAGTTGGTGCAGTGCTGGAATCACGCCGGGTCGCGAAATGGGCTGGAGGAGATGCGGAGTGCGGAGGAGTCGGACTCGGTCCGGCGCGCGACGCGTGCGGGCCAGCCGTGCGGGTCGGATGAGTCTGTGAACGAGTGGCATGCTCTCTCATGCGCCAGCAGCCAGCGCTTGCGGTCCAGGCCGCCGCCATAGCCGGTCAACGAGGCATTTGCGCCGATCACCCGGTGACAGGGAACGACGATGGCGATGGGGTTGGCGCCATTGGCGAGTCCCACAGCGCGCGCCGCTGCGGGCCGGCCGATCCAGGCCGCCAGGTCGCCATAGCTGATCGTGTGCCCGGCAGGGATTAAGCGCAGCGTGTCCCACACTTTGCGTTGGAAACTCGTACCGTTGGTCGCGGCCGGGAGGTCAGCGATCGCGTTCATGTCGCCTTCGAAATAGGCCTCGAGGGAGCGCTTGGCTGTCGATGAACGCAGAATCTCGCGCAACTGAATCGCATTCGCGCCATAATGCCGCTGCAGCAGTGCTTGCATGCGCTGCTCGAGGTCTTCCCAGTCCACCGCGCGGACGCGATGCTCGTCATCCGTGACGATCAGCATGCGGCCGGTGGGCGTGTTGACGCGTTCAAGAGAGAAGGTTTGAACGGGCAAGGTGAATCACCTCCAACGTTGGCAGTTTGCCACAGGACTCGGCTCTTCATCTGGCGCTTTTCGGACGCGATCGTCGTGGCGGCGCGCATTGCTGACGATGTCCGAAAACCGCTAGCCAAATGCCGCGGCGCCGCGTCAATACTTCTGTATGGACCTCGATCACGACGCTTGCTACCAGGCCATCTGCCTGCGCGACGCTCGTTTCGACGGCTGATTCTTCACGGGCGTCAAGACCACAGGCATCTATTGCCGCCCGATCTGTCCGGCGCGCACGCCGCGTCCCGAGCACGTGACTTTCTATCCCACGGCGGCCGCGGCGTAAAAGGTCGGCTTCCGCCCGTGCCTGCGTTGCCGGCCGGAGACGGCGCCCGACCTGGGCGCCTGGCGCGGCACGTCGAACACCGTGTCGCGCGCGCTGTCTCTGATCGAACTGGGCGCCTTGGATGAGGGCGATGTCAATGCTTTGGCCGGCCGCCTGGGCGTCGGTGAGCGGCAACTGCGGCGCCTCTTCCGCCAGCATCTCGGGGCATCACCGATAGCGATTGCCCAGACCCGCAGGGTTCTGCTCGCCAAGCAGCTCATCCACGAAACCCGTCTGCCAATGGCCGAGGTCGCCTTTGCCGCTGGTTTCGGCAGCATCCGCAGATTCAACGAAACCTTCTTGGCGCTGTTCGGTCGTGCGCCCGTCGAGTTGCGGCGCGACAGCAGGCCAGAGGTCTCAGCCGGCCCGCATGGCGAGATCGCCCTGCTTCTGCGCTTTCATCCGCCTTACGATTGGCCGGCCATGGTGGACTTTCTCCGGCGGCGCGTCATTCCCGGCATCGAGCACGTCACCGCCGGCAGCTACGCACGATCAGTGCAGATCGATGGAGTCCAGGGAATCGTATCCGTCCGGCCCCACGATGGGAACGCGCTGCGGGCAACGGTCCGATTCCCGAAGCTGTCGGCTCTGCCGGTCATCGTCGCGCGGCTTCGGCGCGTGTTCGACCTGGCGGCCGATCCGGTCCCCATCGCAGCGCACCTCGCGAAGGATGCGGCGCTGGCCTCGCTGGTGAAGGCACGGCCGGGGCTGCGTGTACCGGGCGGCTGGGAGGGCTTTGAGCTGGCAATTCGCGCAGTAGTGGGACAGCAGATCACGGTTTCCAGCGCTGTCCGTCTGGCCGGGCGCTTGGTCGCCGCGCATGGCGAACGCCTGGCGGTGCCGGATGGAGATCTGACGAACGTCTTTCCCCGGCCCGAGGTATTGGCGGCTGCGGACCTGACATCTTTGGGCATACCTCGGAACCGGTCGGCTGCGCTCTCCGCGGTTGCCGCCGCTGCCGTTGCCGACCCGCATTTTTTCGACGCGGGTTATGGGCTCGACGATGCTGTCCGGCGGCTGCGATCGATGCGCGGCGTAGGGGAATGGACGGCACCGTACATCGCCTTGCGCCAACTGCGCGAGCCGGACGCCTTCCCTGCTGCCGACGCCGGCCTCATGCGCGCCATGGCCAGTCGGGAAGGACGCGAGCGTTCCGTATCCGAACTTCTTGATCGAGCCAACTTATGGCGGCCTTGGCGCGCCTATGCCGCGCAACACCTCTGGGCTTCGGCCTGAGCGGCGCTATCGCGCCCTCAATCTAACGGCGCTGGGCACTACGTCCCGCGGATATCGAAGCGTTTGACCACTCGTTTTCGATCCGGTCAAGTGAAACCAGTCTGGAGTGCACCCCGAGTGAAACCAATGACGACTGAAACCACTGACGGTGACTGAAGACCAGAACTGCACCTCTATGCTGAGACACGGGAACTAAACACAACGCCTTAAGTAATTGCGCATAATCGCCGTAGGGTTTCATTGCGGATGGTCCATTGATCGAACTCCGCTTCCAGCGCGGCAATCACGTTGTCGAGATCCGGAGAATATCGATTGTGCAAGCAACGGCGCCGAGTCAGTTTCCAAACGCGCTCGATCGGATTCAACTCCGGGCTGTAGGGCGGCAGGTAGTCCAGAGCAAAGTCTTCGGCGTGCTCTTCTCTCCACTCCTTGTGCCGCCGGGCATGATGATATCTCGCGTTGTCAGTGATGACAACCACTCGGCGCCCGGTTCGGAT